>Ga0272448_1000066_pt1 | contig 148387 bp, 125 predicted proteins | sample YNPCB0191_FD_202220 | JGI IMG/M metagenome (GOLD analysis project Ga0272448, IMG submission 202220) | Hot spring sediment microbial communities from Yellowstone National Park, WY, United States - YNP-CB-019-1 | ecosystem: Environmental > Aquatic > Thermal springs > Hot (42-90C) > Sediment... | reverse complement strand
GTGAATGCTGGGACGTGGGTGTTGTTGGGGACGTACACCTTTACGGCGGGTGGGCACGCGGTGGACCTGAGCAACGACCACACGAAGGTGCTGAGCAACGAGTATTACGTCATGGGCGACGCGGTCAAGTTTGAACCCGCACCGTAGCGTGGGAGCGAAGAGACAGAAGCTGGCTGCCGGGGGCACGGGAAACTGTGCCCCCGGGCTTTTTCACGGCGCGATGAGGCCTGAGCCACGCACCGGCGCGCAGACGAAGGCCTGTGCGCCTGCGCGGCGCATCTCCTTCAGCAGGTTTGGCACCGCCTCCGCGTGCACTATGGCCATAGCGGAGCCCCCTTGGCCGGACCCTGACAGTTGTACGCCGATGACGCCGGGCATCTCACGCGCTGCGTCCACCATGGCGTCAATCGCATCCCGGCTCGAGCCATAGCGCCCGGGCTGGAAATACAACTGCGCGCGACGAACTCGCTCAGGTTCCTCGCTGCCGAGGTCGGCAATCAGTCCACGGACGTATGCGTCGTCGGCAGTCCAGTGAAATGGCTGACGCTCCCCACGCTCCATGCAGGTGACCCGCTCGGCATCATGTGATACCGCCATCATGGCCCCAATGGTTGCCTCGTCACGCTCACCCAGAACCCGCGCCAGACGTTCACTGCGGCAGCACTCTGCGATCCCGAAGAGAAGGACATCCCGCAGGTCGTAATGCGCTGGCGGTTGATGGTTCGACATGACCTCGGTCACCTTCTCTCGGCGCGACGGAGATAGCAACCGGGCGACCTGCTGCGGGGTAACACGCTGCGGCACGGCGAGAAGTATCTCGTAGAGGCGTGAGGGAGGCATGCCGAGCCGTTCGGGGCAGAGGTCGCGCAGGTGCTCAAGCAGCTGGCCGAGGCGGGGAAAGCGGTCCATAATGAGCATGAGTGCCAAGTCCAGTGCTGCGGACTGACGATTGCGGAAGTCCAAGTCTGGTGTTTCTGCCCCAATGGGGGCGCGGCAGAGCACTAACCGCCACTCTTGGGGGAAGGGAACCTTGGTCTCTACCTCAAACGGAAAGAAACGGACCTGGCTGACAACGCGGCCGTCGCCAAGTTTGCTGGCGGCGTGGGATGCGGCGGTGCCGCGCCGCGCCACATACCATTCGCCTTCGCCGCACAGGTGCACGAATTGCTGCGGCGTCAAGGCTAGGCCGTTGAGTGCCACCACCGCTTCCGATACGGCCACAACGATGGCAGATGAGGCCCCCATCCCCGCAGCCGGTGGGATATTGACCGAGACCACGCCGTCCATACCAACCAAGGGGCGGTCGCGGAAGTGCTGCTGCAGTCGCAGCACCCCTGCACGCACATAGTTGCCCCACCTACCGCGCGCCTCGGTAATTATCTGCCGGACCTTGGCTGAGGTGATGTAGCGCAACCAGTCATCCCAGTCCAGGCCGGCTAACTCGCGGCTAATGGCGAACTCTACGGGCGCATGTGCGGTTCGGGAGACATTTGCCAGTCGGACGCGGTCATCGGCCCGCGGGGAGGCTATGATGATGACCTCGCGGTCCACGGGGATGACGTTGATGAACCCGCCGCGCACGTCCACATGGCGACCCATCAAGTTCAGGCTGCCGGGCGCACGCACCACTACTACTCGCCGATCAGCGCCGAACCGCCGCACGAAGAACCGCAGCGCGCACACGTAGTCCTTTACGCGCTCCGCCACTGCCGCGTCATCATTAAGATAAATTCGCCGCAGGCTGGTGCGGAAGGATGGCGGCAACGTCTCAAAGAGGCGCAACCACTCGCTGGCGCGGCGGAAGACGCGCGGTTCAAGCGGAGGGCGCCGCTCGCGCACTTCTGTCACACGCCCCATTCGTGCCCGCACCACTTCCTCCAGATGCAACAGTTGATCCGGAGTGTTGAAGCCAAGGATCAGATCTGGATTGGCGATGATGACCTCGCGCACGGAGTATCCGTGTTCGCTGTCAGAGGCGAGTATGTGGACAATGTCGGTGAGATATTCCTCGCCCACATCCGGGCGCGGACGCAGTTTTTCCAGCGCTGCTGCAAGTGCTTTGGCGCGGCAGAGATATACCGATTCGTGCGCATGGGGAGCTGCAGCAAGCACCGCGTCCGGGCTCATACGGACACCCCCAACGTCAACCCACTCGGCGCCCCGTGGCAGCGCCTTGAGGACGGTAGCCGCGGCGATCTTGGTGCCGGACTGAATCCGCTTCCAGAGCTGTGGCAAGCGGCGGGCGCATCGAGTCTCGCTGCCGAGTTCGCCTAGGCACAGAGCGCGCACCTCGGCGGTGTCAAGATGCGTGGCGGCGCGCGCCCGTGCCTGCAACTTTCGGACCAGCCGGGCGAATTGCACCTCCACTGCCTCTACAACCCCCAGCACCCTTCCCTCTCGTGACTTTACCACCCGCCCCATGTCCGGAGCATTTTTCCGTGCGGTGACCGCAATTGCTAGATCGCACGGCGCCTCGTAGAACGCGCGCAAGACCTCGGCGACGACCGATTCGTCTATGACCTTGTCGCCGACGTGGATGAGTACATCGCCATCAAAACCCATTTTCTGGAGTGGCGCGAAGCCGAGGCGGCCGGCGTGGCCAGTGCCGCGTGGGACGTCCTGGTATACGAAGAGAACGTCGGGAAACTCCGTACCGACTGTGCGAACGACCTCGCCCGCTCCTGCCCCCACCACCACGATGTTGGTCAAGATGCCGCAGCGGCGCAGGGCGCGCAAGGTGCGATTGATGGCAGGTACTCCCGCCACAGGAAAGCAGACCTTGGGGATGGTGGTTTCGCCCATGCGGCTGCCGCGCCCGCCGGCGAGCGAGATGGAAACGATTTGCCGCGCTGGCCTGATTTGCAGGGGAGTCCTTCCCGCGTTCATGTGATGTCCACCAGTTCTCCGGTTGCCACACTGCGATGAGCAGCGACAGCGATCTTTGTGGCCTCCAGGCCGTCACGGCCGAAGGCCGCCACCCCGCCAAGATCGCGCATGCTGCCGCCTTCCATAAGGTGCGCGACATTGAGCACGAAATCCTGAATGGCCTCAATCCCGTAGCCAGCGTAGCGCATGCTGCCGTCGCGTTCGCGCTCTTCACGCAGGAAGCCGAGGTTCTGCGTGGCCATGCCCGCAGCGGTTGTGCATGAGAGCGAGCCGCGATACTGGGAATCCACCTCCATCATTCCTGCGCTGCCGACGACGCGGATGCCCTGGTTAACTATGGCCTCAAACTTGTCGGGCAGAATCCAGGAACTGTCCACAGCAAAACTGGCCCCATTCTTGAAGACGATGTGGGCGCGGATGGAGTCGTATGTGTCGATCCCGAGAGATTTCAGCACGTCCTTGGTCCCTGTAGCAAACACCGCCTTGGCCTCAGCCTTGATGCACCAGCGGACCAGGTCGTACATGTGGATGCCGATGAACCAGGCGGGCGAACTGCGTGGCGCCCAGTGCGGAAACCAATCGCGTGGCACATCAATGCGGTCTTCCACGTGGGCATAGCCGTACTGCACCCGCCCTAGTTCGCCGGCGCGAATTTTCCGTTCCAGTTCCTGGTGATAGGGGTCATACCGCTTGTGATAGTCCACCTGGAGGAGAAGCCCGCGCTTGTCCGCCGCCTCAATCATCGCCTCACAGCCCTCCACTGTGGTGTCCATGGGCTTCTCCACGAGGACGTGCTTGCCAGCAGCCAGCGCGGTCAAGGCGATCTCGCGGTGGAGAAAATCCGGGGTGGCGATAGTTATGGCGTCTAGGGACTCAGCGGCGAGCATGCTGGCGCAGTTCTCATAGGTACGCACGCCGAATTCGCGGGCGCGGCTCTCGCGGACACGCGCGTCCACATCGGCCAGGGCGCAAAGTTCCGCCCGCCCCTCGCGCTGCAACTGCGCGCAGGCCTTCAGGTGTATCTCGCCGAACTTGCCGCCGCCAACGATGCCGATGCGTGGCTTCTTCATGATGGTTCCTCCTTCTCCAGGGCAGCGAGCACTTGCGCCGGGCATTGGTAACGTTCCTGCAGCGACTTTGCCAGCATCCTGTCAATAATGTCGGAGAGCCAGCGAGGCACGGCAGGGTTGCGCTGGCAGGCAGGCAGGGGTCGTGCCTCCAGGTGTAGTTGGAGCAACTCTGCTGTCGTCGCGGCCAAGAAAGGCGGTTGGCCAGTGGCGGCGTGATACAGCGTGGCGCCGAGTGAGTAGATGTCGCTGCGGGTGTCGGCGTCTTGGCGTCCGGCCGCCTGTTCCGGCGAGATGTAGGAGGGGGTGCCCACCGCTCGTCTCTCCCTGGCGCCGGTCAGATCATCCAACGTCACCTGCTTGGCCAGCCCGAGGTCTGCGAGTTTCACCGCCCCGTCTTGGCCCAGAAGGATGTTGCCGGGTTTGATGTCGCGGTGGACAATGCCGGCGGTCTCGGCGTGCTGCAGCGCCCGCGCCATGCCTTTGCCAATGTGCACAACTTCCGCTGGGGGAAGATGATGTGTGCGCGCGAGACGCCGGGCTAGCGATTCGCCGGGGACGTATTCCATGGCGAGATAATATACACCTTGGGCTTCGCCCACATCGTACACCTGCACCACATTGGGATGGGCCAGGCGTGCCGCCAGCTGTGCCTCGCGGTAGAAGCGGACAAGGAATCTCTTGTCAGTGGCGAGGTCCGCAGCCAGCAACTTAACGGCCACGAGGCGGCCGAGGCTCATCTGTCGCGCCCGATAGACGGTGCCCGTGGAGCCGTGCCCGATGCGCCCAAGAAGTTCGTAGCCGCCGACGCGCAGTCTTACGCCACTACGCTCTATGTCGCGGCGGATTTCTTCCGCCGCTTCGTGTGTGAGGTACTGATGCTGGCGCAGAAAGCGCACGATGTTGCCGCCCACGCGGCGCGCCGCTGCCCGACACTCCTCTGCCACTGCTGTCGTCACCAGCCCCTTGCGCACCGCCACCTCAAGAAAGATTTCCTGATATTCTCGCACCATCCCGATTACAGCCACCGCCGGCGGCGAAACCAGACGAGGAGCCCGATCCCGATGCAGATACACACCACCCAGAAGAGTAGATACCCGAACGGCCAGCCGAGTTCCGGCATGTTCCACTTGTGCTCGCGCGCGAAGTTCATGCCATAAACGCTGGCGAGGAAACTCAGGGGGATGAAGATCGTGGCAATCATGGTGAGTACTTTCATCACCTCGTTGAGGCGGTTGCTGATGTTCATCAGATAGATGTCCAAGATGGCAGCAGCCATTTCCCTGTAGCTCTCCAGTGTGTCGGCGACGCGCAGGATGTGATCGTAGCAGTCGCGCAGGTGGAGACTGGCTGCATCCAGGGGACGTCCGTCCTGCCGGCGCCACAGGGCATGAATCACGTCACGGGTTGGTCCCAGGACGCGGTGAACTTGCAGAAGTTGGCGTCGAACGCGGTGCACATCCTGCATCAAGCTGCAGTCCGGCTGCGTCAGGACCCGTTCCTCAAGTTCGGCCAGCCGTTCGCCAAAAGAATCCATCACCGGGAAGAGTGCGTCCACCAACGCATCAAGCAGGGCATAGACCAGGTATTCGCTGTCTTGGCTCCGAATCAGCCCGCCGCGCCGGATGCGCTGGCGCACTGGCTCAAACACGTCGCCCGCCCGCCCTTCCTGAATCGTGACCACGTAGCCGTGGCCGAAGAACACGGAGACTTGTTCAAATTGTGCCTCTCCGGCAACGGAGACCATGCGCAGAACCATGAAGTCGTGAGTGCCGTAGGACTCCAGTTTTGGCCGTTGCCGGGTGTGGAGGACATCTTCCAGTGCCAGCGGATGCAGCCGCAGGTGGATGCCGAGCGTCTCCAGGGCCGCCGGCGAAGGCAGGCTATCCATGTTCAGCCACTTCACGCCAGGAGCATCAAGGTAGAGCAGGGCCGCCTCAATGCTTGGCAGCATCTTCTCCTCCACACGGTCTGGGCTGTAAGCGATAAGCCAGATGTGGCCTTCCGCGGCGGTGCCGTGGCGTGCGGTCTGCGCTTCTGCCTCAGGTTCTTCCGTCATCGTTAATTCGTGTCCGGACGCGGTCTCGGCCGCGCTCACTAAATATGGCCATTGCGCCGGGCCCGGTCAAGTACAATCTCGGCGGCCACCTCTGGCGAGTCCACCGTCTCAAATAGGCCAAGGTCGGCCTCATCAATGCAGCCGGTCCGCAAGACGCTCTGGCGTATCCAGTCCACCAGCCCCTGCCAGTGTTCGGTGCCGAAGAGGACGATGGGGAAGTTCTCAATCTTGCGCGTCTGCGACAGGGTGAGTGCCTCAAAGAACTCGTCTAGCGTGCCGAAGCCGCCCGGGAATATGATGAAGCCTACTGCATATTTGACGAACATCATCTTGCGGACAAAGAAATAACGGAACTCCAGGGAGACGGTTTGATAGGGATTGGGGGCCTGCTCAAAGGGTAGCTGGATGTTGCACCCGATGGAGGTGCCGTTGGCGAAGTAAGCACCACGGTTGGCGGCCTCCATGATGCCTGGGCCTCCGCCGGTAATGACGGCCAGGCCACCCTTTACCAGAAGTTCGGCGGTGCGAACGGCCTTGGGATAGTACGGATTGGATTCCGTGAAGCGCGACGAGCCGAAAATAGCACAGCAGGGCCCGACACGCGCGAGCGCATCAAACCCCTCCACGAACTCACCCAGGATGCGCAACGCCCGCCAGGGGTCGGTATCCACAAAATCCGCCCCTGCCCTGGGCTTCGTCGTAAGCAACTGCCGGTCTGCGTGATGCAGATGGCGCTTAGCCATGCTGAGTCTCCTGGTCGGTCACCAACCTTCCCTGCCGATGAGGCGGACAAAGACACAACCACAGACGGGGCGCTGGGTGATCTTGCCCCCGCAGCGCTCCACGACCACGAGTTCCTGTTGCAATTCGTCGCCGACAGGAATAACCATCACGCCGCCATCCGCCAACTGCGCCGCCAGGGAGGGTGGCACCCGCGGGGCACCCGCGCCCACGGTGATACGCTCAAATGGCGCTTCCTCCGGCCAGCCGAGTGTCCCGTCCCCAACGCGATAATGAATGTGTTCCCGGTAGCCCAGCGCCGCAAGGCGCTCCTGTGCTTTTCGCGAAAGCGTCGGTATCCTCTCCACCGTATACACTTCGCACCCCATTTCCACCAGGAGGGCGGTCTGATAACCGGACCCGGTGCCGATCTCCAAGACACGGCAGCGCGATTCATCCACGGGATCGGGTAGTTTTAATTCCTGTATCATCAACGCCACCATGTATGGCTGCGACACGGTCTGGCCTTCGCCAATTGGGACAGGATGATCGCCATAGGCGTCATCCCGATATGCCTCCGGTACAAACGCTTCCCGCGGGACGCGGGCGAAGGCCGCTAGCACCCTGGGGTCGCTGATACCGCGAGCGCGGAGTTGGCTTTCAATCATCTCCTGGCGCTCACGCGCGAAGTCGCTTTTCGTCATATCGTACTTTCCCGCCCACGGGTGTCCCGGTGGTCAACTGTGGCTCTCACTCGCTGTCCACGGTGAAGTCGCACACCATGAGTTCAACCTCCTCGCTGAAACGTCGGTTAGCCGAGAGCCGAAAGGCCAGCGAACAGTGTTTCGCGGCCGCTAGCATCTCGGCGGCATCGCCCCTGCCAAAGGCCACGGCCCGCCGCGCCACGTCGCCCTGGCGCACCCAGAAGGCGAGATGCTCACCTGCTGTGCCCACCCGCCTGACTGTGCTGACTACGTCAAGTCCGCGTGCCGCAAAGGTCGGCGGTAGGTTCTGTTCACCGAAAGGCTCCAGCATCTGCACTTCCCGCCAGAGTGCCGGCGTTATGGCGGCGAGGGGGACTTCCGCATCGCAGCGGATCCGCCGTACCAGATCTTCCTCACGCAACTGTGCCTCCGCGGTGGCGTGAAACAGTTCACGGAAGCGGGGGATGGCCTGTCGCGCCAGACGCAGCCCGCCGGCTCTGGCGTGGCCGCCGTAGCTGCTGAGGACTTCGGCGCACCGGCGCAGGGCCTCAAACATATGGAAGCCCTCGATTGAGCGTGCCGAGCCATGACCCTCTTCGCCGCTGCACGCGATGAGGACTATCGGTCGGGCAAACTCCTCCACTAGGCGGGAGGCGACGATGCCGATGACGCCGACATGCCAGTCGGTGCCTTCCAGCACAATTGCCTTGCGGTGGCGCGCCACCTCAGCCATGGCGCGTGGCCGCGCTTCCTTGACGATACGGTCCTGTAGTGCGCGCCTGCGACTGTTCTCGCGGTCCAGGTGCTGCGCGATCTCTTCAGCCCAGGCCGCGTCGGCTGTCGTCAGTAGTTTCACGCCGTTATCGGCGGTGCCCAGTCGGCCGGCAGCGTTAAGGCGTGGTGCCAGTTTGAAGGCAACGTCATAGGCGGTCAACTCTTGCCCCTCTATGCACGCGGCACGCCGCAGCGCCGCCAGACCCACACGGGGCGAGCGACTCAAGGCCGCAAGCCCGAAGTGCGCCAGAATACGGTTTTCTCCCACCAGAGGCACCACGTCCGCGATTGTGCCCAGCCCGGCGAAACAGAGTGCGTCTAAGAGAAAATCCTCAAACGCTCTGTCCGGTCGCAGTCCGGTAGGGGCGCTTTTTGCCAACGCCCAGGCCAGTTTGAAGGCCACGCCCGCGCCGGCCAGTTCGCGGAAGGGATATGCCGACGAAGGGAGTTTCGGATTGACAATAGCCACTGCCGGCGGTGTCTCCGGCCCAGGCTCGTGATGGTCGGTTATGATAACGTCCACCCGGTGCTGGCGAGCTTGGGCGACGGCGGCCACCGCATTAATCCCGCAATCCACGGTGACAATCAGTCGGGTGCCTCGTCCGGCTAGGAGCGCGACGGCTCCCGGATTCAGGCCATAGCCCTCGTCCTGACGGTCAGGCAGATAGTAGGAGACACTCGCCCCCAGCTGCCGAAGACAGAGAAGCAGGAGCGCTGTGGCGCTGATGCCGTCCACGTCGTAGTCACCATAGATGACAATATCCTCGCCTTGCGCTACAGCAGTGAGGATGCGCTGTACGGCTGCGGTAATACCCGGCAATGTCCACGGCTCGTGCAAGTCGTCCAGTCGCGGGCGCAGGAAGGCACGGCCGGCTGTCGGGGAGTCTATGCCACGATTGAGCAGGACCTGGGCGGTCACAGGCGAGATACCGAGTGCCTCGGCCAGGTGCTCGGCCTCTCGCGGGCGCGGCGGCGCGCACACCCAGTGGGCGGCGTTGTTCAAAGCACTCGTAGCCTCGCTTCAAAGTTCGGCGCGGACGTAGGCGACGGCATTGCGAAATATGCGTAAGCCATCGGGCTCGCGGGCGCGCTCGCCCAGGGCACCACGCATCCGCGTCCACCGCGGATGCTGGGTGAGACGCACATATCGCTCCGGATGCGGCATCATGCCGAGAATACGCCCACTTGGGTCGCAGATTCCAGCGACATCGTTCTGCGACCCGTTTGGGTTCCAGGGATAGGTCGCCCGCTGGCCCTCCGGCCCGACATACCGGAAAACGACCTGGCCGTTGGCCTCCAGACGGGCGAGCGTCTCCGGACTGCCCGCCACAAACTTGCCCTCGGCATGGGCCACCGGCAGGTAGGCATCTTCTCCCTCCCTGACGAAGACCGAGCGCGCCGAGCATACCTTCAAATAGACCCAACGGTCCTCAAAACGGTTGCTGTCGTTCAGCGTGAGGGTGACGCTCTGCCGCCAGAGCGTATCGCCAGGCAGAAGGCCGGCCTTGACCAGGACCTGGAAGCCATTACAGATGCCCAGTATCAGCTTGCCCTCAGCGAGGAAGCGTTCAATGTGTTCGGCGAGTTTGCCCCGCAGTTCGTTGGCGAGGATGCGGCCAGAGGCGACGTCGTCGCCGTAGGAGAAGCCGCCGGGGAGCACCAGCACCTGAAAGCGGCGGAGGAGAGCGGGCTGCTCAATGAGGCGATTGATGTGGATACGTTCGGCCTCGGCCCCCGCCTTGCGAAAGGCATATTCGGTCTCACAATCGCAGTTGATGCCTGCGGCCCGCAGCACCAGGACCGACGGCTTGCCGCGCACGATGTCTTCCTCCCGTTGACCTTAGTGAAGCATACTACGGTTCCCGCATGGCCAGGTCAATGCCCTCGCGCCGGCACCGGCGACGGGGAAAATGACCTTGGCGTGGGGAACGACAGCATTGCCTGCGGCAGACGCGCACTGACGGCTGCAGAGACCACCGGCTGGCTCAAGGCAGGAACTTTCCGCATTCGTAGGCACGCAGCGCCTGGCGATAGACTTCGCGCAATGGGAGCGATGCCGCCGCGGCCAGGCGCCGGCAATCCTCGTACTCCGGGGCGGCCGTGCACACGTGCCCGTCAAGCATCCCGAGTTTCACGCGCACCGGGCCGAGCGACGTCTCCACGGTGCGTACCTCGCGTGTCAATTTTGTGCGCTCGGCGCGATAGCGGCGCACACCAAATGTGGTCGTTTCTACGAACAGGATACGCTCCAGCGCGCCGCGGCGTTCCTCGTCGGCAATGACACTCAGGAGGAGACCGGGTCGCCCCTTTTTCATCTGCACTGGCGTGGCGAAGACATCCAACGCGCCCGCTGCGAACAGGCGCTCAAAGACATAGCCCACCTGTTCTGCCGGCGTGTCATCAATGTTGGTCTCCAGGACCCATACCGTGTCGGTGGCGGCCACCATAGTCTCGCCCACACACAGTCGCAGGATATTCGGCCACCCCTGCGGGTCGCGCGTCCCTGCGCCTACGCCAACCTGCTGGCAGACAAAGGGCGGTGGCGCACCTGGCGCATCCACGAGTGTGGTGATGATGGCAGCGCCGGTGGGTGTCAGGAGTTCGCCTTCCACTTCGGTGGCGCACACCGGGAAGCCGCGCACCAGTTCCAGCGTCGCCGGCGCAGGCACAGGCAGGCGCCCATGTGCGCATTCCACATGGCCGTGTCCGAGTCCGAGTGGCGAGGTAAAGAGACGCTCCAGTTGCAGAAGATGGATGCCGGCGACAGCACCGATGACGTCGGCCATCGCATCCAGGGCGCCGACCTCGTGGAAGTGAATCTGCTCGGGAGCACAGCCGTGCACGCAGGCCTCGGCCTCAGCGAGGCGGCGAAAAACGCGTTCGGCCCCCGCCTTCACGGCAGGCACAAGCGGGCTCTGGTGAATCAGTGCCAAGACATCGTTCAGGTGTCGGTGGTGGGGGTCCGTTTCGCGGCAGGAGACGTCTGCCTTGATGGCCTTCAGGCCGGCCCGGCGTACTTCCCGCACGTCCAGCCGGACGCGGTCGCCGAGGACCTTGGCGATCTCGCCGGCAAGCGTCGCCGCATCCACTCCCGCGCCGATAATGGCGCCCAGGAGCATGTCACCGCTTGCCCCCAGCGTGCAGTCAAAGTAACCGACTCTCATGGGTTGCGCTTGCCCTTGAAGAAAGTCATACCCAACTGCACAAACTTGCCGGCGTCGCGGGAGACCTCGTCCAGGCGGGTCACCAGCTTGTTTAGTTTGTACGCAAGGATGAGGACGAGCGTCAGGAGGAGCAACTGCGACAGGCTCACCAGCACTATCACGTAAATTGTCCAGTCCGTCAATTCGTTCGGCGACATGGTGTGCACCTGTTTATGGCAAGTTACCGCCGGCCATCAGGAACGTTCCTTTCGTGGCGGCTGGCCAGTCTCCTGCGGCGTGTCTGCCTTCTTGTCCGCATTCTCGCGTTCTCCGGGGGGCATCTGCTCAGCCGCGGCGGACAGTGCCTTCGCCACCGCCTCCGCGCCAAATTCCACACGCCGCACGTAGACTATATCCTTCAGTTCCATGCCCGGCTCGCCGCGGTCATAGGGCTGCAGGAAAAAACGCACCGGTTTGGGCGGGGCCTGCGCCACTGCACCCTCTTTCCCCGCGGCTTCCCTGGAAATGTGCGGCAGCACATATAGTGGCACGCCATTGGCCAATTCCACTCGCTGGGGCTTGCCGCCCCGCCGCTGCAGGGTCAATGCGTAGTCACGGCGCGGATAGGTCTTGCCCGTGAAAACTTTCTCATCCGAACCTTCCTCTTTGAACCGCCACTCGCGCTCCACACGTTCGGCGACGACACTCACCTCTAGCCAGTCCAGATCGCGCAACGCAATCAGGATATTCTCTTTGCGAACCGGGTCAAAGAGCGGCAACTGCTTGCCCGGCGTCAAGAAGACCTCGCCCGCGAAAACCTTTCCGTCAGATGTGTGCACGACGCCGGGGACAGAGTCCCTTGCTGCGGTCCTCGGCGGGAAGGGATTCACCGGCTCAGCAGCAAACGTGTGGCCCGCTAGGACAAAAAGCGAGAGCACCAGACCCATGGCGGTGCGTAAGCAGTCCACTGCCTCTCCCGCCTCCGAGTGAACACTTTCTCTCGAGCAGCAGGCAACTTGGCGGAGATGCCCCTGCTTCGCGTTGGCCCAATGTAAGGGAATTGTAGCAGAGGCATTCCGCGCAAGTCAAATCAGCAGGAGATGTCCTCGCTGGGAACCAAGTGCGGTGCGTTAGCACGCTTCTTTGGGAGCTTGGATGCTCTTCATGTGTTGCCCTTAAGACAACTTGCCCGAGATGCCGGCAGTTGGCCGTCGCCCCGACCTAGGCGAAAATCTATTGATTTTTTTGTTGACAAAGTCGGGATCGCGATGTATTATACGCTTAGATGACGGAGAGTGCGTTGTTTTACTGAAGGAGGCCATGTAATGCAGCAAGTTACCGAGGATGTGCGCCAAAGGCGCAAATTAGAGCGGCTGGCGCTCATAAAGGAGCGCTATCGGCGGGTCATTCTGAAGGCGCGTCGCGAACTTGACGCCCACTTCCGGGAGGCCTTTGACGAGGACGCCGAATTCGACCTCAACTGATCGTCCAGTTGTCCGCCGTCGTGGCAAACTGTGCTGCGTCGGCGGATTTGCGTTCCGCGAGCGCTGGTATGCTGTGCTTTTTCGCCGGAAAGTAACGCGCGTCGGTCAGGCCACTTCGCCCGACCGACGCGCGCAACGCTCCGGCCCATCCCGGAGACGGTCGTCCGTCTCAGTACTCTGTGCGATCAAGATGGCTGGGGCCATCCATTCCCAGATACAAGTCAAGGTCCTGCCGGATGATGCGCAGGTCCTTGCGGATGTATGACCAGATTCGCGCGTTGTGCTCAGGGTCGTAGTTGAAACACCCGCCCAGCCCCACGACTGCAGCGCACGCTACCAACAGGCATATCAGCCGACGCATCAGCGCTTCCTCCGCAGCCGAGATGAATCTCTTGCCCATTCCTTCAGCCCCCTCATTCTACGCCGCTCACAAGTTTGCTGTCAAGAGAAAAAACACGCGTGATATCTGATGCGTGTGTGGACGCCCCTAACCATGTGGGTTGTGAAAACTCTGCAGGTATCGCCTGGCTGCACACTCGTGTGCATTACTCTTTTCCTTCTTGCGTCCTCGGCCTGCCTGCGGTAAACTCCCGCGTGGTGCCGCATCTGGTGGGGTCTGGCAGCTACTTGGGAGAGGAGAGGAACGTGCCACCTGATGGCGCAGCAGCCGACACCGGCGCAGCCAGCGCCGCGGCGCGCTCGCGCGAGGCGCGGGCCGACGACGTCCAGGCAGTGGAACAACTCGCCAAGGCCAAGCAGGTCCTCCTGCGGGAAATCCACAAGGTCATCGTCGGGCAGGATGAGGTTATTGAACTACTTCTCACTGCCATGTTCTGTCGTGGCCACTGCCTGGTGGTAGGTGTGCCGGGACTGGCCAAGACGCTTCTCGTGCAGACCATTGCCAAGGTCCTCAAGCTCAGTTTCCGCCGCATCCAGTTCACTCCTGACCTCATGCCCTCCGATATCACCGGAACGGAAATTATTGAAGAGGACATCACCACCGGGCGGCGCCAGTTCCGTTTCGTCAAAGGCCCCATCTTCGCTAACATCGTCCTTGCCGACGAAATCAACCGCACCCCGCCAAAGACGCAGTCGGCACTCCTTCAGGCCATGCAGGAATATCACGTGACCTCCGCCGGAGAGAACTATCCCCTGGAGTTGCCATTCTTTGTCCTGGCGACACAGAACCCGATTGAGCAGGAGGGCACGTATCCATTGCCCGAGGCGCAATTGGACCGCTTCATGTTCATGGTGTACATTGACTACCCCAAAGAGCAGGAGGAGCGCGAGATTGTCAAGGCGACGACCTACGAGATGGAGTCGCAACTGCAGCCGGTTCTGCGCGGCAGTGACATCCTCGCCATCCAGAGCATCGTGCGACGCGTGCCGGTCAGCGACCACGTAATCAACTATGCGGTCAACCTCGTTCGTGCCACCCGTCCGGCCGATCCCTCGGCCCCTGATTTCGTCAAGGATTGGCTTACCTGGGGGGCTGGCCCCCGTGCCTGTCAATACCTCGTCTTGGGCGCCAAGGCGCGCGCGGTCATGAACGGCCGCTACAACGTCACGGTGCAGGATGTGCAGGCGATTGCCCACCCGGTCCTGCGTCACCGTATCTTCACCAACTTCAATGCCGACGCTGAGGGTATAACGACGGATAACATCATCTCGCGCCTGCTGAAGACCGTGCCGGAGCCTGCCGGTCACGAGTATCGCACCCCGCGCCGCTAGGGGTCGTAGCCTCCGGTGCGACAGGCGCGCTCGTGTGGCGCTCCCTTATCGTCCACCGGTTGCCTCCCTTTTGCGCCATTGCCGCGGAATTTTGCTTGCATTTCGCTCGCCTTGGGTTATAATAAACAAGTGCAATCATATTGCATCAAGTTGGGCAGAGCCTGGGGTGCCGAAACGGGGATGGAATATGGACGACGCAGTGGGGGAACTGCTCCGCAGTGCGGGCCTGCGACGCACGCCGGCAATGTGCTGCGTCCTGGCGACACTGCGCCGTGCAAATCGGCCCCTGAGCCGCCACGAAATCATCCTCCGACTGGCCAAGCTCGATTGCGACCCCGTGACGGTCTACCGCTGCCTGAAACGATTGGTGGCGGCTGGCATCGTCCATCGCTCCTATCTGGAAGGCCGTGTGCCGCGCTTTGAGACGGCGCACCGCTGCCGCGCCGACCGCTGCCATCCGCATTTCACCTGCCGCATCTGCGGTGAGACCCGCTGCATGGACAAGGCCGTCGCGCCGCTGGCATACCGGCTGGAAAAGGGCTACATCGCCGAGCGGCAGAAGGTGCTCATTGAAGGGGTGTGCGCCAGCTGCGCTCGCAACCGGGAGCGGGCGCGCCCCAAGGAGGATTGCTCATGAGGTGGTGCGTAAGTAGCTTGTTGTTCTTCCTGACGTTGCTCATCGGTTGCGGCGGGCAGCCGCCCGAGACCGCGGCCGGCGGCGGCCAAGTGCGCATCGTGGCCAGCATTTTTCCTCTGGCTGACATCGCGCGCGAGGTCGGCGGCGAGGATGTGGAGGTCACGATGCTCCTGCCACCTGGTCAGTCGCCGCACGGCTACGAACCCCAGCCGCGTCAGGCCGAGCAACTGGCGCGCGCACACCTGCTCCTCATCGTTGGCGGTGGGCTTGACCTCTGGGCCGAGCGCAGCGCCCAGGCAAGCGGCAACCGCCGCCTGCGCACGCTGGCGATGGCCAAGATCGTCGGCCACCACGGGAGCCAGGCTACCCATGACCACCACTCTGGCGATCATGAGCACACGGCGCATCATGGGCACGCACACAGCCACGCGCACGACGACCCGCACCTCTGGCTCGACCCGGTGCTGATGCGCCAATATGTGCGCGCCCTGGCGAAAACGCTGGCCGAGTTGGACGCAAGCCGTGCCGCCGACTTTGCCCGGCGCGGCCAGGCGTACGAGGAGAAACTCCAGGCGCTGGATGAGGAATACCGTGCCACCCTGGCGACGGTTAAGCGGCGTGAGTTCGTCTCGTTCCACAGCGCCTTCGCGCACTTGGCCGCGCGCTACGGCCTCAAGCAAGCTGCCGTCTTTGATCCGGATGTTGCCGAGTTCGGTCCCAAGCGCCTGGAAGAGGTGGCGACCTTCATGAAACAGCACGGCATCCGCACCGTCTTCGCCGAGCCGCAATTTCCGGTGGAACAACTCCAGTCGCTGGCGCGGCAGGCCGGCGCCAGGGTCGCTCGCCTGGATCCACTGGGTAATCCGGCCGTGAGCGGCTACAACTCATACCTCAACCTGATGCGGAGCAATCTGCAGTTGCTGGCCGAGAGTCTTCAGGAGTAGGTGGGGATGACCATACCGGCTACTGCCTCCGACGCCTGTCAGCTCTCCGCAGAGAACTTGGCGATTTACCTGGATGGGGTTTCCTACCGCTATCCGGATGGGACGCTGGCGCTGGAGGACATTACGTTGCGCGTGGAGCCGGGAGCGACGCTGGCGATTGTCGGTCCCAACGGTGCGGGCAAGACGACGCTCCTGAAGATCATCCTGGGCGTCCTGCCGGCCACACGGGGAGTGGTGCGGCTGTTTGCTATGCCTCCTGCCGAGGCGCGGCGGCGGGGCGATGTGGTGACCTGGGTGCCCCAGCGGCCGGCGGTGCGCTGGGATTTTCCCGTGAGCGTACGCCAAGTGGTGCACATGGGCCTGACCGGCAAAGGCGGCACCTTCGGACGCCCTGCAGCGGGCGACCTCGCTCACGTGGAGCGGGTTATGAAGGTGCTCGGCCTCGCTGAACTTGCCGAACGGCCGATTGGCGACCTCTCCGGTGGCCAGCAACAGCGCGTCATCATCGCGCGCGCCCTTGCGCCGCGCCCGCGCATCCTCCTGCTTGACGAGCCAACTGTGGGCGTTGACCATGCCGGGCGTCAGGCCTTCCATGACCTCGTGCGTGCCATCAAAGAGGAATTTGACGTCACCCTCGTCATTGTCTCCCACGATCTGGAGACAGTGCTCACCGGCGTCCAGCGCGTGGCCTGTCTGGACCGGACACTGCACTTCCACGACGCCCCCGAACACCTGACCGACGCGGTGGTTGCGCGCCTCTTTCACTGCAGCATCCACGCGCTCCTGGGTGGGCACCCGTCGCAAGCATCACGCCGGCACGGCGACCACGACGGAATCCACAATCACGGGGAACAACATCCATGACGGCGGCGGGCGCGCTCGGATTCATTTCCCTCTGGCAGCGCTTCCTACAATTTGAGTTCTATCATCAAGCCCTCGCTGCTGGTCTGGGCGTGGCTCTGGCCTGCGGCCTCCTCAGTGTCCTGGTGGTCTATAAGCGCATGGCCTTCGTCGGCGAGGGCATAAGCCACGCCGCCTTCGGGGGGGCAGGCGTGGCGCTGCTCCTCGGACTCTTCCTGCCTGCCTTTCGCAGTCCGCTGACGCGTGACCTGGTCATTACCCTTTTCTGTGTCGCTACCGCACTCCTCATCGGCTATCTTTCCCGCAGCGGCCGCCTACATGAGGACAGCGCCATTGGCATCTGCCTAGTGGCGGCCATGGCCCTCGGTGTTGTCCTCCTTAACGTGCGCGCCTACTGGCTGGAACGCCTTATCGGCACAGGCCGCCTGGTGCGTGCCGATATCGGCTATACCCCCTCCTTCCATGACCTCCTGTTCGGCAACATTCTCGCCGTGGCCGGCGGCAGGTTTCTCTGCTTCAACGCCCAGGCCTGGGCAGGCATACTGCTTGGCCTCGTCATCCTGGTGCTTTTTGCCTTAGCTTTCCGGCAACTGGTCTTCTTCGCATTTGACGAGGAGTCGGCCGCGGTCTTCGGGCTGCCCACCGCTCTCTATTACTACGGTCTCCTCGTCGCCCTCGGCGTCGCCATCGCGCTGGCTATGCGCCTTCTTGGCGTCATCCTCTGCACGGCGCTGCTCATCCTGCCGGGCGCGTCGGCCTCCTTCTGGTCGCGGCGGATTGTCTGCATCAGCATCCTCTCTGTTGTCATCGCCATGGGTGGGGTGACGGCGGGACTGTTCGCTGCCATTGCCCTGGAGATTTTAAGCACCGGGCCGGTTATCGTCCTGATGCTTTTCTGTATCTTTCTGGTTTCCTACATCGCTGGCAGGCTGCGGCGGTGGCGTGCTCAGACCGCCGGAAAGGCCATGTCTTCGGCCAGGGCATGAAGTCCCGGGGCGGGGCAACAATTGCCGAATGCTGTTGTTCTCGGCTACCTCTGGACGGGTGGACGGGCGACCACGCCATACGGGGTTTTTGTGCGCCAGCCACGAGGGCGGTGGATGCTGACGGATACGGCGTGCCCGCCATCGGCCAAGGCCTTGAGACTGCACACTGCTGGCTCTGGCTACTGGGACTTATTGAAGGGCGCGTAAAGCGGTTCGCACAGGCTTGGTATTGAGCGCGCCGGCGGCAGGAAAGGGCGTCTGGCGCCCATGTCCTTGCCTGATGTCTGCGCGCCAAACGAGCGCCCCGGCAACACTTGCCGTTGCCGGGGCTTGCTTGCGACTACGTGCGAGACGATGGTTTATGTTATGATACCGGGCACGAATCGCCCCCTACAACTTCACCACATTCTCGGCACGCGGGCCTTTCGGCGATTGCGTCAGGTCAAACTGCACCTTCTGCCCTTCGGCGAGCGTCTTGAAGCCCTCGCCCTTTATCGCCGTGTGATGGACGAAGACATCCTCGCCATTTTCCACGGCGATAAAGCCGTAGCCCTTTTCGTCGCTGAACCACTTCACGGTTCCGACCGGCACCGCTCCTCACCTCCTTTCATCTGTTGGGGCGGTCCGCGCCTCTCGCCGGAGAATGATAGGATGGTATGTATTCCGGCCGAGTCAGCGACCGCCGGACGTGAATGTTGCCTTTTTGCTCCAAACAAAAAAAGCCAGGGTGCACTCACACCACCCCTGGCAGATGCCACGCACTCGCCGCGTCAGACGACAGCACCAACTATCCGTCCAACTTTCCCTCAAATCACGTCGCCTCAAGATATTAGGGGTCGCTTGGGCGCTTGTCAAGGGAAAAATGCCGCCTTTTTCAGGAGCGCCGCGCCGCCAGGCCGACCACAGCTATGTGCTTTGTCGCCGGAGTCCCTGAAGCCAAGGAGGACAACATGACCCGGCCCAACATTCTCCTGATTACTGCTGACCAACTGCGCGCTGATGCATTGGCGTGCAACGGCAACCCCTTCGTCCGCACCCCGCACTTGGACCGCCTGACGCAGGAGGGGGTGAACTTCGTCCGCGCCTGCACGCCCAATCCCATCTGTGTGCCGGCGCGCGCGACCATCACCACCGGCAACTACTCTCATCGCGCCACCGGCTGCAAGGCCAACCACGGGCTCATCCGCGACGACCAGCCGCGCCTCGCCGTGCATTTCCGCCGCGCAGGTTACGCTACCTATGCCCTGGGCAAACTCCACTACGTGCCCTACGCCCCACCGGGAGAGCCACGGCTACTGCACGGCTTTGAATATGCTGAACTGACCGAATCCGGCCGCATTCTCAGACGGTATGACCCCGAAGGCCGGCGCACCGGGCTGGAAGACTACCACGACTTTCTCCGCGCGGCCGGCTGGGGCGGCTATCAGCGCGCGCACGGCATCGGCAATAACGACATCCGGCCGGGCATCTCGCCCCTGCCGCCAGAGTTATACGTGGATGCCTGGGTGGCCGACCGCTCGCTGGCGAAATTGCGCGAACACCTTGAGCGGCGCGACACGCGCCCCTTCCTCATGTGGGTGTCTTTCCCCAAACCGCATTCGCCCTATGACCCGCCCGGGCCTTATCACCGGCTCTATGACCCGCGGCGCCTCCCGCCGCCCATCGGCGACGCATCGCACCTGGCTGGACGCAACCCACACCTGTTGCGCCAACGCCTCAGCCACGGTGTGAACTTCTTCTCGCCGGAAATGGTGCAGGTCTCGCGCGCTGCTTACCATGCGCTAGTCACCTTCCAGGACGAGATGGTCGGCCGTCTCCTCCGGTTCCTGGACGAAACCGGCCTGCGCCAGAACACCATCATTATCTACACCAGCGACCACGGTGACCTCCTCGGCGATTTCGGCTGTTTCTTCAAGAGCAACATGCTCAATGGCTCGGTGCGCATCCCCTTCATTGTCAGCGCCCCTGGTCTCATCCGCTCCGGTGTCGTGGCCACTGACCTCGTGGGCTTGGAGGACATACTCCCGACGTTGTGTGAGCTGGCGGAGGTGCCGCTGTCGCAACCAGTCCACGGCCTGAACCTCGCAGACCTCCTCCGCGACGGCAAGTCCCTCGGCCGGAGCCTCTACCTCAGCCAGTGCCTGGATTCCCCTTGGCAGCAGTACATGGCTTTTGACGGCAGGCTGAAATACTGCTACACCGAGGCCAACGGCGTGGAGGAGTTCTACGACCTGGAGCGCGACCCGCAGGAACTGCGCAACCTGGCGGCCGAGGTGGACCTGGCGCCGTGGCGCGCGCGCGTCATCGCCTGGTGCCGCGCCCACGGCGACCTAGCGATGCTCGACGGCGAGCGTCTCAAGCGCAGCGACGTGCCCCGCGAACAGATTGAGGTCCCGTTCAATCCGGCGGGCATGGGATGGCGCTGGTATTGAAGGCACGCCCTGGTCGGCCCCTCTCTACTTACAGGAATACCAGGAGCACAGCCGAGAGTACCATCAACGCGCCCCCGGCGATGAAGGGCAGCCCCACACGCAGTTCGGTCCCCACCGGCACCGCCGCCGAGATGTATCCGGCCAAGAGCGGGCCGAGCGCCATCCCTAGGGCCGACAGTGAGAGCACCACGCTCAACTGCCGCCCGCGCCGCTCCTCGTCGCAATGACGCACCAGGAGCGCGTGTTGGATGGGCCACCACACACCCGCCCCCACCAGGTCGTGTAGCAGCCACAGCCCCGTTGCCCAGCCGAAACTCATCAGGTAACCCGGTACGCCGATGAGGATGCCCTCAATGACCACAAGCCCGATATAGGCCGCCTTCAGGCGTTGCGTCACTAGGCGGCCGGCGAAGGCCATCGGCAGGGCAATGGAGAGGCGGTGCAGCGCCATAATGAGAAAGAGCCCGGCATCGCTAACTTTGAATCGTTCCAGGAAGAAGACCTGGGGCGCGAAGGCGTGGCTGCACGAGAGGCCGATGTTGAAGATGAACATGGAGACCATCTGCAGCCAGAGGTGGCGATTCAGGTGCGGGTGGAGGAGGTCGCGCAGGTCCATGGCCGGTCGTCCCATGCCTTGGGCGGCGGTAGGTGCGGCCTCACGATAGGCAGTGGCGAAGAGCGCGGCGTTGACGAGCATAATCGCCCCCGCTGCCAGGAGCGTCATCTCCACCGCCCCGGCAGCGCGCCCCAGGGCCAAGAGCCGCAGCCCGCCCGCCGCCGCGACGAGTCCGAGAAACTGCGCGAAGTACTCCAGCCCGCGCGTCCGCCCAAAAACCCGCAGAAAATCCCCGGGCGCGTCCCGCTGCACCAAGAGCGAATGCAACGTCTCCCGCACCCGGAACCACGGCTCGCGCACCGCCTTTACGACCAGTTGCGCTGTGGCGGTGGCGAAGAGTGGTGTCAGTAGCGTTCCTATCCCCTGGGCAACGAGCGCCAGCGCGTAAAAGCCCTTGCGCCCTGCGCGGTCCGAGCCAATTCCGACAACGATAGGCACGCACACCGCCAGAAGTGCGGGCAGAAAGTAAATCCAGCCCATTCCCACCAGCGAGATGCCCGCGCGGTCCAGGTAGAGCGGGAGGGCGGTCTCGTAAATGGCTGCGCTGAGGCCGAAGAGGGCGGATACGACCAGGAGCGTGCGCAGGTTGTCTCTCATCGTCACTCCTGGCGAAGTCGCGTCACTTCCACACCCCCGGAATTGCCGCGCCGCAGAACTCGCACTTGCCGTCCTTCACGTGGTTGCTCTTGACGAAGAAGCCGATGCGCTCGATGAGCGTCCTGCCGCAGGCCGGGCAGCGCGTGTCGGCACCGCCAGGCACGTGGACGTTGCCGATGAAGACGTAGCGGATGCCCTCCTCCTCGGCAATCTGCTTGGCCCGCACCAGTGTCTCTGTCGGCGTCGGCGGCCGGTCGCGCAGCCGATAGTCGGGGTGGAAGCGCGAGAAATGCAGCGGCACGTCGCGGCCGAGGTTGGCCACTATCCACTTGCACATCTCGCGGATGAGCACCGGGTCGTCGTTCGCCTGCGGGATGACCAGGTTAGTAATTTCCACCCACACCCCTTCCGCCCGCATGACCTTCAGCGTCTCCAGGACCGGCTGCAGGCTCGCGTGACAGTAGGTCTGGTAGAACTCCTCGCTGAAGCCCTTGAGGTCCACGTTGGCCGCGTCCAGGTACTTGCAGAGTTCCTTGAGGGGTTCGGGGTTGATGTAGCCGCAGGTAATCATCTGGTTCCTGATGCCGCGCTCGCGCGCCAGTTTCGCGCAGTCGCGCATGTACTCGAAGAAGGCCGTCGGCTCGGTGTAGGTGTAGGCGATGCCCTCGCAACGATACTTGGCTGCCAGGTCCACAACCTCCGCTGGCGACAGTTCGCGGAAGGATGCCTCTTCCGGCAGCGCCTGCGAGATGCTCCAGTTCTGGCAGAAGATGCAGCCGAGGTTGCAGCCGGCAGTAGCGATGGAGAAGGTGCGGCTGCCGGGCAGGAAGTGATTGAGCGGCTTCTTCTCTACCGGGTCGATCTGCACGGCGACCACCCGCGCGTAGACCAGCGAGCGCAGGCGGCCACCGATGTTCATGCGGGCGCGGCACTGCCCGCGCTGCCCGTCGGCCAGCAGACAGTAGGTCGGGCACAGGAGACATTGCACGCGCCGTCCGTCCCGGCGCTGATAGTATTCCGCCTCGCGCAGCGACAGCCCCTTCCGGCGCACCGTCTCCTCGCTGATTGACGGCACATCGTGCGCCAGCGCAGTCGCGGGCTGCGGTGCCTTCGGCGTCGGATATGCCGCGGCTTTGGCTTCGTCGGGGGGCAAGAAGGCCGGCGCGGTCACAGCGACTATCAGTGCAACCGCCACGATGACGAGCATCACCAGCACCGTGTCATGGGTCTTCCCGGCAAACATACGGGTCTCCTCACGCGAGACGATTTACCCGGATGCAGCGTGCCCGGCCCCCGGCGCCTCGTGGCGCGGGCAGAGGTCGCACTCGGCGCAGCTCAGACATTCGGCGTCCGACACCCTTACCGCCCCGGCGGCGGTGCCGGGCGCATACCAGCAATTCAGGTCACACCGCGCGCAGGTGCGACAGCCCTCCGGCGCGCGGCGTGGCAGGAGGCGAAAGCGGGCGACGAAGGCCATGGCCGCGCCCGCCGCGCACAGATACTTGCAGTAAAACCGCACGCACACCAGCGATGCCATCAGGAGGAACACGAGCCACGTCAGCCGCATCGTCCCCGCCCCTCGCAGGCGCAGCGCAAAGAGGTCGCCGAACGGCTCAAATGCCAACGCCGCCGCGCCGCCAGCGATGAAGAGGAAGGGCGAAATCACCAGCAGCACATACTTCAGCGCCCGCAGTTTCCGGTCCACCTTCTCGGAGACCTTCAGGTGCCACGGTGCGAGGTGGCCGAGGATCTCGCTCACCGCCCCGAAGGGACACAGCCACCCGCAATAAACCCTGCCGAGAAAAAGGCTCAGGGCCAGCGCTGGCACAATCACCAGGAGCGTCTCACCCAGCGGCGCGGGCGGCCTGTGCTCAAAGATGGCCACGAGGTTGACGACCGACACGTACTTGGCTGCCACAAATCCCAGGTATACGGCCGAGGCGGCGAGGACCACATACCGGAATCGCCGCCATCCCCGCCGCTCGCCCAGGATGGCCAGGATGAAGAAGAGCGGCAGTGGATAGAGCAGTGCGCCGCCGACGGCCGGCAACGCCGTGAGCTCCACACCCGTCTGACGCCGCACCGCCTGTGCCACCCGCCGTGCTCCCAGACGCACCCCATCCACCACTGCCCGCGACGTGATCGTCGCCCCGCTGACCGCGTCCACATCCACCCCGATGGTCAAGGGGTCATCCCACGATTTGCCGACGAGTCGCTGGCAGAGGTCGCTATCGCGGACAAGTTCCCTGAAGCCTGGTGTCTCGTTATTGGGCAGTAACTCCACGGCGAGGATGCGCCCGCGGACATCCAGGCCAACCATCACCGGCACGGGGCCGCCATAGCCGCGCACCTCCGGCACCACCTCGGCAGTGATGAAGGCGTAGCCGACCAGTTCGCGCGCGCCCCTCTTGCTGTGAGGGCGGAAGCCGAGGACGTAGGGCAGCGCGCCGGCGGCCCGCGTGAATTCCGTTGCCCCTGGCAGCACCCGCCCGTACATCGCCGGACTCTCGCGCACCGGCTCTTCGCGGCGCGGCAGGAGGCCGCGCACACCGGCGACCAGGAGCATCATTCCCGCCAGGCCGCAGGCCACGCTGCCCAGCGACCGCAGCACGCGCCCTGCACGCGCCCCACCCACAAAGGCCAGCGGAATCATTCCCAGGCTCGTCCCGCTGAAAAAACCGGTGAAGAGGAGGATTGCGCGGCCCACCTCGCCGAGGTCCAGCGCATAGGTTGCCGCCGCCAAGAACGGTGGGCAGGCGCTCAACCCGGTGACGAGCCCGGCCAGCGCCGGTGCTCCCGGCCAGCTGGCCAGGCGTGCTGCCCAAGCGCAGAGACGGCTGTGGCGGAGGTGCTGGCCGGCGGCGGCGAGGAGCAGCGCGAGACCGAGCAGACTGTACGCCAATGCGATTGCCCGGCGTGTCTCCAGCCCGGCGGGTGGGGCCGTTGCCACCGCGCCCACATAGCCGACCACCGCGCCGAACAGGAGGTAGCCGGCCAGGCGCCCGGCGAGGAACTGCCCCACCGCTCCGGCACTGCCCCGCCACGACGCATCGCCCCGCAGCCCCAGCAATCCAAGGAGCACCGGCAGGCAGGCGGGCAGACAGAGCGGCAACGTGGCTATGCCCAGCCCTATGCCTGCCAGAAATATCTCCATCGCCCGCCGCCTTTCCTCTTGCAAACCCCGCGTCACCCGTTATTATAACGGATGAGCCGCGCGGCGGTGCAATCGGGGCCGCACGGCGTGATGGCGTCTGATGAATGGGGCAATGACTATGAAACGCATCCTGGCCTTCGCTGCCTTCGCCCTGGCAGCTGGCGGTTTTCGCTTTCTTGATGCCCGACAATTGTGGCCCGTGCCGCTCGGCGGGGGACACACGTTGTGGGAATTTCTCGCCCTGGTCGCCGCGGTGCTCGCTGTGCACCAGTTGCTCGCCCTCTGCCTCACTGAGTATGTGCGCTGGCGCAAGGGGCCGCCGGGCGAAGCCAAGATGCTCATCGGCTTCGTCCGCGTCCTTGCCGTCGTGGTGGTCGTCATCGCCCTCGTTTATTCCCTGGGCCTTCTCAAGGCCATCAGCGCTGTCGTTGCCGGATTCGTCGGCCTCCTCCTCGGTTGGTCGCTGCAGGCACCGGTAAGCGGCATGGCGGCCTGGATGCTCATCACGCTCAAGCGCCCCTTCCGTGTCGGCGACCGTGTGCTCTTTCCCTCCCTCGGCCTCAATGGCGACGTCAAGCATATCGGCCTGATGTACACGGTCCTTGACCAGGTCGGTGGCGCCATCGGCAGCGAGGAGGCCATCGGCCGCGACATCCTCATCCCCAACGCCATGCTCTTCGGCCAGGTCGCCATCAACTATACCCCCAGGGCGACCGCCGCCTACTTCCTAGACGAAGTTGTCATCCGCATGACCTATGACTCCGACTGGGACACCGCCGAACAGATACTCCTGAACGCCGCACGGGAGGTAACCAGTGACATCATCCGTGCCACCGGCCAGGAACCATACATCCGTTCTGACATCTGGGATTACGGCATCCTCCTGCGCTTGCGCTACATGACGATGGCCAAGGACCGCCCGCGCATCACCCACGAGATCGTCAAACGCATCTTCAAGGAAGTACAGCGCAACCCACGTGTGGACATGGCCATCCCCTATGTCTACTCCTATCGCCGCAGCGCGGCTATTCCCACCCGCGCCCAGATGCCAGAGCCGGAAGCTGACATTCAGGAAATCCCGATGGACAGCATTGAAGAAGAAGGCGTGCTGATGACGGGTGGGTTGGCGCCCACCGCCGAGGAAGAGACGCTGATGCGAAACATCCAGGAGAAGGGCCTCCTGCAGCCGATCGTCGTGGAAAGCCTCGGCGAGGGCCGCTATCGCGTCATCGCCGGCCAGCGCCGCTACCTGGCGTGCAAGCGCCTCGGCTGGAAGACTATCCCTGCGGTGGTGCGGAGCGGGACGCGTGCCCGCGGCCAGGCCTCCAGCGCCCCTTGACCGGTGGGCAGGCGCATGACCCGATGCCTCCTCCTGGCCGTGGAGATCGGCGGCACCAAGGCCCAGGTTGCCCTGGGGAGTGCCCGGGGCGCACTCTTCACTGTGCGTCGCCACCGCGTCGCACTCCAGCGTGGGCGCGACGGCATCTTAGCTTGGCTCGCTCGTGCCATCCCCGAACTGTTGTGCCAGACCGCCACCTCCAGTCCGCGCCGCAAACGCCCTGCACGCCCTGTGGCCATCGGTGTCGGCTTTGGCGGGCCGGTGGATGTTGCCCGTGGCGTCGCCCTCGTCTCCCACCAGGTCGCCGGCTGGGACGACTTTCCCCTCCGGCGCTGGTTTGAGGAGCGCTTCGGCCTGCCCTGTTTCGTAGAGAACGATAGCAACGCCGCTGGCTGGGGCGAGTATTGCTGCGGGGCAGGAGTCGGCGCCCGCTGCATTATCTACATGAATATCGGCAGCGGTATCGGCGGCGCCCTCATCAGCCACGGTCAGCTCCATAATCCGCAGGGCATCGGCGGCGGCGATATCGGCCACACCTGGGTGCCCGTCCCAGACCTCGAATGCGGCGGCCTGCGTGCCGACAAGGTCGAGCACTTCTGCTCCGGCTGGTCAATAGAGCAGCGCGCCCGCCGGTTCTGGCGGCCCGACAAGACCTCGCCCCTCGGACGCCTCTGTCGCGGCGAGCCGGCACGGATTGACTGTGCCCGCCTCGCACGCGCTGCCCGCCAAGGTGACGAGTTTGCCCGCGCCCTGATTGAGCAGACCGCTGATGTCCTCGCCTATGCCGTCGCCAACGCGATTACGTTTTACTGCCCGGAGCGGTTAATTATCGGCGGTGGCGCCGCGCTCATGGGTGAGGTTCTTTTCGCCCCGCTCCGCCGCTACGTCGCCGAGCGCGTCATCGGCCCCTATCGCGGCCGCTACGAGATTCTTCCCGCCAGCCTCGGCCAGAATGTCGTCCTTGTCGGCGCGCTCCTCCTGGCGGCGCAAATGCCGCAGGTGGCAGCAGCAATTCGGAAACACCGACGGGAAAGCAGCGACCGGAAAGCAACTGCGGGCGACGCAGGCCCGCCATCTTGAAGGGAGACACGCAGTGAACCAGCCAGCGCATGTGCACGAGGATGCGGTCGCTCGTGCCGAGTTCACCGACCGCTGGAGCAAGACCCTCATCGGGACGCCGCAGATTCCCACCGCGCACGGCTTTAACCTGGGTGTTGCCGCCTACACCTCGTTGCAGTTCGGTCCGGAGCAGGTGCACGACGACCAGGAGGCGCTCTACATCCTCTCTGGCATCGGCGAGGTGCGCGTTGCCGGAAAGGTCATCGCCGCGCGGCCGGGACTGGCCATCTATCTGCCGCCGGGCACGCCGCACGCCTCGCGCCGCACCGGCAGCGAGCCGCTCAAAGTTCTTTACACGCACGCGCCGGCATGAGGCGCCGGAGGCAGCATCATGCGCTATCCCACGATGCCCGACTGGCGCGGTCTGGCCGACCGCCTGCAACTGTATGCACGACTCAAGCACGAGTTCGGCGCGCGAGGCCTGTCAGCGGCACTGCACCGTGCCGAACGCGCTCTGCGTCGTGCGCTTCGCGACATCCAGCGCCTACCGGAGGACCCCTTCTTGGCGGCCCGTGAGCCGGACACGCTCCGCCGCATCCGTGCCCTGCGCCCGCCCGGCCCGCGCCGCCTGGACTGGTCCTTCGCGCGTGGCCAATACTGCGAGCGGGTTGCCGGTGCGCTCCTGGCGCGCATGGCCGGCTGCACCCTCGGTGCCCTCGTGGAGGGCTGGCCGGTGGAGCGCATGGCCGCCTGGGCCGCTGAAATCGGCGACGCCTTTCCGCCAGTGGACTATTGGTCGCGTGCGCCCGATCCCGCGCGCGTGCGCTACAACGTCAGCCGTTGCGATGCCTACACGCGCACCGGGATGAAGGGGGTGCCGGTGGACGACGACATCGCCTACACGCTCCTCGGCCTCCTCATTATGGAGGAGTTCGGCCCGGAGTTCACCACCGACGATGTTGCCCGCGCCTGGCGCAAGTATCTGCCGCTGGCCTGCACCGCCGAGAAGGTGGCACTGGAGAACCTGCGCGCCGGCGTGCCCGCGCGCCGTGCCGCGGTCAAGGACAACCCTTACGTTCAGTGGATAGGTGCCGACATCCGCGCCGACCCCTGGGGCTATCTCGCCCCCGGCTGGCCGGAGAAAGCGGCGGAATTGGCCTGGCGTGACGCCTATCTGAGCCACCGCCGCAACGGCATCTACGGCGCGATGTTCTTCGCCGCCGCGATTGCTGCCGCCTTCGTCGTGGACGACCCTGGGGCGGCGTTGCGCTGCGGCTTGAGCGAAATCCCCGCCGATTGCGCGCTCGCCCGTGACGTGCGCTGGGCGCTGCGCCTCGGCCCGCGCCTGCGCGACTATCGCCAGGCCCGCGCCGCCGTGGACCGCCGCTTCCGTGGCATGCATCCGGTGCACACCAACAACAACGCCTGCCTGACCATCTTCGGGCTTCTCATCGGTGGCTGCGACGTAACGCGCGTCCTCGGCGAAACGGTGGCCATGGGCCTGGACAATGACTGCACCGCCGCCACCGCCGGCAGCATCGTCGGCGCCATTGTCGGCCGGAAAGGCGTGCCGCGCCACTGGCACCGCTGCTTCCACGACACGGTGCACTCGTATCTCATCGGCCACGAGCGTTTCCGCATCAGCGACCTCGTGTCGCGTTTCGCGCGCCAGGCGGAGCGCGTCCTCGGTTGCGCTCCCGGCGCATGAGTCGTCGTCCATGTCCGCCACGGCATGTTACGCACCATCGCCATGTTGTCGGCGTCCGCAAAGATAGTTGACCATTTTCCGGCGGATTGTGGTATAATGACGCCCGCGGGAGAGGGCGTTCGGTGGGGCGGAGCGCGAGGCACCGGGAGGGCGGCCTTGTACGCCACGGAAGAAGCCGCAGCGCTGGTTGTGGATGCGGCGGGCCGAGTCGTCGCCTGGGTCGGTGGCCTGCGCGATGCGGCGGCAACGCGCCAGCCGTGCTCCTGGCGCGAGGCGCTGGCCGCCGTCACTGACGTCGGCGGCCTGCCCGACCGCGTGCCCTGCGGCCCGCAGACTTACGACCTGCGCGCCCATGACGGCGCCCACCTGACGATGCAGGTGGTGCCGGTGGCTGCCGCGGGCGGTGGCGGCGCGCTTCTCCTCCTCTGCCGTCGGCCTATCCTCGCCGAAGCTGACCTGCGCCGCGAGCGCATGAGCACCCTCGGTTCCCTCGCTGCTGGCGCTGCCCATGAGATGAACAACGTCCTCACCCTCATCTTTGGCTGGCTGCAACTCATGGTTGCCGACGAGACCGACCCCGAGAAACGCAAGACGCTGCACCTGGTGGCCGATGCCGCAGACCGTCTCGGTTTCCTCACGCGTCACCTCCTTGAGTTCGCGCGCGCGCCGCTGGGCAAGGTCGCGCCGGTGGACGTCAACCAGGCCCTGGATGACGTCCTCGCCCTCGTCGGCTACCAGTTGGAAAAGAACAATATCCAGGTGCGGCGCGAGTTGGACGCAGGCCTGCCGCGTATCCAGGGCAGCCGCGCTGAACTCTGCCACGCCTGCCTGAACCTGGTGCTCAATGCCATGCACGCCATGCCGCAGGGGGGGACGCTCACCGTGCGCACGGGCGCGGCGGAGGGCCGCGTCGTTATTGAGATTGCCGATACCGGTTGCGGCATGCCGCCGGAAGTGCGCCAGCGCCTCTTCCAGCCATTCTTCACCACACGCGCCGGCGGCACTGGCCTCGGCCTCCTGGTCTGCCGGGAAATCGTGGCTCGCCACGGTGGGGAGATCGCGGTGCGGAGCGAGGTGGGCAAGGGGACGGTGTTCACCTTGCGCTTCCCCAGCCGCGTGGAAGAGACCGCCAATGTCGTCAACGCCTGAGGCGGCCCGCGAGCGCCTGTGTGCTGTTGCCCTCTGCGCCGAGGATAGCGCCCTGGCGCTGGCGGCGCGGACGCTGGCTGGGGGCGAGGTCGTCCGCTGCGCCAACCCTTACCGCGCCGTGGCCGAATGCGCACAAGAAAACGCTGACATCATCCTCATTGACCTGGATGCATTGCGCGAGGAGGAAATGGAGGTCGTCGCCGTCCTGCGCGAACTGTGTCCGGCGGCGCACATCGTCGTCGCCTTCTCGCTCATCGCGCGGGAGAAGGCCGTGCGTGCCCTCACCGCTGGTGCTGATGCCTACCTCATCCAGCCCTTCTATCCGGCGGAGTTCCGTGCCATCTGGGAGGCAGCGGTTGCTGCGGTGCGCGCCCGCCGCGCCGGCCAAGAGCCGCCCGGCGACGCGCTGCGCCTGATGCGGCCGCTGGCCGACTGGATCGCCGACCGCCTCAGCCAGCCGCTGACGCCGCTCTCCGGCTTTCTGGAGATGATGGCCAGCGAGCCGTCGCGCAGCCCCGAGGATGCGCGGCAACTGCGCGAGCGCTTGGCGGAGGCGCGCCGCATTGGCGAGATCGTCAACCTCCTGCGCGAGTTCGCGGCCCAGCGGCCTGGTGTCGCGTTGCCGGTGCGCGTGGACGAGGTCCTGGCCGAACTCAGCGAGGAGGCCCGCCGCGCCGCCGCCACCAATGGCGCTCAGGTGGAAATGGACCTGCGGGCATCAGGGGCCACCACCCTGGGCGACGAGGCGCAGCTGCGCTGGGCCTGGCGGCGCCTGCTGCACAGTCGGCGTGCGGCGCTGCCCGAGCGTGGCTGCCTCCGCCTGGAAAGCCGCAGCGGGCCGGACTATGTGGAGGTGCGCATCGTGGACAATGGCCCACCCCTTGCCGCGGACGGCCTGGACCCGGCCCGGCCCGACCCACGCAATCCCGACTGGTTTGAATACCTCGTTTGTGACTATATCATGCGCAGCCACGGCGGCTGGCTACGCTGGGGCCGCAGCGCCATGGGCGGCGGCAACGAACTCATTGCCCACCTGCCCGCCGCCGGCAAGCGAAAGGAAGGGTGAAGCAAACCATGGCCAAGCGTCCCACCAGAATCCTGGTCGTGGACGACGAACCGAAGATCTGCCAGTTGCTGGAAACGCTACTGCGGCGCGATGGCCACGAGGTCGCCATCTGCCACAACGGCGGCGACGCACTCGCCCGCCTGCAGACAGGCACCTACAGCCTTGTGCTCACCGACCTCAAGATGCCGCAGATGGACGGCTTTGAACTGGTGCGTCGCATCCGCGAACTGGACGCGGAGATTCCCATTGTCGTCATCACCGGCTACGCCACCATTGAGACGGCGGTGCAGGCGCTGCGCCACGGTGTCGCTGACTACGTCACTAAGCCGTTCAACATTGAGGAACTGCGCAAGGCGGTGTCGCGCACGCTGGCGCAGGCGCAACTAGCCGACGAGAACCGCAATCTCATGGAGCGCCTGGCCAAACTGGAGGCGGAGTTGCAGTATCACCGTGGCTTGTTGCAGAGCCGGGCACGTCTGGCGGATAACGAATTGCGGCAGGCGAACGCCGAGTTGCGCCAGCGGGTGCGGGAACTGAGCGTCTATGAGGATTTGGAACTGGCGACCGGGCCGCTCCTGGAGGCGGAGGCGGTGTCGCGTGCGGCGGTGGCGGTGGTGGGGCGACGTCTGGGGGCGCAGCGCGTGTCGGTAATGCTGCGCGAGGGCACTGACCTGGTGGTGCGCGCCTGCGATGAGGCCCGCCGTAGCCGCATCCTCGGCGCCCGCCAGCGCATCGGCGAGGGCATCAGTGGCGTAGTCGCCCGCGACGAGCGCGCCATCCACGTCGCCGATATCGCCGCCCATGGCGAGTTCGCCCCGCTGGCGCGTGGTGGCTACGAGACCGCCTCCTTCCTCAGCGTGCCGGTGCGCCACCGCCACCAGGTGCACGGGGTCATCAACGCTGCTGACCGGCGCGACCACGAGCCTTTCACCACCGTCGACCTGGAACTCCTGTGCGGGGTGGCCACGCATCTTGGCGGCATCCTCACCCGCGCCGCACGCGTGCGCGAACTCCATGCGCGCGCCCTCAACGCCATTGCGGAGATCGCCACCAGCCTGGAGGCTAAGGACGCGTACATGGCCGGCCATTCGCAGCGTGTCGCCGCCGGCGCCAGTGCCCTGGCGCAGGAACTGGCCCTCAGCGCGAGTGAGGCTGCCATGGTCGTCGCCGCCGCCCGCGTGCACGACCTCGGCAAGTATCAGATCCCCGACGACATCCTGCACAAGCGCGGCCAGTTGACCGCGCCGGAATACGCCCAGGTGCAGGATCATCCGGTCGTCAGCGAACGCCTGGTGGAGAGCGTGGGACCGCCGGGGGCGCTGACGCGCGCCGTGCGCCACCACCACGAGCGCGTGGACGGGCAGGGCTATCCCGACAGTCTGCGCGGCGAGGAGATTCCCCTCCTGGCGCGCATCATCAGCATCGCCGATGCCTTTGACGCCATGACGCACGAACGCCCCTATCGGCCAGCGCTCTCGGTAGGGCGCGCCTGCGAGGAGCTGCGCGCGCTCAGCGGGCGGCAGTTTGACGCGGAACTGGCCGCTGCCTTCTGCGCGCGTGTTGCGCCCAAACTCGCGACCCAGACGCCGCGTGCCGATGCCTAACTGGGAGAGCAGCACATGGTCATGTCGCAGACAACGTCGCGCGAACTCCTCGTGACCGACGACCACGTCTGCCTGTCGGCCCTGGCCGGCCGTGCCCCGGAACGCGGTTGGCAGTTGCGTCCCTGCCGTGGCCCGTTCCGCGCCCTTGTGCAGTTGTTGCGCGGCACCTATCCAGCTGTCCTCCTGGACGAGAAGGACCTCCGTGGTCGTGAGGCGGACTTGGTGGCGGAGTTCCGCCGCGCCAGCGCCGACACAGTGATTGCCGTGACGGTGGCGCATGGTCCGGAGCCGCGTGGGGTGGACTGCGTCCTGCGCCTGCCCTGCGATCCGGCGCTCCTCCTGGAGGAGGTCGGGCGCGCGGTGGCGGAGCGGGAGGCAGAGCGGCGCCGGCGGCAACTGGAGACCGAGGCGGAGCGCCTGAAGTCCGAGTTGGCCGGCCAGTCGCGGCAACTGGAGCGGCTGCGCCAGGCGTGGGCACGGCTCAGCGAGGTGGTGGATGAGCCGATGGCGCTGCGCGAGGCCATTGCTCAGGTCTTCACCCAGGTGGCCGAGGTGGAGCGTTTCTCGCTGATGCTGCGCGACCCGACACAGCCGGACGAGTTGTGCGTCGTCAAGACCGTCGGCTGGGAGGCGCCGCCGGCGGGCGCGGCACGGCGCAAGGTGGGCGAGGGCGTCGCCGGTTTGGTGGCCCAGCGGGGCGAGCCGCTCCTGGTGCGCCAGCGCGGCGAGCGGCCGGGCGTTGCCGGGCCGGTGGCCAGTTACCGCAGCGAGTCCTTCCTCTCGCTGCCGCTGCGGGCGCGGGGGCGCATGCTGGGAGTGGTCAATCTCACCGAGCGCCGCGGCGGGCCATTCACCGAGGCCGACTTGCACCTCCTGGCCTTTCTCGCCGACCGGGCGGCGCTGGCGCTGGCGCTGGCGCAGGAGGTAGAGGAGACGCGCCGGCAGGCAATGCACGACCCGCTCACCGGCCTGTTCAATCGGGCTTATTTCCTGGACGCGTTGGCGCGGGAGGTGGAGCGCGCCCGCCGCGACGGGCGCACCTTCGCTGTGGCGATGATTGACCTGGACGGACTCAAGCCGCTGAACGACCGGCAGGGACACCAGGCGGGCGATGCACTTCTGCGTCAATTTGCACAACTCCTGCGACGTAATGTGCGCGCGATTGACATCCTCTGCCGCTACGGCGGCGACGAATTTGCAATCATTTTCCCCGACACTGGCCAGGAGCCAGAGGGCGGCCAGCGCGACCACAGTTACTCGGTGGAGCGGCTGCGGCTGATCGTCGCCCATCATCACTTCTCCGGCGATGGCATCCTGCCGGGCACGTGGATTACGTTTAGCGCCGGCGTGGCCAGTTATCCGGCCGATGGTGAGGCGCCCGCGCTCCTGGTGGCGGTGGCCGACCAGCGCCTCTACGAGGCGAAGAAACGCGGCCGCAACCAGGTGGTGCCGCCCTCGGCGCGCGGTGGGCGCTAGACCCGCAGGGCCGTGGAGCGCGAATTGGCCTTGACCTCCTCGGCGGTAACCTCGCGGCCGAGGCGGTCGCTCAGGTAGATGCCCTCGCTGATGAGCATGGTCGCCAGCGCCACCTCAGCGGTGGGCAGGAGCGGCACGCGGCCCTGGAGCGCGGCGATCCAGTGGCGCTGGGGCGAGTCATAGGCGTCGGCGGTGGGCCGGAGTTGATGTTCGCGCCAGTCGGCGCCCGCCAGGTCAAAGGCGACGTCGGCAGGGATGTCGGCGGTGGTGGTGTGGAAACTGAAGGGGGCCAAGCGCACGCCGCCCTGCGTGCCGACGATGAAACTGCCCTCAAACGGTCCCATGTGGATCGCCCACGCCTCAATGATATCCAGCGTCACGCCGCCGGCCAGGCGCACAAAGCCCAGGCCGAGTTCCTCCACGTTGTAGCCGCTCAGTCGCCGCCGCTCCTCATCCATCTCGGTCTCCTGGTAGGTCTTGCCGGTGATGCGTTCCACTTCCGGCAGGCCGAGGAGGTAGAGGATCTGGGCGATGTGATAGACGCCCATGTCAAAGAGCGCGCCGCCGGCGGCGGTTTCCTTCTGCACAAAGGCGGCGGTGCCGTAGCCATCAACGTAGGGGCGGCCACGGCGGCGGTAGCCGGTGGAGCGGGCGTGGTAGAGGCGGCCGAGTTTGCCCTGGTCAATGAGGCGCTTGGCGGCCTTGGTCTCCCTGGAGAACAGGGTGGACAGTTGGATGCTGAGTTGGCGGCCACAGCGCTGCGCGGCCTGCCACATCGCCAGCGCGTCAGCATAAGAGCCGGCCATGGGCTTCTCGCAATACACGTTCTTGCCGGCCTCCAGCGCGGCGATGGTTACCGGCGCGTGCAGGTTGTTGTGCAGGCAGACGTCCACGGCGGCGATATCGTCGCGCCGCAGGAGGGCGCGGAAATCGGTGTAGACGTGCGGGATGCGATACTCTGCCGCCACGCGCTTCGCCTCCGACTCGGCGATGTCTGCCACCGCCACCACCTCCACAGTTGGGTTGGTCGCATACTCCTTCAGGTGCGACTTGCCGATCTGTCCAACTCCGATGATGCCGACGCGAACACGTTCCATGGTCAAGCCTCCTGCGTGTAGTTCGCTTATGGCCCTCGTGCCTCGCCCAGCGAGCCGGGCGGCGCGCTATGGTAGCCGAGGGGGCCGAGGAGCGCAAGTGCCACCTGACCTTCGTCGTAAGCTAATGATGTGGTTCATGATAGTGCCCGTCCCACCGCGGGCCGGAGGGCGGGTCTTGGCGCATGGCCCACCCCATTGCGTGGAAAGGACATGATTTTCTCCATCTTCCTGCGCGTGTGGCGCGGGGCAGACTATTGCGCCTCATAATAAGGGCTGAATGTTGCGTTTTTCGGGGGAGGCACGGTGCTCCTGATGCATCAGAGGTGAAATGGCCTCTGCGCGCAAGCAGTTGCGAGACAAGCAATTGTGGCGAAAATGCGCACCGCATCATGGCCGCTATTTTTTGACTCCGGAATGTTGCGTTTTTTGGAGTGCGGGGGTAATACGGGATGAATCGGGTAGATGATGGGAAGGCGTGGCGGGCGCACCAAGGCGGCGCTGCTGCCACAGAAGATCAGTCGCCGATGCGGTTGGTGCGCGCACCGTAGTCCCAGACGAGGTAGCCATCCTCACTCATTATCTTGGCAAAGTCGGCGCGGTAGCGGCCGGCGGCATCGGCGAAGGTCAGGGTGGCCGCGGTGGCGTCGTATTCCAGGAAGCGGAACGAGGCATCGCTGAAGGCGAAGGCGGCGAGTTCGTCGGGGGCGAACTCAAACTCCAGGACGTAGATGGGGCGCTCGCGCACGGCGCGGAGTTCCGCCTCGGTAAAGGTGCGCTTGACTTCCCTGGGGTTGGGGTGGCCGGGCAACTCGTATTCTTCCTTGAGGACGGGCGGGCGGCCCAGATAGTGCAGTTGCCCGTGGCGTCCGGGAAAGGTGACGACGCCGTTGCCGACCTGCGGCCGCGGTGCGGTTAGCGAGTTACAGGCCCAGCGCGTCAGACGACGGCCCACGCGGCCATTCTGGAGGATGACGGTGGCAACGGGCGTGAAGATGTAGTAGCACCAGAGTCGTGCCCAGCGGGTGGCGACGGCGCACGGATCGCCCGGCCTGACCATGTCGCGCATTCCGCCGGGCAGACGGCCTTTACCGTAGTCCTGCCAGTCGCCGGGGACATAAATGACCTGCTCGGCCTTGGCACCGGCACCGACGTCCGGGTGGGTGGCGCCGACATTGAACTCGGCAGTGTCAATCCCCCAGGCGATGGTCTTGCTGGGCACGTCCAGCGAGTAGTGGAGGATTGGCAGCTCGTCGCCCCAGGCCCAAGTCTGGAGTCCCTTGAGCGGCAGGCGGCCGCGGAAGGTGACGGCGGTCTGGTAGGCGCGGCGGACGACGAGATACTGGATGTCCCAGTTCCAGAACATGCGATCAAATGGGCGCTGCCAGCGGCGCAGGTCGTCGGCGGTGGGCTGCACCATTCCGGGGTGTTCCATCATCGCCCAGATGAGCGGGCTGGCGCCGTGGCCGAGTCCGGCCTTGACGCCGTGGTCGCGCTCGTTTTGGGCCAGGAACTCCTCAATAAAGCAGCTGAAGATGCGCTCGGTGCGGCTGAGGCGCTCGGCGGCGGGGATGACATCCTGCATGGCGTGGGTTTTGACGTGGAAGGAGCGCGAACTCATGCCCTCGAAGGGGTACATGGAGTCGGTGTGCATGCGGCGGAACCAGCGCACCGACTCGGCGAGGTTGTCGTCGTGCTCGCTCCTGCCGCTGAAGAGGATATAGAGGTAAGCGTAGATGAAGGTGGTGCGTGAGTAGTTGGCGCAGGGTCCGCCCTGTTCCAGGACCTGGCCGCCTTGGCCGAAGACCTGGCGGCACTCTTCCCATTCCTTGGCGGCGGCGTCCAGGTAGCGCTCCTCGTCCAAGAGGAGGCCGTAGAGTTGCATGTTCATGCACCAGACGGCCTGCTGATTGCTCACCGGGTGGTAGGCGACGCCACGCTGACACTGGGTGCGGTAGAACTCGGCGGCGCGGCGGAACATGTCCAGCAGGCCAGCGCGCTCGGCGGCGGCGAGTTGCTCATAGATCCAGACGTATGACCAGATGAGACCCTCAACTGTCCAGCCGTGGCCGAAGCCGAAGTCGCGGTAGGTGCCGAATATCCAGGTGCCCTCGTGGTTGCAGCGGCGGCGGAAGGACTCCAGTCCAGCGCGGACGACGCGGAGGACCTCCGGGTCGCGGTAGAAGCGCGAGCGCTCGGCGCGCCAGCACCAGGCCATCGCCGCCAGCGGGCCGGTGCTGTTGCGCGTGGCGGACTCGCGCAGGGCGTGGTCGGCCTCCGGGCTAAGGAGCGCGGCGCGCGTGGCGGCGTCCTTCTCAATGAAGTCGCTGTCAACCTCGTCGGGCAGTGGTGGCAGGCCCTTCGTCGCCGCGAGGCCGCGCTCGTGGTCAAAGGTCGCCAGGGCGCGCGCGACGGCGTCGTCCAGGAGTTGCTGATAAAGCCGCGTGCGTGGCGTGTCCAGAACCGGGCGGCAGAGGATACGCGTCAGTTCGTGCAAGGTGGCCTCCTGTTTTGTGGTATGGACGGGAACGGCTACGGTCATTCGCGCGGAGCAGGATAAGGTGTGCATGGGCGAAAAGCAAGTATGTGGCACCGACGGCGGCGGTTTTGACGGCCGCGGCCGCCTGCGGGTATGATGCCGTGGAGGGGGCGGCGGTCATGGTGGTGTATGTGCGGACGCTGGCTGATGTCTGCGGCACTGGCCGGGATTCTGCTGGCATGGGCTGTCCTTGCGTGCGGCGCCGCGGAGGTCGCGGCCCCGCCCAAGGGCGAGGTCGTGCGGGAGGGCAACCTCTTCGTCCTCCTGAAGCCTAACTACCGGGTGGAGACGGACATCTCGCCGGAGGCGGCGCAGGTCATCGGCGCGCACATGGAGGCGGTGCACGCGGCCTATCGCGCGATTCTCGGCGGCCTCGGACGCGTGGCGGTGCCGCCTTTCCGCGTGCGCGTATACCGCGAGCGGCGGGATTACCTGGAGGTGGTGGGCGAGGGGCTGGCGCGCACCATCGGGCTTTACGTGCCGGAGATGCGCCTTCTCCTCGCCTGTATCGGCAGCGACGACCTGGGCCGCATCTTGGGCGTCCTGCGGCACGAGGGCTGGCATCAGTTCAGTCACGCGGTCTTCGGCAACCTGCCGCCGTGGGTTGACGAGGGCCTGGCGGAGTATTTCCATCATGCACGCGTGCACCGCGGCCGCCTGGTGCAGGGGGAGTTGCCGGCGCGGGAGCTGCGTTTCGTGCAGCGCGCCGTAGCACAGCGGTTGGCGCTGCCGCTGGCGGAGTTGCTGGCGCTGGACCACGAGGCGTGGACGGAACTGCGCGAGCGCGATGCGCGGCGCGGCTCGCTGGCCTACTGCCAGGCGGCGCTGCTGGTGCACTGCCTCCTGGATGGCGAGGGCGGTCGCTATCGCCAGGGGTTCTACCAGTACCTGGCACAACTCTACCGGCGGGCGACGCCGGGGGAGGCCATGCGACAGATACTCGGGGGTGACCTGGCACGCCTTCAGCGTGTCTGGGAGCGCTATCTTGCCGCGGCGCGGCCCAGTCCCCGCTACCTCTGCCGCGAGAACCTCAGCCTCATCGGTCAGGTCCTCCTCAACTACGGCGGCGGCAGGAAGTTCACTGCCGAGGAGTTGCGTGCCGCGCTGCTGGCGCAGGCGTTGGGCCGGTGGGAGATCGGCCAGGAGGAGAACCGGCCAATCCGCAGCGACCGCCGCGACGAGATTTTGAGCCTCTTTCGTTGTCCGGAGGACACGGCAGCGCCGGAGGCTGTCAGTTATGAGTTCTCCTACGCCGCCGACGCGAAGTTGCCGAAGATCCGCTGCACGCACCACGCCGATTATACTATCTGGCTGTGGTACACCTACGACGTGCGTGGGAATCGCTGGGTGGAGCACATTGCCGAGGAGGAAGAGGGGGCGGCGCGTTGAAGGTGCTCAGTTGCGAGGCCGCCACTTGAGCGTCTGCGGGTTGAACTCGTAGCGAGCGCGTTCGCCCTTCTGTAGCTCCACGGTGACGAGCAGCACGCCATTCTCCTCCACCTCCAGGTGCACCACCGGCACTTCCAGGAGCGTGGCGTTGACGGCCATGCGCGTCCAGAAACGGTCGTCGCGGTTCCAGGCGAAGAGGCCGACGTCGGTGCCCACCCAGGTGCGGTCTTTGGCGAAGGCGATGGCGTTGACGGTGAAGCGCTTGTAGCCGAAGAAGTCATAGAAGCGTTGGACAACGCGACGGCGGGCGTCGGCGAGGGCGAGGCCGCCATCCAGGACGATCCAGGTGAGGCTGCTGTCGGCAGCATCTTGCTTCGTCCAGAGGGGCTTGCCCAGTTTTTCTATCTGCTGCTCTAGGGGCAGGTTCGGCTCCATGGTCCAAGGGCGGTGCATCTGGCGCGCATTCAAACGTATTTCCACGGTGGCGCGGGCCTGGTCGCCGGCCAGGGTGAATTGTTTCTCGGCGTGGGGCGCGCCCTCAATGCGCGCCTGGGGCTCGTTGACTGCGGCGACGAGCCGGTAGCGCGCGCCGGGGAGTAGGCCGCTGAAGAGGACATCGCCGGGGCCGGCGCGACGGCCGAGGAGAATGCCGAGTCCACCGCCCTGTGGGCGAGGCGGGGTGGCAGGCGCGCCGGGCGGCAGGTCTTCCAGATAGATCTCCACCGTCGCGGGCAGCGGCCAGCCATTGGCGTCAAGTGTGGTAACCGCCGCAGTGCGTGCCGGCTCCAGCGGCAGGGCTATCTCCGGGACGTCGCTGGTGGCATCCAACTGGAGCCAGCGGCAGGCGGCGGCCTGGGCGTGGGCCGCGATGGCGTAAAGTGGGAAGGCGACGCCGCATGGGACATCGGTGAGGAGTGCCTGGCCGGCGGCGTCGGCGGCAAGGCTGCGCGGCGGACTGGCGCCGATGCGCGTGTGCAGGGTGGCGCCAGCAGCTGGCTGGCCCTGGGGGTTGCTGATAACGATGCGTGCGCTGGCGGCAGGCCGGAGGTCAAGCGTTATATCTGGAATTGTCTTGGGTTCCAGAACCCATACCCATTTCGGTTTGGGTGGTGTGGACATGAGGACGGTGCCAGCGGGGGCGAGGGGAAGGGGGCGCACAGAAATCCAGCCGCCCGTTACCACGGCGCGCCAAGTGCCGGTGGCGTCGGTGCGACGGAAAATCTCCAGGCTGCCTGGCCCCTCGCGCAACTGCACGGTGAGGTAGGGCGCAGGTGAGCTGTCCATCTCGCGCAGGAGGCGGCCGGTGATAAGGTGGCCGGGGGGCATCTCAATGTCCACAGTGCGGGTCGCGTGCTCCTTGTCTGGAAAGGATGACCAGCCGGGAGCGAGGCGCGGCTCAGCGCCGGGGTCAAGTGCTAATAGCATCCGGCCAGGCTTGGTGCCGGTGGCTGCGGGCAGGGCATAGCGGCCGTTGGCGTCGGTGAGCGCCCAGTGGCAGAGGTCGCTTCCCGGTTCGCGCATGAGAACGACCATGCCCGCCTGGGGCGAGCCATCGTTCTTGCGGCGGACGGTGCCGGTGAGCAGCTGGCTGGGCACAAGGCGGGCAGTGAGCATTGCCGCACCCTGCGGGACCTCAAGGGCGGCGGGTGCGAAGCCGGGGGCCTCTATGAGAAGGCGCAGAGGTGCATCGGGCAGGTGGCGCAGCGTGGCGCGGCCGTCACCGTCGGTGCGCGTCGGTGGCAGCGGCGCGCCGGTGAGCCAGAACATCTGCGAGCCGGCGTCGGGGCGCGGTTCCGTTGCCGCCACTGCCGCAAGGCGGATGCGGGCATCAGCGATGGGGCGTTCGCCATCAGTGACTATGACCGTGGGGGTCAGCGGCCGGTCCGGCGCGAGTCGGATACTCTCGCGCACCGGGCGCTGGGGCGCAGCGGCGCTGATGGCGGCGAGGTGGAGCGGGCGCACGGTAACCGCATGGCCTTCCGCCCAGACAATGAGTAGGAGCTCCGGTCGTTGCGGGGCGAGGGCGAGCGCCGGCGGTGACCAGTCGGGCAGGGTCAGCGCAAACTCGCCCGCCGCGCCGGTGGTGGTGTCGGCGAGTGTCGCCGAACTGTAGCCGGTGCCGTCGTGGCTGTAGAAAAGCAGGACGCGAGCATTGGCCAGCGGCCGACCTGCGGCCTCCAAGACGACGCCCTGGATGGGAACAGTTGGCCTTTCAGCGGCGAGTAGCGGCGCCGCCAGGCACGCGAGCGCGATAAGGAAAAATCTGCGCATCTGGCTGGTTCTCGGGACGCGGACGCGTCGGTACACGTTGATTATAGGTCATCCTGGGCGGCGAGGCAATCGGTGATTCTTGACATCCGCGCGCCTGACCGCTAGCATTCGCAGAGGAGCGGCTGCTCACGTAAACCTGACCTGCTGACAGGGGGCGGGGTTTGTCTCTTCGCGACTGGATACGGACACCGCAGCGGATACGGCGTCTGGCGCACATTGCGCGCGTTCTGGCGCGGCACGGCCAGGCGCACATCGTGCATCAGTTGAATCTGCAGCGTTACCTGCGCAGCATGCACCGGTTCCGGCGTCAGCCGGTGCCGACGCGGCGGGTGGAGGCGGGGTTGACGCCGGCGCAGCGCCTGCCGATTGTTCTGGAGGAACTGGGGCCGACGTTCGTCAAACTGGGGCAGATGCTCTCCACGCGTCCGGACCTGCTGCCGGAGGAATACGTGCGGGAGTTGGGACGACTGCAGGATCGGGTGGCGCCATTTCCGGCGGCGCAGGCACGGGAGGCGGTGGAGTCGGCGCTGGGTAAGCCCATTAGCGTGCTGTTCGTGGAGTTTGCTGATGAACCGATGGCCTCGGGCTCCATCGCGCAGGCACACGCCGCCCGCCTGCCGAGCGGGGAACGGGTAGTGGTGAAGGTGAGGCGTCCAGGGGTGGAGCGCATGATTCGCGCCGACCTGGACCTGATGCAATTCATCGCCGAGCGGGCGGAGCGGGTGGCGGAACTGAAGATTTACCGGCCACGGATGCTGGCAGACGAGTTCGCGCGCACGCTGGAGCGGGAGCTGAACTTCGTCACCGAGGCCTCGTACACCGAGAAGTTCGGGGAGATATTCCGCGACAACCCGCGGGTGCGCACGCCCAAGGTCTTCTGGAATTATACGACTGCTTCGGTCCTGACGCTGGAACACCTGGAGGGGATAAGCGTCGCGCGCCGTGCCGAACTGGAGCGCATGGGCGTCAACCTCTCCGAGTTGGCGGCGACCATCGCCGATGCCTTCTTCACCCAGTATTTCCGCGCGGGCATTTTCCACGCTGACCCGCATCCGGGGAATATCCTGGTGCGGCCGGACGGCAGCATCGGGCTGCTGGATTTCGGCATGGTGGGGCACATAGAAGACGAGATGCGCGCGCTCCTGGGGACGGGGCTGATTGCCATTGTGCGGCGCCAACTGGACCTGGTGGTGGATGTGTATGCCGAGATGGGGATACTGCCGGACGATGTGGACTATGCGGCGCTGAAGATGGATATGGTGGAGATGCTGGACAAATATTACGGGATACCGATCAAGTTGGTGGATATGCAGCGGGCGTTCGGGGACATGATGCGGGTAGCACGGGCGCACCGGATAATCTTCCCGCGCGACGTGGTGCTGCTGGGCAAGTCGCTGACGATGATGGCGGCGCTGACGCGGCAGTTGGACCCTGACTTCAATCTGGCCCGCGTGGTGCGGCCACACGCGCTGGCGCTGGCGAAGGAAAAGTTTTCTCCCGCCCGCACCATCAAGGAAATGGCGACGATGCTCTGGCAGATCTCCAATCTGCTGCGGCGGCTGCCGCGTGAGGCCGGGCAGTTGACGCGCAAGGTGCTGCAGGGGCGGATGCAACTGGTCCTGCGCATTCCGGAGTTGGAGGGCCTGCTGAGCGAGTTGGACCGGGCCACCAACCGCCTGGCTTTCAGCATCATCATCGGGGCCGTGGTGATCGGGTCGTCCTTTCTGATTCACGCGCGCATCCCGCCGTTCTTCGGGCAGTTGCCGGGCATTGGGCCGCGCCTGCACACTATTGTGCCGGACCTCTCGGTCTTGGGGACGGCGGGCTATCTGGTGGCGGCGGTGATGGGTTTGCTCCTCGCCTGGGCCATCTGGCGCAGCGGCAGGCTCTAGGCTGTGGTGCCGGTGTGCGGGAGTGCGGATTGAAAGCCGGGCAGGAGTGTGATATATTTGATTTTGCCTGCAGATGCGCGCCAGCGTGGCTCAATGGTAGAGCACGGCTTTCGTAAAGCTGAGGTTATGGGTTCGAATCCCATCGCTGGCTCCACTCGTAACTAGTTGCGGCGCAGGGAGTTACGTGGTTCCCTGCGCCGATCGCTTTTCCTGAGGGGCTCTTCCCTTTCGGGTGGTGAACAACCCGCCGCCCGCATTCCTCGCATGCTCTCCCGAGGGTTTGGCCGCGCCGCACCCGTGGGGACTCGGAGAAAATCCTGTGCAGTACGCCGCTGCTATGCCGATATAAGGGCAAGTGAGGAGCAGCTATGTCCCCTTTCAGCGGGGATGGGAGGCGCAGCATGGACACCTCGGCTTCAAAGTGGCCTCCGTCGCCACTGGCGAAGCAGGGAGAAGGCGCTGCGGCGGCAAGTGCCGGTGCAGGTACAGTGGCGTCAGCGAGCGCGGTTGCGGTGGCCGCTCCAGCGCCAGAAATATCCGGCGAGGAGCTCAAGCGGATTCCTGCTGAGGTGCTTGGCCTGGTGCCTGAGCGGATGGCACGGCGTTTTTGCCTCATACCGGTCGCGCTGGAGAACGACACGCTGACGGTGGCAACAGCCGACCCGTCGGATGTGGTGGCGATTGACACGCTAATTATCAACACTGGCTGCGGGGTGAAGACGCTGCGGGCGGCGCGCGAGGACATCCTCGCCGCAATTGAGCGCCACTACAGCGATTTCGGCGAGATGCAGCAGGATGTGCAGAACCTCCTGGACGTTGAACGTTGAGGTGGAGGAGTTGGCCGAGGAGGAGGAAGAGTCGGAGGAGTGGGACGCAAGCGATCTGCGGGTGAAGGCCGATGACGCGCCGGTGGTGCGCTATGTGAACTACCTGATTGCGCGTGCGGTGGAAGAACGCGCCAGTGATATTCACTTGGAGCCGGGGCAGCATGATGTGCGAGTGCGATACCGTGTGGATGGCGCGCTGCGGCAGGTGGCGACGGCGCACAAGAAGCTGTATCCGGCGATCGTCTCGCGCCTGAAGATTCTCTCCAACCTGGACATCGCTGAGCGGCGTTTGCCGCAGGATGGCCGTTGCCGCGTACGCATGGGCCAGCGGGAGTTGGACATCCGCCTTTCCACATTGCCGGGGGTTTATGGCGAGAAGGTGGTCATGCGCCTTCTGGACCGTTCGGCGACGATGCGCGGCTTGGAGGACTTGGGCTTTGAGGGCTTGGAGTTGGAGCGGTTCCGCAAGGCGCTGGAGCGGCCGCATGGCATGATTCTCCTGACCGGCCCGACCGGCAGCGGCAAGACCACAACCCTTTACGCCGGCTTGAGTTATATCAACAGCGTGGAGCGCAATATCATCACTGTGGAAGACCCCGTGGAATATCAACTGGCGGGCATCAACCAGACGCAGGTGAAGGTGGAGATTGGACTGACCTTTGCCCGCGCGTTGCGGACGATCCTGCGGCAGGACCCGGACGTCATCATGGTCGGCGAGATCCGCGACCCGGAGACGGTGCAGATGGCGGTGAAGGCGGCACTGACCGGCCACTTGGTGCTGAGCACGCTGCACACCAATGACGCGGTCTCCGCGGTGACGCGCCTGGAGAACATGGGGGTGGAACCCTACCTGATTGCCTCTACACTCAACTTGGTCATCGCCCAGCGCCTGGTGCGGCGCATCTGCACGAAGTGCAAGGTGCCCGCCGAGGTGCCGGCCGATGTTGTGGCGCAGTTCGGCTTTGACCCAGCGGTAGAGCGGCCCACAGTCTATCGCGGGGCGGGGTGCGAGGCCTGCGCCAAGACCGGCTACCGCGGCCGGGTGGCCATCTACGAGGTCTTTGAGGTGAGCAAGCGCATCCGCGCCCTCATCCAGTCGCGCGCCAGCCTTCAGGAGATTGAGAAGGTCGCCGTAGAGGAAGGCATGGTGCCCATCCGCAAGGCCGCCTGGAGCAAGGTCGTCCAGGGGCTCACCACCTACGAGGAAGTCCTCGCCGCGACGGTGGCCAATGAATGATTGAGTTTGGCTACTGCCGGTCAAGCCAAATGCTGTTGTCAGAAACCTTCTCAGAATGAGACAGCGTGTATCAGGACGATACGGTATCAAGAGCAGCGCCGAGGGCGCGACGGGCCGGAAAGGCGGAAAGTTGTGCAATTTGTCGCGTGGGCTCCGATGGTAAGAATGCGGCACAGAAAGCGGTTTTTGGCGGCTAAAGAGGCGATTCGGCATGGCGAAGTGGCGATGGACAGGCGATGGTGGTGGGGCAGTGCGACCTGAGTGGCACGGTGGTTGCGATGAGTGGTTGAGGGGGCGTGGGGGACGTTGCGCCGGAACAGCGGAAGGGATGGCGCGATGCAACTAAGAGACCTTCTGGAAGCCCTGGTGGTGCGCAATGCGTCGGACCTGCATCTGTGCGTGGGCACGCCGCCGCAGTTTCGGATTCATGGCGACCTGGTGCCGATGGGCGGCCAGGCGCTGACCAAGGAGATGTGCGAGCGGCTGATTGATGAGATGCTGGACGAGGAGCGCCGCGCGACTCTGGAGAAGACGCGGGAACTGGATTTTTCCTTCGGCGTGGACGGCCTGGGGCGCTTCCGCGTCAATGTCTTCTGGCAGCGGGGCACGAAGGCGGCGGCGCTGCGCGTGATCCCGATACGCATCCCGACCTTCACGGAGTTGGGCTTGCCGGAGCAGACGCTGCAGCGGCTGGCGAGTCTGCCGAACGGGATGGTGCTGGTTACCGGCCCGACCGGCAGCGGCAAGTCCACAACGCTGGCGGCGATGGTGGACTACATCAATCAGACGCGCCCCTGCCACGTCATCAGCATTGAGGACCCGGTGGAGTATTTGCACCGGCACAAGAAGGCGATGGTGGTGCAGCGCGAGTTGGGCAGCGACACGCTGGCCTTCCACGAGGCGCTCAAGCGGGTGCTGCGCGAGGACCCCAACGTGGTGCTTATCGGTGAGATGCGCGACCTGGAGACGATCGCGGCGGCGCTGACGGTGGCGGAGACTGGCCACCTGGTGCTGAGCACGCTGCACACCAGCGACGCGGCCAACTCCATCGCGCGCATGATTGACGTCTTCCCCGAACGCCAGCAGCAGCAGATCCGCACCCAGATCTCGCTGGTGTTGCAGGCGGTGATCGTGCAGCAGTTGTTGCCGACGCTGGATGGCCAGGGCCGCTGCCTGGCACTGGAGATCATGATTGTCACCCCCGCCATCCGCAACCTAATCCGCGAGGAGAAACTGGAGCAGATTTATTCCCACATCCAGATGGGCAGCGGCATCGGCATGGTGACGATGAACGCCTCGCTGGCCGAACTTTATCGGCGGGGCAAAATCAGTTTTGAGATGGCGCTGAGCAAGAGCAACAACGAGAAGGAGATGCTGCGTCTCCTGGAGAGCGTGGGAGCGAGGAGCGTTGCCTGAGCCATGGCTGAATACATCTGCGTAGCCAAGGATGCGACGGGCAAGGACGCGCGTGTGGCGATAGAGGCCGACTCGGTGCGCGCGGCGGTGATGCTCCTGCGCAAACAGGGAATGACCGCCATTTCGGTGACGACGGTGGGCCGCAAGAAGGCGGCGCTGGTCGTGGGCGGCCGGCGGCGGCGCATCAAACTGGTGGACGTCGCCATCTTCTGCCGCCAACTGGCGGTGATGCTTGAGGCCGGCCTGGCAATGGTGGATTCGGTAAAAGACGTCGGCGAGCAGTCGGAAAACCTGCGGTTGCGCGAGGTGCTGCTGGATGTGGCCAAGCGCATGGAGGAGGGCGAGACCTTCAGCGCCGCCATCGCCCACCATCCGCGCGTCTTCAGCAACCTCTTCGTCAGCATGGCGCGCGCCGGCGAAGAGGGCGGCTCGCTCGCCAAGGTCCTGGCCGACCTGGCTACCTATCTGGAGGACGAGGTGGCGCTGCGCCGCAAGGTCAAGGCCGCCACCACCTACCCGGCCTTCATCGCCGGTTTCTTCTGCTGTGCGGTGGGGGCGGTGGTCTTCTTCCTCATCCCGCGGTTTGAGAAGATCTTCAAGGGATTCGGCGCCGAACTGCCACTCCTGACGCGCGCAGTGATGGGCGCCAGCCGTCTGATTATTGACAACGTCCACTTCATCTTCTTGGCGCTCATCGCGGTGGCCGTTGGCCTTCTCCTGGGACGGCGTACCGCCAAGGGGCGCTATGCGCTTGACGAATTCAAACTGCGCGTGCCCATCTTCGGCAAACTCTTCCGCAAGGTGGTCCTGGCGCGCGTTACCTCCGCCCTCGCCACGCTTCTGGAAAACGGTGTCTCTATGGTCAGTTCTCTGGAGATCGTTGCCGCCATTGCCGGCAACGTGGTGGTCGGCGACGCCATCAACCGGAGCCGCCAGGCGATCATCCGCGGCTCCAGCCTGGCGGCCGAACTGAAGAAATATCAGCTCTTCCCGCCGATGCTGACGCAGATGACCGCAGCGGGCGAGCAGTCGGGCCGCATGAGCACCATGCTGCGCCGCTTCGCCAAGTTCATGGACGAAGAGGTGAAGACCACCGTGGCCGGACTCACTGCCATCATTGAGCCACTGCTCATCGTCCTCCTTGGCGGCGTGGTCGCAGTAGTGGTGTTGGCGATTTATCTGCCGATATTCAAGATGGCAGGGACGATGAAGTGAGAAGGCGAGAAGAGGATAGTTTCTCATGGGACACGAATGGAAAGGAGGTGGACGCGGCAAGAACTTGAGTGGGGTTGGCATTCGGAAAGGGCATGTTTCTGTTCAGGAGGGTTTACTTATGGAACGGTTCTTGAGGAAGTCGCGGGTTTGGTCAGGCTTTACGTTGGTGGAGCTGATGGTGGTCGTCATCATCGTCGGCATCCTGGCAGCGGTGGCCGTGCCGGTCTACCGCTACAACATCCGCCGCGCCATGGCGAGCGAGGGCATGGCCCTAGTTGGCTCCATCCGCACGGCGCAGCGGGTGTGGTTCGCCGAGCACGACGCCTACACCTCAAGGTGGTCGGACATCAGCGGTCAGGTGGACCTCACAGGCAACAAGTACTTCACCACCCCGCCGACCCTGACGGCGAGCGGCACCGGCGCGGAGGCCACATTCACTGCCACTGTGACCGGTTCTGGCGATGCGGCAGGCATCACGGTGACCGTTAATGAATCGGGCACGGTCACGGTCACAGGCCTCTAGGAGGCTGTCCCGGGGGCTGGCGTCGCCCCCGGCTGGCGCCGGTTGCCGGACGGCGCGGGGGCGGGCCGGGCCGATATCCCCAGCCCGGTCCGCAGCGTCCCGACGACCGGTTCCGGCCGGTGGCGACGCACCAGGGCGTGCAGCGCGAACACGATAAGGAGTGCGGTGAGTTATGAGGCGCAGAGTCCACGCCGGTTTCACCCTGGTCGAGTTGACCGTCACCGTCGTGGTGGTGGCGCTCTTGGCCGCCGTGGCCGTGCCCATCTACCGCGGTCATGCCAAGCGGGCGATGGCCGCGGAAGGCATGGGGCTCGTCAGCGCCATCCGCACCGCGCAGCGCATCTGGTTCGCCGAATACAACACCTACACCGATAACTGGTTGGACATCGCCGGACAGGTTGACTACTCCAAGAACAGATATTTCTTTACGGCGCCGACGCTGACGGCCAGCGGCCGCGGGTCGGAGGCCGCGTTCACCGCCACGGTGGTGGGTTCCGGCGATGCCGCCGGGGTTACGGTGATGATTGACGAGGCGGGAACGATAACGATAACCGGTTTGTAGCCGCAGGGGACCGCACGAGAAAGGTGAGTGACGATGCGCCCGCTTTGGCAACACAGCAGGACGCAGGCCCTGACGCTGATTGAGGTCCTCATTGCCGTCCTCATCTTCGGCCTCGTCGCCATCGGGGCGATGACCTTCTTCATGTATGGGCGCAGCCACATCAACGCCGCAGGCAACCGGCGCCTGGCGGTGGAACTGGCGCGCGCGCGCCTGGAGCAGCTCAAGGCGGGGTCGTATTCCAGCGTCGTCTCCGGCAGCGAGAGCGGCTTGGCGCTCGGCGATATCCAGGCGACGCGGACGACGACGGTGGTGGAACGTAATACCGCCTCCGGCCGCTATAAAGAGGTAAGCGTCTGCGTGCGCTGGCCGCAGCACGATCCGCAGAACGAAATCTGGCTGTACACTATCATCGCCGCGCCATAGGTGGAAGTGAACATGGGGATGCGAAGCAGAAACGCAGGCGTGACGCTGGTGGAACTGATGGTCGCTGTTGCCACCGGCGCGGTGATGCTTGTGCCCCTGGCGCTGCTTTTGACTAACGCCGATTTCGCCGTGCGCCTGGGCCAAGTGCAGGCCGAAAATCAGCGCGAGGCCACGTACGCCTTGAGCCGACTCGGCCACATGATCCGGGCGGCCAGCGTCCTCAGAGTGGAGAACGGCGGCGCCAAACTCACTATTGAGCGGCGCGTCGGCAGCGTCGTGGAGTGGAGGCGCTCGATCATCGCCGAACGGGGTGCCCTCAAGATCACCGAGGAGGGCCGGCCGGACGAGGTGGTGATTTCCCGCGGGGTAATCAGTCTATCCTTCAGATATCCCCAGGATGGCGTCGGCCCGGCCATCAGGACTGCTGTCGAAGTTGCGCTTACGGTGGGGGCGGGCGATGGGCAGGTGAGCGTGCAGACCACGCTCGCCGCCCGCAATATTGAGGGCTGACCATGCACAGGCGCGTCCACCACATGAATCGCGCCACCGCGGGGGCGGTGCTGGCCGTGGTGCTGATTTTCTTCGCGGTCGTGGTGGTGGCGGGGCTGGCATTCATCGGCTTGGCTGCCGCTGAAAACGTCCTGGCCATTACGCACACGCTGCCGGCGAAGGCCCTCTACCTGGCCGAGGCCGGCTGCGAGTGGGGCAAGGCTTGGCTGAAGGCGCAGAGTACGCCGCCGGCGGGGACTCAGCCCATCTTGCTCGGTGAGACGGCCCTCGGCGACGGTTCCTACACCGTGACTGTTGTTCCAGATATCGGCAACCTGAGCAACTACATCAAACATTACACCATTGTCGGCCTCGGCGCAGTCAAGACACCCGGCGGGCCAAAGGTGCGGGCCTCGAAGACGCTCACGGTGGCCATGCGCACCGAGAGTTTCGCCCGCTACGCCTATCTGACTGATAACGAGCGCAGCGTCAACGGCCAGACCGTATGGTTCGTCAGCGCCGACCGCATTACCGGCCCGGCGCACAGCAACAGCCAATTTCACATCTCCGGCTCGCCCACCTTTGAGGGCCTGGTGTCCTCTACGGCAAGTTCCTTTGACTTCTACCGCGGCGGCCCGCCGCTGGACAACCCTTCCTTCGCGGAAGGCTATCAGTTGAACGCCTCACCGCGCGACTTCGCCGCCCTTCAGAACCTCGCCCGCATTGAGTCGGCAGCCACGGCGGGCGGCCTGAAAATATCGGCCACAGCCGCGGAAATCCGCTTCAACGCCGACGGCACCATGACCTACCGCCAAAAGAAGAGTTCCTGGGGCTCCTGGCAAACGCGCGCCTTGCCTGGCAACGGGGTCATCTATGTCGAGGGCGACGCGATGGTCTATGGCACGCTGAAGGGACAGGTGACTCTGGCCGTGCAGCAGGACAAGAGCATTCAGATACCCGGCGACCTGCGCTACAGCAAGGACCCGGGTGACCCGGAGTGCACCGATATGCTCGGACTTGTTGCCGGACAGGGCGTGGTGGTGACCAAGACCTCGCCGGAGGGCGCGAATCTCACCATCCACGCCGCTATCATGGCGCTCGGCACCCACTTCACGGTCCAGGACTATGCCACCATTCCCAAGATGGGGACGCTCACGGTGTATGGCGGCATCATCCAGAAGAACCGTGGACCGGTTGGAACCTTCAGTTCCGCCACCGGACAGATTGTCACCGGCTACACCAAAAACTACATCTACGACACGCGCCTGAAGAACCGCTGCCCGCCGTACTTTCCGACGACGGGTCGGTACGAGCAGTATGCCTGGCAGGAGAGCGCGACCATCTTCGGGCGCTGACTTGTTACGGCGGGGGAACAATCCCCCCCCTGAAGAATCGGCAAGGCGCATTGCGACAGGCAGCATGGGGAAAGGGACGAGTGGGGCGTATGTGTTTGCCGAAAGGGCATCCATGATTACGCGGTGGGTGATGCAACAACGCTCACGCCGAGGCTTTGTCCTGGCCACCGTCCTCATCTTCATCGTGGTTGTCACCATCGCTGGCGGGGCCTTTCTCAACCTGGCGGCCAGTGAGGGCCTGCATGCCTCCCAGAGCGCCCTGCCGGTGAAAGCCCTCTACTTGGCTGAGGCCGGCTGCCAGTGGGGCAGGGCCTGGCTGAGTGCGCAAGCCACACCGCCCGAGCAGGTCACGCCCATCACGTTCGGCGACAGGGGACTGGGCGACGGCTCCTACCGAGTGACCATCAACCCCGACCCTGGCAACCCGAGCAACTTCATCAAGCGCTACACCATCGTGGGGGAGGGCAGGGTGCGCAGCGAGGATGGCATGGCCGTGCGCGCTTCCAAGAGCGTGACCATGGTCGTCCGCCTGGAGAGTTTTGCCCGCTACGCCTATCTGACCAATAACGAGCGCAGCGCCGATAACCGCACCACCATGTGGTTCGTCAGTGCCGACCGCATCAACGGTCCCCTGCACAGCAACAGTCAGATTCACATCAGTGGCTCGCCCACCTTTGAGGGCCTGGTGACCTCCACAGCGAGTTCCTTTGACTTTTACAACGGCGGCCCGCCGCTGGACAACCCGAACTTCGTGGAAGGGTACAAGTTGAACGCGGCGGAACGCGATTTCCGGGAAGTGGCGAACCTGAGGCAACTGGAGGACGCCGCCCGCGCCGGCGGCCTGCGCCTGCGTGTCCAGACGGCTGAAATCCGCTTCAACGCCGATGGCACCATGACCTACCGCACCGAGAGCGGCAACAAGTGGAGTTCCTGGACGACCAGCGCGCTCCCCGGCAATGGCGTCATCTACGTGGAGGGCGATGCCATCGTTTACGGCACCCTGCGCGGGCAGGTGACGCTGGCCACCCAGCAGGGCAAGAGTATTCAGATACCCAGCGACCTGTGCTATAGCGGTGACCCCAGCGATCCGGCCTGTACCGACATGCTCGGCCTGGTGGCCGGGCAGAGCATCAACGTCACCAAGAGTTCGCCGGCGGGCGCGAACCTGACCATTCACGCCAGCATGATTGCCCTGGGCACGCACTTCACCGTGGACGACTACGACAGCATTCCAGTCATGGGCACGCTTACAGTGTATGGCAGCATCGTTCAGAAGAACCGCGGGCCGGTGGCGACCTTTGATCCCCGCACCGGAAGAATTATTTCCGGCTACGCCAAGAATTATTGGTACGACAACCGCCTGCGCGACCGGACGCCGCCCTACTTCCCAACGACCGGCCGCTACGAGGTGGTTTCGTGGGCAGAGAGCGCGACCAACATCGGAGACTGAGCGCATGTTCCGACAAAAGCACAATGTGGTGGGTCTGGACCTGGGTTCGGACGCGGTGAAGCTGGTGGCGCTGAAGGGCGCGCCGCACCAGTGGCGGTTGCTGTGTGCGCATCGTTGCGCCTGCGCGGCCGCGCCCAACAGCGAGAGCGACGTGGCTGACACGCTGCCCTCCCCGGAGCGGCTCAAGGAGGTCTTTCAGCAGAACCGCGGCCTCAGCCGCGATGTGGTCTCCTCCTTCCGCGGGCGGCCGGTCATGATCCAATATCTGGACTTCCCGAAGATGAGCCACGACGAACTCCGCGCCGCGGTGGAACTGGAGGCGGGGGAGTTCGTCACCGGCGACCTCAGCCAGATGGACGTGGATTTCCAGGTTCTCTCGCAGGGCAATGGCAGCGACAAGTGCCAGGTGATGCTGGTGATGGTGCCCAAGGAGGTAACCGAACGGCGCCTGCGCGCCCTGCACCGTGCCGGCCTCAATCCGGTCGCCATAGACATTGACGGCCTAGCTCTCGCCAACGCCTACCTGGGCACCGGCGAGCGCGAAAAAAAGGGCACCGTCATCCTCCTCAACGTCGGCGCCACGGTCAGCAACCTCTGCATCCTGCGCGACCAGGCGCTATATTTCGTCCGGGACATCAACTTCGGCGGCAGCCAGATTACACGCGCGCTGGCCCAGGCCACCGGCCTCGCCGAGGCGGAAGCGGAGCAAGTGAAGTGTCAGCCGGAGCGCTGGGCCGAGGCCAAGGTGAATATGGAGAGCCTGCTGCAAAGCAGCGCCGCATTGCTCGCCGACGAGGTGCGCGCCTGCATTGCCTATTGCCGCTCGCGCACCGGCCTGGCGGAGGTGGATCGTCTCCTGCTCACCGGCGGTAGCGCCCGGCTGCGCGGCCTTGACGAATTTCTCTGCCGCCAACTGGGCATGCCCGTGCAGGTCTGGGCGCCGATTGACGAGGTCGCGGCGGCGCGCAAAAACGCGCCGGTGCGCGCCGAAGAGAGCCTGGGGCCTTGCCTGACCGTCGCCCTGGGCCTGGCCATGAGGTAGGGATGCACGCCATGTTTGAACTCAATCTTATCCGAGATCGCAACATTCGTTGGCGGCGCCGGCGGGTGCTGTTCGGCTTCATCGGCGGCTATGCTTTGCTGTTCGGACTGACAGCTGTCGTCCTCTCCTCGCTCGCGGCCGGGCGCTGGGCGCAGGTGCGCACCCGCGAGCGCCAACTCGCCGCCGTTGCCGCCCACATTGCCGAGGTGGGCGCCAAGGCGGGCGGGCGCGCGCGCGAGCCCTCGCTCAACGAATTGGGCGAGCGCCTGGAAGCGGCCGCCCGTGTCCTTGCCGGACGCCTCCTCTGGTCGCAGAAACTGCAGGCTGTCAGCGCTGCGGTGCCGGAGGGTGCCTGGCTTACCGAAATCGCCGTGGAGAAGCAGAAGGTGAAGGCCGAGGCAAAGAAGGCGGAGGGCGACGCCGAGGCCAGCAAACCCAAAGACAAGGGCAAGGAAAAGGACATCGTCCTGCGTACGCTGGTGGTGCGCGGCGCGGCCAGCCCCGGCGCCACCACAGCAGCCGAACTGGTATCCGGCCTTGCCGAGCGCCTCAAAAAGGACCCCAGATTCATGGACGGCCTGGCCGGGATTGATTCCATCGTCATCCGGCCGTCGCCGAATCCGAAGGAGAACGAGGTGTTGACCTTTGAATTGCGCTGCCCCTTTGCCAAGGAGCAAAGCGATGGATAAGCGCATGTGGTGGAAGTTCGCGCCGGCAATTGCCGGCTACCTGATCTTGGTGGGTGGGTTCTACTTCTTGGTCCTGGCGCCGCTGGACCAGCGCGCGCAGGTTGCCGCCCTAAAGTTGCGCCAGGATGAGGAGCGTCTCATCACCCTCTCGGCCCGCGCTGCCGAATCGGGGGAGGTCCGCCAACTGCGCGCCCGTGCTGATGCTTATCTGGCGGCATTTCAGCGCCGCCTGGTGCCTGCGGACCGCAATCAGGCCGTCCTCGGCGAACTAAACGCCATCTGCCGCGAGTGCGGCGTGGCGCTGACGTCGCTCATGCCGGAAAAGGAAGCCGCCGACGCCGGCGCGTTTCAGAAAGTTTTCTGGAAGGTGACGCTCGTCGGCCCCTACCACCGCGTTGGTCTCTTCCTCAACCGCCTGGAGAAGGCGCGCTATTTCCTTGCGGTGGAGGATTTCGCCCTGGCGCCGGCGAAGGACGGCGCCGCGGTCCAGGCGCAATTCACGCTGTATGCCTTTGAGCCCAAGGCAGCAGCGAAGCGAGGTGAAGGCAATGGCACATAAGATTCCGCCCAAGAAACTGGTGCTGGTTGTGGCGCTGCTGGGGGTTATGGCCGGGGCGTGGGGGTTTGCCCTGCGCGGCGGCGGTGGCCCGGCCCCCGCGGGAAAGGTGGCGGCCCCCACTCAGAATGTGCCGGCGAAGATGGCTGTTGCCGCCGGCGCTGCCCAGGCACGTGCGGCGGAGAAGCCCGCCCAGCGGCTTGCCGCCATCCTGGCGAAGACCGAGGCGTGTGAACTGGCCGCCGCCAATTTCGTCTATGATCCTGCCGGCGGGCGTGACCCAATGGGCCAGTACGCGTCGTCTGACCCGGCGGCGGTCACCTGGGGCAGGGGCACCAACCAAGCTGCGCCAGCTGGCCTGGCGCTATCGGGGATTGTCTGGGATGCGAGCAATCCCATGGCGATCATCAATCATCGGTTGGTCAAGGTGGGCGATGTTGTCGCCGGGGGGCGCGTGGCCAGCATTCTTCCCGGCAAGGTCGTCATTGTCGTCGGCGAACAGGAGCGGGTGTTAACTCTTCCAAGGGAGGGAGAATCCGATGTCAGGAGTCAGGACGAGCCGAAGCATGGCGGCACGCCGTCGTCTGTGGAGGGGCCTGGGCCTAGCGCTTCTTAGTCTGGCGCTGCTGTGCGGGGCCGTGCGCGGGGCCGACACGCCTGCGGAGGCGCCAACGGCGAACACTGCTGCGAAGCCCGCCCCCGCTGGCGAGAAGCCCACCGCAGAAAGGCAGGCAACGTTGGCGGTGAGTGGCGACCGGGTAACTCTGGACCTGCGCGGCGTTTATCTCTTTGAGACGCTCCGCATCATCAGTGAGAAGACCGGCATGAAGTTCGTCGTTACCGCTGACTTAGCCAACACGCCGCTTTCCGTGTATCTGAGCGACGTGCCCATTCAGGAGGCCCTGCGCGCCATTCTCAGCGCCAATGGCCTCTATATGGAGAAGATGGGTGCGGGTGACATCTATTTGGTGAAGAGCCTTGACAAGGCCCCGCCGCTCAGCATCGCCGTCATCACCTGCAAGCACGTGGAGGCCAAACAGATTGAGCAGGTGGTCAAGTCTAACCTCTCGCCCAAGGGGCAGGTTGTCATTGACAAGCGTGGCAACGCGCTGGTGGTGCGCGACACCGAGGAGAGCATCGCCCTGGTGCGCCGCATCGTTGCCTCGCTGGACAACCCCGCGCCCCAGGTCCTCATCCGTTCGCACATCGTGGAGATTGACGTCAACGCCGAGAAGCAACTGGGCATTGACTGGGGCAATGGGGTGGGTGGTCCGCTGACCATTGCCGCGCGGGGCTCGGCGCAATCGTGGACCTGGCCCTTTGCCCGCACCCGGCCGTGGATATTCAATACCCCGCGCCCGGGTGAAGGCGGCGGTGATGTTGAACTGAAGCCGACCTTCGTGTATGGCCTCCTTGACTTCACCGGTCTGACCGCTGCCCTGAAGATGATGGAGGATAAGCGTGTGGCCAAGGTCCTGGCTTCACCTTCAGTGGCGGCACGCAATGACCAGGAAGCGACCATCAAGATCACCCGTCACATGGCCCTGACCGTGCAGACCGTTTTTGACGACCAGGGCAACCCGGTGCAACGCGTCCCCATCTATGGCGACGTCGGCATCACCCTCGTCACGCGTCCCTGGGTCAACGAGGACGGCCTGGTCACGTTGCAGATTGAGCCGACGGTGAGTTCTGCTGAGCGCTCCAGTTTCTTTGAGGAGGCGGTGGACACCAAGACCCGCACGGCCAAGACGGAGGTGACGGTGCCCGACCGGGCGGTGGTGGTCATTGGTGGTCTGCTGCGCACCGACCAGGTTGAGCACAACAGCAAGGTGCCGCTCCTGGGCGATATACCGCTGGTCGGGCGTGCCTTCCGCTTCGAGGGCAAGCAGACCCAGGAGACTGACCTGGTCATCTTCGTCAGCCCGCTGGTGATGCGCAATGATATTCCGATCCGTGAGGCCAACCAGGAGGTCAGCCGGCTGCGGCAACTGGACACCAGCGGCGAGGTGACCAAGAACCGAACTCCGGAAAGGCTGCTGTTTGAACTGCCGGGTGTAGCGGGCGCTGACATGCCGGGCACTAAGGCTGCAGGGGGTGTGAAAGGCGCGGGTCAATAGCGCCCGGACCCGCCTTGGGCAGGGTGCTGCTTGTCCCTCCTGAGGCCTTGCCTGGCGACAAGGAACGGGGGCTCGCGGCTTCCCACGCGGTAGCAGGGGTAAGTTCCACGAGCCCCCAGCCTTCCGGCAGTTCGCGGCGCAGTTCCGCGATGCGGGCTGGGTCGGGGCTGTAGAGAATGCCTGCGCCACCCGAGCCGGTCTGGTTGAAGGCAATGCCGCGGCGCCGACACATCTCGCGTGCCTCCAGGTCTGCCGCCGAGGTGCCGCAGGTGGCCAGGCGCAGTTCGAAGCCGCGATCCAGCAGCCGGCCAAACTCGTCCCAGTCTCGTTGTTGCAGCGCCGCCACGGTTTTGGGCACGAGAGTGGGCAATTCGCGCACTGCCGCCAGGAATTCCGGCCCCCCCTGCCGGAAGAGGATATCCCACCGGCTGTGGACTTGGTGTGACTGCTTGGCGCCCTCCGGGTAGTAGAGCAGCGCCAGCGGGGGAAGGAGGCCAGGGTCAAGTGGCTCGCATCGTGCGGCGGCGCCATCAGGGCGCCCGTGCCAGGCCGCGGGAAACTCCATGCGCACCAGTCCGTGTCCTGCTGCCCCATAGACTTGGGCGAGTTTGTCCTGGAGTCCGCCGCGGGTGCGCGCCTCTGCCTCCGCCTGGAGTACGAGCCACGCCTGGGTCGTCAGCGGTATTTCTGCCTCGCTGATGGCGTAGAACTGCATCAAGGCGCGCGTCGCCGCCGTTACGATCGCCGATGACCCTGACAGCCCCAACTGGCGTGGGATGTTGGTCTCCAGGAGACGCAGTGAGACATTGCGGTCAAGTCGGTCTGCCAGGCCGTGGGTGCGACAGTGGTGGCCGAAGACGCTCAGACCCGCGCGGAGATAAGGCTCCTCGTCAAAGATGCCGTAGCGTGCCGTGTGGGTGAGTAGTTCGTCCCAACTGCGGAAATGGCGGTCGTTGTGGCAGATGGTGATTTCTGGCGACTCCCAGACCTGCACCGTGCAGTGAAAGCACCAGAGCGTCATGGCCAGGACCGCGCCATCATAGCCGTGTTCGGGGAAGTTGTCTGAGGGATGACCTACCAGCGCGGCGCGGCCAAAGGCCCGCGCGGCCACGATGCTCATGCTTTCCTCCTTGCGTCCCTGGTTTACCAGTATCTGCCCTTACTGCTACCAGACTCCGCACGCGCTGTCAACGTCACCACCACAGCCGGGCAGGTGCTTGACACTGCCAGGCGCGGGCCGTATAGTCGCTGTCTGGGGGTGTGAATGGTGCGCCCTTCACGGCTAACGAAAGGCGAGCGATGACCTGGCAGCAGACCATCCTGTTTGTCGCTGTATTTCTCAGTTTGTTCCTGAATGTGTTCATGGCCGTGCGCCTCTATCAGACGCTGGGGCACATCCGACGCGACTCCGCGCGGGCGGCGCGCATCGCCGAGGAACTGCGCCACGAGTGGGACTCATTCAACCGGAACCAGATCGAGTTCACCCGACGCCGCTTTGCCGAAGTTGAGGAACTGGCGCAGCGCCTGGAGGAAAACACCGAACGCCGGGTGCGCAACCTGGAAGAACTGGCCAGGCGCAACCGCGAAGAGGTGCACGTGCTTCAGCGCTTCCTGCATGAAGTTTTTGAGGTGGAGTTGCGCTCGGTTTTTGATTCCTTTGACTCTACCGTCGGCTCCATTCTGGCGGAGATGCGCGAGCAACTCCAGCGCGGGGTGGAGCGGGTGGATAGGGTGCAGGCTCTGGTGGAGAGCCGTGTGGCTACCCAGCAGAAGATGACAAAGGTCAAGGACGAATTACACAGGCTGCTTGCCGGAGCGCCCCTGCCAGAAAAGGCCGGTGATGCGGTACCGGCCGCCACGCCCCCCACTTCTCCTGCTGACACCAAGACGGATGCGGCCGCCCGCGCCTAACATGTGTTGGTCCGCTGGCGTCTTCGCCGCCGTCAACTGCGGCCTCGCAGGCTGCCGGCCTGTTCACAACCGGATTTCTCTGGCCCCCGGCTGTTCGCCGCGCTTACCAGGCAGGAACCAGGCTATCCGTCGCAGGAACGTCCCGTCCCTGGTCCGATACGCGCGCATCGTGATGTAGGTGTGGATGACATCCTCCCGCACCGGTTTCAAATGGATGTCGGTCAACACGATCACGTCCGCTGCCATCTGTCGGCCAAGCCCCTGCAGTCGTTCCGGCGCATCCAGACGGCCCGCCGCTGGCGGCCCCAGTGCCTGTCGGACCACCTCCGAAGGCACGATCCGATAGCCGGAGGCGGAGAAAGCCCGACGAAGCGAAGCAAGGATCTCCTCGGCCGCCTTTTCCCTGATTTCGGCCGACTGTTCGGTATCGGACAGGTATTCCACGCTGACACTTGGTGGCAGGAGTGCCACCCATGCGTCCCTGGGCGCTAGCCCCTCAAGGTCGGTGCGGTCAGGCGTGTGCGCGCATCCGGTGCAGGCTGTCACCAGGGCAAGGGTGACCAACCCACACAGAGAGAACCACCTGCAGACAATTCGCCGCATAGTCTTCCCTTTCTGCATCAGGTATATTGTTGCATTTGCAGCAGACTACCGCACCGCCAGCGCGGTTTCAAGGGGGAAGTGCAAATGGTTGCTACGTGCCCGGCCTTCGGATCGGCAGGGGCATGGTTGACTTGCCGGGCATCGCCAGGTATCATCACTTGTATAGGCCGGGAGGCTCGCGGAAAAGGGGTGAGAAAGGCATGGTCAGCACTGATGTGATGTGGCGTCGCGGCATACAGGTCGCCGCAGTTTTCGCGAGTGCGGCGTTCCTCCTTGCCGGTTGTCGTGTGCAGGAGACGACCCAACGCGAGACGACTCGATTAGGTGCGCGTCCTCGCCTGCTCGCGTTGGAAGAAGTCATGTGGGTGATGGGCTCCGAGACCGGGCCCAGCGAGGCGCGCCTCCGTGTCCTAGAGGCCGCTGGAGGGGAACGAGTTGCGCGTATGCCGGTGGAAGCCGCCTATGCGCCGCGTGCGCCGTTCACGCCGCTCGCCCACACAGAGTCGCCGCGCCGTGCCCTTGACATGGTCCTTGGACCGCCGCGCCGCTATGTCGTCCCCAAGCCGGCGCTGCCGCCCCTGGAGGAGACTGCAAAGACATCTAGCCCGCGGAGCGCCGCCCCTACGAACTGAGGCGCACGGCGCGGGTGCCACGCCGTACTTCACCAATCACATATGCGGGCACGCCCACTCGGCTCAGGCGCTCCAGCGTCGCATCCACATAGTAGGGCGGCACGATCATCACCATCCCGATCCCCATATTGAACACACGAAACATTTCGTCCTCGTCAATCTCGCCGGTGCGGCGGATGAGATCAAAAATTGGCGGCTCCGGCCAGGCACCGCGCCGAATGTGTGCCTCGCAGTGCGGAGGCAGGACGCGCGGGACATTCGCCAACAGCCCGCCGCCCGTGATGTGGGCGATGGCTGCTGGCACATGTTTGCGACGATACGCGGCGCAGACGGCGTGCACGGCAGCCACGTAAATTCGCGTCGGTCGCAGAAGTTCTTCCCCCAGAGTGCAGCCGAGTGATGCCACGTGACCTTCCAGTGGCATCTTTGCCTCGGCGAGCAGCACACGCCTCGCCAGGGTGAAGCCGTTGTTGTGGAGGCCACTTGAGGCCAGGCCGATGATTGCCTGGCCCGGCTGTACGGCGTGCCCGTCCACCAGCCGGCGGCGTTCAGCGATGCCCACTGCGAAGCCGGCCAGGCCGTATTCCCCCGGCGTATAGAAATCCGTCATCGTTGCCGTCTCGCCGTCGAGGAGGGCGCATCCCGCTTGGGCGCAGCCGTCGGCAATCCCCTTGAGAATTGCCGCCTTCGTGGCGTTGGCCAAGTCGCCGACCGCCAGATAGTCAAGGAAGAAAAGCGGCACCGCGCCAAGGGTGATAAGGTCGTTGACGTTCATGGCCACCAAGTCAATCCCCACCGTATCGTGGCGGCCGAGGGCGCAGGCGATCTTTAACTTGGTGCCGACGCCATCAGCGCAGGCGACGAGCACCGGATCGCGATAGCGGCGCGACCAGAACCGCCCCTGCTCTGCGAGTGCAAATAAGCCGGCGAAGCCGCCGAAGTTGGGGATGACCTCCGGTCCGAAAGTTCGCCGCATGTGGCGTGCGATTGCGGCGACGAACTCCGCGTGGGTGTCCCGGTCCCCCCCCACGGCCTTATAGGTGAATTTGGCCATCGTGCGGCTCCTATATGCCGAACCCCTGCTGACGCTCACCGCACCGAAGCGGCCTCAGGTGAGAGCCGCGGTCCGCCGCGGCGGCGCTCTCATGTGGCCTCCTCGCATTTGGGGCTGACCCGCAACCATTTGCCCTGGACGTCAACTGCCCGGCAGTGGGCGCGGGCACGCTGTGCACGGCGCACCTCACCCAGTTCCTCCAGCACCGCTGCCAGGTAGAACCAGGCATCTGCGTCCTCGGGGTCAAGGAGCAGTGCCCGGCGAAACTCGTGCTCCGCGGCAACCAAGTCGGCGCGCAGGTAGAAAATGACGCCGCGCTCAAAGTGCCGGTCGCGCGCTGGGTGCAGGCAAGGCCGCAGCGAGTGCTGGCGCAGACGCAGCAGCATGCCCCACTGTGCCAGAAGCCATGCCGCCGCCATCAGGCCGAGGGCAAGCAGGAAGGGCACGTCCAAGACGACGCTCCCCGGCAAAAATGCCGCACGCGTCGCGGCCACTGCCGCTGCGGCGGTGAAGGCCACGCACAGGAGAATCCCTCGCACTGGCCGGCCGCAGGCGATTTGTCCTGTGCCAGGCAATATCAGCGACAGCAAGAAGTCCCGTGGCCGCATCGCGTTTTCTTCCCGCCGAGGATGCACGAAAATGATCTCTTGTGCCCAGTTCCTTTCGCCTTACTTGCTCACGATGCGGAGGCGCTGCGGTCGCCGAATAATCAGGTGGAGTAAGGCGCCGAGCAAACCCGCCAGCACGATAACGAGCACCCACATCGATTTCTCACTGGTATTCTCTGGCTCCTTTCTCAGGCAGTCAATCAGCACCCAGGGCCAGAATGCGAATGAGGCTAGCGCCAACAGTCCGATAACTGCGAACAGAGCCACAATGCCGACATTCGTCCCGTTCATCGTTGGGCCTCGCCAGAATTGTCCGTCGTGTATTGATCACGCAGGAACGCAACGGACGTGTTCATCTCACTTGCGTCTTTGCTCGCAATCCGCACAATAGCGGGAGGAAACTGCCAAGTCAATAGCAGGAGATCAGCAGGGGCGGGCAGGGTGTAGGCGCGATTGATTTTGGCCTCGCATGGTGGTAAGATTTGCTTCTGCTGGCGAGGTATTCTACCAGGAGTTCGGGTGCACGATATTGTCATGGCGGGCAAAGAGCCTTCCTGGCGCGAGCAGTTGAATTCGCTGCGGGGCCAGATTGCGGAGGCCGAGAAACAGCGCGAAATCCGTAAGAAACTGGAGATGGAGCGCAACAAGGAGGCGCTGAGCGCACGCCTCCGGCGCGACACCCCGCAGGCGCTGCAAGCCGAATACAACCGACTGCGGGAGACCTGCCAGCGCATCGCCCGCCGGCTCTATCCTCCCGACGCCCTACGGGCGCAACTTGACGCCATCGCCGAGCTGGGTGAGCGCTTGCGCTTCTATCGTGAGTGTCAGAAGGATTATGGCGACCTTTTCAGCGCCGAGATGCGGCAAACCCTGATGCGTCTTCTCAGTGACCTGGGGGAGCTGCAGCGGGGGATGGATCGGCAACTCGGACAGTGGGCGCCGGTGGAGACCATTCTCCGTGCCACCGCCTGGCGCCCGCCGCAACCGGCCGATGCCAGACGCCTGGTGGAGATCTCCAAAGTTTACAACGAGAAGGCGTTCAGTTTGACCTTGTCTCTGCCGGGCGACTTCTACGCGGAGGAGTCGCAGAATTTCTTTGTGGCCGAGCACGGGGGAAACGCCTACGGCTTCGTCAAGTACTGGCCTGCTGATGACGCCATCACTTTTGCGGTGGTGCCACTGGGAGAGGTTAATTTCCGCAAGTTTATCCGGGGTTTTGTCCACTGTTTCTATACCTCCGGCCACATCCAGCCGCGTGCACCCGTAGTGCGCGTCCGGCTCAGCCATCCGGCAGAATTCCGGTTCTTTGCCGACATGGGTTTCGCCCGCGCCGAGAGCAAGAGCCTTACCGATTCCATTTACCAGCGGGAACTTGACTAGTGGCCGACGCATCCGGGTTGCGCTGCGCGGGTGAACCTGCTATCATAACTTACATTGGGGGGTAATTATTCCGGCAGGGATTCCCGTCCCGGACGTCAGCAAGGAGAAATGTCTGTGAGCGTTGAGACCCAGGCAGAACTGCGCAAGAGACTGCGTGCGGAATACCGCCAGCATGAGCGGGATTCGGGCTCGCCCGAGGTTCAGGTGGCACTGTTCACTGCGCGTATCAACCATCTGACGGAGCATCTGAAGGTGCACAAAAAGGATTTCGCCTCACGGCGGGGACTGCTGCAGTTAGTGGGCAAGCGCGCACGTCTTCTAAAATACCTCGCGCGTGTAGATGCTGCGCGCTATCGGCGGCTTATTGAGCGGCTGGAGTTGCGCAAGTAGTGCGGAGCGACGGCAGTGTGTGGGAAAGAGTTGACGGCGTTTATGAGGAAAGAGTGAGAAGGCGATGTCAGTGAAACGGGTAGAGACACGGATTGGGCGACAGACGCTGCGGGTTGAGACGGGCAGAATGGCACGACAGGCTCATGGGGCAGCGTTGGTGCAGTATGGGGATACGGTGGTGCTGGTTACAGCAGTGGTAGCACCGTTGGCCGTGAAGTATGAAGCCGGCATGTTGCCGCTGCGTGTGGATTATCGGGAGATGACATACGCCGCCGGGAAGTTCCCCGGCGGGTTTTACAAGCGTGAAGGGCGTCCAACGCCCAAGGAGACGCTCACCTGCCGCCTGATGGATCGGCCGGTGCGTCCGCTGTTTCCGCCGGGCTTTGCCGATGAGGTCCAAGTCATTGGTGTTGTCCTGTCGGCGGACAAGCAGCACGACCCTGACATTTTGGCGATGGTCGGGGCCTCGGCGGCGCTGACGCTGGCCCCCAACATCCCCTTCCTCGGCCCCCTTGGCTCCGTGCGCGTGGGCAAGGTCAATGGCCAACTGATCCTCAATCCCACGCACAGTGAGCGGGCGTCCGGCACCTTGGACCTCGTAGTTTCGGGAACGGAGCGGGCGGTGGTCATGCTGGAAGGCACCGCGAATGAGGCCTCCAACGAGGAAATCCTGGAAGCGATAGTGTTCGCCCAGGGCGCAATTCGCGAGATCGTGCGCATCCAGCGCGAACTCGCCGCTGCCGTCGGCGTCCCGCAGGTTACGGTTGCTCCGCCCCAGCCGGACCCGCTGCTCCAGGAGTTGGAGGCGAGGTATTTTGACCAGATTTTTGCAGCCAGCCGCACGCCAGGCAAGGCCAAGCGCCAGGCGGCGTTGCAGGCAGTTTATGCCAAGATTCTTGCGGACTTCGCGGCACGAGCTGCCGGCCCGTCGGTGCCGACCGAGAGCACTTTGTGGCGTATCTTCAACGAGCTGGAACGTAAGGCCGTGCGCATGAGCATCCTCCAGGGAAGGCGCGCCGACGGCCGCGGGCCGGCCGACCTGCGCGAGATTACCTGCGAGGTGGCCGTTCTGCCGCGCGTGCACGGCTCGGCGCTCTTCACCCGCGGCGAGACGCAGGCCCTCGTTACCTGCACATTGGGCACCGTCAGCGATGAGCAGCGGGTGGATGGCTTGGAGGACGAGTACACTAAGAAATTTATGCTGGACTATAATTTCCCACCTTTCTCGGTCGGCGAGGTGCGGCCGCTGCGTGCGCCCACCCGCCGCGAGTACGGGCACGGCCACCTCGCGGAGATCTCCCTCAAGCCGGTTCTGCCGTCCCACGATGTTTTCCCCTACACTATCCGCGTGGTGAGTGACATCACCGAGTCGAATGGTTCTTCCTCAATGGCCTCGGTCTGCGGGGGCACGCTGTGCCTGATGGACGCTGGGGTGCCGATCCGCGAGCCGGTGGCGGGGGTGGCTATGGGCCTGGTGACCGAGGGCGATCAGACAGTCATCCTTTCCGACATCTGTGGTGAGGAGGACCATCATGGCGATATGGACCTCAAGATCGCCGGAACGCAGCGGGGCATCACCGGCATTCAGATGGACCTCAAGGTGGAGGGCATCTCCGAGGAGGTGCTGGTGCGCGCCTTTGAGCAGGCGCGGGAGGCTCGCTTGAAGATTCTGGGCGAGATGCGTAACGCCATTGCCAAGCCGCGCCCGCAGGTCTCCATGTATGCCCCCAGGCTCTTGGTCATGCGCATTGACCCCGAAAAAATTGGCCTGGTCATTGGCCCCGGCGGTAAGATGGTGCGGAAGATTCAGGAAGACACCAACAGCACCATTGAGATTGAGGACGATGGTACCGTGACCATCTCTTCGCCTTCAGCCGAGGGTGCCGAACGCGCCCGGGACATCATCCGGGGCATGACCGAGGAGCCGGAGGTCGGCAAGACCTATCTCGGGCGGGTAACCTCCGTCAAGGATTTCGGTGCATTTGTGGAAATCCTACCAGGGCGCGATGGCTTGGTGCACATCAGCGAACTCTCCGACAGCTACGTCAAGAACGTGAGCGACATCTGCAAGGTGGGTGACCAGATGCTCGTCAAGATCATCTCCATTGACGACCAGAATCGCATCCGCCTGAGCCGGAAAGCGGCGCTGAAGGAGAAAGGTTAATCTGGGCGCCGTGCGTGCGCTTCCGTGCGGCCCAGGCCTCGCACGGGTCAGCACCGATGACACAAGTGCTGTTGGGCGTCGCCCTCACGGTGATGGCGGCGGTGCCTTTTTGCTTCTGGTATGGACGGCGCATGGCACGTCGCGCACGGGAAGTGGAGGCGCGGGCCCGCACGGCTGAGCGCCTTGCCTATGTCGGCACTCTCGCCGGCGGCTTGGCTCACGAAATCCGTAACCCGCTCGGCACCATCAGCCTCAACCTCCAACTCCTCGCCGAGGAGTTGCGACGCGACGAGACGCCGGAGGGCCAGCGGGCGCGGCGCCGCCTGGAAACTCTACGGCGCGAGACCCAGCGCCTCAATGACATCCTTGAGGACTTTCTTCGCTTCGCCCGTAGCCCGAAGCTTGAGCTGGTTGAGACCGACCTCAACCAAGTGGTCGCCGAGGTGCTTGAATTCCAGCAGCCCGAGGCTGCCAGCCGCGGCGTCCGCATCCGCACGGCCTTCGGCAACATCCCGCGCGTGCGCCTGGATGCCGACCTTTTCCGCCAGGCCCTCCTCAACATTACCATCAACGCCGAGCAGGCCATGCCCAACGGCGGCGACCTGATGGTGCGCACCGCCCGCCACCATGACCGTGTCCAGTTGGACATCATTGACACAGGCACGGGCATCCCGCCCGATGTCCTGCCGCGCGTCTTTGACGCCTATTTCTCCACCAAGGCTAACGGCACCGGACTCGGTCTACCCACCGCTAAGCGTATCATTGAGGAGCACGGCGGCACCATCTTGCTGCACAGCGAGTTGGGCAAGGGAACATGTGTTACCATTAGCCTGCCCGCCGCGAAAACGTAGTCGTGCCAGGGACCGACGCGTTGGTGTCGGTGTGGAGCGTTACCATGGATGCCAATGCCGAGGATCGCAAAATTTCTGTGTTGGTGATTGACGACGAGGTCGCACACGCCCAGGCGATGTGCGACATCCTTGCCACCATCGGTTGCGAATGTCGGCTCGCAAGCAGCGGCACTGAGGGTCTGCAGCAGCTCCAGGAGAACGGCTTTGATGTCGTCGTCACCGATCTGGTGATGCGCGACGCCGACGGCATGGCCATTCTTCAGGAGGCGGCGCAGCACGAGAATCCCCCCGCAGTTATTGTTGTCACCGGGCATGGTTCCATCAGTTCCGCGGTGGCGGCGATGCGGCAGGGAGCGGAGAATTATCTGACGAAACCGGTGGATGCCGATGAACTGCGCACGCTCGTGCAGCGGGCCGCCGAGCACCGCCGCCTCACTCAGCGCAATCTGGAACTGGAGCGCCAACTGGACGAGCGCTTCGGGTTTGAGGGTATTATCGGCAACAGTCCACCGATGCAGCGCGTGTTTGAAGCCCTCAGGCAGATTGCCCCCACCGATGCCACCGTCCTCATCCGTGGCGAGAGCGGGTCGGGCAAGGAACTGGTGGCCAAGGCCATCCACACCAACAGCCCTCGCCGCAACCGCTCCTTCGTTGCCCTCAACTGCGCCGCCCTCTCGGAGAGCATTCTGGAGAGCGAACTTTTCGGTCACGAAAAGGGGGCCTTCACCGGCGCCACCAGTCGCCGGCAGGGGCGTTTCGAGTACGCGCACCGCGGCACGCTCTTCCTAGACGAGATCGGTGACATGCCCATCACCACCCAGATCAAACTACTGCGCGTTATTGAACACAAAGAAATCACCCATGTCGGCAGCAACGTGCCTATCAAGGTAGATGTCCGCCTTATCGCCGCCACCCACCAGGACCTGGAGACGCTGGTGCATGAGGGCAAGTTCCGTGAAGACCTCTATTACCGTATCAACGTCGTGCGCATTGACCTCCCGCCTTTGCGCGAGCGGCCGGGCGATATTTCCCTTCTCGCCGACGCATTCATCCGCGAGTTCGCCAAGCGACACGGCAAGCAGGTTACCGGTCTTTCGCCGGCCGCCCGTGCCGAGATTGAGCGCTATCACTGGCCGGGCAATGTACGTGAACTCCGCAACTGCATTGAAAGTATGGTGGTCGTCAGTCGTTCTCCCATCCTGGATGTGGACGATATCCCGCCCTATATCCGCACTGCGGCACGGCCAACGCCGTCACCGCGCCTGCCGCTCGCCGGACGCACTCTGGAGGAGATTGAGAGAGAGGCCATTATGCAGACCCTGGAACTGACGGGGGGCAACCGTGTAGAAACCGCGGCACGCCTGGGCATCGGGGAGCGCACGCTCTACCGCAAACTTGACCGCTACGGCTTGCGCTGAGAAAACGCAGATACTCTAAAGGGGGGCTTCCGGGGTGAGTAGGTCGCTCTTGAACCGCATGAACTCGTCGGCGGGGCGAAACGAGGCGAGTATTCGGCGAAAAATAGGATATTGCTTGCCGTAGGCGCTCACCCGGCATTCAAAATCAAACTCATAGAGCGCCTCTCGCGCGAGGGTGAAGTATCGGTCGCGCACCATCTCCTCGTCACCGGCCCCGTGGTGCAGGCGGAGTTGGTAATAGACGCGCGTGCCCAGTTTCAGTCGCCGCGGTTGCTCCAGCGCGCCCAGCCACTTCTCACCCGAGGCAAGGAGGCGCAGCCGCTGTAACTCAAGCAGCGTGGTCAGGTCTGCCTCGTCCTCACCAACTCCCCGCAGATGTTCAACGCGGACGACGAGGGCCGCGTGTGCCCAACGGTCCACCAGCACCAGTTGACCATCCGGCGACAGTTCGCGCGTCCACCGCCGGGGGACCTGGAGGCGGATGTTATGGCGTGTGTCCACGACCTCGACTGTGCCCTGAGAAGGATGCGCGCCAAGGGCGTGTCGCACTGTCGCCCAAGCCGTCGCGCCGAGCACTGCGGCCATGCCCACCGCCAGGGCCGTCCGCCAGGGCCGCAACCATCGCCGTCGCAACACCAATCCCAGTGCCAGCCCCGCGCTGAAGCCGCCCGCATGGGCGTAGTTGTCCACCCCGGCCTCCAGGGTACCGAACAGCAGTTGCAGGCCGGCAATGTATATGAGGTTGAAGAGATAAAGTCGTCGCACCCCGGCCGGGAACGACTGCCGATAGCGCAGCACCAGGCCGATGGCCACTCCCAGTAGTCCGAATATCGCTCCCGAGGCCCCGGCCGAGACGGCGTGATTGCCCAGCCAGGCGCTGGCGGCGCTACCAACGATTCCGGCCAGCATGTAGGAGAAGAACATCTCGCGCTTGCCGCACCAGCGCTCTACAAACGTACCGAAGAGATAGAGTGCGTAGCCGTTGAAGAGAAGGTGCGCTAGGCCGACATGGAGAAACATGGAGGAAACCAGGCGCCAATACTCGCCTCCCAACGCGGCGGCCGGAAGGTTGGCGCCGAATTGCACCAGCGTGGTTGGCTCGGTGCTTGAACCGGTGAGTTCCATCGCCACCCATACCACGATGTTCAGCATGAGCAGTGCTGCCGTCACCGGCGCGATCCCGCCGCCGAAGCGGGGCACGGTGGGCGGTGCAGCGTGCCGCCGAGCGTGGCTAGCGGCCTCCACACCCGCGAGGAGTGTCAATTCCTCTTCCCCGATTGCTCCCGCCGTCGGCTTGATCGCTTGGCGGCGTATGGCTATTGCCTCACGCCAGAGTCTCTCCTCGGCCGGACTGCAGGCCGCCACTGCTTGGCGGAAACATTCATCAGCCTGCTCCGGCGCGCCAGCCGCCAGATGTGCCACTCCGCGCCAGTAGGGGGCAAATGGCCGAGGGAGTTGCAGCAGTTTTGCAGCACCTTCGCTCAGCGTGCGCTCTACCGCATCCACCTGGCCGCAAAGCGCGAAGACCGCCACCCGCGTGGTGAAACGCTCCAGTTCCTCATGCCGCCCCAACACCGCCCGCTGTTCCGCAGCCCAGAGATAGCCAAGTGCCTGTTGGGGTCGGCTGCACTCGGCGTAAGCGCGCGCCATGGCATGGAGCATGTCTGCGCTGGCAGCATCGTGTGCCAGGGGCCAGTGGCGTTCAAACAGAAAAACAGCCTCAGCAAAGCACCTCGCCTGAACGAGCGCGTGAATGGCCCAGGCCAGATAGCGCACGCGCACCGCCACAGACCACGGCCCGCCGAGAAGAGGTTCAAGCCGTGCGGTGCCCTGCGTTACCTCCCCCGCTCGCAGCGCCGCCACTCCATGTGCCAGTTGCTCCAGCGCCCACGGCGCGCGTCCCCACATCAGGAGGTGCAGGCATAGCCACTGCCATCGCCCGACCTCCTGCCCTGCAACCAAGTGACCGAGCAAGCGCCGCTCCAGAAGAAGTGGGAGCAGGGCAAACGCCAGGAAGAGCAGCAGGGCCAACCCGGCCGCGGAAGCGTCACCCCGCCCGAAGCGAAAGAGCAATCCCGTGATCGCTCCCAGGCAGGCAAACTGCGCTATGCGGGCGCGATGCCAGCGCCGGTCCTGCCATGCCAGGAGCAGCGCCAGGTAGAACCAGATGGCGGCGAGAGAGAAAAGGACGGCATCAGAAAACAAGGACAGGCCTCCACGCCACACGGCCGGGCCGGCGGGGAGCAGAGCCTCGCACACGTACAATGCCCACTGTCGCGGGACTTGGCTGAGTCACAAACCGTGCAGCGCCTGCCCCGCAGGGCACGCCTGATTCCCTGCCGTCGCCTATGGTAGGTGTCCAGGGGCAATGTTGTCAAGCGAGACAGGCTCTTCTATTCGTGCCCTCGGGGGATTAGAATGCACCCTGAGGCTTCGGTGCGCATGGCACGCCGCTATAGGCTGTGCATTCTGGATGCTGGTTCCCTTGGCGAGGAGGTAAGGTTGCATGTCGCCGACTGTCAATGCGTTGCCCGGTTGTCTCCCCCTCCGCCAATGGGCCGACCTGCTGCGCCACCCACCCAATGGCGTATACCGGGCACTGGCGCAGTGCTACGGCGATGACGCCTCGCTCCTGCGCGAGAAGGCCTTTTTGTGTCTGCGGGCAGTGGAAAAGTTCGCCAGTGAGTTTGGCGTTGACCGCGAGGTCTTCATCGTTCGCTCCACTGGTCGCGTCAACCTGATGGGGATGCACATAGACCATCGCGGCGGCTTCGTGCATCCCATCGCCGTCCACGAGGTCTTCTTTGTCGCCGGGGCGCGTGACGACGACCTCGTGCGTCTCACCAACGCTGAGGAATCTTTGTATGCCGATGCGGTCTTCGCCATCGCGCGGGAACTGCCGCCGCATCGTATTGAGGATTGGGATACGTGGACCCACCATGAGCACCAGCGGCGCGTCCGGGCCGGCCAGGCTGGACACTGGAGCAACTACGCCAAGGCAGCAGTGCTTTACCTGCAACATCGGCATACGACGTCATCGGGTCGCTTCGCCCCCGCCCTGAAGGGCATGGATGTTGCCGTGATGGGCAACATCCCGCCCGCTGCTGGGTTGAGCAGTTCATCGGCCCTCGTGGTGGGCTTCGCCGAGGCCTGCCTGCACCGCAATCGGATTGCCATGTCACCCCGTGACCTCGTAGACCTGTGTGGCGCCGCTGAGTGGTACGTCGGCACGCGGGGAGGCCAGGGTGACCACGCCGCCATCAAGTTTGGCCGACGTGGCCATATCCTGCATATCGGTTCGTTCCCGCTGAGCGTGGAAAGCTTTCCTCTACCACCTGGCTATGCCGTTATTTTGACCAACAGCTGCATTGAGGCGCGGAAGCAGGTCGGCGCCCGCGACATCTTCAATGAGCGCGTCGCCGCCTACGAACTCGGTCTCCTTCTCCTGCGCCGCAACTATCCGGAGCACGCCCCGCGGATGGAGCACTTACGCGATGTCAACCCCCGCATTCTGGGTGTGTCCGAACAGGAGATCTACCGCATGATTCGCTCGCTGCCCGAATGTGCCACCCGCGATGAAATCCGCCATCTTCTGCGCGACCGGGCCGACCACGTGGAGCGTATACTGCGCACCCACGCCGAGCCCAGGCAGGGCTACCGCATCCGCCAAGTAGTTATGTATGGCATTGCCGAATGCATCCGCTCGGAGATGGCCGCCGAGATGCTGCGTCAGGGCGATGTCGCCGGTTTCGGCGAGATCATGAACATCTCGCACGATGGCGACCGCGTTTCTCGTCTCGTCAGGGGGCAACGTGTGCCGGTGGACAACAGTCTCCCTGATATCAAGATAGATCGGCTCATTGCTGACTTGGAAAGCGGTGACCCGCAGCTTGCTAAGGGCGCGGCGCTCTGGCGCCAGCCCGGCGGCTACGATGTCAGCACCCCGGAACTTGACACCATCGTGGATTTGGCGCGCGCCGTGCCGGGCACTGTCGGCGCCGGGCGGGTGGGGGCCGGCTTGGGCGGCGCCTGCGTCGTCCTCGTCCGCGAAGACCAGGCCGGCCAAGTGATGCAAACCCTCATTGAGGGTTACTATCGCCCACGGAATCTTGAACCCGCCTGCGAGATCGTCGCCCCCGTCGGCGGCGCGGGCGTCCTCATCCCCGCTTGACCCCTTGCGGCAAGGTTCCGGCTGGGCATTCTTCCCCCAGCGGCATCTCCACGCGCAGGAACATGACGAGCATCACGACCGCCACGAAGTAACCCAGAAAGAAGTGCCTCGAAATGTAGAACAGGTGCACCACCGCATGGTTGCGCATGACGAGCACCCAGAGTCCGGAGATCAGGAATGCCGCCCCCAGCGCCAACCCCGCGCGCCCGCGCGCGTCCCAAGTCAGGCGCAGCGGAACTGGCCGCGCGCACTCGAACCGCGCCTGCCGGCAAACGGCGATCGTCAGCGCCGCCGCCATCGCCCACGGATACAGGCTGCCAAAGAACCGGTCGTCGTGGTGGAGCATTCGTCCGTACCACCGCAGGAGCGAGCGCAGGCTGGTATCCTTGTCCCCGTAAATATCCAGGCCGCGGCTGTGGGCTGCGCGGTGGGCAGCGGCCGTGCCCAGATCGCGAATCGCGGTCGACAGGCTCTGGTGGAACACGGCCACCTGCACTAGATGCAGCGCGTGCGCGGCGCCGAAGCCGACCAACGGCGCGGCGACGCACCAGAATAGCCGCCGCGCGCCTCCGTCCTCGCGCTCGGGCTTCGCCCAGAGGAACGCAAAAGGGACAGCCGCCAGCGACACGAGGAAGAAATAGTCGAATGAAAACCACCCCTGCACGAACCCAAGTGCGGCGAGCGCGGCCGCCGGCCTCCGCACCGAGGCGTTGGGGGAGCTGCCCGGCGCAAAGACGCGCAGCAGGATGCCCAACTGCACCAGGAAGAGGCTGAAGGCATAGCCCTGATAGTGCAGACCGTGCATCATGTTGGTGAACATCGGCGCGGCCGCCAGCAGAAGGAGCACCACAAAACCCTTTACCATGCCCACTGCGCGGACCAGGGACGAGGCGAAGAAGGCCATGCAAACGAGCCCGAAAGCGATGGGAAAGAGTCGGAACAACGTCAGCCGCCCGACGCCGAACACCTTCGTGAGAACTCCCGCAATCCAGTCCGGTGCTGGCGGATAATGGGTGTAAATGAGGGGGCCGGGGACGCGCGCGGCGCCGGGGTGTTCTCGCAGGTAGTCGCCCATATAGCCGTCATTCGGGAACTGCGTGCCGTAGGCAACGTCCGGGAGCCCGGCATAGTCCGTGAACCCAAGCGTCGCGTAGCGCTCGCCCGCCCGCAGCGCGTTCGCCTCAGAGTAGCGGTCAGCAATCGGCGAAAGGTGGCCTTCGAGGCCGATGACGAACCCCACTTGGTGAATAGCCTCGGCCACGAAGAAGACGACGATGCACAGCAGGGCCAAGCGGGGCGTCACCAGCCCCCCGGCGGCCCGGAGCGCGTGTGCCAGCCAAGGTTGCGGGCCGGCCCCAGTGTCAACTGCGTCCGAGTCCAACCTCTGCTCCTTCCAGAATGGACGTTGGTTCCTACCGCCCTGCCGCGAACTGCTGCGGGCCTGTGCCACGCCGCGCCACCACGACCATCTCGCCGAAGTGGGCGGCGAAGGGGGCGGACCGAAGACCCGCTGGTAGCGCCTTGGTCGCGGCGGAGAGGCGAGTCCAGAACCAATGCCGGTATCTGCGCATCTGGTGCCTGACGTATTCCAGGTTCATGGTCTTGTGCGCCGGATAGGAGCGGACATCCGCAAACCCAACCCGGCGCAGAAGGCTGCCGAGGTTGGCGGCGTGGAAATAGAAGAGGTGTTCCGGCTTGAAGTGCAGCCAGGACGCACCCATCAGACGGCGCGAAAGCGAGGCTGTGTTGGGCGTGCAGATGACGAGGCGGCCGCCGGGCGCGAGCCAGGCGTGCGCCTTCCGGAGTACGTTTTCAGGGTCGCGGACGTGCTCTAGGAAGTCGAACATGAAACAGGCCGCGAACGCCCCGGGGCCCAGTCCGGGGAAATGGGCGGCCTCAAAGGGTCCGCAGAAGACCCGCTCCGGCCCGAACCGTCGAGCGATGCGCCCCGCGCCGTAGTCCGAGATCTCCGCGCCGTATGGCCTCAACCCCGCCTCAGCTGCCGCTTCGAGGAAAAAACCCAGCCCTGCGCCGCAATCCAGGACCTGCGCGCCGGGGGCCGGACGTGACCCAGCTGCCAGGTGTCGGCGAAACGTGGCCTTCTTCAGTTGCCGGCTGAGTTCTTCATCCGCGTGGGCGCCCCAAGCCTCGTAATACCTCCGGCCGTAGATGGCCTCGAGCGCGGCCGTGCCTGGCTGAGGATGGATGCGCTCCAGGCCGCATCTGCGGCAACGCTGGAACGCGTAACCATCCTTCGCGAAGAGGGGCCGAAAGGCATGGCCTCCACAGATTTCGCAAGCCCGCTCGCTCATGTCTGTGCGCTGGCCCTTCGCACCATGCCCAAGGGCTTGCCATTGTCATCCACGCAGGTGTCCGCCTCGCCTTGGGGCGCCGCCGGCGCTTCCGTACCGGTTGGGGACAGGAGCCGACGGACCGCCCCGACCACCTCGGCGACCCCGATGCGCTCCATGCAGACATTCTTCCCATCGCAGGGGGGGGGGGTGTCAATCTCATAGATGCAGGGGCTGCAGAAGACGGGGTGGTAGAGCGTCACAACATTGTCGCGGGCGAAACCGTAATGCGCCGGGTCGCCCGGCCCGAAAAGGCAGACGGTGGGTCTGTCCAAAGCAATGGCCAAGTGCATGGGGCCGGAGTCGTTGGTCAGGACGCATGCCGCGCCCTCCAGCACCGCGAGCAGTTCGCCCATCTCCAATCGTCCGGTCATGTTCACGAGGCGCGCTCGCGTCGCCGATGATAGAAAGGACTCGACCTTCGCCACCTGTGCGGCATCGCCGGCGGCGCCGAGCAGGACCGTGCGCAGGCCGTCGGCGGCGAGTTGCTCAATGACCGCGGCGAACCGGGCTACCGGCCAGCGCCGTTCCGCAAGGAGGTCGGAGGCGTTCGAGTTGACCGCAATGTACCGCTCGCCGGGTTTCAGCCCCGCCGCCGCCATCTTCTCCCATGCGCCGCGCCGGTCCGCTTCGCTGACGCTGATGGGACCGAGCACATCGGCTGCTCCGTCGTCCACGCCTGTCATGCGCCCGAGTTGGCGATAGATGCGCCGCACGGGCTTGCGGGTGTTGAAGTACATCAGGTGAGTGTAAATGCCGCGCTTGAAGCGCGTCGAATGGCGGTAGAAGCCCAGGCGGTTCCGCGCCAAGCTCAAGAGCGACATCAGGCACGAGTAGGCGGAGTAGACTTCAAGGTCGATGTAGAGGTCGGGGTGCCGGCGGAGGAGGGTGACCCAGGCCCGCAGCGAGGTGAGGGCGACGGGAAGCAAGCCGGTGTCGTCCACGCAGATGGTTTCGTCAACCATGTCGAGTCGTTCGAGGAGCGGCCGGTTGCCGACGGCGGTGAGGAAGAGAAGGCGCGCTTGGGGGAAGCGCGCCTTGAGCATGCGCAGGAGCGGCGTCGCTTGGACGATGCTGCCCATGCCGGCGAACTTGGCCACGGCAATGCAGTGAACTGCCTCCGGCGCGATACGATGATCGCGGCGCAGCAACTTGCCGAGAATACGTGCGGCAAGGTTACAGAGCACCACCAGCGGTGTCCCAATGGCACGGTCAACGAAAATCTTCTGTTGTGTGTTCATCGGCCGTTTGGGGAGAAGCGTTCGGCTTGGTCGCGGACACTGCCCGAAAGGCCCTGTCGCGGATGTTACCCGGAGTGGTGGGGCGAGTCAAGCGCGGGGACGCCGGGGAGGCGAAGTCAGGTCGCGCAGCGCTGTAAGGACGTCTGCCACGGCGACGCGCGCGATCTCGGCGTAGCGGGGAGGGGCGCCCTGAAGTGTGCGGACGTGCGCGCCCCGCGGTGCCCAGATGGCCGCGTCGGTTGCGCCGAAGATGACAACGGTGGCCGTGCCGAGGGCGGCGGCGAGGTGCGCCACGCCGGAATCGTTGCTGACGCACGCACGGCAGGCGCACAACAATCCGGCGAGTTGGACCACTGTGAGTCCTTGCGCCACCGGCACAGCAACGCGGCGGCGGACTTCGGCCGCAAACTCCTCGTCCGCCGGCCCACACAGGAGCAGGGGCGAAAGGCCCAATTCCTCCGGGGCGCGGTGAACGAGTGCGGCAAAGCGCTCCGGCGGCCAGTTACGGTTCGGCCCGCGTCCGCCGCTGCCCGGATGAACCACCAGCGTCAGCTCCGGCGACAGTCCGTGGACACGCCTCAGGTAATCAGCGGCCCATGCCGGATCGGTGGCAGGCAGGTGCAGCCTGGGTATAGGTGTGGCAATGCCGCGCAGGTGGCGTGGGAGTTGCCGCAGCATGAACTCCGCCGCATATATCCGCTCCCCCTCGGGTGGTGCTGGCTCAATGGTGATGGCGTGCTTGATCCCGGACGACTCCATTCGGATTGCCAGTGTTTCCGCGGCGCGCCAGACGACTACCGCCACATCAAACCGCCGCAGCCAAGTGGTCAAAGCGTCGGGCAGGCGCGTCTCCTCGGCGAACAGTGGCGCTAAGTGCACATCATCCACCCGCGAAAGCGAGTCGGCCAGCCCGCTCCTGAGTGCAAGTTCGGCAATTGACGGATACCCGAGAATCTCCAGATGCGCTTCCGGCAGGCACTGCCGCAGCGCCGTCAGGGTCGGCAGCGTCAGGATGAAGTCTCCCAGCGCCCCGGCGCGAACAAACAGGATTCTTTTCGCGCCATCATGTACCGTTGCCAGTGTCCCCACCTTACTGCCGTGCTGGTGGATTTTCTTCGGAGAAGAGTGACTCCCCCTCAGCAAAGACAGCCACTGGGTGGGAGTGCAGGTTGAAGGGGTCGCCGTTCCAGCCGACGAATGAGGCCCACTTCCCGCGTTCCAATGTGCCGAAGAGGTGGCCTAGGCCGAGGATTTCCGCATTCCGGCGGGAGAGGAGTTCCACCGCTGCCTGGGTAGATGCCCCGCAGCGCAGGAACCAGCGCGTCTGCAGAAAGAGGTTACGCTGCAGCGACACCGGATGATCGCTCATCAGGCCGTGGCGCACGCCCGATTCAAGGAGAAGGCGGATGTTGCGCCAGTTCTCGTGCTTGAGTTCCACCTTATAGGCGAAGGCATCCACCGGGCCGTAGATAACTGGGATACGGCGTTGCTTGAGTTCGCGGAAAATCTCCGGTTGGTGGACGTCCATGGCATGCTCCACAATGACGCGGAGGCGATATTCGTCGGCGAGACGCAGGAGTGCAGCAATGTCGTCAATTTTGTGGACGTGTGCGCGGAGGGATTGCCGCCGTGCCAGAAGTTCGCGCAACACGGACTCCTCGGCGGTGAAAGTGATTTCCTCGCGTTTGCGTCCCCGCGCCCGGCGATATTTCTCCATTTTCTGGCGGACGTCATGGAGTTTGGCACGCAGGATGGCCAGCGCCCCCATGCGGGTCGAGGGGCGCTTGCCCTGCCACTGCACGGTGGACATCGGGTTATAGCCAAAGGCGCTCTTGATCCCGGCACGCGCTACCAGCGCCGCGCTGGTGTCCCGCGCGTAGTTGCGGATGACCGCCGCGTGGCCGCCGATGATGTTGCCGCTGCCTGGCACCACGCAGGAATAGAGCACGCCCATTTCTATCGCGTCGCGGAAAGCGGCATCGTCCATCTGGACCGAATCAAGCGCGTCTGGAACGGGCAATAGCGAGTCCATCTTCTCGTTGGCTTCTGCCTCGCCGCTGTGTTCGCCAGCGCGGTGCATGCCGATGTGGCAGTGGGCGTCAACAAACGCCGGGGTGATTGCGGCAAACTCACCGAGGAGGTGGCCGCGGCGCTGTCGTGACAAGCCGGTTATCTTTGTTCCCTCAAACAGGAGATACGCGTTTCGCACGAGCGATCGGCCAGTGTAGATGAGGTTACCGTGGACGCAATTCATTTCTGCACCCTCAACCGGTGTGGGACAGGGACTCTTGCTTATGTGCAGCGTGCCGCCTCGGCAATGCGCACGATAAGGTCGTCAATATACTCGCGGTCGCGGTGGAAGTCAAAGTCGGCCCGCACTCGGAGGACGGCGGAGGGGGAAGACGTGGCGAAAAACTTCTCATAGGCTTCAGCCACGCGGCGCACGTAATCTGGCGTGATGGCATGTTCGCACTCCCGCCCTCGGCGCCTGATGCGCGCCCACAGTACCTCCGGCACGGCCACCAGGTATATGATAACGTCCGGTGTGGGTAGGCTGTTGCCGAGGAGGTCGGCGGCCGCGGCATAAATCTCCATCTCGCTGCGGTTCAGATTGAGTTCGGCGAAGAGGCGGTCGCTGAGGAAGGCGTAGTCCGAGACGACGATGTGCGCGGTAGTCTGGGTGTGCAGGGCGCGCAATTGCCGCGTTCGTTGGAGGAGAAACCAGAGTTGGGTGTTGAGCGCGTGACGAGCGCGGTCGGCATAGAACAGGCCGAGGAGCGGGTTCTGTGCGGCCTGCTCCAGGAGAAGGTCGGCATCAAGACGTGCCGCAAGGAGACGCGCCAGCGTGGTCTTGCCGGCGCCGATAGGGCCGGTAATGGCAATGTACCACTGCCGCGTTGTTTCGGACTCCGGCGGCAGGTCAGCCAGGAGTTCGGCCACGGTCTTACCGAGGAGTGGGTGACGCACTTCGGGAGCGATTTCTGCCAAGGGGGCGAGTACGAAACGGCGCCGATGCATCTCCGGATGCGGCAGGATCAATCCTTCTGAGGCGATTATCCGGTCATCGTAGAGCAGAAGATCCAGGTCAATAGCACGCGGCCCCCAGCGCACGGTGGGCCGGCGGCCCATCTTGGCCTCGGTGTCCTGGAGAAGGCGGAGAAGTTCGTCGGGGGAGAGGTTGGTTTCAACTACGGCAGCAGCGTTGAGGTAGCGGGGCTGTGGTGGGCCGAGGGGGACAGTTTCATGTAGCGAGGATTGCGCCACCAGGCGCAACTGCGGGTGGGCCGCAAGACGGGCGAGCGCTGCTCGGAGATTTCGGTCTCGGTCGCCGAGGTTCGCGCCGAGACTGATGCAGGCGCGAGGCACGTCCAGCACCTTTCTATTCTATAGCAATGGGTCTACCAGCGTTTCCGCCGCCGTCGCACTTTCCTGGGCCGCCAGTCGTCGTCGCTTGACCGGACTGTCGTGGCGGTTGGACCTTGTCGCTGCTGAATGGCGAGGATGCGGTCACGCAGGGCGGCGGCGCGTTCAAAATCCAGCCGCTCGGCGGCCGCGTACATCTCTTCCTCCAGTTCCCTAATCGCCTCGTGGGTGATGTATTCCTCTTCGTCCTCACGCACCAATGCCCGGGCCGCCTGTCCACCGCGGATTTCTGCCTCAATGCCAGCGCGGATGGCCTTGCGCACCGTTTCCGGCGTGATGCCATGCTTCTCATTGTACTCCAGTTGCAGGCGGCGCCGCCGCGCGGTCTCCTCCATCGCCCGCCGCATGGAGTCGGTGACGACGTCGCCGTAAAGGACCACCTCGGCGTTGACGTTGCGTGCTGTGCGTCCGATGGTCTGAATCAGCGAGGTCGTGCTGCGCAGGAAGCCCTCCTTGTCGGCGTCCATGATGGCGACAAAGGACACTTCCGGCAGGTCCAACCCCTCGCGCAGGAGGTTCACGCCGACGAGCACGTCAAACTTGCCTAGGCGCAGGTTGTTGAGCACCTGAACGCGCTCAATGGTGTCAATCTCTGAATGAAGGTAAGTGACATTGATGCCGGCCTCATGCAGATATTCGCTCAGGTCCTCGGCCATGCGTTTGGTGAGGGTGGTGACGAGGACACGCTCGCGACGCGCGACCCGCTTCTGGATTTCGGCGATGAGTTCACTCACTTGGTCGCGGGCCGGGCGTACACGCACGATGGGGTCCACCAGGCCGGTTGGCCGGATAATCTGCTCCACAACCTCGCCGCCACATTTCTCCAGTTCGTAGTCGCCGGGTGTGGCGGAAACGAAGATGACTTGGTTGATGGCATCCTCCCACTCATCAAAGCGCATGGGACGGTTGTCCAGTGCGGATTTGAGACGGAAACCGTGCTCAATGAGTGTCGTCTTGCGCGTCAGGTCGTTGCCATACATGCCACGAATCTGCGGGATGGAGACGTGGGACTCGTCAACGAACATCAGGTAGTCGTCGGGGAAATAGTCAATGAGGGTATAGGGCCGAGAACCAGGCGGCCGGCCGGCCAGGGGCCGTGAATAGTTCTCAATGCCGGGACAGTAGCCGAACTCCAGGAGGAGTTCCATGTCGTAACGGGTGCGGGCTTCCAAGCGTTGTGCCTCAAGTAGTTTGCCCTCGGCGCGGAGTTCCTGGAGGCGTTCCTCCAGTTCCGCGGCGATGCGCGCCACCCCGGCCTCTATGCGTGTGTCCGGCAGGATGAAGTGCTTGGCGGGATAAACGAGGATGTCCTCCAATTCCGCGAGTTCTTCGCCAGTGATCGGGTTCATGCTGGTAATACGCTCCACGGTGGCATCGTACCACTCCACGCGGTAGGCAACTTCGCCCACTGCTGGCGCAATCTCCACAGTGTCGCCCCGCACCCGGAACCGGCCCCGCACCAGTTCTAGGTCGGTGCGCTCGTACTGGATGTCCACTAGGCGCTTGAGAATCTCGTCGCGCTCTACCGCTTGGCCCCGCCGCAGGTGCACGTACATCTCGCGAAAATCCTCCGGGGAACCGAGGCCGTAGATGCACGAGACGCTGGCGACAATGATGACGTCCCGCCGCGTCATCAGATAAGAAGTGGCCTGCAGGCGCAGACGGTCTATCTCCTCGTTGATGGAAGCATCCTTCTCGATGTAGATGTCGCGCTGGGGGATGTATGCCTCTGGTTGGTAGTAGTCGTAGTAACTGACGAAGTAGCCCACCGCGTTGTGCGGAAAGAACTCGCGGAACTCGCTGTACAATTGGGCGGCCAGGGTCTTGTTGTGGCTGATGACCAGGGTGGGGCGGTTGACCGCGGCGATGACGTGGGCCATGGTGAAGGTCTTGCCAGAACCGGTAACGCCGAGCAGCGTCTGGTATTTCTTGCCTTCCCGCAAGCCACGCACCAGTTTCTCTATCGCCTGGGGCTGATCGCCTGCGGGCTGCATGTCGGTGACGAGTTGGAAGCGTTCCGGCATCGCATTTCATCCTGGACACTACCTACTTCTAATTATATCGCAAGGGGACGCTGGTGACACGGGAAAGGATAAAGGATGGGGAGGGCGGGTTATTCTGCTGACGCTGCCTGGTAGATGATGCCGTCGCGCCGGTGCACTGGTTCCCGGCGGGATGGCGGCTCGCGCAAACGGGAGCACACATCATCGGACAGGAGGGCGGCATTGGGGCCACCGTCAAGATACTTCGCACGTACCCATGGATGCGGACAAGTGCTGCACTGAGTGGGAGCACCAGGATGGTGGGTGAACTTCTTGCTGGCGTTTGTCGTGTGCTGGGATAGCCCAGGTGCAACGCCAGTGCTCGTTGCCAGCGCTGGTGAATCGCATGTATCGGTCGCGGCGGCGTGGCCAGCAGCTGCCGCGCGGCGGCATGGGGCGGCTATTATCTGGTGAATGAACGGACGGCGCCCCGCGTATTTGTGCTCATTCTATTGTCGCGTAATGAGTGAGTTGCGACGCAATCTTCCTGGTGATGCCAGGCACGCGCGCCAGATCTTCGACTGCCTTAAAAGGGCCATGTTCCTGACGGTAGGCTATGATGCGCGCGGCGCGGCCAGGGCCGATACCCGGCAGAAGGCTTAATTCCGCCACATCGGCGGCATTGATGTTGATGCGGTATGCCGGCAACTGGCCGTGGTGTATCAATTCTTCCAGCGGTGGCCCGCTCCAGCGGTCGCGCAGCATCTGGCCAGCGATGCCGCCAAGGAGGAGAAGACAGAGGATAAGGATGAGGATAATCTGGCGGCGCGTCATCGGCTCCTTCGGTTCCAGCGTTGTCGTATTCATCGGCGGTCCTTAGAGAAAACCGCACACGCACCTGGCGCAATATGATAGTCTAGTGGCGGATTTTCGTCCACCGTGGTGTGGACGGTCTCGCCCTTGGAGGGTTGACCATGGCGGAACTTTTCGGCAGGCGTCTGACGCGACGTGAGGTGAAGCGGTATTTCGGGAGCGCTGACCAGGCTGGCGGCATCACGTTGGGGGAGTTGAGCGATGGGCGTGCACGCGGCGTGCGTATCGCAGAGGTGCGCACTGGCAGTGGGTTGAACCTCACCGCCGTCCTCGACCGGGCCATGGATATCTCCCGCGCTGACTACTGCGGACGCTCGCTTTGCTGGCGCTCGGCCGTGGGGGACACGCATCCGGCGTATTATGAACCGGAGGGCCTCGGATGGCTGCGCTCCTTCGGCGGTGGCCTGGTCACCACCTGTGGCCTGACCTACTTCGGTGCCCCCGGCGAAGACCAGGGCGAGGCACTTGGTCTGCACGGGCGCATCTCCACCACCCCCGCAGAGCGCGTTGCGGTGCTTCAGGAGTGGCGGGGCAATGATTACGTGATGGCTATCTCCGGGGAGATGTTTGAAGGGCATCTGTTCGGGGGCTGTCTGCGCCTGCGGCGCACAATCCGGACCTTCCTGGGGGCGAGGAGTTTCCAGATTCACGATGAGGTCACTAACGTTGGTCCACGCCCCGCGCCTTTGATGCTCCTCTATCATTGCAATCTGGGATTCCCGGTCCTCGGCCCGGAGGCGCGGCTGCTGGCACCCAGCCTCTTGGTCCAGCCCAACACCCCGTTTGCGGAGGAGGGCAAACGCTACTACGCCAGTGCTGGGCCGCCGACACGTGGCTACGTGGAGAAAGTTTATGAGCACGACCTCGCCGCACGTGGTGGGCGGACATGTGCGGCACTTGTCAATGATGCCATCGCCGGCGGATTTGGTGTTTATCTGCGTTTTCGTAAGGACCAACTGCCCGTCTTTACCCAGTGGAAGATGATGGGTGAGTCGGAGTACGTGATGGGGTTGGAACCGGGAACCAATGGAGTTACCGGCCGTGCCAACGAGCGCAAGAAGGGCCGGCTTATTACTCTGCGCCCCGGACAGACGCGCACATTTGACCTGGAGATAGGTGTTCTGGAAGGTGCGCGGGAGATAGGCGCGCTGGAGCGGGAGGTGCGCGCCATCAGTGGCGGCCGCCGTCCCCTCATCGGCGCCTTTTCCTGAGCCGGTGCCGCCCCTCAGGTGGCATGCTCACGCGGGGCGGCGGGGGTATTACTTCCACTTGGCGACCCGCCTGAGTATTGCACGCGCCTCGTCGGCGCTCTTTACTCCGCTCACGTTCAACCAAGTGCCCTCCGGCCGCAGTGTGTCAAAGACCAGGGGTAGTTCGTCCGGGGTGACATAGACGACGTTGCCCTTGCTTGCCTGCTGGATGCGCTGGTAAACGCTCACCCATTTCGCATATCCGGTATTGCCGGCGCCGCAGACCCACTGGACGGCGTTGAGTTCCTTGATTTCCAGAAGGGAGTCAAGGTGCCGCAGTGCGCCCGGTCCGTCTAGGTGGTAGATGGAGCGATCCAAGAAGCGGCATTCGTTGATGATGCCTGGGAGAAAGAACTCGTTGAACATTTCCCTGGAAATCATGCATGAGAAGTCGTTGGAGGGCACGTAGTATTTACCGTCGGTAATAGCAGGCAGCCAGGTAGTGATCGGCAAGCCGGCGGCGCGGAGTTTGTGGTAGAAGATGTCGTAGATGCGGAAATATTCGGCTTCCATGCGTTCGAGGAAGCGTTTGACCTCGGGAGGGTGCTCTATGAGGTCCAGCGCCAGGCGCTGGGGGTCGCGGAGCGCGGCGAGGTGGTCGCCGCCAGGATGGAAATCGGTCAGGCCGGTGATAAACCTGCCCCGACCGGCTGCCACAAGGGCGTCGGTCAGTTCATGCAGTTTGCGGTAGTAGATGCTGTCCGGATTGAAGCGAATGCGATCGGCATCGGCCCAGGAATGGAGAATGGGCCGCGACCAACTAGTCGTCTCGCCGTATTCAAGTTCGCAGCCAAAGAGCGCGCTGAAGACCTCTGGTCCCAGGTTCGGCCAAGCCGTCGGAATAGCGTCGCCGAGGTAGAGGGTGTTCAGGCAGTTGACCACGGCACACTCAGCAACGTATTCAGCATCCATCCAGCGCTCGCGCAGGGACTTATGGTGGGATGGGGGCTGCGGCCGCGTCTTTCGCTTACGCACCGTTATCCAGCAGAGGGCGCGGTCCACCACCTGATTATGCCACCAGGCTTCCATCCGTTTGCGGCAAATTTCATAATCCGGCTTGGTGTCAAGCATCGTCACCGACCTTTCTTTCCTGTGCCTTGCTGGGAACCTCCGACGCGTCATTGCGTGGTGTTCGGACCAGGCGCGTATGATAGAGGGCGCTCAGGACGAAGAGAAAGGCCACCCAACCCGCCGTGAGTGCGCCCGGCAACCCCAGCCGCGGCGTTGTCAGGCGGATGAGTGTCATCATTGGGACGGCGGCCACAATGAAGACCGGCATCTGTCGCGCCAGCGTCCACAGACTGTGTCGCGCCTCGTACACCGCAAACACGCCCACGTATGGGAAGGTAGCGACGAACCCGCGCAGGACTTGCTTTGTGGCAAGTAGCAGCAACACAATGCCTGTAGTTAGCGGCAACTTCACCCAGGGCGGCAGAGATGTGCGATACCCCGGTTCCTCGCGGGGGGGCAGGCAGATGAGGAGCAGCACCGCAAAACAGAGGAGGGGAGCCGCCGTGGCAGCGAAGGCCATATCGCCGGGCGGGACGCTACGCCCAACCAACCATCCGGCCACTAGATAGGCCAGCGCGCTGAGCGCAACGGCGCCGACGACGGGCAGATGGAGGTGTACGTACAGAAACCTGGCTAGCCAGATGTATAGGAGAAGGGCCGCCAAACCACAGATGTGCGTCGCGTCCGGAGCATTGCCCAGAGTCAGCGTTGCGGCAGTGAAAGGCAGCGGCAGCGCGTACACGAGTGCCTTCAGCCGAGGCGAGTGCAGGTAGGCCAGCACTGTTGCCTGTCCGGTTACAACCACAGCCAGCGCTAGGTCAGCCCCAGACAATTCCACGCTTTCCTCCTTGCCATAGGCCAGAACTGTATAGCGCACTATGTCAACCAGCGCAAGGGATCCGATCTCTGGCGCAGGCAGATGGACTTTCCGGTGCGGGTGACCCATATGTTATAATCACATGCAGAGAAGTTATAGTGCCCACATTCCGGTGCAGTGATGAGTAAGCACACCGAATTCGTTCACCTGCACGTTCATAGTGATTTCAGCCTTCTGGACGGCGCCTGCCGCATTAGCGCGCTCGCCAAGGCTGCTGCCAGGGAGGGCTGGCCTGCGCTGGCGCTGACTGACCACGGCAATCTATTTGGCGCCATCAAGTTCTACGAAGCGGTGTTGAGTGCCGGCGTCAAACCTATAATTGGCTACGAAGCCTATGTCGCGTCAGGAAGCCGATTTGACCGCGACGCACGCAGTTCCAGGGACGCCGCTAACCACCTGACCCTGCTGGCAATGGACGAATGTGGCTATTACAACCTGGTGCGACTGGCCTCGGCGGCATATCTTGAGGGTTTCTACTACCGCCCGCGCATTGACAAGGAGCTGCTCAAGCGTCACGCCGATGGTCTCATCTGCCTGAGCGGGTGCAACAGTTCCGAACTTTGTCGTCTCCTATTGGCTGGCGATCGGGAGGGCGCGCGGGCAGTGGCCCGCTGGTATCGTGAGGTTTTCGGGCCGGAGCGCTATTTCATTGAGATTCAGGACAATGGTCTGGCCAACCAGCGGGCGTGCCTGGGCGAACTGGCGGCGCTGGCGGATGAACTGGGGCTGGGGCTGGTGGCGACAAGCGACGCCCACTATATGGCGCGCGAAGATGCGGAGGCCCACGAGGTCTTGCTCTGCATCAATACCGGCCGCAATCTGAACGATGCTGGCCGCCTGAGCATGGGTAGCGACGAGTTCTACCTCAGATCGGCGGAAGAGATGAGGGCGCGTTTCCCGGCGCGCGAGTTTCCCCGTGCTATTGAGAACACGGTGGAAATTGCCAACCGCTGCAATCTGGAACTCCGCTTTGACGAGCGGCACTTCCCCCGCTTTCATCCGGAGACTGGCGAGTCGCCCGAAGCCATGCTGCGGCGACTTTGCCACGAGGGCGCCGCGAGTCTCGGCCTTAGCGATGCTGCGGCACGTGAGCGTCTCCAATACGAACTCAACGTTATCACCAGCATGGGCTACGCCAGTTATTTCCTTATCGTCTGGGACCTGGTCAACTTTGCCAAGCGCCGCGAGATCCCCCAGGGTCTGCGCGGGTCCGGGGCCAGCAGCCTAGTTGCCTATACTTTGGGGCTGACGAACGTCAACCCGCTCCGATATGACCTGGTGTTTGAGCGTTTTATGGATCCCGCGCGCAAGGAGCCGCCGGATATTGACATTGACCTTTGCGAACTGGGCCGCGAGCAGGTGGTCAATTACGTAAAGGAGCGTTACGGGGAGGAGAACACCGCGCAGATCATCACCTTCGGGACAATGGCGGCGAAGGCGGTGGTACGCGATGTTGGCCGTGTCTTGGGTTTGCCGCTGGCAACGGTGGACGAAATTGCGGAGAGGATACCCAAGAGCCTGGGTATCAAACTCAAGAAGGTTCTCGAGCAAGATAGCGAATTGCGCCGTCTCCGCGACGAGGACAGGCGACTGGCGCGGCTCTTTGACATTGCTCTACGTCTAGAAGGCCTCAATCGTCATGCGGGCACGCATCCGGCCGGCATCGTCATCGCCGACCGTCCGCTAATTGAATACATCCCCCTTTACAAGGCCAACGACGTCGTCACCAGCCAATACGCGATGAGCGACCTGGAGCGGGTGGGGATGCTCAAGATGGACCTCCTTGGCCTGCGCACACTCACGGTAGTGGATCAAACCTTGAACTTGGTCAAGGCACGTGAAGGTCAGCGACCCGAGTTGGCAGCGCTGCCGCTGGACGACCGCAAGACCTTTGACCTCCTCTGCACCGGTGATACGAGCAGCGTCTTCCAGTTGAGTTCAGCGGGCATTCAGGAACTACTGCGTCAGGTGGCGCCGCGGACGTTGGAGGACCTCATTGCCGTACTTGCCCTCTACCGTCCCGGACCTCTGCAGGCGGGAGTGGTGGAACAATTTATCGCCCGCCGCCAGGGCCGCGAAGAGGTGCACTATCGCCATCCCAGTCTCAAGCCCATCCTGGAGGGCACCTATGGTCTTATGGTCTACCAGGAGCAGATTATGCGCATCGCCAATCTCATCGCCGGCATGCCACTCGGCGATGCGCTCACCCTCATCAAGGCCATCAGCAAGAAAAAAGTTGAGGTAATGGAGCAACGGCGGGACGCGTTCATCAAGGGCGCCGTCCGCCATGGTCTGGACCAGCGTCTGGCGGAGGACGTCTTCAACGATATCTGCAAGTTCGCGCTCTACGGCTTCAATAAGTCCCATACCACCGCCTACGGCTACCTCTCGTATTACACTGCCTACCTCAAGGCTCATTATCCGGTAGAGTTTCTTGCCGCGGGCATGACCTGTGACATGCAGTTCACCGAGAAGATTGTACGCCACATCGAGGAAAGCCGGCGGCTGGGCGTGCGCATCCTGCCCCCCAGTGTCAACCACAGTGAGCCGCACTTCACCGTAGATGGTTCGGATGCCATCCGTTATGGACTTGCGGCAGTGCGGAATGTGGGCATGCGCGCCGCTGAGGCTATTGCCGCCGCACGCCGTCGTACCGGCGGCTTCACGAGCCTGCAACATTTCTGCGAGGCGGTAGACACGCGGGCGGTGAACCGCCTGGCGATTGAGCACCTCATCAAGGCAGGCGCCTTTGATGAACTGCCCGGACACCGCGCGCAACTCTTGGCCGCGCTTGATGAAGCGCTGCGTGCCGCCGCTCGTGTCCAGCAGGACCGGCGTGTTGGCCAGCGCAACTTCTTCGGTGCCATTCAGGACCACGGTCCGCAGCCGTCGCAGTTGCCAGAGGTGCGCGAGTGGTCGTTGCCCGCACGCGCCAAATACGAGAAGGAGGCTCTCGGCTTCTACCTGACCTGCAGCCCGCTTGAGGAATATAGGGCGTTGCTGGAGCAACTAACAACTCTGGACTTGTGCCGCCTGAGAAAGTGTCCCGATGGCGCGCTAGTCGTTGTGGGGGGGATAGTCGCCGGCATTAGCCCAACGGTGACTAAGCACGGGCGCAGCATGGCCCACGTGGACTTTGAAGACCTTCACGGAACTGCGGTGCGCTGCGTCATGTTCCCGGATGCCTACGAGCGGTATGGCGCGCGGCTGGTCGAGGATGCTATTGTTTTCCTGGTGGGACGGGCGGACACGCGGGGAGAGCGCGCGAGTATCCAGATTCAGGAAGTAATTCCAGTGGCTGAAGCCCCGCGTCGGCTTTGCCGCCTTTTGACGTTGCGCCTGGAAAATGGTGCGGCAAGGCCGGAAGTCCTAGACCGTCTCCGGGGCATCTTGGAGGCGTATCCAGGTAGCACGCCGGTCCTGCTCCAACTGCGCTTGGAGGACGGCCGGCGCGTCACCATACGTCCTGAGCGTAACTTGCACGTAACCTGCTCGGATAACCTGCGCCGTGCACTGGAGGAGGTGTTGGGCAAAGATAGTGTTATCATGACAGGTGGCCTGCCGGCCTCGGCCAACGGTGGCTGACCTGCAGTACCAGTGTTGCTGGCAGGGCGTGGTCAGCCCGCTAACAACGCGTTTCCGCCGGGCACAGGCAAGACTCAGGCGCGGATAAAGCACGACCTGCAATCAGGAGTGTTGCTTATGGGTGACGAGTTAACATATGTCTTGATAACCCCGTATAGCCTGCATAAAAGCCGCACGGGCGGGATCATCGCGCGGCTGCTTTCGCTATGCCCCCTGGAGTTCGTAGCGGCGCGCATGTATGCTTTCTCCGACTCCTTTGTGGATGCGTACCGGCAGACGTTGGCGCTGGAGGATATGCCGGAAGAAATCCGGCGTGGGCTGGACCAGTATGTGAATGACATCCTGCGGCGGCGCAACCGTTTCGGGATTTCTAACCGCGCCATGCTCCTGCTCTTCCGGGGGCCGGATGCTGTACGCGCACTGCGCGATGAGGCCGTCGGCCCCATCTCGCCTGATGTCAAGGGTGACACCGTGCGCGGCACATATGGCGACGTCGCCATGGCCGGGCCCGGCGAGTTTGAGTTTTTTGAGCCCGCTGTTCTCGCCCCCACTACCCACGCTGCGAACGACGCCCAGCTACGCCTCCTTGCGCGATTTGCAGAGAGCGATGGCGGGGTTCTCACCCACGTTCTCAAGTTCCCACCTGGCGCCAATGTTGAGACGACACTGGTTATCATCAAGCCCGACAACTTCGCCCGGCGCAGCAGCCGTCCCGGCAATATCATAGACGTCTTCAGCCGCACCGGTCTTTTCATCGTCGGAGCCAGAGTGTTGCAGATGAGCACGGCAATGGCGGAAGAGTTCTATCGTCCTTTGCGTGCCGCCTTCGTGGAGAGACTCAAGGGCAACCTAGCCGAACGCCTCCGCCACGCTGTCCAACAAACCATCCGCCTCAATCCCACAGATGAGCAGGCTGCTGCCCTCGCTGAAGTCCTCAAGGAAGCCTACGCCGAGCAGGAGTTCCGCAAGATCGTCAATTACATGAGTGGCGAGGGTGGCGAGCTGGAGAGCCCGGGCTGGGCGCGGAAGCGCGCCCCATGCATGGCGCTCCTCTACCAGGGGGTGAACGCCATTCAGAAGATTCGTGACCGCCTTGGCGCGACCAATCCCCAAGAGGCGCGCGAGGGCACCGTGCGCAGTAGTTACGGGCACGATCTGATGAGGAATGGCGCACATGCTTCTGATTCGCCGGAAAACGCCGAGCGTGAGCGCCGCATCCTCGGCCTCTGGGAGGAAGAAGGGAAGTCGGATGTCCACATGCTCATCGAGGAATACCTCGGTGAAACGATTCCAAGCGAGCCCAAAACGGTAGTGAGCCGGCGTGCCTGAGCCGCTAAGTCAATTTTCCTGCCTCAGCCGCGGCCGTGTAAGGCAGCGCGGTAGGGTGTCTTTCGCCCACTAACCATACCACTGCCATGCTCATTGATACTCTAGTCGTCGGGCCAATGGCCTCCAATGCTTATGTGGTCTGCTGTCCCCGCACACGCCTTGCACTCCTAGTTGACGCGGGTGGGGACCCGGATGTGATTATCCGTGCCTTGCGCGCTCGCGAGGCCGTGCCCATCCTCTTGGTAAATACACATGGCCATGCCGACCACATTGCTGCTAATGCGCAACTCAAGGCCACCTTCCCTGAACTCAGGCTAGCCATCCACTCTGCCGACGCGCGCCAGTTGACCAGCGTCACCGCCAATCTCTCTTTCTTCCTGGGTGTGCCCGTGCGCTCGCCCGCTGCAGATATCCTTCTGGACGACTGCCAAAAAGTGTGCGTCGGTGAAATGACCTTCCAGGTCCTGCATACGCCCGGCCACACCCCAGGCAGCATCTGTCTTTACGGCCCAGCCGCCGGCACAGGGGATCCCCCTGTGGTGTTCACGGGCGATACGCTTTTCGCAGGCGGCGTCGGCCGCACTGATTTTCCTGGCGGCAGCGCAGACCTCCTGCTCCGTTCCATCCGAGAGCGTCTGCTGCCGCTTGCACCGGAAACCGTAGTTTATCCCGGCCACGGACCGGCGACGACGATTGGCCGGGAAACGCGCGAGAATTCATTCCTGCAGGTGGATGTGGCCAATGATTGCTGAGACTGGCTGACTTGACCTGCGCTGCCGCGGGGTGTACTATTGGCTTCAGGAAGCGCGCCGGGTCACGGAGAAATCGGTCAGTGGAACTTCTCCACGCTGAAGGTCTGCGCAAATCCTACAGTGGCCGGAAAGTTGTGGATGACGTCTCTTTTTCCGTCAATGGAGGCGAGATTGTCGGCCTCCTGGGGCCGAACGGCGCGGGCAAGACGACGGCTTTCCGCATGACTATCGGCATGATCCCCTCTGATGGCGGCAGGGTGGTCTTCGCTGGGCAGGACGTGACAGACTTGCCGATGTATCGCCGGGCGCGCCTGGGAATGGGCTACCTCTCCCAGGAGCCGTCCGTGTTTCAGCGCCTCTCGGTGCGTGACAATATCTTGGCGGTTCTGGAGACGCAGCGTTTGCCGCGGGCCGAACGCAAGGCCCGGCTGCAGAGCCTCCTGGCACGCCTCGGCTTGGAAAAAGTGGCTGATTCACCCGCTTATGCCCTGTCTGGCGGCGAGCGACGGCGGTTGGAGATTACGCGGGCGCTTGCCATCAACCCCCGGTTGATCCTATTGGATGAACCCTTCTCCGGTGTGGATCCCATAGCGGTTGAGGAAATCCAGACCATCATCCTGCAACTCTCGCAATCCGGCATCGGAATTCTCCTGACTGACCACAATGTGCACGATACACTCTCGGTGACGACCCGTGCCTACATCCTCAACGAGGGGCGCATTCAGGCCTCCGGCACGGCGGCTGAATTATTGCAAAATCCCAAGGCGCGGAAGTTTTACCTCGGCGACCGCTTTCGCCTGGAGCACTTCACGCCGCCCAGGGGCGCCGTCAGGCCAATATCCACTCCATCCGACGCACACGGCGATGGCCTGCCGTCCCGTGACGATAACGTAGAGGTCAACCGCACCAGTGACGAGTAAGGCCGCGGTCGTGCTCTTGGTGAGCACAACACAGTGTTTTTCGGCTCACCCTTGGCTGCACAGCAGCCGCCATGAGCGGTCTCAATGAAACCGGTCCGCATCCTGTTCCTTATTCCTCGGCTGGTGGTGGGTGGTGCCGAACGCCAGTTGTTGGTGCTGGCCAGTCAACTGGACCGGCGGCGTTTCGCGGCGATGGTAGGGGCACTCGCCGAGGGGGGTGGCCTGTGGCCGGCCTTTGCCGCCGCGAAGTTGCCGCTGAAGGTCTTCCGTCGTGCCTGGCCGCAAGACCCACGGCCGATTATGGAGATTGCCGTGTGCTGTCGCGCACACCGGATAGACATCGTGCACTCTTTTCTCTTTCTTGATGGTTTTTACGGTCGTCTGGCGGCGGCGTTGGCGGGTGGTGTTCGGACTGTCGCCTCAGCGCGGGGAGTGGAGTATACGCCGGGTTCACTTCGCGCCGGGGTAGACCGTGCCCTGGCGCGCCTCACCACGGCGTTGGTTGCCAACTCGGAGTGGATGCGGCGGCGACTGACAGCCGAGGGGTTTCCGCAGCGCGTGCTCCTCGTAATTCCGAACGGCGCGGATGTCGCCCACTTCCGGCCGGGAGCCGTGCCACCAGAGCCGCGCCTCCGTGAGGTTGGAGAGGTCGTCGGGTCAGTGGGACGGCTGGTGCCGGTAAAGGATTACGAGACTTTCTTGCGGGCTTGTGCTTTGGTGGCGCGAGAGCGCCCCCAGACGCGTTTCCTCATCGTGGGGGATGGCCCCGAGCGCGAACGGCTGGAAACACTTGCGGTAAGCCTGGGTCTGCGCGAGCGCCTCATCTTGCCGGGGGAGGTAACGGACGTAAGGCCGTTCCTGGCGGGGATGTCCGTGTTTGCCCTTGCCTCACGCAGCGAATCGCTGCCTGGTGCGCTCCTGGAGGCGATGGCGTTCGGCTTGCCGTGCGTAGCCACGCGCGTGGGTGGTGTGCCTGAAGCTGCCACCGATGGGTGCAATGCACTCTTGGTGTCCCCCGCGCAACCGGAGGCGCTGGCCGCGGCGATTCTGCGTCTCCTTAATGACGGGGCCTTGCGCGCACAACTGGGCCGAGCGGCGCGCGAATCGGTCTGTACGCGCTTCTCCCTGGCAGCCATGGTCCAGTCCTACGAGGCGCTGTATGAGCGGCTGGTGCATTCCACCAGGTGGGCGGCGCCATGAGGATTCTCCTGGTCAACAAGTTCTACTACCTGGCGGGTGGCGCCGAGCGTTATGTGCAGATGTGGGAACGTCTCCTTCGCGCGCACGGCCACGAGGTTATCCCCTTCGCCATGCAGGATGCCCGCAACTGGCCCACGCCCTTTGCAGCGTACTTCGCGCCGCCGGCGCGCTTCTCCGAAGATGCGCCGTTGCCCGAAGGGATGGTCGCCGCCCTGCGATCCATTTACTCCTGCGCAGCACAGGAGCATCTCCGGCACCTCGTGCGGCACACGCGACCCGACTTGGCGCATGTGCATTCCTACTGCTATCAACTGACACCCGCGATTCTCCAGACCCTCCGCGAGGCGGGCGTGCCGGTTTTCCAGACGGCGCATGAATACAAGCACATCTGCCCTAATCAGCATCTTTACAACCCGCGTACTGGCTGCATTTGCGAGCGATGTCGGGACGGACGCTGGTATTCGCCGCTTTTCGCGCGCTGCATCAAAGGTTCCTTGGGCGCAAGCGCAGTGGGTTGCCTGGAGCATGCCATTGATCGCCTTCTGCGCCTGAGCCGCGGGGTCATTCGCCGCGTCATTGCACCGAGTCTCTTTCTCCGCCGTAAACTCATTGAGTTCGGGTTTGACGCGCGACGGGTGGTTCATGTGCCCAACTTCGTTGATGCCACCGAGTTCACCCCAACGCGGCCGCCTGGTGATTACTTCCTTTTCGTGGGGCGTCTGGTGACGCACAAGGGCATACGCACGCTCCTGGCGGCCGCATGCGGCCTGCCGCAAGCACCGCTGAAAATAGTCGGCGACGGCCCACTGCGGCCGGAGGTGGAGCAGACTCTGGCAACCCGGCGCGCCCATCATGTGGAATTGCTCGGTTTTCTCACGGGCGAGGCGCTGCGACATCTGGTGGAAGAAGCGCGTGCGGTTATCGTGCCCTCCGAGTGGCATGAGAATTGCCCTTTAGTGGTCTTAGAGGCCATGGCAGCGGGCAGGGCGGTCATTGCTGCCGCCTGTGGCGGTATTCCGGAACTGGTGCGTGACGGCGAGACGGGAGTCCTCTTCCCGCGGGGTGATTGTGAAGCGCTGATTGCGGCCATGACAAGGGTGTGGCAAGATAAGGATGCGGCCCGCCAGATGGGTGTCGCAGGGCGACGCGTGGTTGAGGAACGTTATGGGCCGGAAGCACACTACGGGGCAATGATGCGCATCTTCGGGCGATAACCGCATGATGCCCACCGATGCAGTGGTTGCCGTAACTTTCCGGTGCAATTGCCGCTGCGCCATGTGCAACATCTGGCGCCTACCGCCGGGCCGCGAACTTCCGCCCGACGCGTATCGTCGGCTGCCGCGCAGCCTGCGTGATGTCAACATAACCGGCGGCGAGCCTTTCCTGCGCGACGACATTGAGGAGATTTTGGGTGCGGTACGCGAGGCTTGTCCTCGCGCCCGGATTGTTGTCTCTACCAATGGCTTGCTCACGCGCAAGATTCGCCAGACGGTGCGCCATATAGCTCGCCACGATTCCCGGCTGGGACTGGCCGTTTCAATTGACGGCATTGGGCCGGTGCACAACCGTATCCGGGGCGTGGAGGGGGCATATGACAGGGCCCGGCGCACCGTTGACCTCGTGCGGGAGGAGGGGCTGCGGAACCTGCGGCTGGCCTTCACTGCAACCCCGGAGAACGTTGACCAACTTGCCGCGGTTTACGACCTCTCGCGTGAGTTGGGTGTGGAGTTCACCTTGGCTCTCGCCCACGCCTCGGAACACTACTTCCATTCCTGCGACAGTTTCGCCCTGCCGCCGGGGATGCTGAAGGATCAGGTAGCGCATGTTATCGCTGGCGAGATGCGTGGTTGGTCGTTGAAGCGCTGGGCGCGCGCCTATTTCCTGCATGGGGCGGTGCAGTTCAGCCTCGGTCTGGGCCGGCCGCTTCCCTGTCGCGCCGGAGAGGAAATGTTCTTTCTCTCTCCCGAGGGTGATGTTTATCCCTGCAATGTCTTCAGCGCCAGGATGGGGAACCTGGAGGCGCAGGAGTTCTCAGCGTTGTGGCACTCGCCGGAGGCAGGGGAGGTGCGGCGGCGGCTGGCGCATTGCCGGCATGGGTGCTGGATGGTATGCAGCGCGCGCACGGCGATGCGGCGCCATTGGCCCAAGGTGGCTGGGTGGATATTACGGTGCAAACTGCTGGGCCGGTGCGCATGAAGGTGGCGATGATAGGGCTGAAAGGTCTGCCCGCAACCTATGGCGGCGTAGAACGCCACGTGGAGGAGTTGTCGGCGGCCCTGGTGGCACGGGGGCATGAGGTGGTTGCCTATTCGCGGCGATACTACACTGCGGCGGGCGTGCGAAGCCATCGCGGTGTTCGCATCGTGCGCCTTCCCAGTATTCCGACCAAGCACTGGGACGCTATAACCCACTCGCTGCTGGCCACGGCGGCGGCAATAATTCGCGGGAATGATGTGATCCACTTTCATGGTGCGGGTCCAGCCTTTTTCGCACCGTTGTCTCGGGCGGCCGGAAAGAGGACTGTGGTCACAATTCACGCGCCGGATTGGATGCGCAGCAAGTGGGGCCCAGTGGCGCGGGTGGCGCTCCGTGCGGGGGCGGCAAACGCTCGCTTTGCCGACGCAGTCATTGTGGTCTCGCACCAACTGCAGAAATTGATGCGCCGTCTGTATGGGGTGAATGCGGAGGTCATCCCTAACGCGGTGACCGTGCCGCCCCGGATGGTAGCACTTGATCTGCTCAGGCGCCGTTTCGGCCTGGAGGAGGGACGTTTTGTGCTCTTCCTGGGTCGGTTTGTGCCGGAGAAGGGCTGCGACCTGCTCATTCGTGCCTTCCGCGAGATGAAGACGACAATGCGCCTGGTCATGGCTGGTGACATCCGTGCAGGTGGTGGGTATTTTGAAAAATTGCGCGCCCTGGCCGGTCAGGACGAGCGCATCATCTTTCCGGGCGGCCTCTATGGACGGGAGAAGGAAGAGGCACTTGCGCACGCGGCCGTGTTTGTGCTGCCCTCGCGCGTGGAGGGAATGGCCATCGGCCTGCTGGAAGCGCTCGCCTGGGGTTGCCCGGTTCTCGTCAGCGATATTCCGGAGAACCGCGAGGTCATTGCCGCCGCGGGCGCGCCGCTTGCCGTGACCTTCAGGGACGGTGACGTGCTGGACCTGCGTCGGCAACTTGAAGCGCTGCTGTCGGCACCGATAGCGGCGCGGGCGCGGGCCGCGCGTGCCGCGGCCCACGTGCGGCACCACTACAACTGGGGGGATGTTGCCGCGCGAACAGAGGCGGTCTATCGCAGGTGCTTTGCTCACCGCGTCTGACATGTACGCACGGAGCCGGCAGTGTGTAATTCGGGCGTGTCGTTTGACCAGGACGGCGGAGGAATGGTAAGTTTTGCGGGCGTAAGTCTGCGGCTCGGCGCTGGGCCAGGGATGCCTGGTTCCCGAAGCGCCCGGTCATCCTACCCCGGGTTGTGCCCGGCGGGGGTAGCCTCCGAACGAGCAATTGCCTGTCTCCGGCGGCGGAGATTGTGTTGAATCCCAATACCGCACGCTACGTCATCATCACGAGTTACTTTGCTGGCGAGAAATACCTCCCACTCTACTCGTGGGCGCTGCACTTTGTTTGGCGACGCCTGCCGCGTCGGATACGGGAACAGCTCTGGGTGGTGGTGGTGGCCAACGACGCTTCAGCACATGGGGAGCGGCGGCTGGCGGCTGCAGTGGCGGGAATACCTAATGAGGTTTTGTGTGTGCCGCGCGAGTCAATATATGCCTCCTGGAATCGGGGCGTGAAATTACTGCCTGATGCCGCTGCCTTCACCTTCTGGAATGTGGATGACATCCGCTTCGCCAAGTCTCTGACGGAGATGTTTGAGATTTGTGCAGCGGCCGATGGTGGCGCGGTTCCGCGTCTGGCCATCTGCCCGTATCTGGAGTTCACCTGTTGCCGCTGTCCGTGGGCCTGGCGTTGGCGGTATCGCCGACCTCGGTGGGACAACATGAGCCCTTTCTTCTGCGTCAGCCGCGCTGCCCTGGAGCGGGTCGGCCTGTTTGATGAGACCTTTCGCATCATGGGCGATTCCGAGTGGTATGCGCGCTATCTGGAATGCGGCCTCCAGCCAACGTTCACGCGGCGGCTGGGGGGCATCTTCATCGCCCATGGCGGCAGCTTGAGTGCCCGCTGGTGGACTGACGAGGCCATTGCCGAGAATCAACTCATTGAGTCGCTGCATCCGGGGTTCCGGCGGACGCCGCTTTCGGTATATCAACGCTTGCGGGCTGGCCATCGCCCTCCGCCGCGACTGGGTTGACCATGAACTCTGGCCGTGCACATGAGGCTTGTGTTTCCCACCGCGTGCAAGCCACAGGCAGTGGGGAGGTGGCGGTCAGTGTCATCATCCCGACCTACAACCGCGCCCACATGATCGGCGAGTGCCTGGCCAGCGTGCAGGCGCAGACTTTTCGTGATTTTGAGGTCATTGTGGTGGACGATGGGTCTACGGACAACACGCGAGAAGTGGTCGCATGGTTTGAGACAGTGCGCTACGTTTGGCAGCCGCATGCCGAGCGATCTGCGGCGCGCAACCGTGGCCTCGCGCTCGCGCGCGGGCGATATGTCGCGTTTCTTGACGATGACGATCTCTGGCTGCCGCGGAAACTGGAACGGCAGGTAGCTTGCCTGGAAGCGCATCCAGAGGCGGTCTTGGTTCACTCGGCCTGCTTTGTGCAGAGACTGGGCCACCCAGTGCGTGTGGCGCGTCCGAGGCCGACACACGGCCCGCGCGATGTTTTCTGGGAATTACTCGCGCAGGAGTACAATATCTACTTCCCCACGCATTTGGTGCGGCGCGAACCTCTCGTGGCGGTAGGTGGATTTAGCACCGACCGTAACCTTCGGGTTGCCGAAGATTATGACCTTTGGCTGCGGCTGGCGCGCCAGCACAAGGTCGCCTATCTGGACGAGCCGCTGGCCGTGTATCGGGTTCATTCTGGGGGGACATCGCTGCGCTACGCTTGTCGCGCCTATGCGCACATCCTCGGTAGAGTGGGCGCACAACTGAAGGTGTCAGAGGTGCAGCGGTTTGTGGCCGCACAGGCCGCGCTGTGCCTGAATGCTGCGCACGACCGGATTATGCGCGGGCGCCGTGCGGAAGCACTGGAACTCCTCTTCTTGGGGATACTGCGAAGCGGACGCAGAATAATGTCCGGGCGTTACGCCGCCCTGTTACTTTGCTGTTTGCTGCCTTGGTCGCCAGCGTTGTCGCTAGCTGCCACACGGTGGTTGGCAGCCTGTCCATGTTGGTTACGTCGCTGAAGTGGCCGCTGGGCGGCAGTTATCGGCCGTGGGCCAGGTATTTGGCGTTCATATGATGTCTCCAAAGAATCAGTTATCGGGTTCTGGCCGAAGGGATGTGGTGGACAGCCTGGCGGAATTGGGACGCGTCTATTTCACGCGCCGGCGCAGATGGCTGGCGGCCCGCCTGGCCGCTGCTGTCCTGCGCGCGCCGTGGCGTGTGGGCGGCTGGCTGATGCTTTTTGGTTTGGCCCTGCCTCGGTTATGGTCCGAGATGGCATTGCGTATTCTTGCGCGCGCTAACCTCGTGCCGGGCGTGCGTCCCTGCGCTGGGCCGCTCGCCGGTGATATCGTTGCCATTGTCGTAAGCACTGGCGAGGACACATACGAAAGGTGCCTGGCAAGCGTGCGCGCCCAGAGCGTGCCAGCGCGCCTCAAGACGGTGCTCGACGTCGCCCCGATGAGCGCGGCCTTCAACCGCGCCCTGGACCTTGCCGACGGCGAGTTTCACTGTATCGTGGACGCTGATATGATTCTCTCCCGCCATTGCTTCCGGCGGCTCTTGAGCATGCTGCGGGATGAACCGCGTGCCTACTGCGCCCTCGGCCTCCTGCGTGATCCGCTGCTGGGCAAGGTGGGATGGGTAAAGATGTTCCGCACTGAAATGACGCGCGGGTTGCGTTACCAGGATGTGATAGCCTGCGACGTCCAGTTTGACCGTGCACTACGCGACCGCGGTTGGCTGCGCCTGGAGACCGATGAAGTTCTCGGTCAGCATATCTCGCTGCAGGACCCCGGGCGTACGTTCCACACCTACCGGCGCCGGGGCCAGAAGGCGCGCCTGTTCTGGCCGGAAGCCATTGCGAAGGAGTTACGTCGCATCGCCATCGCGTTTGCACGACGGCGGGACGCGCTTACTGCTGCCGCCCTCATCGGCTATTGCCAAGGTCTGTCGGCAGACGATAAGGGGGAGAAGGACTTCCGGGACATTGAATCTCGCGCTGAAAAGCTGGCGCAGGTCCTGCGGAATTTTGAGTTGACTTGAAATGTCCGGACCATCCAGTCGCGCTGCGCTGCCACGAGTGCTCTTGGTTGTTGCTCAATATCATCCTGTGGTGGGTGGGGTGGAAAAGCAGGCGCAGCGGCTCGCGGAAGGCCTGGTGCGCAGAGGCTTGGCCGTGTCGGTGCTCACGGGCCGGCCGCCGGGAACCCCGCGGCGAGAGGTAATTGGCGGTGTCCCCGTGCGTCGCCTTACCTACCTGGCGGAATGGAAATTCGGGCCGGCCAAGTTCCACGTTCAAGTTCTGGCGGCGCTTGCTGAAATGTGGCAGCGGCGCGAGTCATATGACCTCATTCACGTCCATCAGGCGCACTGGCTCGCCTTTGCTGGCATTCTAGCCGGGCAGCGGTTGAAAAAACCTTGCGTTGTCACCGTGCACAACACCGCCGCGCGTTTTGACCTGCGCGTGCTGGGCCGTTTCCTGCCGGGTGGAGCATGGATGGGCCGTTATATCGCTTGCAATGCTGACCGGTTCGTTGCCATTAGCAGGGCTATTGCCGAGGAACTCCGTGCATGGGGCGTGAATGAAAATCGGATTGTGTACATCTCCAATGGTGTGCCCATACCGGCACGGTGGGAGGCGGACAAGGCGCCAGCCCGGCGTGCCCTGGGTCTGCCAGAGCACGGATTCCTCATATTATTCGTGGGCAGTTTACGCACGCACAAGCGGCCCGATGTGGCGTTGGCGGCGTTTCGCTTGTTGCACCGAGAGGTTCCGGAGGCGCGGATGATTTTCCTTGGCGACGGACCGATGCGGTGCTCGCTGGCACGGCAGGCGGCGCTGCTACCAGGAGGAGCGGTGATTTGGGCAGGACAGGTAATGAATGTGACTGAATATCTCGTCGCTGCTGATGCCTTGGTATTGCCTTCGGACGTAGAGGGGTTGCCGCTGGCGCTCCTGGAGGGGATGGCACATGGCCTGGCGTGTGTGGGAACGGTGGTGCCGGGCATCGTGGAACTCCTGCGCCACGGCGAAACCGGGTTCCTTGTGCCGCCGCGGGATGCAGTTGCGCTGGCGGACGCACTGCGGACTCTCGCCCGGGACAGGTCCCTGTGCGTTCGCCTGGGCAACAATGCGCGTGACTTCGTGCGAGGGCATTTTGACTTGGAGGCCGTCCTGGTGGAGCACATTCGCCTGTATCAGCATCTCGTGGCTGCAGAAAAGAGGGGCGCGGCGACATCATGCCACGTTGTCGGGCAGGTTTGACACCCAGACTCAGGCTGGCTATACTGCCCTCTACACTCCCCGGCTGGCATATTGTGGCAAAGGAGTTTGAGCATGAGCGCTGAGGCAAAGCCTCGTGGTGGACGAATGAACTTGGTGCGCTGGGTTGTCCTAGCGGGGGCGCTGGGGATTCTCCTGGTCGGCGCTGGCGTGATGCTGCTGAGGCAGCCGCTCCAGAACTGGCAGAAACTTTACAACAGGGGTATACACGCGCTGGCCGATGGTGACACACAAGCCGCCATCGCAGCTTTTGAGGCATCCTTACGCGAAAACCCAAAGGAAATGCGGACATACCTGCAACTGGTGCGTGCTTGTGTCTTACGTAAGGAGTTTGATAAAGCGCGGGAATCGCTGGAACGAGCTGTACAGGCGGGCATGGAGGCGAGTGAGCGTGACCTGCATCTGGCGGAAATCCACTTGGCCGAGGTTCGTTACCTGTGGGCGGGCATGGGGACCAAGGACGTCCTCGGTGTTACCGAAACGATGCTTAGCGAGCACCTTCATCCTGCCGCACAACTGGTGAGTGCCAGCGCTGAGCGTCTGCAGCGGCCTGGGGAGGGCTATGCCACGCTTGGCGAGGTACTGACAATGACGGCCGATTGTCATGTGGCGCGCGCCCGCGAATACGACCGGCGCCGGCGGCTGGCCGAGGACACCAAGGATACGCAGGGGCGGACTGAGGCCCATATCCAGATGCTCCAGGAGCAGCGCCTGGCAGGTGCCGCGCGGGAACAGGCCGTCGCGGCCTACCAGCGGGCAGTGGAGAAGGCCCCCAATCTCTTTGCACCCCGCGTGGCGCTGGCGCGGCTCTACCTGGGGCGTTTTCGTCCCGAGATTGAAGCCGCGCGCAAGGTGCTGGAAGAGGCTCCGGCTGATGTGCGCCGCCGCCCTGAGGTAATGCTGACACTGGCGCAGGTTTACCTGGAGGCGCGTGACTTCCCCGCTGTCCTGAAGGTAACTGAGAGCGTGCCTGCTGACCGCCTGTCCGGTGAGGGCCAGTTTGCCGTCGCACTGGCACGCGCGCATGCCTTGCTGGAGATGGGCCAGTTGGACGAGGCCCTCAAACAGGCCAACGCCGCGGAAGAGCGCAACCCCGCCCACCCGTTCGTCGCCTACCTGAAGGGCCGCATCCTGCGCGAGCAAAAACGCGATGCAGAGGCCGTCGTGGTGCTGCAGAACATTGTCCGGTCCGAGGCGGTGGTCTGGCCAGAGGCGCGCTTTCTTCTGGCTGAGGCGCTCTTGGCCAGTGGCAGCCAGCATCAGGCGTTGGCCGCCTACCGGCAGGTGATCAAGGATGTGGAGGCATCCCCGCCTCCAAGCCTGCGGATGGCGCAGGAACGGGCGGAAATCTACTTCAAGTCCTGTCTGCATCTGACGGAGGCCCTGATTGAGCAGCAGCCAAGGGAAGCGGCAACCTATGCGCTCAAGGCTGTGGCCGCGCGTCCCATTAGCGATGAGGCGTATGCCCTGGCACTACGTGCTTATCAGACCACTGACCTGCGCGAGCAGGTGGCGGAGGTTGTCAACGTCCGGGTTACCGGTCTGATGGGCCTTGGGGAGTTTGACAAGGCATTGCAGGTGGGTGAGGCCGCGCTGGCGCTCGTGCCCAAGCCCGAAGATACCATGCGTGCGCTGGCGCGCGGCTTTGCCCGCGCCGGCTATCCCCAGGGGGCGCTTGACTACTATCAGAAAATTCTCGCGCGGCACCCTCAGGACCACGATACCCGCCTTGAGGTCGCCGCTCTTTATGGACGGCTTGGCCGCCACGCTCAGGCCGAGGAGGAGTGTCAGGCGGTTCTCGCCGCGCGGCCGGACGATCTCCGCGCCTCAATCCTCCTGGCGCAGAGCCTCATCGCCCAGGGCAAGACCGCTGCTGCCATTGAACGAGTCTCCCGTCTGGTTGAGGCCAAAGGCTCCAGCCCTGTGCTTCAAGAGTGGCTGGCGCGCCTCTACGCGGGAACCGGCCGCTACGAGGAGGCTATTCGCCACATCGGACAACTCTGCGAGAAATATCCCGATAGCCCCCTTCTGCGGACCCGCTTGGCCGCCCTCTACTTGGCCGCGGGCAAACGTGCAGAGGCCAAGCGCGAGATGCGCGCGGTGGTGGAGCGCTGGCCGAAGTGGTCCTTCGGCTACCTGCTCGGCCTGCTTCACCTGCGCGATGGCGAGTTGGCCGAGGCTGAGATACTATATCAGAAGGGGAGGGAGGCGCTGCCTGGACAGCCGATGATGGAGATTCTGCTCGGACTCTGTGCCCAGGCGAAGGGCGACATTTCTGGAGCCGTTGCTGCCTGGCGTGCGGTCCACCAGCGTCAGGATGCGCTCGTTCCTGTCGCGCAGCGGGCGCTGGCCGGGATGATGCTGGCCAATGCCCTAGCTGCCCAGGGCGAGGCAGACAAAGCCGCCGATGTGGAACTCGGTGCAGGCGCCGGTTCCGAGGAACAGGTGCTGCACCAGAGCTTTCTGCGTGCTATTGCATGCCTGCCTGAGGCACAGCGCCTTGAGGCTGGACGACACGCCAATTTCCTGCTCGCCTACGGCCTGGGTCCGTGGCGCGAGGCGCAACTGGAAGAGGTGGAGACGCTGGCGAAACTCGTGCCGGACGACCCCATCGTCGGTTCATGGCGTGCCCTGATCAAGATGGCAGCGGGCAAACAAGCCGAAGCTCTCGCTGAACTGGAAAAGGTGGCAGCGGCCCATCCCACAGCGCCGGCACCGCAATTTATCCTGGCGCGCGCGCACGTGGCACGCGGGAACTATGCGAAGGCAAAGGCCTTGCTTGAAGGACTCCTGGAGCGGGCGCATGGCACGCGCGCTGCTGTCCTGCACCGCGAACTAGGCTTGCTCCACGAGCACGTCGGGCGATACGAAGACGCTGCCAATCACTATCGCGAGGCGATTGAAGCTTCCGACCGGGAGGTCCTCGCCCTGAACAACCTCGCCTGGCTACTGGCGGTGCGACTGGGGCGGGCAGCCGAGGCCCTTCCCTACGCGCTGGCGGCGGTCAGGAAGGTCCCGGGACACGCAGCCATCCTGGACACCTTGGGCTGGATACATCATCTTCTCGGCGATGATGCCAGTGCCGTCACCGCTCTTGAACGCGCCCGTGCCGCGGACCCCACCATCGCCGAGATTCGCTACCACCTGGGTGTGGTATATGCCGCACTCCAGCGAAAAGAGGAGGCCAAGCGCGAACTCCGCGAGGCGTTGACCTTCTCGGCCGAATTTGCGGATGCGGACGCCGCTCAGAAGTTGCTGGCGCAACTGGAATCGGGCACCTGAACGTGTTGTGGGGCGAACAATGGCTGCGTCCCGGTACGGTTGCGTGGTCCAGGCCGTAATGGACTGGGGCGTCTGTACTCTGGCGCGCCTTGTTGTTTCACCGGGTGCCTGCTAGAATCTGGCCAAAAAGCCGGCACGATGTCGTGCCGGGATTGGCCCTGCATGATCCCAAGCCGGGTCTTCACCGAGGGTTTCCATGCTGGAGATGGCATATATCCGCGAGCATCCTGAAGAGGTCCGGGCGGCGCTGCGCCGGCGGGGTGCTCAAGTCAATCTGGACGAGCTCATTGCCCTGGAGGCGCGGCGCCGTGACGTGCTTACCGTACTCAACGAGAAGCGTGCTGAGCGCAACCGCGTCTCCCAGGAAATCGGTGCTCGGAAGCGCGCCGGCCAGGATGCAAGTGCGCTCCTGGAAGAGATGGGCCGGACGGCTGCGGCCATCAAAGCCAGGGAGAGCGAATTGCGCGGCCTGGAGGCGCGCTTGGAGGCCTTGGCGCTCCTCCTGCCTAACTTGCCTGCGGCGGATGTCCCCGAGGGTACTGGCGCAGCGCAGAATGTGCTGGTGCGTGAAGGAGGCACGCAGCGCGCTTTTGACTTCACGCCTAAGCCACACTGGGAACTGGGGCGTGCGCTGGACATTTTGGATTTTGAGCGCGCCAGCCGCATGACGGGCGCCAGTTTTCCTCTGTACAAGGGCGCCGGTGCCCAACTGGAGCGCGCGCTCATCAACTATATGCTGGACCTGCACGTGCGCGAGCACGGCTACCGTGAGGTCTTCCCGCCCTTCCTGGTGAACCGCGCCGCGCTTACTGGCACTGGCCAACTGCCCAAGGCGGAAGAGGATATGTACCGCTGCGAAGTGGACGACTTCTTCCTCATCCCTACCGCCGAGGTGCCGGTAACGAACCTGCACCGCGACGAGATTCTGGGCGGCGACGACCTGCCCCTCTGTTACGTCGCCTACAGCGCCTGTTTCCGTCGCGAGGCGGGCTCCTACGGGCGGGGAACGCGGGGGTTGATGCGCGTGCATCAGTTCAACAAGGTGGAATTGGTCCGGTTTGAGCGCCCGGAGGATTCGCCCGCCGCCCATGACTTGATGCTCCAACATGCCGAAACCGTCGTGCGGAGCCTTGGACTGCGCTACCGTATCATGTTGCTGTGCGCGGGCGACATGGGCTTCAGCGCGGCGAAATGCTACGACATAGAGGCCTGGGCTCCCGGCATCGGTGCCTGGATGGAGGTGTCGTCGGTGAGCAACTGCACCGACTTCCAGGCGCGGCGGTGCAACATCCGCTGGCGCGGGGCCGATGGGAAGATCCGCTTCGTCCATACGCTCAATGGCTCCGGCGTGGCGCTGCCGCGCACGATGCTGGCCATTCTGGAGACCTATCAGCGCGCTGATGGCTCCATTGAGGTCCCCGCTGTCCTGCGACCGTATATGGGCGGGCTGGAGGTCATCGGACCGGGCCGGTAGGACTTTGGAACCGACAGAAGCGCCTTTTTCCATGGTGGGGGCGATCACCTGAGCATGCTCCTGTTCTATGACGACGTGTTCCTCCGACATGATGCCGGCGACTTGCCGGAGAGCGCCGAACGCCTGCGCGTTATCGTGCGGCGACTCCGGGGGAGCGGACTGTGGGCCGAGTGTCGTGTCCTGCCGGGGCGTGACGCGAGAGTGGAGGAACTGGCACGCGTGCACGACCGCGCCTATATTGAGCGCGTGCGCGAATTCGCTGCAGGGGGCGGTGGCGAACTGGACTCGGAGGTGGTGATCTCGCCCGGCTCCTACGCGGCCGCCATCCGTGCTGCCGGCGCTGCAATAGATGGTGCCGAACGTATCATGCGTCGCGAGGCAGTAAATGGCTTCGTCCTGGCACGACCTCCTGGCCACCACGCACGTGCCAGTCAGGGCATGGGTTTCTGTATCTTCAACAACGTCGCGGTTGCTGCGCGCCACCTGCTCGCCATTCATGGCCTGCGGCGGGTGATGATCGTGGACTGGGACGCACACCACGGCAACGGCACCCAGGAGGAGTTCTACGACGAGGATGCCGTCTTTTACCTCTCCGTGCACGCCTATCCGTTTTATCCTGGCACGGGGGCGGCACAAGAGCGCGGGCGGGGCAAAGGCTTGGGTTTCACCCGCAATCTTCCGATATGGCCCGGGGCGGGCCGTGAGGGCTACATGCGGGCGTGGCTGCCTGCCCTGCGCGACTCCATTGCGTGGTTCGCACCGGAGTTTATCCTGGTCTCCGCGGGGTTTGATGCGGTGCGCGACGACCCCATTGCAGGGCTCGGCCTGGAACCAGAGGACTTCGCGGAAATGACGCGCGTGCTTTGTGAGGCCGCGACGGTGTGTGAGGGTCGTATCCTTTCGGTTTTGGAGGGCGGCTACAGTCTGACCTCGCTGCCGTTATGCGTAGAAGCCCATTTGCGGGAACTCCTGCGCGCCGGTGGGGATCGGAAGGCGCAGCGGGCACAGGCGCGCAAGACATCCTGAAAACCGTGCCAGCTGCATCCGCTTGGCGCACCTGGAGGGAGGTGATGCAACGCGCGCTTGTAATTGTTGACATGGTCAACGACCTTCTTGACCCCAGGGGCTCTCTTTACTGTGGCGACCGGGCGCGCGACATTATTCCCTTCATTCAGGGAAAACTTGCTGAGTTTCACGCCACGGGTGAGCCGGTATTCTTCGCCTGCGACGCGCACGCCCAAGACGATCCCGAGTTTCGGCATCTACCTGTCCACGCCATCCGTGGCAGCCAGGGTGCGGGGATAATTCCTGAACTCGTCGTGGGGGCGAATGATGTTGTTATCCCCAAGCGACGGCGAAGCGCCTTATGCGAGACCAACCTCGCCGATCTTCTGCGCGAGCGCAAGGTTGAACTGGTGGAAGTCGTGGGCGTCTGCACTTCCATTTCCGTCATGGATACTGTTGGCGACCTGCGCAACCTCGGCCTGGAAGTCGTCGTCTGGCGGCACGGGGTGGCTGACTTTGATGCGGAAGCACACGAATTTAGCCTGAAGCGCATGGAGAAGGTGCTCGGCGCGATGGTGCGCTGAGGGTATGCGCCGCGAGGCAACATCCAGTTTCAGAATGACAGGAGAGCGCATGACAGGAGCGCCGGCACATCGCCCCACGATTATTGGTCTGACCGGCCTGCCCTGCGTGGGCAAGGGCGTAGTGAAGGATTGCCTTATTGAGTGGTGTGCACAGCGCGGCTGGCGTGCAATGCACCTGAGTTTCAGCGACGAGATCAGGCATGAGGCGCGGGCCTGTGGTTTGAACGCGGCAGATCTTGACCGCGATCGCCTCCACACCCTAGTGGCCGACATGCGGGCAAGGGAAGGGCCGGCGGTGCTCGCCGACCGGATTATCCGCCGCATCTGCGCCGCGCCAGCACCGGAGCGGGCCGACGTTTACGTGGTTGAAGCCATACGCCACCCGACCGAGGTGGCGCATCTGCGTACGGCCTTCGGCGCGGCCTTCCTGCTTGTGGCGGTGACTGCTGATTTCGACCGCATCATCGCCTGGATGAACGCGCGGCGGCGTGGGGACGAGTCGCGTGCAGCGCTCCAGTCGCGCGATGTCGCCCTGGCGTTGTTGCAGAAGGAACTGAATGGTGGCCCGGATGTCTCCGTCAACGTCGGTGCCTGCATCGCCCAGGCCGACCATGTCCTCGCCAACGACGGCACGCTCGAGGAGTTGCGGAGGCGCACAATTGCCCTGGCCGAGAGGATTTTCGGTGCGGGCGAGGAATGGAGGAGGGATGAGCGAAGGAACTCGAACTGCGCCCGGGGCGCGCGGTGTTGACGGTGTGGATGCTCGTGGAGCTGGTGCTCGGTTTTCCCCTTGCTTTCTTCTTGGCCAAGGCCTTGGCGGAGACCCGGCTTGGGCGCGCTCTGTGGCTTGCTTGCACTCTGGCTACCGGCCACGGCGTTTGTCGTCCTGTGCGTTATGCTCCATTGCGGCATTCGCTACGTCGGCGACCGCTGCGTGACCGAGAACGCAGGTGTCCTCTTCACCCCCTCGACCACTCGGTGCGGCCGGAACTCGTGCTGCATGGCATTGTCAACGCAGCCACGGTGCGGGACATCCTCGTCCAGCGTGTGAGGCAGTGCGGGCCGCCTCTGCGGCTGCTTCTGCCGGCACGGCAGCGTTGCGGTTGCGCCTAGACCGGAGCCAGGGGAGCCAGTGGCGCTTCCTGCGCGAAATGGTCGCCACGCTGCGGCGTGTTGAGGCCCGCTTCACGCAGAAAGAGTGATGGGGGAGCGTGGACAGGGTTCTCGTCAGTGCTGGGGAGAGCGCGCCGGCCTGCGCGGCGGCACGGGGTCGTAGCCGCCCGGATGCAGAGGATGACAGCGGAGCAGGCGCCAGGCGCCCAGTGCCATCCCGCACAGAACACCGTGCGTCCGGATAGCCTGGGCGGTGTACTCGCTGCAAGATGGGTAGAAACGGCAGCGCGGTGGGAAGAGACGCGAGACCCGCTGGTAGCAGCGAATCAGGCCAATCAGGGCATCAGCGAGATAGTGTTGCATTGACCTTCTCTAGCAACTGCTGCAGGTCCGGCTCAACCTCGCTCAGCCGAAGTATCTGCCACGAGGGACTGGCGACGAGGATCACGTCGCACGGGCAGCGCAGGCGGTTCTTATTCAGGCGGAAAGCCTCCCGCAACAGGCGCCGCGCGCGGTTGCGTCGGACGGCGCCGCCCACCTTGCGGCTCGCCACTACTCCCAGGCGCGAAAAACCGAGGTCATTGGGCGCGGCGAACAGGGCGAAATTGCGTGCGCGCAGGCGCAGGCCGGCTTCATAGACGTGCTCAAAGTCCCGTCGGCGCTGGAGCCGCTCCGCGCGCGAGAGGCCGTGTGGTTTCTGGCTGGGCTTCACCTGGGCCATGAATAACTCAACAACCGCACCGCCGTTCCGTGCGGGCCAATCCAGAAGTGCAGGCCAGGATATTTCACGCGCATGTAGTCGGCGAAAAGCGCCGGATTCTCTCCGTTGCGCGCGAACATGTCGTAGTGGCCAGGCACGGTGAGGCGCGGTCGTACCCCTCCGGCCAGGTCGGCTGCCTCCTGGTAGGTCATATTGCCAATGATGCCGGCCCGCAGGCGCCGCGCGTCGCGTCCGTTGATGGGTAGGAAGACAAGGTCGAGCGGTTGCTGCCGAAGGCGCGTCTCCAGTCCCTCGTATCGCAATGTGTCGCCAGAATGGTAGATGGTTACGCCCCCGGAGCGCACGAGGTAACCCAGGTAAGGATAGCCGGTAACCTCGTCGCGGTCAAAAAACTCATGCGCCGCGGCAATGGCAGTCACCTGTGTTCCTGATGCCTGCCACTCGGCCTCGGCGTCCAGGCCGATTACCCGCGTCGGGTCCAGGTTCATCTGGGCGGCCTGTGCAGCCACCGCCCGCGGGACAATGAATCTGGCATTGGGGCTGACTGCCGCGATGCGCGGCCACGCCGGGCGGTCAATGTGGTCGGAGTGATTGTGGGTGCCCAGGACGAGGTTGGCGTTGCTCACTTCCTCCGGGTGGAGGAGGGGCGCAACGAGGCGGTCAGGCCGCGGCGTCAGGTAGGGGTCAAAGTAGATTATGGCCGTCGCGGTCTTCACGACATAGCCGAGTTGGCCGAGCCACCAGAAGACCGCGTCGCCCGCCTCCACCGGCGTTGCGTTGATTTCGGCGATAAGGGCCGTGCCGCTCTTCATGGCAGGTGTTCTCCTGGAGCCAGGAAGGGATGTGGTGGCCAGCGATGGAGAAGGAATTCGGCCGCAGTCATGACCTCATCCACAGTGATGAGGTCCATGCAGCGGCGGTCGTATCCAACCTTGCCGGCATAGCGACAGCGGCGACGCTGGCACGGTCCGCAGGGAACCTGGTGGCGCAGGATCACGGTCCGTTCGTAGTTGCTGGCGGTCAGGCGCGGGTCGGTCGGTCCCATGAGGACGACCACCGGCACGCCGAACGCCACTGCGTAGTGCCGCGGCCCGGTGTCGGTAGTAACCATCAAGGAGGCCCGCGCCACCAGCGGCTTGAGGCAGCCGAGGTCCATTTCGCCATCGGCGAATACGAGCGGCGTGACACGCATCCCGGCCGCAATCTGCTCTGCCAGTTTTTTTTCGCCCGGTGACACGATAATCGCTAGTGCCGCACCATATTGCTGAGCCAGATTGTCGCCCACCTGCTGGAAACGGTCGGTGTACCAGTGTTTTGATTCACCATATGCCGCCCCTGGCACCAGGCAGAAGAGCGGTTGGCCGGCGCGCACCCCCCTGGCTGCCAGCAGTTGGCACACGGTTTCATCCTGCGCTGGCGAGAAGAAAAGTTCCTGCCGCTGTTCCTCCCAGCCCTGACAGCCAAGGTATCGGAGAACGTGGGCGTATAGGTCAACCTTGGCGATGGGCAAGCGGCGCCCTGCGGCGCGCGGCCACGCGATGACGTCGGTGAGCAGGAAGCTCTGGTCACCGCACGAGATGCCGACGCGCCGGCGAACGCCCGCCAACCGCACCAGCAGTGCCGAGCGGAAGGAATGGGTTAGAAGCACCGCCAGGTCAAATCGTTCGCGGCGAAGGGCGAGGACCGTGCGCAACAGCCCGCCGGCGTCCTCCCGAGGCTTGTGCGGGTCATACGTGACCATGGCGTCGCACCATGGCGCATTGGCCAAAACTGGCTGAACATAAGAGCGCATCAGCCAGGTTATGTGTGCGCGCGGATAGTTGCGTCGCAGACAGCGCAGCGCTGGCGTCGCCATGACCGCATCCCCGACCCAACTGGGGCATTGCACGAGGATACGATCAGCGGCGAACCGAAGAGTCATGATGACTGCTCGCACATGCCGCCGTGTGAGTGTAAAGCGGACGGCTGACGGGCCAATAGGCGCAAGTGTCTATAAGTTGGACGCGCGAAGAGCCCGCCCTCGTGCGGCCGTGTTGTCATTCGTACACGGGGGCGCACCAGTGGGCGTATTTCGGGTGCTCGGCGCGGACGACGCGGGCGTATAGCGCCTGCAACTCGCTGGTTACCGGACCGACGCGGCCATTGCCCACCGGTCGCCCATCGATCTTGACCACGGGCGTAATCTGTGCGCCCGTGCCGCAGAAGAAGACCTCGTCAGCGATGTAAAGTTCCGAACGGTTGACGTGGCGAAAAATCACCCTCCGGTTCAGTTCTGCCGCTATCTCTGCAATTGTGGCGCGGGTAATGCCGCGGAGGTTATCGTCCTCCGTGCTGGGGGTGACTAAGTCTCCGTTCATTACCAAAAAAACATGCTCGGCGCTACCTTCACTGACAAAGCCATTAGCATTGAGAAAGATGGCCTCGTCGCAACCACGCTCGCGGGCCTCGGCGCGGGCCAGAGCACTGTTGAGGTAGGCTGCCGTGGGCTTCGCTCGCACTGGAATCATGTTGTCGCGCAGGCGCGTCCACGAGGTAACGCACGCGGTGATGCCATTGGAGGTGTCCAGGTAGTCGGCCAGAGGCATGGTGTAGATCGCCAGTTCGTTGTCTTCCGGAATTAGAGTCGGGGAGAGAAGTTCCGATGCGATGTAGGCGAGCGGACGGATGTAGACATCTTCCCGGTGTCCATTGCGACGGATGAGTTCCTTGGTGACCACGCAGAGTTCCTCTACGGAGAGCGGCAGTTGGATGCGAAGGATGCGGCAGGAGTTGTGGAGGCGGATGTAGTGGTCTTCCATGCGGAAGATGTAAAGTTGCTGGCGCGCCGTATTCCAGTAGCCACGAATACCCTCAAAGCACCCCAGGCCGTAGTTGAGGGCCTTGGCCCGGATGCTGACCTTCGCCTCGCTGAGGGGGACGAATCCGCCGCGAAAGTAGGCAACCGCCTCCGCCATGGGCTTCAGGCTCCTTCCCGAATAGGTTGCGCACAGACCCGGGCAACTCCGCACCTTGGCACCTCATTATACCGGACGCAGCCCCTTGGTCAAGTTTCTCGTCGGTGGCGTCAACTGCTTGGGTAGGATGCGGTTTCCGGTGGCGCGACATGGCCTTTTGGCGCTGATCTGACTGGTGCCCCAAAAGTTGCCCTTGACAGATGGCATTTTGCGTGGTAAAAATATATTGATGCGGCTGGAACCCTCCGGACATACCACACGCAACATTACTGGATAAGCGCGGAGAGTGTCTGCTTTTATTGCAGAAGACCAGATACAGCGCGTCCGTGATGCCACTGATATAGTCGCGCTGATACGCGAGTATATTCCACTCCAGCGTGCGGGGGCTGCTTTCAAGGCATTATGCCCATTTCACGAGGAAAAAACCCCGTCTTTTTTCGTGAATCCGGGCAGGCAGATGTTCAAATGTTTTGGCTGCGGGGCGGGTGGGGACGCCATTTCCTTCGTCATGAAGCACGACGGCCTCTCCTTTTATGAGGCCCTCAACCACTTGGCCCGGCGTGCTGGCATTGAGCTAGAGGAATCTGCGGGTGCGCGGATGCGCCGGGCCGAGGCGAAAACTATATTTGACGTAATGGCTTGGGCGGCAGATAGTTATGCCCAATGGCTATGGAAGTCAGAAGGTGCGGCCAGGGCACGGGAATACCTGCGGAACCGCAAATTCACCGATGCGACAATCAGGCGATTTGGGTTGGGCTATGCGCCGGACGCTTGGGATGAACTGGTGCTCGCTGCGCGCCGCAAGGGCATCAGTGATCAACTGCTGATAAAGGCTGGCCTTGCTCTAAGACGCGAAGGTGGAGGAAGTTACGACAGGTTTCGTAACCGCATCATGTTCGCAATCAGCGATGTGCGCGGGCGAATCATAGGTTTTGGCGCCCGTTCCATGGATGGTTCGGAGCCAAAGTATATCAATAGCCCGGAGACGCCTGTTTTCCAGAAGGGGCGTGTCCTCTACGGCTTGCGCGAGGCGCTTGACGCGTTGCGCAAAACCCGCCGTGCCATCATCATGGAAGGATATACCGACGTCATCATGGCTCACCAGCAGGGGCTGACCGCCGCGGTGGCGGTGCTTGGCACGGCGCTGACGCGTGAGCACGTGCGTCTGCTGCGTCGGTATGTCGATGAAGCAATTCTCCTCTTTGACGGCGACGAGGCGGGCCAGAACTCTGCCGAGCGCAGCGTGGATGCGTTCGCTGAGGAAGGGATGCCGGTCCGCATTGGCCTGGTGCCCGGAAATCTTGACCCGTGCGACCTGTTGGCTCAAGAGGGGGCAGGGAGCTTGCAGCGGGTTACTGATAGCGCAGAGAGCCTGGTAGCTTTCAAGTTGCGGCGGGCGCGTGCGGCCCACGGCGGCCGAATAGATGGCTTAGGCGCGTTGGACGGTGTCCTGACCACGGTGGCCCTCATGTCCGACGCGGTAGCACAGGATGCCGCCATCAGGGAGATAGCCGCCGCGACGCAGATCTCCATTGCGGCAGTGGCAGCGCGGGTGCGAGGCCTGAAGCCGGCGGTTGCGGCTGGGGTTCGCCGAGCAGGACAGGTGCCGGTGTGCAAACGCGACCCCGAGCGGGAACTCCTGGAAGTAATGCTGGCCGAGCCCGCCGCGGTGGAGTGGGCACGGGCCAAACTGAATCTCAAGTGGTTGACCCAGCCAGCGGTGCGGCGTGTGGTGGAGCGGGCCTTCGCCTTGGCCGAGGCGGGTATAGTGCCGGATGCGAGCACGCTTCTGGCCCGGACGACCGATGTTGAGGAGCGCACGCTGCTGGAAGGGGCGCTCGCGCTGGAACCGCCCACGGATGTGAATTGTCGCGCCTGGTGCGACGAACTGGTGGCCCGGCTTGAGGCGCTGCATGCGGAGCGGGAGAGCTGCCGGTGTCGGGAGGAATTGCATCGCGTCGCGTCTGGTGCGTCGGCGGCAGGGGAGACATTGACGCCAGAGGAGCGGGAGGCGCTGCGCCGCGTGGCCGAACTGGCCCGCCAGCGCCAGGCGCGCCGCCTCGGCCTCGGCGGGGAATTGGTAATGGGCAGTGGAGAACGATAGATGGGGAATAATATTGAACAGGCGGTGCAGTGGTTGATTGAACAGGGCAAGGACCGCGGCTACCTCACCTACGGGGAACTCAACGACGCGCTCCCGGATGAGACCATCTCCCCTGAGAAGATTGACCAGATTCTGGTTCGGCTGGACGAACTCGGGATTGACCTCGTGGACGAGTCGGAGGTGGAAGGCCGCGGTACCCGGGACGAAAAGGAACTTGCCGAGCGCCTTCCGGCCGAGGTGGTGGACGAGAGCGTCCGCATAGATGATCCGGTCCGCCTCTACCTGACCCAGATGGGACAGATCCCCCTGCTCACCCGCGAGCAGGAGATTCGCCTGGCCAAGCAGATAGAAATCACGCGCAAGCGTTTCCGCAATAAAGTCCTGCTCTGCGACCTGTCGCAAGCCTACTGCCTCAAGATTCTCCGCGGGGTGGTGGAAGGCGAACTTCCTTTTGACCGCACCCTGAAGGTAGAGCCGGGCGACGCGGTCAGCCGTGAGCGTATTACCAAGCAATTGCGCGAGAATATTGCCATCGTTGAGCGGCAGATCGCCCGCAACCGCGAGATCTTCCGGAAACTTCTCCAGCCCCGGCTGGGCTTGCGGCGGCGCCTCAGTTATCTGAGGCAACTCCGCCGCCGGCGTCGCCAGGTGGTTGCGCTGCTTGAACAGATCAAGATCCGCACCGCCAAGTTTCAGCCCCTGGTCAAGCGACTGCGCCGCATCGCTGACCGCATGGTTGAACTGGACGAGAAGGTCAAACGCCTCAAACGTCGCAACCCGGCCAGCCAGATGCTGCGTGAGGCGCGCGCCGAGCTTGAGGAACTCCAGAGCCAGGTCTGCGAGGTCCCGGAGTCGCTGCGGCGACTCGCCGACGCCGTGGAGAAGCGTTTCATGGAGTATGAAAGCGCCAAGCGCAAGCTCTCCGCCGGCAACCTGCGCTTGGTAGTCAGCATCGCCAAGAAATACCGCAATCGTGGCCTGAGTTTCCTGGACCTCATCCAGGAGGGCAATACCGGTCTCATGCGCGCCGTGGACAAGTATGAGTATAAGCGCGGCTACAAGTTCAGCACCTACGCCACGTGGTGGATTCGCCAGGCCATCACCCGTTCCATCGCGGACCAGGCGCGCACCATCCGCATCCCGGTGCACATGATTGAGACGATGAGTAAACTGCGCACCATCGCCAAGCGCCTAGTGCAGGAAATGGGGCGCAACCCCACCATTGAGGAGATTGCTCAGGAGGCCGGCCTCTCCGTCAGCGAGACGCGCCGGGTGATGAAAATCTGGCGTCAACCCATCTCGCTTGACCGTCCGGTCGGCGATGGCGAGGATTCGTTCTTCGGCGATTTTATTGAGGATGAGAGCATTGAGTCGCCCGTGCTTACCGCCTCGCACGAGTTGCTCAAGGACAAGATTGAGTCGGTCTTGAGCACCCTGACCAACCGCGAGAAGGAAATTATCAAATTGCGCTACGGCATTGGCGACGGCTACACCTACACTCTGGAAGAGGTGGGCCGCATCTTCAATGTCACGCGCGAGCGCGTGCGCCAGATTGAGGCCAAGGCCCTGCGCAAACTGCAGCATCCCGTGCGCGCCCGCCGCCTCTGCGGGTTCCTTGACGGCGTCGGCGAGGTGTGACCGCGTCGCCCGATGCGCGTTCTCTGGCAGCGCTTGCCGCCGCGAGCACGAGCCTCTATAATCAGAACTGTGGGTGCGGCAACAGTTTTGTTCTGACTGCCGCACACGAATGCCAGCGCCGCCCTTTGCCGCCCCGGGAGCGACGATTGGACAAAGTTGCCGTTGTTGCTTGTGCTGACTACCGCGACGCCGAGGCTGCCGTTCGCTCCGCCTTGGACCTCCTGGGGATGACCAGCGCCTTTCGCGGCAAGCGGGTCCTCCTCAAGGTTAACCTCATGAAAGGTGCAGCTCCGCACCTGGCGCTCAACACTCATCCTGAATTCGTGCGTGCCGTCGTCCGTGTTGTCCATGCTCAGGGTGGTCGGGCCATTGTCGCCGACTCAAGCGGCATTCTCGGGTTGACGGCAGAGGCATTTCGCGCTGCCGGCATTGCTGCTGTCGTTGCGGAAGAGGGTGCGGAGCTCCTGGACCTTGACACCTGCCGCCCGGTGCGCAGGGAGGTCGCCGGGCGCATCCTGCGCGAAGTCTGGGTGCCCGAAGTCCTTGACCAGGTTGACGTACTGGTTACCGTCCCAAAACTCAAAACCCATACGTTGACGGGCATGACCTGCGCGCTGAAGAACCAGGTGGGGATTCTGCCCGGCGGCTTCAAGTGCCACATCCACGAGGTGGCGCCGACGCCGCCACGCCTCGCCCACGCCATTCTTGACCTCAACCAGGCGGTCAGGTTTTCGCTGGCCATCGTGGACGGTATTCTCGGACTGGCCGGGCAGGGCAAGTTTGCTCCGCCGACGCCCACACGCCTTGGTGCAGTTGTCGCCGGCGACAATCTGGTCTCCACTGACGCCGTCTGCGCGCACCTTATCGGTCTCAGGCCTGAGGCGGTGCTTACCACGCGCTATGGGGCGGAACGCGGGATGGGCCAGTGCGACCTTACCGGGATTGAGACTGTCGGCGACGCCCCGGAGCGCCTCCGGACGGCCTTCCTGCCGCCCGGTTTTGAACCAAAGCGGTGGCGGCTGTTTGCCCGCCTGTTTTATCATGTCCGGGGCAGGTCGGTGCGGCCAGTGGTGCGACGGGAGTTGTGCACCCGCTGCGGCGAGTGCGCTGCCGTATGCCCAACGGGGGCCCTGGTTCTATCGCCGTATCCGCGGATTAGCGGCGCGTGTATTTTCTGTTTTGCCTGCCGTGCTCGCTGTCGTACCGGCGCCCTGCAACTTCGGTGTCGCTGGCTCCTGCGTCGGTCGTTCCGCAAGCGCGCAGCCGGACTTGACATAAGCCAAATCGCTTGACGCGGGAGTGTGGTGCGGCGCACAGCAGGTAATCGGCGACCGGGCATTTGCACGAGGTGTGGCCAGTAGACATGCGGGTGGCCTTTGTTCATCTCGGCCGTGAGTCGCTCGGCATTGAATACCTCTCCGCGGTGCTCAAGGCCGCCGGACATCAAGTGCAACTCTTTCTGGACCCCGGTCTCTTTGGGGAAAACGACAACGTGTTCTACATCCCGGCGCTGGAGCGGGTATTTGACCAGCGCGAGCGCATTGTGGAGGAGGCGGCCGCTTGGCAGCCGGACATCGTCGGTTTCAGTGTCTATACCAACACCTACCAGTGGTGCCTGGACGTGGCGCGTCGCATTCGCGCCCGCTGTCGGGCGAAGATCGTCTTCGGCGGCATTCATGTCACGCTCGTGCCCGACGTGGTGATGCAGGAGGAGTGCGTGGATTATGCCGTGGTGGGTGAGGGCGAGGAAGCCATGGTGGAGTTGGCCGACGCTTTGGCGCACGGCGCCCCCACCGACCGTATTGCGAATGTCTGGACGCGGCGCCCCCTTCGCGCCGGCGGCGGGGAGCGATGGGAAATCGTGCGCAACGACGTTCGGCCACCTATTGCCGACCTGGATGCGCTCCCGCTGCCCGACAAGGCCCTGTTTGAAAAGGACATCAACTTCGTGGACGACTACCTCGTCCTGGCCAGCCGCGGCTGCATCTTCAACTGCGCCTATTGCTGCGAGAGCGCCACAAACCGCCTCTATCACCACCGCTTCTATCGGCGTCGCAGTGTGGATTCGGTGATGGAGGAATTGGTTGTGATGAAAGCCCGCTATCGTTTCCGCGAGGTCATGTTCAACGATGCTATCTTCTTCACCGACAAGAAGTGGCTGCGAGAACTCCTGGGGCGCTACCGCAGGGAGATTGGCGTCCCCTTCCGCTGTTTCGGACAGGTGCGCTTTCTAGACGAGGAGGTCGGGCGACTCCTGCGTGATGCGGGCTGCTATTGCATTGAGTTCGGCGTGCAGACCATGAACGAGCACCTTCGCTGTGAGGTACTCAACCGCCGTGAGACCAATGCCCATAATGCGCGCGCCTTCCGCATCTGCGACCGCTTGGGTCTGCGCTACGACATAGACCACATCTTCGGCCTGCCCGGTGAGACCGAAGCGGATCACGTCTTCGCCGCGCGGTTCTACAGCCGTCTGCGGCGGCTGAACCGGCTTAAGTGCCACAACCTGACCTGTTTCCCGCGCACGCCGATTGTGGAGGCGGCGCGGCGGATGGGACAGGTGAGCGAGGACGACGTGCGCGACATGGAACACGGTCGCACCGGCGATTTCTTCCACGTGGACGAGATACGCGATAAAGAGGCCCGGCGGCTGAAGGCCAGCTTTGTCGTGCTTTACAAGGTTCTGCCCCTGCTTTCGCCGGCGGTGGTGGAGCGCATACTCCGGCGGCGGTGGTATCGCTGGCTGCATCTGGTGCCCGCACCGCTCGTCATTGCGCTGCAGGTGGTCAATGCCTTCCGTGCCCGCGACTACCGCTTTTCGCTCTACGTGCGCTACTACCTGCTGCGGCTCCGGCGGGCCTTGCGCCTGCGGAGCAGGAGCGCGCCGGCCAGAGTGCCCCCGTGCCAGGAGGCGTCGGCGGTCACTGCCAGGGGATACCCGCCATGAGCCAGTCCCAGACCAGTAACGGAAAACGCCGGCCCTGGAAACGTTTCGTTCTCGCTGCCGGTATCTCCCTCGGGATCGTGCTCCTTCTTTGCTGGAAGACCGGCACGAAAATCTCAGAGGTGGCGCATGAGTTCCGCCATCCAGACGCACCGCTCCTGGTGGGCCTCGCCTTTCTGATTTCCGCTGCGATTCATATCCTTGCCGGGGCACACAAGTGGTATCTCATTCTGCGCGGCATGGGCTGCGACACGACCTATCGCGAGGTGCTCTTTGTGCGCATGGGCAGCGATCCCGTGCGCATCGTCATGCCCTTCAAGACCGGTGAGTTGAGCAACATCGCCTATTTCTGGCGGCGGGGCAAACTCAGTTTCGCGCGCTCGGCGAGTTGGATCCTCTTTGACAAGGCGCTCAACATCGGTGGCACCTTTTTCTGGCTCATTGTCGGGCTGGTCATGTATCTCTTGAGTGCGGAGCGGGCGCAGTTGCCGCAGGCCACCTGGGTGCTGGCGTTCGGCACGGGCATCGGCATCGCCGCCCTGATCGCCGGCATGTTGCCCCTGGCATCCGCTACCGTGCGGCAGGCGATGCGGCGGCTTGCTGACCGCCTGGGCCCCAGGCTGGGCGGCATCGTCGTGCAGTTGTTGAGCACGTTTGAGGAAATCCCCCCGCGCCGCAAGGCCGCCCTGTTGTTGTACGGCATCGGGTTTCAACTGCGCCCCCTCATCGTTTTCTACCTCCTCGTTCAGGCCTTCGGCTCCCGCTTCGCGGCGGTGCCGCTCTGGGCGGTGCTCGCCTGGGGCTCGGTGGTCGTTGCCTGCAGCAACGTGCCCTACACGGAGTGGGGCACGGGGCCGCGCGAGGCCGCGCTCCTGGCGGTCTTCGGCTCCTATGTTAAGGGCGAGAGTTCCGCTGTCCTCTTTGCCATCGGCATCCTCATGGCTGTTGCCATTCATTTTGTGCCCGCCTTGTTCGGCCTGCCCCTCCTCGGTAGTTTCCTCAGCGCCTTGGGCACCGGTCACGCCCCGGAGGTGCTGGGTAACAATGCCAGTACGGGCGACAACCGTGATGAGGTGGCACGATGAACGAATCTTTGCGCGTTCTCCTCATAAATCCCTGTGCAACCTACGCCCACGAAATCGCCCAGAAGTGCTATCCGCCCCTCAACTTGCTCTATCTTGCGCGTGCCCTGCTCAACGCGGGCGTGGACGTGAAGGTCCTGGATGCCAACGCCCTAGCGTTGGACGACGAAGAGATAGTGGCCTTCGCCGTGCGTGCGGCACCGACACTCATCGGCGTGCCGCTTTATACGGAAATCCTCGCCCCTGTGTATCGGCTGGTGCGCGCGCTCCATGCCGCCCTGCCGCGGGCACGCTTCGTCATGGGCGGCGCCCATGCCAGCGCCCTCCCGCGCCAGACGCTGCACGACTTTACCCCCGTTGAGTTTATCCTTCGTGGCCATGCCGAGCAGGGCATCGTTGAGTTGTGTGAGGCGCTTCAGGGAAAGCGTAACTGGGATGCCGTCAATGGCCTGGTCTATCGCGCGGAAGGCCGAGTGTGCGAGAATCCCCTCGCTCGGCCCGGCCCTAATCTTGACGCGGTTGGCTTCCCTGCGCGCGAACTGGTGCAACACCTCTATGACCATAAGCGCTACTACACCCTTCTGGTCAAGGAACGCCCCGTGGACACCCTCATTACCAGTCGCGGCTGCCCCTACGCCTGCAATTTCTGCTACAACCAGGACCACCGCTACCGGTACCATTCCACCGATCACGTCATGGAGGAGATCGTCTCCATCTACCGCCGTGGCATTCGTGATATTGAGATCTGCGACGATACCTTCACTTTCCAACGCGAACGTGCCATGGAAATCTTCGACCGCATCATCCGCGAGCGCCTGCCGGTTTCCTTCCGCATCAAGAGTCGCGTGGACGTCGTGGACCGCGAATTTGTCCGCAAGGCCAAGTGCGCGGGCGTCTACATGATTTCGTACGGCATGGAATCGGGCGATGACGAGATGCTGCGGCGGATGAACAAGCGGACTACTGTGGCCGATAACGAGCGCGCCTGCCGCCTTACCAAGGAGGCGCGCATTGCCTGTCACTCGGGTTGGATCATCGGCTATCCCGGCGAGACGCCCGAATCTATTGAGCGCACGGTGAACTTCATCATCAAAATCAAGCCTACCACGGCTCAGATTGCACTCCTGCGGCCCTATCCCCAGACCGTGGCATACCAGGAGGCCAAAGAGAAGGGGATGTTGCGCGGGGACTGGAGCATTGATAGCGAGGAGTACCCCTGGGTGCAGTTGCCGTGGGTGCGCGACCGCGCCCACATGGAGAGCATCGTGCAGAAGGCCGTCAGGCGGGTTTACTACCGGCCTTACTATGTGCGCAAATTTGCGGCTATGGTCTTGGCGAACGCCAACGTAACTCTGGCGCGCTATGCCTTTCAGGAATTGCGCAAGACGGCGCTTAATCTGGTTCGGCCTGGGCGCGCGCGCATCGGAAGCGTCTGAGCCGCAGTGGCGCGTGCTGCGTCGGGAATGAGCAGTTTCGGAGTCACGCCGGCACGGCCCCGCCCGCCTGGTCAGTTATAACCGCGCTCGTAACTGACTATGTCGCCCGTCGGTCCAACTCCGCCTGCGTCTGCTTCCACCATTCCTTCCACTTGGCGGGGTCGGTGCCGAAGGACTTGCCCTGGGCCTCAGGCAGTTTGAAGAATCGCGCCCCAATCTGCACCAGACACTGGGCCGCGGGGTCATGCAGCCGCGTATCCTTACTCTCCAGTGCCTTGATGAGGTGCGGCACGCTGAACTCATGATAGTTGACGATTTCCTCGGCGATCGGTTGGGCCTTGGCCTTTTTCTCTTCATCGGTGAGGTTGGGGTCAGAGACTATTGCCGCCAGGGTGCGGATGTCGCGCCTCAGCATCTTGTCCAGTTCAGGCGGGAAGAGGCCGAGATTGAACAACTGGTCAGCGGCGAGGACCGCGAGCACCAGCGCGTACACGACAAGGCCGACGACCAAGATGTTATCCCATTTGCTTGGTGTTGGCTTGGCTGCCTCGGCAGCGTCCTTCGCCGGCATTTGCTGGCCCAATTGTCCCTCGCGTGTTGCCTCGTCACCCATCGTGTTTCCCAACTCCAATAGGCCCGCACCAGTGCCTACAAACCCACTTCATCCTACGCAGGCCGGTGGAGGTTGTCAAGGTGAAGTTCCTTGTGGCCAGAGGGGGCTGTTCAATGATTGCTATCTGCTCTTTATGTCCGCCGGTGGGTTGTTTCCGTGGCTGACTCTCATGGCGGCATGGTCGTGTTGGCGATTTCGCTGGCGAACCACGTGCTGCGCGGGTCAAGTTGCCAGTCGCTGCCGAAGTACCCCGCACACAGGGCGCGGTTGGTCTCGTAGCGGGTGCCGTCGCGGTCAATTTCCTGGCTGAAGATGATGAAGTCGGGGACAAGGTCATAGCGGTGGTTGATTTCCAGGTGGCGGCCCCAGCGCTCGCCGTCGCTGATGACGACGTAGCGCTTGGGGTTGAGGGGATTGGGGTAAATCATGAGGAGGCTGGCGGTCTGGGTGCGGTGGGCAACTGGGCCGCCCTCCGTGGTAGTGGCAGCAGTGACGCGCGGGATGCGTTGCGCGCCGACAACGTATGCCTCGGGCTCAATCCTGATGGGGAGTCTGTCGGCGATTTTCCTGACCAGATGATTTGTTGCCGGGGAGCCGAAGAGGAAGAGGTTGGCCTGCTGCAATTCCTCTTCGGTGACCTCGGTGTCTGGCTTGGGCACCGTCGTGCCCTGAGTCCACTGCGTCCATTCCTCGGCAGCCTCGCGGGCACGGGCGTGCTCAGTCCGGGTTTCGGCCTCGCTGCCCGCCGTGCCCCAGACGAGGACGAAGCGCGAGCAGAAGGCGTCGCGAACCGGCCCGCAGACTGCGGGCGACTTCCAACCCAGGGGCGGCTCTCGCGGGAGAATCCGCTCGGTGTTGGCGACATATGTGCCGCTGCCAGCGAGGCCGACGGTTTCTGGCCAGGGTTTGCCGTTGTGCACTACCTTGAGGGGGGCGCGGTAAGGACGTGCCAGTACCGCGGGCATATGGATAATCGCCTCGGCGTTTTCGGTGGTCAGTTGGAGGACGCCGTCGTCGGAGATGCTGGCCTCAAGGACGGCGGGCTGGCCCCACTGGTGCAGGCGCGAGAGGCGGAGCCAGTAGGCGCGGTCGTATTTGATGGAATAGGTCCGGAAGAAAATCCGACGCGGGGCTTCCGGTCTCCTGCAGGTCTTCAGCCATTCCTTCAGGGAAGGATGGGTGAAGGAGTCGGACCAGACGTAATGATCCCCATTGGCAAACTCCACGTAGCGCACTGCCTGGCCGCGTTCCTGTAGCAGTCGCGCCATGAGGCGGGACTGCTCTACGCTGAGGAGCGGGTCCAGGCGTCCGTGGAAGATATGCACGGGGATGTGGAGGAGGTTGCCGAGGAGGTCGCGGGCGTAGTCCATGTCAATCTGCGCCTGCTTGAAGCGTGGCAGGCGCATCCTGGGAACGCCCATCCAGAGGTAGTAGTCAATCCGTCCGGTTATAGTGAAGACACCGGCGAAGAGGTGCGGATAGTGGCAGGCGATGGTGTAGGCGCCCGAGCCGCCCATGGAAGCGCCGGAGAGGATGACGCGCGACTCGTCCACCTTGTAGTGCTGCTGCATCAGTTGCAGTACATGCAGGACGTCGGCCTCGCCGATGCCCATGAACTCGGTGTTGCTCCGACCATAAGGCAAGGCCACGAGGAAGCCCAGTTCCTCGGCGAGCCGCTCCAGGTCGGGGGAGTACATGGTCTCCAGCCAGTTGCACTTGTCAATCGTGCCATCGTAGCCGTGGAGGAAGAGGATGAGGGGGAACGGTTTCCTGCCGTCGTAGGCTGTCGGAACATAGACCAGGTATGGCTGAGGCGAGAGGTCAATATCGGAGATGTAGGCGCGTTCGTGAAAGCCTGTGCGCACGCCGGGGGTGGGCTGGCCGAGCCGCCGGACGCATTCGGCGGCCTTTTTGAGGACTTCTGCCTGAACCTGCGCGAGGAGCGGGCTGGGGTAGTATCGGTGGCGGAGGATGTCCAGTTTCTCCAGTTGCAGGCGCGCCTCCGCCAGAGTCGCATCAGCGCATAATTGTTCGCGTGAGCGGCCCTTTTCGTAGTTTGCCACCGCGGCGCGGAGTTCTGCTTCTCCGGGAAGGAGGGGGTGCTGCCTGGATAGGAGCGGCCATTGGCCCGCGAGGGCCGGTGTTGCCACAAGGCACGCGACGATGATCATGATGTGGCCACGCCGTCGGGCGCCTCCGGAGGCGGAGGCTGCCGGGCCGGCGGCAGGTAGGTGCATGAGCAGGCTCAAGCAGGTAACTCCTGGCAGCACGCGGCGTTCATTACTCGGTGAGTATCCGCATGACGGCCTTTTCCTCGCGCGCTTGGTCGCTGATGTAGCGGTACGCGGCGGCGATGAGCCCGAGGGCAATGCCGAGCGAAATGCCCACACTGCGGATGAGGAACTCGCTGTAGAAGGCACCCACCGCCACCGCCGCGAGCGCACCCGCGCCGCCGAGCGCGACGCCATACCACATCCCCTCCGGTTTTTCTTCGTAGTTGACAGTGATCACAGCACGTCGGAAAAAGGCCGCGAACAGCCAGAACAGGAAGATGAGCGCGGGCACGCCGGCCGTCGCACCGAGGACCATGTAAAGGCTGTGGCCGTCGTCCTCCATCAGGTCTTTATTCATCTTGGGCATGCCGGCATAGAAGGCATTGAAGTTGGCGCGGTAACCACCGGCGCCGACACCGAGGAGCGGGTGGGCCCGCATCATGTTGATGGCCGCCTGCCAATCCTTGTAGCGCTGCTGCCATGGCCAGGAGAGTTCCGCGAGGGAAAGCGTCGGGATCTCATTGGGGGGGACGGGGTCGCGCCGTGCCGCCAGCAGGTCCAGCGCCTTCAGTTTCGCCTGCGTCTCCGCCGCAATATCCTCAAGTTTCTTGGGGGCGAGTTTATTGATGAAACTGCCGGCACGGTCGGTGGGGCGGTAGAGTTGTATGGATTCGTGCAGCAGTTCGGCGTTGCGCCGGGGCAGGAAGCGCGCGGGCAGGAGCAACACCACGAGCAGCAAGAGCCCCAATCCCGCCAGTGGCAGGAGCCAGGGGCGATGCAGGAAACAAACTACCAGCAAACCGACGCACAGCGCCAAGAGCAGTCCGCCGGCAAGCATGACCACCAGTCCAGCGATAACCAGCCCCAGTGCCCAGAAGAACCAGAGTTTTGACCGTGCCTTCAGTCCAACCCCGAAGAGAAATGGCAGGAGGACGCACAGATAAGCGCCCAGGGCATTGCGGTTGCCCATGCCTCCCGAGACCTGCATGGCGGGGAGCGTGGTATCTAGGTATTGCGCCCCCGCGCGTATCAGGACAAGCGTGGCGCCGAGAAAAAGTGCCACCACCACAGCCAGCACCGCACCTTCCCGCCGGAGTCCCAGCGTGAACAACATTACCACAACGACGAGGTATTCAAAGGTCTGGATGGTTTCCTTCAAGCCGCCCATGGTGTCCACCAGAGGGCGAGGCGCCTCCTGCGAAACCGGGAAGCGCAGGGCCGGGATGAGCGAGAGGGCCATACACAGGACGATGAGAAGGGACGGGGCGGGAAGGGCTCCCAGGGCACTCACCCGTCGGCTGAAAAGGAAGTGGATCACGAAGACCAGCGTCGTCAACCAGATCAGCAGGTCGGCAGGCGTGAGCGCAATGGCCGTGGCGGCGCTCGCGGGGAGGAAGCCGGCACGGGGGAGTATCTCGCTGATATTGACGCTAATGCGCCAGGGGTGGAGGAGGGCAATGGCGCAGAGCAGCACCCCAGCGATGATAGTCCACGCGACGCTTTCGCTGGAGTTGGTCTTGTCGTCGGGAGAGGTTACCTGACTGACTTCAGCCATGTTTTGACCTCGGCGAGTTGATGAATCATCCACTTCTCTTTAGCGGTGGTGACTGTGCGCACTCTAACTGTCAGAGGCCGCGATGTCAATTGCTGGGACCATGCGGCATTGAGCGGGGACGATGCTAACCACAAGGGCGGATGCAGGTTGCGACAATATCTCCTGCATCCTGCGCCGAAGATGCCGAAAAATATTACGGATAGACTCCACTCAGAACCGTTTGGTAGAGGAAAATGGGCGGGGCGGCCGGGACATTGCCACGACCAGACCGGCGTTCCGGTAGGCGAAGCACATGGGCGCTTGCCCTGGGGCTGGGCATCTTTATTGTCTTCTTGGTTGCTCTTGTCGGGCTGCGCCTCGCCAGCACCTTTGAGACCCAGCAGGTGGCCCACACTCTACAACGCCAGCGCGAGGTAGTCAGTCTGGCAGCAGTCCTGTGCGAAACCATTTGCGGGCGCCTGGCAGATAGCTTGTCGGCGCTGGCGATGAACCCCCGTGCGGCGACCTCGCACCCTGAATTGGCAGATTTCATAGGGAGCGCCCATGTGGTCCTGCGCCCGAGCCCGCAAGAGATCATCCGCGCCGATGCGCAGGGGCGCGCAGTCTGCGTGTGGCCCGAGGGGCGGCGTGCCGCGGGCGTAGGAGGTAGCGAGGTGATTGAAGGGCAGGCGTTCACCGTGCCCCGCGACGAGAAGCGCGCGCACTTCGGCCCTTGGACTATCTCTACACCGACCGGAACGCGAAAGGGGTTCATCATTTCCGTGCCCGTCGTGGTGGACGGCAAGTTTGACGGCATTCTTGCGGGAGTCGTCAGGCTTGAGGACTTGTTCCAGCCGGTGCTGCGGGACTTCAGGCAGCAGGGTGCGGCGGGAGCCTATCTGATAGTTTTCTCGCCGGAGGGCACCTTGCTGTACCATGTGGACGCCTCGTACATCGGCCAGTCGGTGTGGGAGAAGGTGCCCGAAGGCTACACGCGGCTGCGGGGACATTTGCTTCCGGCAGCCTTACGCGGGGAAACAGGCGTTGGCTGGTATGAGTGGCAAGGTGCGGGCGAAGAAAGACCAACGCGGCGGCTTGTGGCCTACGCCCCAATGCGCAAGCCCTGTCGGATGGGCAGCGTCGCATGCGTGATGCGCTACGACGAAGCCGTTGCACCGGTTCGGCAGACGAGGCGCGCATTCTTGTATGTTGCTGGACTCCTTCTGGTTATGGCTGGCGGACTTTTTGCTTCTCTCGCGGTGCATTCGCGGTCGCGCTGCCGCGAACTGCAGCGTGCGGCCGTGGCCACGGACCTCTACCGGATCATGGAAGACTCCGGAATGCGGGCGGAGATGCATCAGGCATTTCTCGGCCGGGTGCGTGCGGTGCTGGCCTGGGATGCGGCTCTTATCGGAATGTTTGCGGATGGCTGGCTACGCATTGAGGCGGTGAGCGGGTGGGAAGGTCAGACGTGTCCCTGGAGGCCGGGTGGCCGGGAGGCCGAGACTGACTGGTTGCCCAAAGGTGCGGCGGTGCCAGGCACGAATCTATTTGTCTGGCACGGGAGTGGATCGGTTCCATGCGGCGGAGTGGAGCGGTTTCGCGCCGCCGGGTTTGCTTCCGGCCTTCTTGTCATGTTGCGCATAGAGAAGCGCAAAATCGGCGTCATGGTTCTCGCACGGCGTAGAGGCGGCTTTTCTCCAGCGGAGTTGGCAGTAGCCGAGGAAGTGGGGCATCAGACGTCGCTTGCCTTGGATCGCCGTGACCTCTTCGCGCGCGTGGAGGCAGCCAAGAAGCGCTGGCAGGCGACCTTTGACGCGGTCAACGACCTGATTGCTGTTACCGACCGCGATGGCCGTATCCTGCAGGCAAACCGCGCCCTCGCCCAGCGGACGGGCAGGCCATTTGGTGAACTGCTCGGTCGTCCGGCGTGGCAGGTTCTCCACGATACGCCCGCAGAGTTACCAGGTGCCCCGCATGCCACCTGCCTGTCCCAAGATGGTCCTGTGCGCTTTGAGCGGTATGAGCGGCATCTGGAGGGTACGTTTCAGGTGACCATCTATCCGCTGAAAGATGAAACGGGAGCACTGTGCGGCACGGTCTATGTGGCGCATGACATCACTGACCTGAAGCGCGCGCAGGAGGCGCTGGAACGCCGCAGGCAGGAACTGGCCACGTTGCAGAAGATTTACCACGCTGCCACCGCGAACCTTGACCTCCAGAAGTGCCTGGACGTGTTGCTTGACCAGATTGCCGAACTGCCGGATGTGGATGCCGTCAGTATCGTCCTGACGCACGAGGCCACTGAGGGCGAAGTAGCCCTCGCCGGGACGCGTGGCCTTGGCCGCTCATTTGTTGTCTGGGAGACGGCCTCGGCCACGGGTGGGAAACCACGCAGCCTCTGGCAGTGCGCGGCCGCCAGGGGTGCCAGTCTGGTGGTGGCGAGCATTCAGGAGAGCAGCCTTGTAGCCGACTACACGCCCTATACGGCAGAGGGTCTAAAGGCCTACCTGGGTCTGCCGCTCCTGGTGGGGGGGCGAAATATCGGTGTATTGAGTCTCTATTTCCGGCGGGCTTTCGCGCCATCGCCGGAGCAGCAGTCCTTTTTTGCTGCGGTGGCGAATCAGGCGGCCGTCGCCCTGAATAACGCGCTCCTGGTGGCCCGCTTGGCCCAGGCACACGAGCAGACACAGCGCGAAAGCGAGAAACTGGGACAGATCCTCTCCGGCATTGGCGGTGGGCTTCTGGTGCTGGACCGAGACAAGCGAGTCATTTGGAGCAATGACCAGGCGAATGAGTGGTTTGGCGTGGTCTCGACAGCAGTGGGGGATGCACCCACCTGTTGTACCCTGCTCCGGGCTGCCGCTGCTGGCAGTCCCCCCTGTGCCGCGGAGGCATGCCCGGTAGATGCCGTGCTGCGCCGGGGTGGGATTCACCACGTGGTCGTGGAGCTGGAAAGCGCGAAGGACGGGCGGCGATGGTTTCGCATCAGCGCCGCGCCTCTGTGTGATATGCAGGGACGAGTCGCGCAGGTGGTCGTCCTCCTCGTGGATGTCACCGAGGAGCGGCGGCTGCGCGAGACGCTTTACCAGGCGGAGAAACTGCGCGCCATCGGGGAACTGGTCAGCGGCGTGGCGCATGAACTCAACAATCCACTCACCAGCGTGATCGGCTATGCGCAACTCCTCCGAGGCAAGGATTCTGCCGGCCAGTTCCGGACAGAATTGGACCACCTGACAACCCAGGCGCAGCGCGCGGCGCGCGTCGTCAGAAACCTCCTCGCCTTTGCACGGAAGCGGGAGGCGAAGCGCGAGAGCGTCAACCTCAACGAACTTGTTGAACGCACCGTGGAACTACGGCGATATGAACTGCGCGTCAACAACATCACCGTGGAACTGAAGTTGGCGCCCGACTTGCCGTCAGTGCACGGAGATTTTCACGAATTGCAGCAGGTGCTCATGAACCTGTTGAGCAATGCCGAGCAAGCCATTGCGGGGCAGAAGCGTCCCTGCCGCATCGTCATTGAGACCCGCGCCGCCGACAGCTTTGTTATGTTCTCCGTGAGCGACGACGGCCCAGGTATACCGGAGGCGGTCAGAAATCGTATCTTTGATCCATTTTTCACTACCAAGCCGGAGGGACAGGGGACGGGTCTGGGCCTGAGCATATCCTACGGCATCGTCCGCGACCACGGCGGCCGGATTGTTGTGGAATCAGAGCAGGGGCGTGGCGCGACTTTCTCAGTGATGCTGCCGCGGCTTGCTGTCGCTCCTGGGACATCTGTCGGCAGCAGGCCTGAGACCGCCGGCAGGCCGAAAGAGCGGGCCAGCCGTTGTGCGCGCATCTTGGTCGTGGACGACGAGGAGTCGGTGCGCAACATGGTTGGGCAGATGCTGCGCGCCGCCGGCCACCGCGTCGCCGAGGTGCCTGACGCAGAGAGTGCGCTCGCCGTGCTCGCCTCCCGTCCATTTGATCTGGTGGTCAGCGATGTGAGGATGCCGGGAATGGACGGGCCGGGACTTTACCGCGAGATTTGCCGGCGTATGCCGGCGCTGGCCCGGCGCGTTGTCTTTATTACGGGTGACACGCTCAACCCGCAGACGCGGCTCTTTTTTGAAAAATTCGGCGTGCCCCACATTGAAAAACCCTTCCACATGGAAACGCTGTGTGAGTACGTGGATGCGGTCCTGGAGGACAGACTGGTGCCGGAGGGGAAGCCATGAGCGAATTGCGCCCGGAAGAACAGCAAGGGAACGCTTCTCAGGCTGACTGTGGTCTGCCCTGCGATGACGGCATGGCCGCGAGCACCGAGCGAGACTCGGTGTTGGATAACGCCGCCCGTCGGGCGGCAGTGACAGTGCTGGTGGTTGACGATGAGCCGAGCATCGGGGAACTGCTGGGCCAACTGCTGGCGCGGGAGGGCTACTCTGTCGTGGTGCGCACCGACCCGCGCGAGGCGTGGGCGCTGATAGAACAGGAGGAGCCGACGGTGCTCCTCTCCGACCTGCGTATGCCAGGCATGAACGGCATAGAACTGCTAGAAAAAGTGCGTGCGAAGTTTCCAGACGTGGCCGTGCTCATGATCAGCGCCGTGGATGAGACCAGCGCGGCTATCGCTGCGTTCAGGAGGGGTGCCTACGGCTATATCACCAAGCCTTTCAACCCTGATGAAGTCATCATCCAGGTAGCGGGGGCCGTGCACCGGCGCGAGTTAGAGATCGCCTACCGCCGCCACAACAAGGAACTGGAGCGCAAGGTGTACGAACGAACATTGCGCTTGAACGAGACCCTGGCAGAATTGCGGGCGGCGCATGAGGCGCTCACCCATTCCTACGAGGACACCATTTTGCGGATCGCCACGGCGGCAGAGTACCGCGATGAGGAATCGGGCCGGCACATTCGCCGGATGAGCCAATATTGCCGCTCGCTGGCGCGGGCGCTTCAGGAGTATGGTGCTCCAGGCTGCCAGGTTAGTGATGAGTTTGTGCGCTTCATTGAGTTGGCCAGTCCGATGCACGATGTCGGCAAGATTGGCGTGCCCGACCATATCCTCCGCAAACCGGGCCGGCTGACCCCGGAGGAATACGAGCAGATGAAGGCCCACACCCTCATTGGTGCGCGCATTTTCGCCGATGCGCGGGCGCCGCTGCTGCAAATGGCTGGCCGCGTGGCGGTGAGTCACCACGAGCGCTTTGATGGCTCCGGGTATCCATATGGCCTGGCCGGCCATGACATCCCCCTTGAAGGGCGCATTGTTGCCGTGGCTGACGTGTTTGACGCGCTCACTACCGATAGGGTCTATAAACCGGCCTACCCGCCGGATGTCGCATTTCGCATGATGTTGGCGCAGCGCGGCATTCATTTTGATCCGGACATTCTGGATGTGTTTCTGCGCATCCAGGGTGAAGTCCTTGATATCCGCCTGCGCCTGAGCGAAGGCCGGAGTTCTGCGGTGGCATCCGGTGACCGCCGGGCACACCCGTAATGCCGTTCTGGGAGCATCTCCCCACCTGATTTGTCCGCCCCTTTCCAGGTGGTGGGGGTCATTTGGGGCCGATTCGGGCGTTGACACCTGTCCCGGGGCTTGCTATCATGCCTTTGTTGGTGAGGGCCGGAAGGCGTGTCCGCCCCTTGCTGTTTTCTTGCGATGAAGGGCGATTAGCTCAGTTGGCTAGAGCACCAGCTCGACAAGCTGGGGGTCAGTGGTTCAAGTCCACTATCGCCCACCATCCGTCGGAAGGTGAGTGGCGGGCGGCGCGTCGCCGCCGCAAGTGCCTGCCTTGCTCCTTCTTGAAACTACTGGTCTTCCATGGCTGTAATCTTGTTGCCTGACGGAAGCAGGAAGCCGGTTGCGGACGGCGCGACGGTGGCCGAACTCGCCCGTGAGGCGGGATTGGCCGATTCCTGCCTTGCTGGTCGTGTCGGCGATCGTCTGCTGGGCCTTGACGAACGACCTCCTGCAGGCGCAGAGGTGGTGTTTGTGCTGCGTGGCAGCAACGAGGCGCTGGAACTGTTGCGCCACAGCACTGCGCATGTGATGGCCGAGGCGGTAACCAGGATTTTCGGCAAGGTTCGCTTGGGCATTGGGCCGGCAATTGAAGATGGTTTTTATTACGATTTTGAACTTGACCACCAACTCTCGGCGGCGGACTTTGGCCGAATTGAGGCGGAGATGCGCTGTATTGTCGCCGAGGACAGGCCTTTTGTGCGCGAAGAACTGACGCGCGCCGAGGCGCTAAAACTCCTGGAGGCAGAGGGGCAGACCTACAAATTGGAACTTCTGCGCGAACTGCCGGATGAACGGGTGACATTTTACGGCCATGATGGTTTCCGCGACATGTGTCGCGGGCCACATCTGCCGCGCACCAGCGACCTGGGCGCCTTCAAACTCCTCAGCGTTGCTGGCGCTTACTGGCGCGGTAGTGAGCATCGGCCGATGCTGCAGCGCATCTACGGCACCGCCTTCTGGACCGAGGAGGACCTGAAAAAGCATCTGGCCTATCTGGAAGAGGTGAAGCACCGCGACCATCGCGTGCTCGGACCTGCTCTCGGTTACTACAGCATTGACGAGGATATTGGACCGGGGTTGGTGCTGTGGCATCCCCGCGGGGCGCTTGTGCGGCACATCATTGAGGAGTTCTGGCGCAGCGAACACTTGAAACGCGGTTACCAGTTGGTTTACACGCCCCACATCGCGTCGGAGCGCATATATGAGCGCTCCGGCCACCTGGAAAACTACGCCGAGTCCATGTATGCTCCGATGGACATCGAGAACCGGCCATACCGCCTGAAGCCGATGAACTGCCCCGGTCACATCAAAATCTACCAGTCGCAACAGCGCAGTTATCGCGATCTGCCCATGCGGCTGTGCGAGTTGGGCACGGTTTACCGTTTTGAACGGTCAGGCACGCTACATGGTCTCCTGCGGGTACGCGGCTTTACCCAGGATGATGCCCATATCTTCTGCACACCCGAACAGTTGCCAGGAGAACTTGTGGCTACCCTGGAACTGGCCGACGCCATGATGCGCGCCTTCGGCTTCCGCTATGAGGTCTTTCTGGCCACGCGGCCAGAGAAGGCGCTCGGGAGTGAGGCCGAGTGGGAGCGCTCGTTGCAGGCGCTGCGCACCGCGCTGGCCGCCCGTAATCTGCCCTATCAGATAGACGAGGGTGGTGGTGCCTTCTATGGGCCGAAGATTGACATCAAGTTGCGAGACGCGATCGGGCGCGAGTGGACCGGCCCGACCGTCCAGGTTGACCTCAACCTGCCGAAGCGGTTTGGTGCCACCTACATCGGCCCGGACAATGCGGAGCACGAGGTGGTGATTGTCCATCGCACCGTCATCGGCTCAATGGAGCGCTTCGTGGGTGCCCTGCTGGAACACTACGCCGGCGCCCTGCCGCTGTGGCTGGCCCCGGAGCAGGTGCGGGTCATCACCATTGCCGACGCGCACGCCGAGTATGCCGATAAGGTGGCCGAAGAACTGCGGCGGCGTGGCTTTCGGGCTACCGCAGATGTCCGCAACGAAAAGACGGGCGCCAAGATCCGCCGGGCAGCTCTGGAAAAGGTCCCTTACGCCCTGGTGGTGGGAGATCGCGAGTTGCAGCAGGGCACCGTGTCCGTGCGCCACCGCAAACTTGGTGACCAGGGGCCAAGCACTTTGGATGCATTTGTCGCTCGTCTGGTGCGGGAAGTTGAAGCCAGGATGTGACGTTGAACTGGAGGGTATTCTTTAAGGAAAGGAGGCTGGCATAGGGCACGAGTTGCGAGTGAATGAGCGAATCACTGCGCCGGTGGTGACGTATGTGGATGCCGAGGGCAAGGTGGTCGGCACAAAGCCGCTTCAGGAGGCGTTGGCGGCTGCTCGCGCGGCGGGGTTGGACCTGGTTGAGGTCGCGCCCCAGGCCAATCCGCCCGTCTGCCGCGCCATGGACTACGGCAAATATAAATACCAGCACCAGCGCCACAAAGGGGCGAAACACCGGACTTCCAAACTGAAGGAACTGCGCCTCCGGCCATCCACCGACAAGCATGATATTGAGGTGCGCCTGAAGCGGGCGCGGCAATTTCTGGAGCGGGGCGACCGCGTTCTGGTCAACGTGATGTTCCGCGGACGCGAAGTGGCTCATGTGGACCTCGGCGGGAAGATATTGCTGGATTTTGCACAACAACTCCAGGATATTGCCCGCATTGAGAAAGAACCGACGTTGGAAAGCCGCCGCATGGGCATGGTTCTGGTGCACGTGAAGTCGTGAAGTTTTTTAGCATCTGACCGCGCGCAGGCCGCTGGAAATTGCAGGTTCGCCGTCGGTGGCATTTGTGTTCCGCCAGTGGGCGGAGGAGGGGAGAAAACATCGTGCTCGCTGGCCGTGTGGCCGGGATTTGAGGCCGGATAGAAGGACGGGAGGCTATGAAGAAGTTCAAGCCCCATGAGGGTATTCTTAAGCGCGTGAAGATCACGGCGCGGGGTAAGGTATTGGCGCGCGGCACGGGCCGGCGTCATCTCCTGTCTGCCAAACGTGCCAAGGTCAAGCGGCAGAAACGCCGCCTGCGGCAGATTTTGGGGGCCGATGCCCAGCGTCTGAAACGTCTGGTGGCCCGATGAATGTAGGCGGCTGCGCAGCATCGCCGCGGGTAGCTTCCGGGCGCTGTGCAGACGCCTGAGCGAAAGCAAGGACGAGAATTATGCCTAGAGCCAGAAAGGGAGCCGCGCGTCATCGCGGCAAGGTGCGCGTGCTCAAGCGCGCGAAGGGTTTTGTGGGCGGGCGCAGCCGTCTGTACCGCGTTGCCGCCATGAGCGTTGTGCGTTCGGAGGCTTATGCCACGCGCGACCGGCGGCGCCGCAAGCGTGATTTCCGACGTCTGTGGATTACGCGCATCGGTGCTGCATTACGCCAGCGCGGTTTGTCATACAGCCGCTTCATGGCGGCGCTGGCGAAGGCTGCCGTGGAACTGGACCGCCGGCAACTGGCCGCCATGGCCGTGGAGGACCCGGCTGCGTTTGATGCGGTGGTTAAGGTTGTTCGCCCCTACCTTGTCGGCTGAACTCCGACGTGGCAACGGCCAGTGTGGCCGGTAGGAACGCGGAATGGTGGAATCGCGCTTGCAGGAACTACGCACCGCGGCGCTGGCGGCGATTGAGCAGGCGCGCACGGCGGAGGCACTGGAGGCCGTGCGCATTCGTTATCTGGGCCGCCGTGGCCTGCTCCGGGAGGTAACCGCCGCGTTGGGCACACTGCCGCCGGAGGAGCGGCGCCGCCTTGGGGCGCTGGCCAACTCCCTGAAGGAGTCCCTTACTGCGGCGCTGGAAGCAGCGCGCCAGCGCCTGGCAGTGCCGGAGCCGACGCGGACGGAGACACTTGATATCACTCTGCCAGGGCATCGTCCGCCATGTGGTTCCATCCACCCCATCACGCGAGTGATGATGGAGATTACGGACATCTTTCGCCGCTTGGGGTTTGAGACCGCCTTCGGCCCCGAGGTGGAACTGGAATACTATAACTTTGAGGCACTCAACATCCCTGTGGACCATCCCTCGCGCGACAGTTTTGACACATTCTATGTGGGGGACGAGGTACTGCTGCGCAGCCACACTAGCCCGGTCCAGATTCGCGTCATGGAACAGCGCCGGCCGCCAGTGCAGGTCATCGTCCCCGGCAAGTGCTACCGTCCCGACACCGTGGATGCGCGGCATATGTTCATGTTTCACCAGGTGGAAGGCCTGATGGTGGGCGAGCACGTGACTTTCGCCGACCTCAAGTATGTCTTGCACCAGTTTGCGCGGGCGATCTTTGACCCGGGGGTCAGGATGCGCTTCCGCCCCTCCTTCTTCCCCTTCACCGAACCGAGTGCGGAGGTGGACATCTCCTGCTTTGTCTGCCAGGGGGGTGGCTGCAGTCTCTGTGCCAACAGCGGTTGGCTGGAGATTCTCGGCAGCGGCATGGTCAATCCCCGCGTATTTGAGTACGTTGGCTACGACCCGGAGCGCTACACAGGGTTTGCCTTCGGCATGGGTGTGGAGCGGGTGGCGATGCTCAAATACGGTATCAGCGACATCCGGCTCTTCACCCAGAATGACCTTGGTTTCCTGCGCCAGTTTCGCGCGACCATATGAAGACCACACACCACTGGCTCCGTGAGTATTGTCCTCACTCCCTCTCTCCGCGGGAGGTAGCCGAGCGGCTGACCATGGCCGGGCTGGCCGTCGAAGAAATGCGGCCTGTCGGCGATGACTGGCTCTTTACGATTGAGGTAACCAGTAATCGGCCGGACCTTCTGGGCACCATTGGCATTGCCCGCGAACTGAGCGCGCTTACCGGAACCCCGTTGCAGTTGCCGTCCATCACACTGGGGGAGGGCGATCGCCGCGCAAGTAACATGGTTAAGGTAACTGTAGAAGATACTGCCCTCTGCCCGCGATACACCGCCCGCCTCATCAGTAATGTGCAGGTTACGCCCTCGCCGCCGTGGCTGGCGGCGCGGTTGACCGTACTTGGCTTTCGCCCGGTCAACAACGTGGTGGACGTCACCAACTATGTCCTCCTTGAATCGGGACAGCCACTGCATGCTTTTGATTACGACCGCCTGGCGGGGGGGGAGATTGTCGTCCGTCGTGCCCGGCCGGGTGAAAGCATAACCACCATTGACGGACGGCTGCGGCAGTTGACGCCAGAGATGCTGGTCATTGCCGACGCACGGCGGCCAGTGGCGGTGGCCGGCGTCATGGGCGGACGTGAGACCGAGGTGGGCGCAGAGACGCGAAGCGTGTTGCTTGAGAGCGCCGAGTTCAAGGGCGCCAGCGTCCGGCGGACTTCTCGTGCCCTAGGCGTGGCCACTGATGCCTCGTATCGTTTCGAGCGCGGCGTCAATCCCGTGGGAGTTGAGTGGGCCTCACGGCGCGCCGCGGCGCTCATTGCAGAGTTGGCAGGCGGTGAAGTGGCGGGCGGCCTGGTTGATGTCTGGGCCGCGCCACCTGCGCCACGACGAGTCCGCCTGCGTTTTTCCCGCCTCCAGCGCGTGCTCGGGGTGGAAATCCCGCCGGACGAAGTGCGCCGCATCCTCTGTGGCCTTGAGTTTGCCATTGAGGGCGAGAGCGGCGGAGAGTTACTTGTAGCCGTCCCTGCCTTCCGTGCCGATGTTTCTCGCGAGATTGACCTGATTGAGGAAGTGGCGCGCATCCACGGCTACGAGCGTATCCCGGAGACGACCGGAATTACCGTGGCGGTGGGTAGCGTCGCGAAGGTGGAGCGGGTGTGCGAGACTATCGTCCGCCAGATGTGTGCCTTTGGCTTTCACGAGACCGTATCGCATTCCTTTACCACGGAGGCGCTTGCTAACCTTGTCTCGCCCTGGGCCGACCAGCCCCCAATGCGCATCCGCAATCCTATTCGTCAGGACGAGGCCCTCCTGCGGCGGAGCATAATGCCTGACCTCCTGGCGCACAAGGCCTTCAATGCTGATCGGGGCGAGGTCTGTGCTGAGCTGTTTGAACTCGGCGCAGTGTATCTGCCGCGTCCCGGAGAAAAATTGCCTCGCGAGCAGCGGTGTCTGGCTATTCTTGAAGAGGATGGGCTTCTGAACCTCAAGGGGGTAGTAGAGGCGTTGCTGGCCACTTTATCGGTGTTATCCTCCTGTCGTTTTGAGCCTTTGAGCGACCCATTTTTCCGGGCGGGAGCAGCGGCCTGGGTGAACTTGGGGGGTGAGCGGTTGGGGGTGCTGGGGGAGGTTGCCCCTGCGGTGGCAGTGCGGTTCGGTTTCCGGAGCGCCCCGTGTCTGGCGGAAATCAATGTGGACCTGTTGGTCGCACATGCCGATCTGAACATCCGAGTGAGGCCTCTGCCCATATTTCCTGCGGTTTTGCGCGACCTTGCTGTCGTCGTGCGGGAGGACACGACCTGGGCGCAAGTTGAGGAGTGCGTGCGTGCTGCGGCCGGCGAGCATCTCAGCGACCTGCGGTTCTTTGACCTTTATCGTGGTCCCCAGGTGCCGCCCGGCTGCAAGAGCCTCGCTTTCCGCCTGTCCTTTCGGGCGGCGGACCGGACGCTTACGAATGAGGAAATTGACCGCGCGATTGCCGCCGTGGTGGCGGCCTTGCAGCGACAACTCCAGGCCTCGTTGCGCGGTCCTGAAACAGGCGTGCCATCCCGAGATGGAGACAAGGCATGATTTACAAGGCGGAAGAATACGTGGAGGAATGCCCGGAGAACCCGAAGTTCCCCGTCAAGCACATTGAGGTATTGACGCCGCTGGACGGAAGCAAGAAGACCTTTGTGGGTCAGGTGACCCTGGGGCTGCAAACTCCGTTCGGCATTCAGCAGGTGCCCATCTCGTTTACCATACCGGCAGAGACTATTGAAGAGGCGTTCCGCGAGTTTGAGAAGTGCGCCGAGCCGAAGATTCGTGAGGCGCGCCAGGGCATTGAGGAAGAAATCCGTCGCCTGCGCAGCGAGGTCTCACGGCGCATCGTGCGCCCCGACGAACTTGGCCTCGGTGGCGGGGGCAACATCATTGATTTCAAGCCGCGGAAGTAAGAACTGGCGGCAGGTGCTCCGTCACGGGTCTAGGTCCAGGACAGGGTGGGTGATCATCATTCCTCCACCAGCCGCACCATCCGGATGCCTGGCAGGCGACGGATGGCAGCCACCGCCTTAGGCGACGGCGCAGGGGCGCAGTCAACAATGCTGTACCCGACCTCGTCGTTGCTCTGGTTGGCCATGCCGAGGATGTTGACACCGTTGCTGGCCAGCACAGCGCTCACGTTGCTGATCATGCCAGGGATATTGTCGTTGGCGTAGATCAGGCGGCAGGCACCCCGGCTGTGCTGCAACTGTAGAGTCGGGAAGTTGACCGAGTTGCGGATGGAGCCGTGCAGGAGAAACTCGGCAACTGCCTCGGCAGCCATTTCGGCGCAGTTGGCCTGTGCCTCGTGGGTGGAAGCGCCGATGTGCGGCGTCATCAGCACCCGTTCGCACCCGCGGTAAGCCTCGTCGGGGAAGTCAGTGGCGTAGCCAGCGACGCGCCCGGAGTCAAGTGCGGCGCGCATGTCTTGGGCGTTGACCACCTCGCCACGGGCAAAATTGATGATGTACACCCCCCGCTTCATCTTTGCCAGGCTCTTGCTGTTGATCATGTGCCGCGTTTCTTCAGTGAGCGTTACGTGCAAGGTGAGGATGTCGGCGTCGTGTAAGACAGTGTCCATGTCATCGGCGACCGTCATTTCCGGGGGGAGACGCAATGCCATGGGCACGGAGAGGTACTTGTCATAGCCCACCACACGCATGCCCATGGCGACGGCGGCATGCGCCACCCGCTGCCCCACTTGGCCGAGGCCGACAATGCCCAACGTGCGCCCCAGGATTTCCATGCCCACAAAGCGGGAACGGTCCACGACCCCGCTGGCCTGCAGGCTCACCGAGGCGGGCAGGAGGTTGCGTGATAGGGCAATCATGGCCCCGATGACCGCCTCCTTGACCGCGTTGGCGTTGGCGCCGGGGGCGTTGAAGACCGGGATGCCTTTGCGCGTGGCGATGGCGACGGGGATGTTGTCCACGCCACTGCCGGCCCGCGCCACACAGCGCAGCCTGGGCTGTTCAAAGGCGCTCTCCGGCACCTTGCGGCTGCGCACGATGATGGCGTGAGGGTCGGGTGCCTCGTACTGGACCTTGAAGCGCTTGCTGCGCTGTAGCCGCTCCAGGCCAGCGGGATCAATCTTGTCAAGCAACGACACAACCCACGGCTCACTCATGGCACTCTCCCGGAGAAAGTATAGCCGCGGCAACTCGGTCACTCCCGGCTGCCGCTGCAGTCTCCCTGCTCGTGGCTCATGTTTCCGGACGGTCGCTGTCACGCCGGTGCACGATGTGACGTCGCCAGCGCACGTCGTCCCTTTGCGGGAAATCGGCGCGGTAGTGCACGCCGCGCGTCTCTTCGCGCTGCAGCGCCGCTACCGTCATCAACTTGGCCACCGTCAGCATGTTCTGCAGTTCCCAGCCGCGCGGCTCGTGGAATTCCTTATCCATCACGTAACTACACCAGAAGTCAATCATCTGGTTGGCCTCCTGCAACGAGGCGGCGTGGCGCTCAATGCCGACATTGCGCCAGATAATGCTGCGCAGCGAGTTGCTGACGTCGGCGACGTTGATCTTGTCGCCACTCTCCCATTTGCGGGAGATATCGGCTGTCAGTGGCCGTGGCTCCATGCGTGGTGTGCTGCCTGCTGCCTTGCCTGCCTCCATGCCCGCCCAGCAGCCGCACACCAGCCCTTCCAGGAGTGAATTGCTGCCCAGGCGGTTGGCACCGTGCAGGGTGGTGGAGGCTACTTCGCCGCAGGCCCACAGACCGACGAGCGTCGTTCGGCCGCGCGCATCCGTGGAGATGCCGCCAATGGTGTAGTGGGCGCTGGGCCGGACGGGCAGCATGTCGGTGGCGATGTCTAGGTCAAAAGTAGCGCACAACTCCTGCAGTCGGGGAAACCGTTTGAGGACGGCTTCCCGATCAAGGTGCCTCAGGTCCAGGTAAACCTGCGTGGCGTTTGTTCGTTGCATTTCGCGCACAATGGCAAGGCTGACCACATCGCGTGGTGCCAGGTCGCCTGCGGGGTGGTAACGCGGCATGAATGCCTCACCGTCCTTGTTGCGCAGGACGGCCCCCTCGCCGCGGACGGTTTCGGAAATAAGGGCGCGAGAAGCCCCGGCCAGGTAGAGCGTCGTCGGGTGAAACTGCATGAACTCCAGATCCCGCAATTCGCACCCGGCGCGGTAAGCCATGGCTAGCCCGTCCCCAGTGGCGATGGAGGGGTTGGTGGTCTCGCGGTAGATCTGGCCGGCACCACCGGTGGCTAGGATAGTCTGCTTGGCCCACACGAGCATCAACCCCCAGCGCTTGTCGGCAACGAGCGCTCCGAGGCAGCGTTGCCCCTCCTCTGCGTCGGGGCCGGTCAGGAGGTCAACCGTGAAGGCATGGTCCACCACCTGAATGTCCGGATGCTGCTGCACCCGCCGCAGGAGGACCGTTTCAACCTCAGCTCCAGTAGAGTCGCCGCGGGCGTGCACAATACGTGGCACGCTGTGCCCGCCTTCCTGGGCGAGGTCCAGACCGTTTGCGGTCCCGTCAAACTCCACGCCCCATTCAAGCAGTTCCCGAATGCGGGCTGGCCCTTCGCTCAGTATCTGCCGCACGGTCTCTTCGTCGCAAAGACCTTGCCCGGCGTTGAGAGTATCAGCCACGTGGCTTTCCACGGTGTCGCCTTTTCGCCCGTTGCCGAAGGTGGCGGCCGCTATGCCGCCCTGGGCATACTTCGTGTTGCTCTCGTCAGGCTCGGCCTTAGTGACCACGACGACATTGGCGTGCTCAGCGGCCGCAAGCGCGGCCCGCAGCCCAGCAATGCCGCTGCCGACCACGAGGACGTCGCAGAATACGTGCGGCAGGTGGCTGTGTGGCCCGAAGGTCTCGCCCGACAGGAGATAGCGTCGGGGCGCAATATATCTGCGCATTTTTCTCCTCTTGCCGCTGGCGGCGTGTTTCCCTCGCCGTGCCGCTGGGCTTTCGCCAAGGCGCTGATTGGCACAAGGTGCACACGTAACAGCCAGATTTTACCACGCCGCAACGATTGCCTCAATGGGCGGTACAGCCAGACAATCGTAGGCTGTGGCGCTGCGGCCACAGGCGATGGAGCGGGGGATAGGCTCGCCCTCTATGACACCCAGGTCGGCGTTGGCGTTGGCTCGCACCCATCCGGGAGGTATTCACCGCTCATGCCCTGTTCAGTGTAGTGAGCGTGGGGGCCATGAGCAATGAGTTCGGCTATGGCATCGGCAACGCGCTCCACTTCCTCCATGGTGTTATATAGGCCTAAACTGATGCGCACGAGGCCGGGCATGTTGCGGTGGTCACCGTGCGCTGCGCGTTCCCGATAGGTGGCCAGGTCGCTGTCGCGCAGGCCGAGGAGGCGGAAGAGGTAGGGATGCGCGCAAAAACAGCCATGACGCACGCCGATGCCCCACTCGTATCCGAGAGCCGCCGCCATCAGGCCGTGGGATATTTTCTCGGATGCGAAGGCGATCACGCTCACTTGTCCGTGGTCTGGCGGGGCTGGATCGCCGTAGAGTCGTATGCTAGGTATGGCGCGGAGGCGCTCAACCATGTGTGCGCGCAGCTGCCGCTCGTGTTTGCTGATCCTCCCCATGCCGACCTTGTCCAAGACGTGGATGGCCTTGCCGAGTGCCACGGCACCAACAAGGTTGGGCGTGCCCGGCTCTTCACGGATGGGCACGTCGGCCCAGATGACTTCGTCGGGGGTGACCAGGTGGACGGTTCCGCCCCCCACCGATTCGGGAATGCCGTGGCTGAATGTTGCACGTGGTGCCACGAGGACGCCCACCCCGAAGGGGGCGTACATCTTGTGGGCGCTGAAAACGAGGTAGTCAAAATGGGCATCGTCGGTGGCATTACCGACGCTGATGGCCGCGTGGGGAACAAACTGCGCGCCATCCACGAGAATCTGGGCGCCATACTTGTGGGCGAGGCGTGCAATAGTGCGAAGGGGTGGTGCGAGGCCGGTAACATTAGAGGCCGCGGTCACTGCCACAAGGCGGACTGCCCCGCGATGATGGCGGAGTTTTTCCTCAAGTTCGTTGAGATCCAACGCGCCGTCTTGTCTGCGCACGTCAACGTAATCCACGCGGCAGTAGGCTCGCCAGGGCAGGAGGTTGGAGTGATGTTCCATCATGGTGCAGAGTACGAGGGGACGCCCCTGCGCTCCCAGGGTGCGGGCAACCTTATTGATAGAGTCGGTTGCACTGCGTGTGAAGATCACGACATGGTATTGGGGATCAGCCCCCACCCAGCGCGCTACCTGCTCGCGACAGCAGTCATAGGTCTCCGTGGACACGCGTGATTTGTACCCGCTGCCGCGATGTACCGAGCCGTACCAGTGGAGGAATTCGTTTACCTCCTCTACCACGGCACGGAAGGGAGGCGTGGTAGCAGCGTTGTCAAAATTGATGTAAGGCCGATGGGCGCCAGAGATAAGCGGCACTTCCCGGTCCACACCCAGTATCAGACTGCGAAGGTCGGAGCAATTGCTGTACTGGCCGTGTGCAGTCGTGTACGTGTGTGGTGCTGATTGCGCCGGGTTGTCGTGTGTGATGCTCATTAGCGCCTGATGCCCGGTCGCCTACCTGGACGTCTTCTCACGGCCGCGGAGCTGGAGGGGGCGCCGGTTTTGAACGGGGCCGGCCGTCGTCGCCGGCGATGTCGAGCGTCGTCCATCCGAGCAGGAAGTCTATCAACTCACCGAGTTTGCAGTTGAGATTGACACCCAAGAACAGGATGTGCAGGAACTTGGGGCAGTTCAATGCCTGCACCAGTGAGTCTGGCAGTTCGTCGTGCAGCAGTCCCAGGCCAACGCCGCGGCGGACAGGAGAATTGGGATTCTCCTTCTCGTAATTGCCGCCATAGGCATACTGCTGGTAGCCATCTAAGAGTGCGCCCGCGGCGCGGTAGCGCATATCCAGCCAGCCGACCTGGCTCTCGCCGATGCCCAGCATCTTGCCATCCAAGTCGGCATAGCCAACCGCCAAAATGCTCTGGAAGCCGGCGTATAATCCGATGTGCGGCTTGGCGCTGAAGGTGACGCCTACGTCAAATATGTCAAGGGCGTCATTACCACGGTCCTTCAGATAGGCGCAGCCGCCGCACGCAACCAGCGCGAGGCCAAGAAAACCGACCCATGCCGCTGTGTGCCTCCGCGACATATTTCTCCTCCATTTGTGTTGATGCTGACCTGAAAAAACAACCCATTTATCACGCTCGTCTTGCCTGAGCAAGCAGTGGACAATCTAGCAGTCACTGGTGAGGAAGTCAAGCATGGCCTTTGCTTCACCAATGCCTAACTGATTGTCGTGGAATGTGTTAAAAACTCAGCTGCTTTCGGCGATATTGGTTGGGCGGCCTCACCCACGCACAAACCGCTTGCCCGGTAGTTGGCGCACCAATCCCCGTATCTCCAGCACCATCAGTGTTGCCGAGACTCCCGCCGCGGGGAGATTGGTGGCGCGGACGATGTCGTCAATGCTCTGTGGCTGACTGCCCAGGGCTGAGTAAATGCGTTTTTCCTGCGGATTGAGGGCCAGTGCGCGCGGGTTGTCAACGGGTTCCTCCAGAATCCCTGCCACTGCCTCACCAACCGGGCCGAGTTCAGATAGGACGTCATCCACTGACAGCACCAACTTCGCCCCGTCCTGTAACAGGGCATTGCTGCCGCGGCTTTGGGGGCTATCAGCTTGGCCGGGGACGGCATAGACTTGGCGGTTGAGCTCAGCTGCCCAGCGGGCGGTAATCAGCGCTCCGCTACGGCGTGGTGCTTCAATGACTATGGTGCCGAGCGCTAGGGCGGCGATGATGCGGTTGCGCGGGGGAAAGTTGGAGGGGCGCGGTGGGGTAGCAAGCGGCAGTTCGCTGATGAGCGCCCCATGGGCAGCGACCTCTGTGGCCAGTTCGGCGTGGTCTGGCGGGTAAATACGTTTCAGTCCGCAACCCAGCACGGCGATGGTGCGCCCGCCTGCAAGCAACGCTGCACGGTGTGCGGCGGCGTCAATTCCGTGGGCAAGTCCACTGACAATGCAAAAGCCCATCTTCGCGAGCGCGTGAGCAAGGCGTTGTGCCTGCGAGTGACCGTAATATGTGGAGCGGCGCGAGCCGACGATGGCCAGGGCGAGGCGGTCCTGCGGGAGCAGCATGCCGCGAACGTACAGAAGAAGCGGCGGTGCATGAAGGTCTTTCAGCCCCTGCGGGTAACGCTCGTCCCAGTAAGGCACCAGTTGAATCCCCAGGTCTTCGGCGTCGCCAAGTTCTCGTGAGACATCGAGATCCGGTGGTCGGCGCAGGGCGGCGACGAGCACGGCGCCGATTCCCTCTACACGTAGCAAGTCCTGGTCGGAGGCGCGCTGTACTGCTGCCCACGAGCCAAACCGCTCTATCAGCCGCAGATAGCGCACCGCCCCCAGACCCGGGACCGCATTGGCTTGGAGAAGTTCGCGGACGCCATCATTGGGTCTTGCGGGCAAGGAATATGTCTCCCTCGCTTATGTCGCGGCTTGAGGCTACCTTGCCTGCCGGTTGTCTGTCAAGGTTGACACACACCGTGTGGGCGGCGCTTTGCGGTGGGGGTGCAGGTGGCGTGGTGAAGAGTAGTGTGGATATTGCACGCAGAGTGTTGACGGGATGAGGGTAAGGAAAGTAGCATGAAGCACGGTTTGCGGGTCGGGATTGATGGCGTGGAGGTAGCACAGATGCCGCGCGCGCGCGGAAGGCCGCCGGCGGTGGTGCGGGATTTCCTTCACCTGGTTGCCACCTTGAACGGGCGGAAAGGCGCAGGAGCGGTGGACGCTTTCCTTCGCTTGCAAACCCGGGACGCGGAGGCACGTGAGGAACTGCTTTTTCACATAGATGGCAGGTACAGCCGACAGAAGCGGCAGTTCATCGCGTTCAACAACCGCTTGGTGCGGCAGGAGCTCCGCGCCCGCCGTCCACGGCGGCTCCTCGTGCTCCTCCCTTTCTGCGTGCAACAACGTCTCTGTCCGCACCACATCGCGTGGCGCATAGAGAACTGCCGTCGTTGTGGGCGTTGTCCGGTGGGGCCGCTCCGCGACCTCTGCGAACGCTATGACGTTGAGCTGCGCATGACCCTTCGTTCGCGTTTCGCACCGCAGTTTGTGAAAGAGACGAGGCCCGACCTGGTGTTGGCGGTGGCCTGCGAACATGAACTGGTGGCCGGTATTCTTCGTGTCGCCCCCTGCCCGTGTTACGGCATCATGAACCGTCGCCCCGAGGGCTTCTGCCGAAATACTCAAGTTGATGTGGCAGAAGTGGCGCGTGCCCTGCGGCGGTTCCTGGGACCCCCGTCATGATGAAGCAAGGCGGATTCTGGAGCAGAGGGGGCTAGAAAGCGGTCAACGCAGGATGACAACGCCAGTTCCTGATAATTCTCCCGATGGCGCCAAGCCGGTTGCCGGCCTGCGCCACTATCTCCGGCATCTGCGGCCTTTGTCGTTCCCCGTGGTTGGTTTTCATATGGCGGCCGGGTTCTTCGTGGCGCATCGCGGGGCCGTCTGGCAACTGGGTGCTAGGGATTGGGGATTCATCTGTGCTGGCGTCTCTATCTGGACGCTCCTCCTGAACGGTGGGACGCTGGCCATCAACACAGTATTTGACCGTGACGAGGGCGACATCGGCTATCTGTTCAATCCGCCACCTGTTCCGCGATATCTACTGGGGTTTTCGCTGGTGCTATTGGCCCTAGGTATGGCCTTGGCACCATTCTTGGGCTGGCGGTTTGGGATTACCTATGCCATCTGTTTGGTGATGTCGCTCTTGTATTCGGTGCCGCCAGTGCGCCTTAAGGCGAGGGCTGGTTGGGACCTCCTGATCAATTGCAGTGGCTACGGGATGCTCACTTTCTATGCCGGTTGGGCAGTGGCGCGGAAGCCTCTGGAGCCCCGCGGTTTGTTCGCGTGCCTCGGCTATCTCTTGCTTTTCATCTGCTTCTATCCGCTGACTCAGATCTATCAGAATGAGGAGGACCGCAGGCGCGGCGACCGAACATTTGCACTCCTCCTGGGGCGGCGTTGGGTTCTGCGGTTGTCTCTGGCAATGATGGCGGCAGCCTTTGTGCTTTTTGGCGCACATGCGGTTTGGGGTGGGCTGAGTTGGCGTGTAATCGGTCTGCCGCTGGCCTTTTTCGCCTGGTGTGTCGTGCTTATCCCCTGGAATCTGCGGCAGGAACGGTATGACGAGAAACGCGGCATGTATCGCGCCCTCTGGGCCTGGGGTCTGACGGACATCGCGATTGTTTTCAATGCCGTCGGGCCATAGCGATTGGGTTGCCAACTCGGCGCACTCGGGCGGGCAGCGAGCGCCCCCCTGCATCCCTCTGGTTAGTCAGTCAGGCTTTGTATCAGGAGAAGCACATGAAGATCGGCTTTCTGACGGCGTGCCTCAGGAAGGTGCCGTTGCTGGACCTTATTCGCTGGGCAGGTGAGAATGGTTTTCGTGCCCTGGAACTGGACTCCGGCATGGTGGAGGGCGAGGGTCCCTGGGTGGGCGCAACGCTCCAAGTGCACGGGTTGACCAGGGAGCACGCTCAGCAGATCAAGTCCGCCGCCAGCACCGCAGGGGTGGAAATCTCCTGCCTGACCTTCTGTCACAACATGCTCGACCCTGACGAAAATGCACGCCAGAAGCGCATCCAGCATCTGGAGTGCGTCATTGAGGCGGCGGCGCTGCTTGATGTTGATAACGTTTCCTGCTTCGTTGGCCGCGACCCGACAAGAACCATTGAGCAGAATCTAGAGATCTTCAGGACAGTCTTCGCCGGTCTCACACGCAAGGCGGCGGACGCTGGCGTGAGGCTTGCACTGGAGAATTGGCCGGGTGTCGGCTGGCAGTTTGAGGGCCTTATCGGTAACATTGCCTGTTGTCCCGTGATCTGGCGGCGTCTTTTCGAGATCTATCCCGACATGGGTCTAAATTTTGACCCATCGCACCTCGTCTGGCAGGGCATTGACCACTTGGCGGCCATCCGTGAATTCCACCGCCACATCTACCACGTTCACGCCAAAGATACGGAGGTCCTGGACGCGAAACTCCGAGATAGCGGCATCCTCCTCCTCAGGCCGTCGTGGTTCCGTTACCGTATTCCCGGCTTCGGGGAGGTCAAATGGGCGGAGTTCATTTCAACCCTCGCTGAGATCGGGTATGACGGGGCAATCAGCATTGAGCACGAGGACCCGGTCTGGCGTGGCGACGAGGAAAAGGTCAAGCGCGGGCTGATCCTCGGTCGCAAACATCTGGAACAGTACGTCTGAGGCCTGTGCGGGATGCCGTTGCGCCAGTGCACTTTTCCTTTGAGGTGAGTGGGTGGTCCGCGTCAAGATTTGCGGCATCACCAATGTAGCGGACGCGCGCGCCGCGGCCGCCCTTGGGGCAGATGCGTTGGGGTTCAATTTTGTCCGTGGCAGCCGCCGCTATGTTACCCCCGAAATGGCGAAGGCCATAATTGTGGCGCTGCCGCCATTTGTGGTGCCAGTGGGTGTATTTGCCGACGCACCTATCACGCAAGTGCGGGAGATATGTGATTTCTGCGGCATCCAGACCGTGCAACTGCACGGTGACGAATCGCCCGCCTACGTCGCACGCCTGCACCACTATCGCCGCATCAAGGCAGTGCGGGTGGCCACCCTGGAAGACCTGCGTCTGCTGGAACGGTACACGGTAGATGCTTATCTTCTTGACGCCAAAGTACCGGGCGAACTGGGCGGGACAGGCGAAAGTTTTGACTGGAATCTGGCTGCCGAGGGCCGCCGCCATGGTCTCATAATCCTTGCGGGCGGTCTGACCCCAGAGAACGTCGCGGAAGCTGTGCGACGGGCCAGGCCGTATGCGGTGGACGTGGCCAGCGGGGTTGAAGTCGAGCCAGGTATTAAAGACCGACACCTGATAGCTGCTTTTGTTGCTGCCGCGAAGTCTGCTGTGTGAACGCCACCTGAGGCCGTGGCCGGAGTTGTTGTCCAGCGAGCGAGAATTTACTCAGGCTCGGCCCGACATCACCGCACCAATCCTGGAGCCACGCTACTCGTCCAGCGATTCCTCAGACCGCTGAAGGCTCTGCCGGCGACGTGGTCATCCTGCCTATATTTCTGGTGGGCGGTAGCAGTCTGTGTCTTGGTGCGCGGGGGCGGTAACGTCGTCGGGAGCGGAACATGCTGGGGTCTAGGCCGGGGTCTTCAGTTCCATCCCC
>Ga0272448_1000065_pt1 | contig 148589 bp, 106 predicted proteins | sample YNPCB0191_FD_202220 | JGI IMG/M metagenome (GOLD analysis project Ga0272448, IMG submission 202220) | Hot spring sediment microbial communities from Yellowstone National Park, WY, United States - YNP-CB-019-1 | ecosystem: Environmental > Aquatic > Thermal springs > Hot (42-90C) > Sediment... | reverse complement strand
TCCCTCGCGGTCCCCGTGTCGCCAGACCCGCGCGTTCCGCCGCGGCGGGATCAGCGCCCGGGATCGCCTCCCAGACCTCGCGACGGTCGCATGCCCCGTCGCCGCTGACACGGGATAGCCGGACATCAGAGCTCCAGGCGGTAGCGGTTGACCAGCGCCCGGTTGTACTCCGACCAGTTGCGCACCCGGTAGCGGACCTTGGCCATGGCAGCCTCGCAGCCCCTCGGACCTGATTGATTTGTCGGCTGCCGACCGAAAAATCTTTGTCAACCTCTCCCGACCAACTACAATTTGCGCAACAAAGCCATGCACGGGTACCATGCAGACCTGTGCGGTATATCGGAGCTCAGGTGCAAAGTGGCCGCTCGCGGCGGCGGGAACTGTCCGTCCCCCTCCCAGCTCGACGGCTCGGTCCGGGTGGCCTGATCGCCCGGGGGACCGCGCTCTTGTTTTCGGCGGGAGCGCTCCTCGGCGGCGGCGCGCCGGCGGCCGGGGCGGGGGAACTACTCGTCGCCTCGCGCGGAGAGGCCATCGCCGGCGTCGTGGTCCGGCCCCAGAGCGGCGAGGGCGAGCGAGCCGCAGCCGAGGACCTGGTCAGGTACGTGGAGCTTATGACCGGCGCGCGGCTGCCCCTGTTCGGGCCGGAGGAGCTCCGCGCCGGGGCCGGCAGGTCGCTCATCGTGGTCGGGCAGGCCGCACTGGACGCGGAGCCGTCGCTCGCGGGGAGGCTCTCCGCGGTCGCGAAGAAGGACCCGCTCCTCCGGGCCGACGCCATCGCGCTGCTGCGCAAGGGCGCTCGCATTTACCTCGCCGGCACGAACGACGAGAGCCATTACTACGCAGTCGCAGAGCTCCTGAGCCGCTGGGGCTGCCGCTGGTACACGCCGACCGAGTTCGGCGAGTGCGTCCCGGAGCGCGAGAAGCTGGCCGTGGGGGAGCTCGACTACGCATACGCGCCACCCTTCGAGATCAGAACCTACTGGATCTCCTGGAACGGCGACGAGACCGGCCGGCGCGAGTTCCTCAGGCGGAACCGCATGACCTCCGGGGTGGGCGTACCGAACGGGCATGCCCTGGGTCAGTACGTCCGGGACCTGAACCCCGACGTATTCCGCGTGCCGATCGCCGAGATGTCCACCGCCAGGCACGTGGCCGCGAAGCTGGAGCGCGACTTCGCCGAGGGCAGGCCCATCATGCTCGGCATAGAGGACGGCGTCTACGAGCCGCAGTCGGAGATCGACAGGAAACTCGTGTCTCTTCAGTGGGACAAGTATTACCTGCAGCCCTCGGTGACGGACGCCTTCATGGAGTTCTACAACAACGTGAGCCGGCTCCTGCTGGCGAAGTTCCCGCGGAGCGGTTCGAGAATCGGCTTCCTCGCATACTCCAACATGACCCTCCCGCCGGTGCGCGAGATCGTCGCGGAACGGCCCCTGGTGGCGTACCTCGCGCCGATCGATATCGACCCCATCCACGGCATGGACGACCCTGAGTCGCCTCCCCGCCAGGAGCTCAGGCAGATGCTCTACAAGTGGGCGAAGGTGATGCAAGGCCGGCTGGCGATCTACGACTACGACCAGGGTATGCTCGTCTGGCGCGACGTTCCGAACCCCCTGGTGCCGAGCGCCTTCCTGCAGGACGTCGCGCACTACCGGCGCGCCGGGATCCTCGGCGTCGACACCGAGTCGCGCGGCGCCATCGGCACCACGCTCGTCAACCTGCACCTTCGCGGCCAGGCCCTGTGGAACCCGGACCTGGACGCCGACGCGCTGTTCGCCGAGTTCTTCGAAAAGTTCTACGGCCCCGCCGCCGCCCCCATGGGCGAGTACTGGCGCACGATCCTCAGGGCCTGGGAAGAGACTATCTGCACGGAGCACGAGTACTTCGTCATACCGGCGATATACACGGCAGAGCTCGTGTCGAAGATGCGGCAGAAGCTCGAGGCAGCGGAGCGACTGATCGAGCCCCTCCGGGCCAAGAAGGAGCCCTCGCGCAACGAGAGGCTGTACCTGGCCCGGATGAGGCTCGCCAGGCTGAGCTTCGATATCACGGAGGCGTACACGAGGATGGTCCGCGCCGCGGCGACCGACCTCGATTATGCCGCGGCCGTACGCTGGGGCGAGTGCGGCCTGGCAGCCAGGCAGGCCATGGCCGACATGGGTGGGATCTTCACGACGACCGGACTCGAGGCCGGCGACGCCTGGTGGCCGGGCGAGGTCGCGCAGTATCGGGATCTGGCGAGGCTCACCGAAGGTCCCGAGGGGCGTCTCCTGGCGAAGCTCCCGCTCGAATGGGCCTTCAGACGGGACAAGGGGAACAGGGGGCTCGAACGGGGCTTTCACACCTCGCCGCCCGATCTCGCGTACTGGCGCTCGCACGGCGCGAGGCTCTCGCCGAGGGCCAGGAAGGACTACCCCGATGAGTGGGAGATGGTCCGCGCCGACCTCTACATACAGGCGCAGGGGATAAGGGACGCCGACCGGCAGGGTTTCACGGGTCACGCCTGGTACCGGACGGAGATCGAGCTCTCCGAGGCCCAGACATCGGGCGAGGTGCGGCTGCGCTTCCCCGGCATCTTCAACGAGTGCTGGTTGTACGTGAACGGTCGCGAGATCGCGCACCGGGAGCAGCACCCGCTCTGGTGGCGGAACAGCTACAGATTCGAGTGGGACGTGGACCTGACCTCGAAGCTCAGGCCGGGGAAGAACTCCGTGGCCGTGCGGATCCACAACCCGCACCACTTCGGCGGGATGTTCAGACGCCCGTTCCTCTACCGGAGGGCCGCTGGAGGGACCTAGCCGGGCGGGGGGGCACGACGGGGGGGCCGCATGGAGCTGCGCAGGCCGGGGACGCAGGTGGAGCTCCGCCCGCACCGGCGCAGCGCCGCGGCAAGGGCGATCGCGATCACGGCGATCGCAGCGCAGAGCGCCATTGTCGCTGCAGGAGCGCCGGTGGAGGTGCGCCTGGCCTCCGCCGGGAAGGCGATGCTCCCGGTGGTCGTCTCCGAACACGCGGGCGAGAGGGTCCGCGCCGCAGCTACGACGCTCGCTGCGTACCTGGGCCGGATCGCCGGCACCGAGTTCGCCGTGAAGACGGGTGACGGCGGCTCCGGCATCGTCGTCGGCCTGCCCGGGCAGTTCACGGCCCTGCCCTTCCGCCCGGCTTTCGGGAAGGGGCCCTTCGACAGGGAACGCTACATCCTGCGCTCCGGGGCCGGCGGCGTCTGGCTCGTCGGCTCGACCGATCTCGCCGTCGAGCACGCGGTCTGGGACCTCCTCTGGCGGCTGGGTTACCGGCAGTTCTTCCCAGGCGAGACATGGGAGGTGGTGCCCAGAACGGACCCGCTGAAGGTCGCCGTTGACGCGGATGAGTCCCCGGACTTCCACGCCCGCCGCATCTGGTACAACTGGGGCATGAACTGGGGCTACAACGTCAGGCCTTACAACGACTGGTGCGCGCGGAACCGCGCGGTCAAGGGATTCTCCCTCGAGAGCGGTCACGCCTACGAGGACATCATCGCCTCGAACCGCGCCGCGTTCGACGCGCATCCCGAGTACTTCGCCCTGGTCGGCGGAAAGCGGCAGCCCTCCAAGTTCTGCATATCGAACCCAGGGCTCAGGAGGCTCGTCGCGGAAGACGCGGCGAGGCGTTTCAGGGCCAACCCCTCCCTCGACAGCATCTCGATGGAGCCGAGCGACGGGGGCGGGTGGTGCGAGTGCGACGCCTGCGCGCGGATGGGAAGCGTGAGCGACAGGGCGCTCTCCCTCGCGAACGAGGTCGCCGCCGCAGTCAACGCGCTCGGCCTCGGGGAGAAGTACGTAGGCATGTACGCCTACAACGAGCACTCCCCGCCCCCGAACGTCAAGGTTCATCCCAGGGTGATCGTCAGCGTAGCGACGGCCTTCCAGCGCGGCGGGCTCACCCTGGACCAGATCATGGACGGCTGGCGCTCGAAGGGCGCGACACTGGGAATCTACGATTACTTCAGTGTCGTGGTCTGGGACTGGAACCTCCCGCGCCGCTCGCGCGCGGCCTGGCCGTGGGAGCTGGCGAAGTCCATTCGCCACTACCACAGCCGCGGCGCGGCTAGAAGAGGTCTTCCTCCCTCGCGGGCGGCCTCTGCGGACGTGGAGGGGCCGCGGGGCGACGTTCCCTCGCCGCCATGACCGCGACCCCGGTCGCCAGCGGCACGAACCCCGTCGGGGACCAGGTCTCGACGGCCATGAGGCCTTCCTTCCCGTAGACCGCGACCGCCATCTCGCCGAGCTCGCCCAGGAGGTCCTCGACGGGCGGCATGCGGAGCGTGAACTCCCTGAACCTGCGGCCGAACCAACCGGGCACGAAGGACGCGATGTCGAACGCGACGCCGCCCGCGCGAGCTGCGTCGAGCGTGACTGAGACCCACGCCCCGGGCGAGAGCTCCCGGAGGGCGGAGCGCACCGGGCCGGCGCCCGGCTCGGGCTCGTCGAGCTCGGCGAGGAGGGCCGCGCGCGAGCGCTCGCGGATGAGCCTCTTCATGCCCTGGACCGAGAGCGCCGCGCAGAGGGCCTCGCCGTCCACGCAGAAGGCGGGCGTGACGACGGCGGGCACGTCGCGGTCTCTCGGCAGGATCGCGGCGATCGAGAGGCCCCCGGACTCGACGCGCTGCACGTCGGCCTCCTCGACCACCTGCTCGAGGCGTCCCAGCAGCTTCCGGAGGCCATCGGGAGAGCGCGACTCGAAGACGAGCGTCGCGTCAGGGACGAACCCGGCCTCCCTGGGCGAGACCCTGAGCGAGAGCCTGCCGGAGAGCGTCCGGAGGAGCTCGGTCTGCTCCATGCCGACGGCCGCGGCGGCGTCCGATAGGCCGCGCGCGAGCTCCCGGGCCGCCTGCTCCCCCTCCACGGACCGGAGGAGTTCTCTCGCCTTGTCGAAGGACGGTTGCAGATCGAGCATCGCCTCGACCGCGAGGAGCGGGCGCTCCTGCCCGAGCGCCTCCGCGAGCCTGTCGCGTGCGAGCTCGCCCTGCGCGAGGAGCGAGAGAACGCCTGCACCCGGCGGCGCGCAGACGACGAACGCCTCCTTCACGCCGCCCGGCTGCGGCCCCTCCGCGCGCGGGTGCACCGCGAGGCCGTAGCCCGCCGTGGCCCGGTCGAGTCCCGTCGCCGCGAGGATCTGCCGCTCCCTGGGGGCGATCGCCCCGCCGAGCCTCGCGAGCACCGCCTGGACGTTCCAGAGGACCAGGAGGTCCTCCCCCCCGCCGAGCCTCGAGCGGAGCTCCTTGCAGGCGGGGATGTCGGCGAGGCACTCCCTCTTCGGCTTCTCGCCCCGCGGGGCGGCCGCGCGGGAGATGAACTCCTCGAGCGGCGCCCTCCCGATCGAGAACGCGAAACCTTCGCCCGCGAAGGCCCATGCGACGTCGAGCGGCATCCCGGGCAGCGGCAGCCCGACTGTCGAGACCTTCGCGCCCATGTAGTCGTAGGTCTCGACCGCCAGGCCTTGTGCCCCCGCGAGGCCCGCGAGGAACGCGGTGAACGACTCGATCGCGCGGGCCTCGGGCCGTTTCGCCTCGATCCAGACCAGGGCCTGCGGTATCTGGGGCGGCTCGCCCTGGAGGTCGTAGAGCGCTGCGAAGGCGCCTCCCGCGAAGAGCCGCTCCACGTCCTCGAGCGTGACGCCGGTGGCGGCGAGCACCGCGCCGAGCTGTTCCCTGCCCGAGCGGAGCGCCCGCTCGAAGCGGCGGGGGAGCTCGAGCGCCTCCGCGATCCGCCACAGCCCCAGCCCGCGGAGACGTTCGAGCGTCCTCGAGACGTTCCTCACGGAGACGAGGCCCATCGCGCCGGGCGGCAGGAGCTCCTCGGGCGCTCGGGCGGCGCGCGCACCGCCCGGACCGCCCGCCCCTGGGCGTTCCGCATCGCCGGCGCTAGACGCGCGGACGGACAGCACAGCTACGGCGAAGATCGCCGGGAGCTTCGAGCCGAGTCTCCCGAGGCGCCGACCCTCGGCCGCGACGGCTGAACACAGGGCTCTCACGAGGCCACCCCCTCTGCCTTATTGGTTGTTTCTCTCCTGGAACGGCGTGAGCAATCTAGTCGGGACCTGGGTCTCCCTCAAGCGTCATCCCGCCGACTCGTCCCTGCCTTCTTCGCCCTCCATCCCCGAAGGGCGCTGGGCGCGCCCACGAGCGTCTCGTTCCGCGGCTTCCGGCGGAGCGGCGCTGCATACCATCTCGAGGAGCCTCCCGACCGCCTCAGGCCCCGGCGGGAGCTCCGCCCTGAAGACGGGCGTCCGCGCCTCGACGAGCTCCGCAGCGGCGACGAGCATGGAACCTTCGGTCCCGAGCGCACCGCCCGGCAGCGCGACGAGCGCCGCCACTGCCCTCGCGCCCTCGAGACGCTCGACGATGAACTCCCGGCCTGGCCTCAGCCGGACGACCCCCCCGAGCGGCGAGCCTTCCGCGCTCGAGGCGGGCTCCCACGGGAGGCCGGAGGCGAGCCAGCCGTCCGCCGGCGCGCGGGAGGACCTGGATACGAACGCCGTGTCGTCGGCCAGCCCTCGGGCGCCGAACTCCTCGCGCGCGTGCGCTGCCGCGGTGGACTTTCCACAACCCGGCGGTCCGGTGAAAAGAAACGCGCGCCCCTCCAGCTCGACCCCCGAGGCGTGGAGGACGAGCCCACCGCGCGAGACGCACCTCAGGATCGCCACGAGCCGCGAGGCGGCGCGGACGCCCTCTTCGAGGCCCCCGCTCGCGCAGCGCAGCTCGACGTGTGCCAGGTCGCGCGAGATCTCCGCCTCGACGAGTTCGTCGCTCAGCCGCCAGCGCCCGGAGCCGAGGGCCTCGACGCCGGCGCGGGCGCCGGCCCCGCGGCGCGCCGGCGGGGCGCTCGCGTCGATGATCACGTCGGCACGGTCGCTCGCGCGGTCCGCCGCAGCCGGGCGCTCTCCCCGCAGGAGACCGGGCATCTCCTCCGGAGGGCCGCCCCTCACGAGGTAGGTCTCCCCGGCGAGCACGAATACCGCCGCGCTCACGAGGTCCCCCCGGAGAGCGCCGCTAGGACCCGCGCGAGCCGGCAGGCGGCGGGCGAGGCCGCCGCGATGTCGCCCGTCTCGGCCAGGGCGAGACCCGGGCAGCGCACGCAATGGCCCCTCAGGCCGCAGGCGCGGCACGCGGGGAGGTCGTCCAGTCTCATCGCGCGCAGGCGCTCGAGCCGCGGACTCCGCCAGATCTCGGCGAACGACGAGCGCCTGAGCGACCCGGCGGCCTCGCCGATCGCTACGCAGGGCGTCACCATACCGGAGGGCGTCAGGCGCGCGGTGCTCCTCCCGGCCGAGCAGAGGGGCGAGAGCGGCTCCAGGTTCCCGCCCCCCGGCACCGGTCTGCCGCCCGACAGCTCGCGCAGGACGGCGAGCATCTCCTCCTCCGGGAGCTGCTCCGCGAGAGGTGCGCTTCCGCCCGAGGCGCTCGGCACGACGGTCACGTCGACGACGAGCCCAGCCCCGAACTCGCGCGCGAGGGCCCGGACGCAGGAGAGCTCCCCGCGGTTCGACTTGAGGAGGGGCGTCTTGATCGTGATCGGCAGGCCCCGCGCGCGCAGGAGCTCGAGCGCCCGCTGCGTGCGGGCGAAAGAGCCCTCCACGCCCGTGACGCGGTCGTGCACCTCCTCGCGGCCGTAGACCGAGACGTCGACCGAGGCCGTCCCTGCGCGCGCGAGCGCGTCCGCCTCGCGTTCGCCGAGGAGCGTGCCGTTCGTGAGGACTCGCAGGGCGAACTCGCGCTCGGCGGCCGCCTGCAGGATCTCGACGAAGTCGGGCCTGGTGAGCGGCTCGCCGCCCGAGAGGACGAGGAAGAGGACGCCCGCGCGCGCGAGTTCGTCGAGCGCCCGCGTGCATTCCCGGAGGGTCATGGGCTCCGCGTCCTCCGGCTCGACGTAGCAGTGTCGGCACCGGAGGTTGCAAGCGTAGGTGAGTTCCCAGAGGACGGCGAGCGGCCGGCAGTCCCAAAACGCAGCCTCGTAGATGGCGTCGAGCCTTCCGCCCGGAGCGGAGGGGTCTATTCGAACGGTTTCTGACATGCCCCGAGCGTGCGGCAGGTGCCGGGCGGTTTGGGCTTGCCTCCGCCGGCGCCCTCGCGCAGCGAGCTGCACAACGCTGCGACCACCTCGAGCGCCTGCGTCTCGGCGACGGTCGGAGGCTCGTAGGCGGAGCCATCCGGAAGCTCGGGCTCCGGCGCGCTCGATGGCGAGGGCGACTCGCCCGCCTCGGCTGCGCCGAGCGCAATGAGCTTCGCGATGAAGCCGTCGAGGTCGCGCGCGGCGGTCTCCCCGCTCACGCGGTACCGCTCCGAGAGCGCCCGTGCGATCTCCGGGCGCGCCCGCTTCCCGTCCATCAGGGCCCAGGCGGCGGAGCCGGGACCGTTCAGCACGTGGGCCTCGTGCCGCGCGGGGACGATCACGACGGCCTCCCCGGCGACGAGCCTCGAGGCCGTGCCGCGCGCGCGCCTGGGGTAATCCGGACCGCTCATCTCGCTACCCCCTTCGGAGCATCCGCCGCGCCGCGATCCAGGCGGCGCCTATCGCGAGCACCCCCGCGCCCGCCGCCAGGACCACCCAGGCCGACCCGTCGGCGATCCACCGGCCGCCCGAACCGGCCCCGGCCGGCAGAGGCGGCGCGCCCGGGCCGAACGGCCGCCCCGCAGACGACCTGGCGAGCAGGCCCTCGCGCGAAAGCCTGTAGCTCTCCTCCATCCGCGCGGCCGCCGCGGCCTCGGCCGTTGTGAGGCTCCTGCCCGCCGAGACGGCCTCGAGCGCTCGCGCGATCCCCGGGTCGCCCGGGGTCCGGCCGACGCGCTCGCTGTCGCGCCACTCCTCGAGGAGCTCGCTCGCGAGCTCCCTGTCCCGCGCCGTGGAGGTCGAACCGCTCCGGGCGCGGACGAGCATCTCTTCGATCTCGTCCAGGCCGAACGCCTCGCGCGCGCCGAGGCCGAAGAGCCACGCGAGCGCCCACACCATGATCAACTTATCCCGCCTCGCGCGCGAAATCAAGGCGCCGCCCCTAGGAGATCGGGCTCCTCCGGGGGGCCGCCTGGCCTCGCCGCCCCCGCGACGGCCGGAATCACCCGGCGAGCCGTGCGAGGAGGGGGAGTCGAACCCCCAACCCTTTCGGGACTGGATCCTAAATCCAGCGCGTATGCCAGTTCCGCCATCCTCGCGCCTCGATCGTATGCTACCTGTGCACGGGGGAGGGTCAAGCCGCGCCTGGCGGACCGGGCCGCCGCAGAGTCGCGCCCTCACGAGATGCCAGTGCTCGCAGCGGGCGACGCCGGGCGCGAGGCGCGGCCACGAGCTTCCTGCTGAAGACGCTCCCGAGTGCCGCCGCGCAGAGACCTGCGCCCGTGACTGGGCGGCAGGGAGCAGCCTCGCGATGAGCCTCTGGAAACCGCTTGCGAAGGTCTCCCGAAATGGCGCCGCTACGGCCGCCCTCCGAGCGGCTCGCCGAAGAGCCCTGCCGAACCCTCGCGCCGGCCTCGCGCGACGAGCGCGAGCGCGGCCTTCGCCGCGTTCTCGAGGAAACCCGGCAGCCCCTCGGCCAACGCGGCCAGGCGCAGCATGTCGCGTTCCAGGGCCCTGTCGCGCGCGAAGGCCCGGGTCCGCCCGAGGACATAGCCCAGCCCGTCCACGCGGAGGAGGCGGCTCGCGGCGTGGCGGGTCCACCTGCGCGCGAGTTCCCCCCACCGGGCGGTGCGCAGGAGCCCGTCACCGGCCGAGACGACCACGCCGTCCTCGCCCGGGCCGCAGCCGCAGACGACTACCCAGTGCCACCTCGCGAGGCCCGTCGGGACGAGAATGACGAGCGCCTTCCCCTCCGAGAGCGCGCCGTTCGCCTCACGCAGGCCGAGCCTCCGCCGCATGGACGCCCGGACGCCGAGCACCCGGAGCGTGCGCAAGTGGTGGCCCGGCGTGTCGAGCTTGTCAGCACCTTCGCGGAAGCCCCAGGCCTCGAGCAGCCGCTCGCGCGAGAAATCGAGCCCCGCCTGCCGGAGCGCCGAGAGCGCCGCCGTCGGGCCGCAGTCGTTCGGGCCGGCCATGCGGAGGGGAGCGAACCCGCTCAGGAGCGACACGCCAGCCGAGTTCACGGAGTGCGCCTCTTTCCGCACGGCCTCCGGGAGAGCGCCGCGCCGGGCGCCGCCGCTCCGTCAGCGACGCTCCGCGGGCGGCGCCTCTCTTCGGTCCGAACCGCTCGCGGCTGGCGCGGGGGCGGTCTTCAGCCACTTTTTCCACTCCTCGACCGCGCGCGCGCGGTGTTCAGCGGGCGACTGGGCCTGGTAGCCGAACGTCTCGCCGGTGAGTTCGTGGAGTATCCTCGCGGCGGCCCGCCGGACGCCGGGCTGCGGGTCCTCGAGCGCTTCGACGAGCGTCCGCGCCGCCTCGAGGTACAGGGCCGCTCGCGCGCCGGGGGTCCACCACTCCAGGCCCGAGCCCAGTGCCCTGAGCGCGGACGTCCGCACGTAGGGCGAAGGGTTGCGGAGGTCCTCCGCGAGCGCTTCGAGGCCCGCGCGCTCGCCGAGGATCACGAGCGCCTCGGCCGCCGCGTGGCGGCTGGAGAGCGCCTTCGCGCCGAGCTGGCCGCCGAGCTCGCGCAGGATACGAACGAGCGCCGCCTCGAGCGCCTCGGCCTTGCCGGTCGCCCCGCGGCTCCGCATGCGCGCGAGGGCGAGTCCCGCCTCGGCGGCGAGGGCCGAGTCCCGGAGCTCGAGCGCCTGGGCGAGCCAGTTCTCGCGTGTCTCGCCTCGATGCGCGGCGTACCAGGCCTTCCAGGCCTCGCGGTCGGACCCGAAGTCGTGGCAGGTGATCCGCCGGAGCGTCTCGATCGAGAGCCCCACGAGCTCCGCGTCGTCGAGGTCGAGCATCCCGACGAGGACGTCCATCTCCGTCTCGGTGCCGGACTCGGCGAACGCCCGCAGCGCGATCCTGCGCACGAGCGCGTCGGGGTCGTCGAGGAGCCGGCGGAGGAGCTCGAGGCTCCCGGCGCGCAGCTCGCGCCAGGAGAGGGCGAGCGCCGCGCTCCTCCGCACGCGCGCGTCCGGGTCGCCGAAGAGCCGGGGGAGCGCGCTCTCGCTGGTGCGCTCGCGGAGCCCCAGGGCCTTCGCCGCCGCGCAGCGGACCTCGGGCCTGGCGTCCGAGAGCGCCGCTAGGAGCGCCCGGTCGAGCTCCCCCGCCGGGGACTCGGCCTCGCGGGACGGGCCGGTCCCGCCGAGGAGGAGCACCGCCTTTCCTGCGACCGCCCGGACGAACGGACTCGGGTCGGCGAGCGCACGGGCGAGGACGCCTTCCGCCTCCTCGCCGCCCGCGTGCGCCGCTTCCCAGGCGGCCGTCGCCCTGACGAACGGATCGGGGTCGGCGAGGACCGAGGGCGGGAAGAGCCGCGCCGGAGGCCCGTCCGCCGGCGGCCGGGCGCGCTCGGTGGCGATCCGGCCGAGCACCCTGAGCGCGGCGGCGCGCACCATCGGCTCCGGATGCGCGAGGGCCCCCGCCGCGAGGGCCTCGGCGCGGTCGGCGGCCATGTGCGACAGGGCCTCCTCGGCGCCTGCGCGCACGTCTGGGAGCGGATGGGCGAGGAGTGCGCTCAGTTGTTCCTCTGCCTCGTCGTCTCCGATCTCGGCCAGGGCCCTCACGGCGAGGCTGCGCGCGTCGGGAGGAAACTTCGCGTCGCCTGCCACCTCGACCAGCGCCACCACGGCCTCCCTGCCGCGCGAGACGAGCATTCTCTTGACCGCCGTGCGCACCTCCACGGCGGGGTCGGCGAGCTGCGCCGCGAGCGCCGCGGTCCTCGGGTCGAGCGCGCCCTGCCACGCCGCGGCCGCCTGGCCCTGCGAGCGCTCGTCGGGGCGCGCGACGACCGCGCGCTCGCTCAAGACGCGCCGGAACTCGACGCGCAGCTCCAGGGCCGAGCCCAGGTCCCCCGCGATGGAGGCGATGACGCGGCAGGTCTCCTCGCAGTCGCTCGAGAGGAGGACCGTCCTCGCGAGGCCCCTCTCGTCCGCGGTCGCGCGCTCGACCGAGAGCATCGCCGGCGCGGCCCTGCCCTCGCCCGAGCCCGGCGCGATGCGGAACTCGACCTGCGCGCCCCATCCGGACGGGGCGAGCTCCGCGGTGAGCACGGTGAAGGAGTCGCGCGTCAGGTGCCCCCCGGCCGCGAGCTCCGAGCGCTCCGACGTGAAGCGCACGAGATGCGGCCTCGGCGGCCCCGCGAGGGCGCACGGCGCCGCGAGCCCCGCGAGGGCCAGGATCGCAAAGGGCGCGCGAGGGCCCGCACTGCGTGCGCCCAGACCTCTCACCGCTCGGGCCCTCCTGCGTCCCGGGCGAGCTCGAGAGCCTTCGCCGCCTCGTCGCCGACGGTGACGAGACCGGTATCCTCCGGCCGCATGCGGAGCGGCGCCACGGACCGGGCGAGCGCCTCGAGCTCCTTCCGCGCGCGCCCGGAGCCCTCGACGACGTAGAAATGCCTCGCCGCCGCCAGGCGCACCCTCGGGTCGGGGTCTCCGAGGAGCGACTCGAGCCGCGTGCGCGCCGCGGACCCCGCATCATCGCGAGCGTGCGAGGCCTGCTCGGTCGGCGCGAGGTAGTTCGCGACGGCCAGGGCCGCGCGGAAACGAACCTCGCCCTCCGGGTCCGAGAGCATGGCCGTCAGACGCGCGAGGGCGGCCGCTCGCGGCCTGATGCGTCCCGCGAGCGCACCCGCGGCGGATGCGCGCACGGCGGGCCTGGCATCAGAGAGGAGCTTCTCGATCGCGCCTGCGAGCTCGTCGGAGGCGGCGCCGGCCCGGAGGGCCTCGGAGGCCGCTTCTCTCACGAGAGGCGAGTTCGACTCCAGGGCCCTGGCCAGCGCTCCTTCTGCGCCGCCGAGCTCTCCGAGCGCCCTGGCGGCCTCCGCGGCGACGAGCGGCGCGTCCTGGGCGAGGGCCTTCGCCAGCGCGGCGATCGCCGCAGGTGCGCAGGCCGCCGGGCCGGAGGCGCGGGCCTTTCCCCACAGGGCGAGCGCCGCGGCGCAGGCGGCCCTCGCGTGCGCCGACGGGTCGTTCTCGAGCGCCTCGGCGAGGAGGATGTCGCCGCCCTCGGGGGCGAGGGCCCCGAGGGAACGGGCGGCCGCCGCGCGCACCCAGGCCGAGACGTCCTCCCTGAGCGCGGCCGCGAGGGCCCCGATGACCTGGGGGCCGGCCCCGGCCCTCGGGCCGCTCGCGAGCTCCTCTGCGGCGCGCTCCCGCTCGCGGGCGTCCAGGGCGCAGCGCAGCTTCTCCACGATGGCGGCGAGCCTGCCGCCTGGCGCAGGAGCCGCAGCCGCCGCTGCACGCTCGCGCCAGGCCGCCCACCACTCCGAGACCGGCCCGCCCGAGCCGGCCGGCGCGAGTTCGTCGAGCCTCGCCGAGACCTCTCGGACCAGGCCCGGCTCGCCGGTCCCGGCGAGGGCCAGCCTGAAGAAATCCGCGAGGGCCTCGCAGGCCGCGGGGGCGAGCTCCGAGTCCGCCGCGCCGCCGCGGGCCGCGGCGGAGAGTCGCGCCGCCTCCAGTCGCGCGAGGCCCAGGAACGCCGTCGCCCTCAGGTTCGCGCCGTCGAGCCTCCGCGCCTCGTCGAGGAGCCGCGCCGCCTCGAGCAGTTCCTGCCGCTCGGCGTCTGCGCGGGCCGGGCGACGTCTGGCGCGGAACACCGCGAGCCGGTACCGGGCCTCCCCGAGCTGGGCGAGGAGCTCCGCCTCCTCGCGGGATGAGGCGCGCTCTTCCCCGAGGGCCGAGGGGCAGGGAAGTGCGGCGCACAGCGCCGCCAGGGCGGCGACGCGCGAGGGACGCGCCTCACGACGCCGCATCGCGGACCTCCGCGGCTGGCGCGTCTATCATCCTGGCCCCCTCCGCGAGCTCGATCGCGCGCAGGAGCGCCTTGGCCTTGTTCAGGCTCTCCTCGTACTCCGCGGCGGGGCGGGAGTCCGCGACGATGCCGGCCCCGGCCTGGACGTACGCCTCACGTTCGCCGGGGAGCGGGGGCCCGGGCATCACGATGGTCCGGATCGCGATGCAGGTGTCGAGGTTCCCGAAGAAGTCGATGTACCCGACGGCCCCCGCGTAGACCCCGCGCCGCGCGGGCTCGAGCTCGTCGATGATCTGCATCGCGCGGACCTTCGGCGCGCCGGAGACCGTGCCCGCCGGGAGGCACGACTTCAGGGCGTCGAAGGCCGTGAGACCGGTCCTCAGGCGGCCCTCCACGTGGCTCACCAGATGCATCACGTGGCTGTAGCGCTCGATGACCATCCGCTCGCTCACGCGCACCGTGCCGTACTCGGCCACGCGGCCGATGTCGTTCCTGCCCAGGTCGAGGAGCATCGCGTGCTCCGCGAGCTCCTTGGGATCGTGCGCGAGCTCCTCGGCGAGGCGGGCGTCCTCCTCGGGAGTGGCCCCGCGCGGCCTGGTGCCGGCGATCGGGCGGACGGAGGCGATCCCGCCCTCGACGCGGAGCATGACCTCGGGCGAGCTCCCGACGAGCTGCAGGTCCGGGTATTGCAGATAGAACATGTAGGGGGACGGGTTCACCGCCCGCAGGGCCCTGTAGATCGCGAATGGAGTCGCGCGGGTGCGGTACTGGAGCCTCTGGCTCAGCACCACCTGGATGATGTCGCCGGCGCGGATGTACTCGAGGGCCTTCGCGACCGCGGCCTCGAAGTCCTCGCGGCGCATGTTCGAGCGGAACTCGCCGGCCGGGGGGAGAGCGAAGTCGATGTCGTCCGCGAGCGCGACCGGCGCCCTGCGGAGCCTGTCGACCGTCTCGTTCACCCGCTTCTGCGCGCGGGCGTACGCCTCCTCCGGCCAGACGTTCGTCACATCCGCGTAGCAGACGACCTTCACGACTTTGCGGATGTGGTCGAAGATCACCATCGTGTCGTAGAACATGAAGTACAGGTCGGGGAGGCCGAGCCCCGCCTCCGCCCCCGGCCCGAGGGGCTCGAGAAGCCTCACCGTGTCGTACGAGAAATAGCCCACGGCCCCTCCGCAGAAGCGGGGCAGGCCCTCCAGGGCCACGGGCCTGTAGCGCGAGAGGACTTCCTCAAGCTCGTCGAGGACGGTCCGGCCCGCCGCCGGGGACCTGCGCGCGGTCACGCCGTCGCGGGTCACCTCCACGGTCTTCAGGTCCGACCGGAATACGAGGAACGGCGACGCACCGAGGAAGCTGTAGCGCCCGACGCTCTCGCCGCCCTCGACCGACTCCAGGAGGAACGCGAAGCGAGGCCCCGGCCCGCCCTGCGGGGCGGCCGACGCGAGGGCCTGGAAGGCGGAGACTGGCGTGAGCGTGTCGGCGAGGAGTTGCCTGTATACTGGGATAGGATTCCCCTGACGGGCGAGCATCTTGAACTCGTCCAGACTCGGCTGGAACACTCCGACCGCCCTTTCTCGCCTAGCGCCCGCCAGGGCCGGACCGGGCCCCCTCGGGCGCTCAGTCGTCGCCCGAGGGAGTACCCGAGCCGCCCCGGTGCTGGCCCACCTGTATGCCCTTCATCCGCGGGAGCCCGCCCGAGACGATCCGCGCCGCGAAGACCCGAACCTCGCGCGCGAGGGCGCCGAGCGCCGCTCCGCAGAGGGCGTCCTGCCAGTTCGACGCGCCCCGCCAGAGCTCGGCCGGCGGCTCCTTGCACGAGGACCACTTCAGGATGTCCTCCAGAGAGTCCGCCTCGATGAGCGCCTCCCGGAGCTGCTCTTCGAGCGCCTCTTCGAGCTCGTCGGGAAGCGCGGCATCCTCGCCGCGGGCGAACGCCTCGCGGAGCTCCGCCTCGTGCTCGTCCACGAAGAGATTCGCCTCGCGCAGGACGAGCGCGAGATAGTCCTTCTTCTCCATGCGATCATTCTAGGACGCCGCGCATCGCCCCGCAACCGGGTCTTCCGCCCACGCCGGGGCCGGAAGAGGAGCGGCGTGCAAGTCTCCGCGGCGCCGCAGGGCGCGCGGCTCGCCCCGGCGGCGGAAGGGTCGAGCGCCCCCAGGGCCGTGAAACCCGCATTGCGGGAAGGGGCCCGAGCTCGTAGAGTGAGAATCCGGCAGCGAGGAGACGCGCACCATGCACGAGCTCTCCCTGAGTCAGGGGATAGTGGCGCGGACGGTCGCGCGCCTGCGCGAGCTCGGCCTGAGCATGTCCGCCGTGCGCACGATCCGGATCCGCGTCGGCGACCTCTCCGGCGTCGATGCCGAGGCTTTGCTGGATTGCCTGAGGGAGATGCTGCCGGCCTCGGGGCTTCCCGACGCCTCGGCGGAGCTCGTGCGGGAGAAGGCGCGAGTGATCTGCCCCTCCTGCGGCGAGCTCGAGGCGAGCTCGCCATTCCGGCTCGCCTGCCCTCGCTGCGGGGCGGTCCCCGAGCGGGTCGAAGGGGGCCGCGACATCACCGTCGAATCGGTGGAGGTGGAGGATGACGCCCCCCAGGACGCGAGCGCGTAAGACCGCTCCGAAGGCCCGGAAGGTAACCGTAGGCCGCGCGATCTCCCCGGACGAGGAGGCCGCCGCAGAGGCCCTCAGGAAGCGCTTCGCGCGCTCCGGGACGCTCGTGCTGAATCTCGTGAGCGCCCCCGGCTCGGGCAAGACTGAGCTCGTCACGAAGACCGCCTCCACCCTGAAGGGCGAGTTCGCCGTGGCGGCGATCGCGGGCGACGTCAGGACCGACCTCGACGCCGCGCGGATCGCGCGCGCCGGGATCCCGGCCGTCGCGATAGAGACGGGCGGCGGCTGCCACCTGAGCGCGAGGCGCGTCGAGCAGGCCGCGAGGTCGCTCCCCGGGCGGCTCGACATCCTGTTCATAGAGAACGTCGGGAACCTCGTCTGCCCGAGTGCAGTGGACCTCGGCGAGGACGGGAAGGTCGTATTGGTGAGCCTGCCCGAGGGCGACGACAAGCCGGCGAAGTACCCGGCGATATTCGCCCACGCCTCGGCCTTCGTGATCTCGAAGATCGATCTCGCGCCGGTCTGCTCCTGCAACCCGGAACGGATGAAGCGGGACGCCCTGGCACTCAGACCGGACCTCGCGATTTTCGAGCTGAGCGCCCGCACCGGGGAAGGGATGGACAGGTGGCTCGCGTGGCTCCGCGAGGGCCTGCGCCGGAAGCGAGGCCGCAGGTGAAGTCGGGCAGCGCGATCGACGGAGCGCCCCGGGGTACGGCGCTCGCTCGGTTCCGCGGCCGGATCGAGGGGATCGTGCAGGGCGTGGGCTTCAGGCCGTTCGTCCACGGCCTCGCGACGCGGCTCGGCCTCTCCGGCTGGGTCAGGAACGACCCGCGCGGCGTCGACCTGGAGGTCGAAGGCGCGCGCGCGGCCCTCGAGGAGTTCCGCAGGCGCGTCGTCGCCGAGCCGCCGCCTCTGGCCGTCGTGGCCTCCGCGCGCTGGGAGGAGATCGAGCCGCTCGGGGAGAGCTCGGGCTTCGCGATCCTCCAGAGCGCCTCGGGCGACAGGACCGCTTGGATCAGCCCCGACGTCGCCGTCTGCGACGACTGTCTGCGCGAGATGCGCGACCCGTCCGATCGGCGTTACCGGTACCCGTTCATCAACTGCACGAACTGCGGGCCGCGGTACACGATTCTCGTCGAGATCCCGTACGACCGCGACAGGACGACGATGCGCGTCTTCAGGATGTGCGAGCGGTGCCGCGCCGAGTACGAGGACCCGCGCGACAGGCGCTTCCACGCGCAGCCCATCTCCTGCTGGGACTGCGGGCCGAGGCTGGCCCTGCTCGACAGTTCGGGCCGCGCGCTCGACGCCGAGGACCCCGTGCGCGAGGCGGCGCGGCTCCTGGTGGAGGGTCGAATACTCGCCCTGCGCGGCCTGGGCGGGTTCCATCTCGCCTGCGACGCCAGGAACGAAGACGCCGTGAGAACCCTCAGGCGGAGAAAATCCCGCGAGGAGAAGCCCTTTGCCGTCATGGTCGGCTCCGTCGCCGAGGCGAGGTACATCGCGGAGATCTCCGAGGCCGAAGAGAGCTTGCTGACCTCGCGCGAGAGGCCCATAGTGCTCCTGAAGAAGCTCCGTGGCGAAGAGAGGCTTGCGGGCTCCATCGCCCCGCGCAGCCGCTTCCACGGCGTGATGCTGGCGTATACGCCGCTCCACTTCCTCCTGATCGAAGAGGCCCGAGCGCCCCTCGTCATGACGAGCGGCAACGTCACCGACGAGCCGATCGCGACGGGGAACGAAGAGGCCCTCTCGCGCCTGGCCGGGATCGCGGACTTCTTCCTCGTCCACGACCGGGAGATACACATCCGGACGGACGACTCGGTCGCGCGCGTCTCGGGCGCTGACACGAGGCTCCTCCGGCGCTCGCGCGGCTACGTGCCGAGACCGGTCGGGCTCCCGATCCGCGTGACGGAGCCCGTGCTCGCGGTCGGAGCCGAGCTCAAGAACGCGATAGCCCTCGCGCGGGCGGGCGCATCAGACCCGTCCAGGGGAGAGGCGTTCCTCTCGCACCACATAGGGGACCTGAAGACGCCCGCTGCCTTCGGGGCGTTCAGGCAGGCGATCTCGCACCTCTCGCGCGTCCTCGAGATAGAGCCGCGCATCGTCGCCTGCGACCTCCACCCGGACTACCTCTCGACGCGCTGGGCGCGCGAGGAGAGCTCGCTCCCGGCGATCGAGGTCCAGCATCACCATGCGCATGCGGCGGCGTGCCTCGCGGAGAACGGCCGCGCGGGCCCGGTTCTCGCCCTTACGCTCGACGGGGTGGGGCTCGGGCCGGACGGGACGATCTGGGGCTGCGAGCTCCTCGTCGCGGAGTTCGCAGGCGCGAGGAGACTCGCCCGGTTGGAGCACGTGCGCATGCCAGGCGGCGACGCCGCCTCCGCGGAGCCGAGGCGCATGGCCGCGGCCTGGGCGAGCTCGATATGGGGCGAGGATTTCGAACGGCGCGTCGTGCGCCTCTTCGAGTTCTGCACCCGCGAGGAGGCCGCCTTTTGGGCCGAGATGGCCCGGCGCGGCGTGAATTCGCCCCTCGCGTCGAGCGCCGGCCGCCTCTTCGACGCGGCGGCGTGCATCGCTGGTCTCAGGGGCAGGAACGCCTACGAGGGCCAGGCGGCGTGCGAGCTCGAGGGCGTCGCCGACGCCTCCGAGCGCTCGGCGTACCCTTGCAGGGTCGAGCGCGAGGGCGAGCTCTTCGTCATCAGGGGCTCGGACCTCCTCGAGGCGCTCGCCGAGGACGTCCTGCGCGGCTCGGAGACGGGCACCGTCGCCGCGAGGTTCCACAACGGCCTCGCGGAGGGGCTCCTACGGTCGGCGGAGCTCGCGCGCGAGGCGACAGGGCTCCGCACCGTCGCGCTCTCGGGCGGGGTGTTCCAGAACGCGCTCCTCTCGGAGCGCCTGAGCGAGCGCCTCCTCAGGGCCGGGTTCGAGGTGCTCGCGCACAGGCTTGTCCCGGCGAACGACGGGGGGCTCGCGCTCGGGCAGGCGGCCGTGGCCGCCGCGAGGCTCCTCGGAGGGAGGGCCTGACCGTGTGTCTCTCGGTGCCGGCGCGAGTGGTATCGCTCGAGGGCGATACTGCGATCGTCGATGTCGCAGGCAACCGGCGGGAGGCGGATGTTTCGCTGCTCGAAGGCGTCAAGCCCGGCGACTACGTGCTGCTCCACGCGGGCTTCGCCATAGGCGTATACGACCAGGCGGAGGCCGAAGAGACGCTCTCCCTCCTGAGAGAACTCGCTCAGGCCGCCTCGGGCCGCGAAAGCCCCGCCCGTCCCACGGGCGAAGCGGCCGGGACGGAAAGGACCCCCGATTGAGCGCGCTCGAGCTCCCGCCGGGGGCCGTGGAGGCCCTCAGGAGTCGCATCGAGGCGGCGATCGGCCGCTCGGGTCGCCGCGAGATCCGTCTCATGGAGGTCTGCGGCACGCACACGATGGCGATCTTCGCGAGCGGCCTGAGGAGCCTTCTGCCGCCCGGCGTGAGGCTGGTCTCCGGCCCGGGCTGCCCCGTGTGCGTCACTCCTCCAGAGTATCTGGACCGGGCGATCGCGACCGCGAAGACGCACGGGGCCGCCCTCGCCACGTTCGGAGACATGATGCGCGTCCCCGCCTCGGGTGGGACGAGCCTCGAGCGCGAGCGGGCCGGGGGCCTGGACGTGCTCGCGGTCTACTCGCCGCTAGACGCCCTCCGGTACGCGCGCGAGCGCCCGGGGAGGAAGGTCGTCTTTCTCGCGGTCGGTTTCGAGACCACGGCCCCGGCGGTCGCGGGCGCCGTGCTCAGGGCCCGGCGCGAGGGCCTGACGAACTTCTTCCTGCTCGCCGGGCACAAGCTGATACCGCCCGCGATGGAGGCGGTCCTCGCGGGTGGCGCGAGGCTCGACGGCTTCATCTGCCCTGGACACGTGAGCGTGATAATCGGCGCGCGCGCCTACGAGCGCATCGCCCGCGGTCGAGGCGTGCCCTGCGTCGTGGCCGGTTTCGAGCCCGCGGACATCCTCCTCGCCGTGGCGATGCTGGCCGAGCAGATCGCCGACGGCCGCTCCGAGGTGGAGATCGAGTATCGCCGCTGCGTCACGCGCGAGGGGAACCGCACCGCGCAGGAGACGATGGCCGCTGTCTTCGAGGTCGCGGACGCCGACTGGCGCGGCCTCGGGACGATCCCGGCGAGCGGGCTCGAGCTCCGGGACGAGTTCGGGGAGCTCGACGCGGCGCGCGTCCTGCCCGCGGAGGTTCGGCCCTCGCGCGCGAACCCCGGCTGCAGGTGCGGCGAGGTTCTGGCGGGGAGGCTCGAGCCGCCGGAATGTCCCCTTTTCGCCCGCGCGTGCAGCCCGGCGACTCCTGTCGGCCCCTGCATGGTCTCGAGCGAGGGTTCCTGCGCGGCGCACTTCAAGTACGGCAGACAGTGACGGACTTGCCACTTCGGCTCGCCGGCGCTGAAAAAAAATAACGTCCGGGGTCGGAGGGGGTGCCCAGCCGCTTGGCCCAGGTGCGGTGGGAAACGGAACTTGGCTAGGCACACCCCCCCGACCCCGGACGAGGTAAGGGGGAAAGACACTAGAAACATAGCACGCGGCGTGCCACAGACGCCGAATCCGAGCCGATACGGTGTGCGTGATTTCACAAGGAGTTGCAGGGGCCACGTTCAGGGCTTTCAATCCATGCCCTTTGTGATTCCCTTTATCTGTAGCCGCTCGCATGCACTAAGTTGCTCACGCCGCCGGCCGTCTGCGCCTAACGCGTTGTGCAATTGCGAGTTAAGCGACTAGTCTACGAACGTGGACAATAATCGCTTCTCAGGTCAGTGTGCATTCAACGGGGGACAGATTTGCAGCCTCTTGCAACTCATGTCCTGAACAGAGGATACTGGCGTTCGAATTGGGCGACCATTCCAGTCGGCCTGTGCTGCGAGCCGAGCACCGGGCGCCTTGATGCAGGGTGGGAGGCCGCCGCACGCCCCCGGGACGTCCGGACGCGCGCTCATGCCATCGCCGGCCCCGGGGGTTCGAAGGCTCGTCCGTGGAGGCGTCCCTGAAAGCCGAAGGCCGCGAGACCCGCGCTTTCTCGCGCGGGGGCCCCGCGGCCCTTTCGTCCGCCCACCGCTCCGTGAGCCAGGGCGGCCTATTTGTAGATCGGCAGGTACCTGTAGTAGACCTCCAAGCAGAGCGCGCACATCGCCGTCGAGTAGGCCCGTCCGCCCTCCTCGCCGTCCAGTATGGGGTCCCAGGAGCCGTCGAGTCTTAGGTCGTTCGGCGTGTTATGCTGGTTCTTGATGAGCATGTCGCGCATGGCGTTGTTCCAGGCCTTCCACCAGTCGCCGCCCATCTGGAACATGACCAGGGTCCCGTAGTACCAGTAGTAGAACATCCAGTTGTTCTGCGGTCCCTGGCCCCAGGCGGGGAGGTTCTCGAGCAGGTAGTTCGCGCCGCCCACGAGGAGCGGGTCGTCGCGCTTCCAGCCCATGAACTGCCTGCCGAGCATGGCGACGGCGGTCATCGACGGGCTCACCTCGCGGCCCGGCTGGTAGCGTGCGCGGCCGCCGTAGGTCTGGCCGCCCTGGCCGGGCATGTCCGTGACCTTGTCGAGCCAGGCGATCGCGCCCTGGAAGCCCTTGGCGTCCACCCTGAGCCCGGCGACCGTGCCCGACTTGAGCTGCATGATGAACCAGCCGGAAACGGACGTGTCCACGTCCGAGTCGTTCGGGTTGTAGCGCCAGCCGCTGTAGTGCCTCTGGTGGTGGTTGATGCTCCAGTCGATGGCCTTCTGGGCGGCGACGCCCGTCTCGGGCACGCGGGCCATGCCGAAGGCCTCGGCGAGCGCTAGCCCTGCGATCGCGTGGTTGTACCCGCCGCCCTCCTGCCAACTGTTGTTCGTGCCGATCATGCCCTGGGCGTTCTGCTTGCTGATCAGGTACGCCACGGCCTTCCGGACCGTGTCCTTGTGCTGGCCGGTCTTCTCGGTGTGCCCGGCGCCGAGGAACGCGAGGAGCCCGAGGCCCGTCACGCCGACGTTCCCGTCCTCGTCCCGCTTGCCGTCCCATTTCTGGAGCGCCCAGTGCCCGTCGGGCTCCTGGTGCCTGACGAGCCACCTGAGCGCGGCGTCGACGGCGGACTCCGAGGCGTGGCTCCCGCCCCCGCGGAGCGCCGCCCGGCGCCTGCCGCCGCCCGTCCTGAAGCCGAAGCATCCGGCCCCGCCGCCGCCGACGCCGATGTTCCCGACGACGCCCGTGCCGCCGAGCGGGATGTCGGAGATCGCGTCCTCCTGCCCGCGGGCGGTGTTGTCGTCCATATTGTTGGCGGTCTCCATGTGGTCGCGCACCTCGACCTCCTCGTGGATGAAGACCGGGTGCTCGACCTCCTCAGGCATGTCGATCTCGCGCTCTTTCTCGAAGACGTCGCGCTTCTTGACCTCGGGTTCCTCCTTCTCCTCCATCTTCACCAGGTCCATGGGGATGATGGTGTCGGTGGTCTCGGCGCGCGGCGTCGACACCACGATGAGCGTGGTCAGGAGCAATATGATCACGTGGACGACCGTGGAGACGATCCACCAGGGGACGCTCCCGAACTGCTCCTGGAGGGCGTCCATCCACCCCGCCGCTGGCGGCGGGAGCTCCTCCTGATCCTCGTCCTCCTCGTACAGGTCTTCCGGACGGGCCATGACGAACCTCCTTCGCCTTCGCTTCCCGCGCCTGCCGGGCTACTTGTAGATGGGCAGGTAGCGGTAATAGACCTCCAGACACAGCGCGCCCATGGCGGTCGAGTATACCCGGCCGCCCTTCGCGTTCCAAACGCACAGCGGGTCCCACGAGCCGTCGATGATCGGCGGGCCCTTGCGCTGGTGCTCCACGAGCATGTCGCGGAGAGATGCGTTCCACTGCTTCCACCAGTCGCCGCCCATCTGGAACATGACCAGGGTCCCGTAGTACCAGTAGTAGAAGTTGACGTTCCCGTGGCCCCACTCCGGCAGGCTCTGGAGCAGGTAGTTCGCCGCGCCCACGAGGAGCGGGTCGTCGCGCTTGGCGCCCATGAACTGCCTGCACAGCATGCCCACCGCCGTGATCGTGTACGTCGGCGTCCGCTCGGGCTGGTAGGCGACGAGCCCCTGGTAGCTCCCGGACTTGGTGCAGCTATCCAGGAACTGGGAGGCCCCCTGGAAGCCCTTGCCGTCGACCTTGAGCCCCGCGATGATCGCGGACTTGAGCTGCATCACGAACCAGCCTGTGACCGACATGTCCGCGGGCTGCTTGGGATCGTAGCGCCAGCCCGAGTACTCGGCCTGGTGCACGTTGATGGAGTAGTCCACGGCCTTCTGCGCGGCGGTGCCCGTGGTCGGGATGCGCGCCATCCCGTAGGCCTCGGCGAGCGCGAGCCCCGCGATCGCGTGGTGATAGCCGAGCCCGCCCACGTAGTCCTTGCCGATGCAGCCGTCGGGCCCCTGCTTGCTGATGAGCCAGCGCACGCCGCGGACGACGTTGTCCTGGTACTTGCCCGTCTTCTCGGTGTGCCCGGCGCCGAGGAACGCCAGCAGCGCCAGCCCCGTCACCCCGGCGTCCGAGTTCTCTCCGGGGTCGTTGGGCTCGTACTTGCGCTCGCCCTCCCACTGCCCGCTCGGCTCCTGGTGGCGGGCGAGCCACCTGAGCGCGGCGTCGACGGCGTCCTCGGAGGCGGAGCTCCCGCCGCCGCGGAGCGCGGCGCGTTTCCTCCCGCCGCCGGTCCTGAAGCCGAAGCATCCCGCCCCGCCGCCCCCGACGCCCAGGTTCCCGACGACGCCGGTCCCGCCGAGCGGGATGTCGGAGATCGCGTCCTCCTGCCCGCGGGCGGTGTTGTCGTCCATGTTGTTGGCCGTCTCCATGTGGTCGAGCTCTTCGACCTCCTCGTGGACGACGACCGGGTGCTCGACGTGGTCGGGCAGCGGGACGTCGCGGTCGCTCTTGAACTGCTCGCGCTGGAGCTGCTCGTCTTCGATCTCGGGCTGCTTGGCCAGGTCCATCGGGATTATGGCATCCGTGGTCTCGGCGCGGGGCGTCGAGACCGTGATGAGCGCGGTGAGAACCAGGATCAGCATGTGGACCACCGTCGAGATGATCCACCAGGGGGCGCTGCCGAACTGCTCCTGGAGGGCGTCGGCCCAGCCGACGGTCTGTTCGCCCTGCCCCTCCTCGCCCTCCTGGCCCTCCTGGCCCTCCTGCGGTTCCTCGGGCTCTCTGGGCTTGCGCTCTCGCACCATGACCCGTTCCTCCGGGTTCGATCGGAACGTCGCCCCGGTGCCCCGTGGGGGGTCCCCGCCGGATGCACCCTACTCTAATATTACAACGAATGGCCCCCCTGTCACGTTCGTTTTTTCCGGCCGCGCGCTCGCGAGGAGCGGTCGGCGCTGGAGGTCCTGTTCGGGGCCCGTCCGGGGGATCGAACGGGTGCCAGGAACGTCCTGCGGCTGGGAGAACGCTCCGACTTGCCCGCGGCGCCGCGCCCGCGCGGCTCGCCCCCAGGTTCATTCTCCCGCAGGCGCTCGAACGTCTCCCCGGTCTCTCAGTACAGGTTCGGGACGAAGATGGCGTGGATCTCGGGCCTGACCAGTGAGACGTCAGGAGAGCTCGTACTATCCTTCCTCGCCTTGAAGTAGAAAGTCCTATCCCCGGCCGTAACCGCGTAGACGTAGGTGGTTGACGCACTGAGATAGTACGTACCGGTCGCCGCCGTATACGGCAGGCCGACGTAGTGCCATTGGTCGTGGTCCCCTGTGGCCGTACCATTGCTGTCGTCGATCGCAATCACATAGGTGCTGGCGGTCCCGTTGTTGTGAGTGATGCTGAGGAAGCAGCTAATCGACACGATCGCGCATCCAGAGCCCGGGCAGCTCACAGTGACCGACTGCACGACCTGGTAGGTACTACTCGAGCTCACCATGACGTTGGTGGTGTAGCTAAAATCCACGCCGGGTCTGCGGGCGTTTTCGTAACCGAGCGTTGTCGCATGATTGGCAGCCAGGGGATCCGAAGCCGTCACGTTGCCCGTGACGTTGACGTTGCCGGTGAAATGCCCCGCCCACACTCTCCCCGAGCCGTCCTTGTACGCGAGCGCGCCGCGGATGGATGCGTCGTAGTTCGCGCCCACTACGCCGGCGGATTCCGGGTAGTCCAGGTAGTTGTAGCCTGCGACGCCGGCGGTGTAGTTGTTCCCATAGTACGAATCACCCCTGACCGCAACATCGGAGCTGGCGACCGCCCACCCAGTTCCGCCCTCGGCGGCGTTATTCGTCCCAGTCCGGTAGCCGTAGACGGAGCTTCTCCCGTCGCCGAAGTCGCCCCCGGGGCGGTAAACGTACAGTTTGTGGACGCCTGCGGCTGTCGCGCCGATCGCGGCCCTGTCGGCCACCACGAGCTGCTCGTCCGCGTAGATGCGGCCGTCCACCTCGAGGTTGTTCGACACGAGCAGCGCCGAGGAGCTCGCGAGCGCGTGGTTCGTCACGTTCGAGCCGATCACGTTGTACGTCGTCGCCGCGTTCGAGGTCGCTATGGCCACCGTGCTCGACGTGCGCAGGTTCCCGTTCACGTCGAGCTCCTCGCCCGGCACCTTCCTCACGCCGACCATGCCCGCGCCGCCCAGGACCACGTTGCCGCCCGACGCGTTCACGTAGACCGTGCCCTTCGTGGCGTTCGAGGTCGAGTCGAGCGTCAGGTTGTCGCCCCCGTTCGTGCCGCCGTAGAGCGCCTGCCCGCCTGCGCGGCCGGCGAGCCGCGCGAAGTCGTACTCGTGCCAGCCGTCGAGCGTGTCCGCCTCGAGGCCGCTCGTCGGGCCGTCGTTCGCGGCGGTCCAGACCTTCGCGCCGTCCACGGTCAACTGCATCGCGCCAGGGCCGCTGTTCGAAATGTCGAAGGTGACGTCCGAGGCCGAGGGCCGGTCGATGCCGAACTCCCGGATCGAGATATCCTCGTCGACCCCGGTATTGACGTAGATCGGAGCCGTGAACGTCTTCGAGCCCGAGACCGTCTGCGCCGCGTCGCGCAGCATGACGTTCGACGAGAGCCTCGCGTCCGCCACGGTCCCCGAGGTGATATCGGCCCCCGAGTGCGCGTGCGTTGCGGCCGCGAAGGCCGTGGCGTGCTGGCCGTCGAGCGTGTCCGCGTCGAGGCCGCTGCCGGGGCCGTCCGCGCCGAGGACTATCCCCATCACCTCCGAATCCCGCGCGAGCGCCCCGTCGATCCTCGCCTCCGCCACGGTCCCGGTCGTGATATCCGCCCCCGAATGCACGTGGTCCCCCGCCGCCACCTGGTCCGACCCCGTCCCTATGTCCGCGCTGATCGTGAAGCTGTTCCCCGCGCCCACGAGCTGGATACCCGTCCCCGCCGTGTACGTAGTGCCGGCGTCCACGCCCGGCTCCCACCGTCCGGTGTCGTTATTCCACTTGAGCACCTGCCCGCTCGTCGTCGCGCCCATGGAGCTCAGGTGCTCCGCGGTCACGCCGCCGGGGGCGATCCCCAGCTCGTCGCCCGAGGCGCCGAGCGTCTTCGACAGGCTCCCCGCCGCGTCCAGCTTGAGATCGATCTGCGAGGGGTCGCCCGGCGTCACCTTCAGGCCCGGCCCCGCCGCGTAGTTCCCCGGCGGCCCGGGGGGCCCCTCGGGGCCCGTCAGGAACGTCACCGTCGCCTTCGCCACGGGCACGCCCCCGCGCGACACGACGAGCGTGCGCTTCCCAGCCTCGAAGGCGTCGGGGTCCACGTCAAGCTGGAGCTCGCTCTCGCTCACGTAGCGGCTCCCCACGACCCCGCTCGCGTTCACGGTGCCGTCGGAGGGGTTCCGCACCTGGAGCTCGTCACCGTTCCGGAAGCCGGAGCCCTTGACGATCACGACGCCCGGCTTACCTATGAGGTCCGGCGTCGCTCCGTTCCCCTCGACCGCGCTTATCGATACGGGCGCGCTGAGGGGCTCGTCCCCGCAGCCCGCGAGGAGCCCGCAGGCGAGCGCGAGCCCTGCGAGCGAAAGCGTCCACGAACCGCCCCCTGCGCGAGCGCCTGCCATCTTGCGACCCCTTTCACGAGACCCCGCCGCCCCATCTTGACTTGGTTATAGTAGCATGGTCCCTGCGCGGATGCAAGCCGACTTCATCTCTGGACAGGGCCGTTGCAGAGTTGCGCCCTTGCCATGAACGCCGATCCTCCGCAGCGGCCGACCCCGGGCGCCTTTCGGGGCTTGTCAATCCCACCGGCCGGAGGCGAGAATCGCAGAACCTTCGGCATCCACGCGCCGTTCATAGGGATGGAGAGGCCCGATGGGAGACGCATCCCGCCCGGGGGCAGGGAGGCCTTCCGCCCCGGACGAGGAGCTCATGCTCCGCGCGGGCCGGGGAGACCTGGAGGCCTTCGAGGAGCTGGTGGCCCGGCACGAGGCGGGCCTGGTGAACTACTTCTTCCGCCTCCACTGGGACCGCCAGCGCGCCGAGGACCAGGCGCAGGAGGTGTTCCTGAAGCTGTTCACCCACGCGCGCGAGTACGAGCCGGTGGCCAGATTCACGACGTACCTGTACCGGATCGCCCACAACTGCTGGGTGGACGACCTCAGGCGGTCCAAGGCCGAGCGCGGCCAGGTCTCACTCGACGCAGAGGGCGCCGATGGGGCGCCCCTCCGCGAGCTCGTCAGCTCGGGCTTCGACGACCCGCGCGACGACCCGCGGAAGGAGGAGGTGATCGAGGCGGTCATCCGCGCCGTGGACGCGCTGCCGGAGGAGCACAAGGCGGTGCTCGTCCTGAGCGAACTCCGCGGGATGCGGTACGCCGAGATCGCCGCGGTGCTCGGGATCCCCGAGGGCACCGTGAAGAGTCGGATGCACGCGGCCGTGAAGCGCCTCAGGGAGCGCCTGGCGTCGGTGGCACCGAGGAGATAGGCCTCTCGGTCGGAACGTGGCGGACGAGGAGGGTGTCGGGGTGGGAGGGCTTCCGGACAGACTTCCCTGCGGGACCGAGGTCGAGGACCTCGTCGCGCTCGTCTGGGACTCGCTTCCCGAGCCCGGGCGGGAGCGGCTCGAGCGCCACGCCGCCTCCTGCGAGGCATGCCGGGCGGAGCTCTCCGCCATCCGCACCGTGCGCGAGGCCCTCGAGGGCCTGCCCGAGGCGCGACCGGCCGCGGGCTTCCGCGCGGCGGTAATGTCGCGCGCGAGGGCCCTCGCGCGGGGCGGCGCGGCCTCGCGACGGCTCGCTAAGATCGTCGAGCGAGAGAGGATTCTCACCGCGTGGCTCAGGCCGCGCTGGAGACTCGTCACGCTCGGGGTGTCCGTCGCGGCGTGCGTCGCGTTCCTGATCGTGTCGCGCTTCATCGCCTGGGAGAGGCCCGCGCCGCGGGAACTCAGCTTCGTCCGCGACTCGCCGCGCGCGGAGGGCAGGGCGATCGTCGGGAGGTGGAAGGAGCGCCGCGAGTGCGCCGTCGCGCGGGAGGCCAGGGTCGAGGGCTCGACCATCGACGTCTCTGGAATCATCGAGGACGGATATGTCGTCCTCACGGGCGTCGCGGACGTCAGGCTCCAGGAGCGGTGCTTGATCGCCTTCCGCGCCTCCGACTGGGAGAACTACTCCAGGCGCGGGCGAAACTCGCCGAGCCTGGCCGAGCGCGAGCGCTTCAGGGCCCTCGAGTCGGCGAGACAGCTCGTGCGCGTGAGCGGCGGGCGGCTCGAGGTCCCCGAGGCCATGCTCGTGGAGTACCTCGCCGCGCGGGAGGTCGTGATCCTCGGTCTCCAGGGCCGCACCGAGATATGGGCGCGAAAGACCTACGAGGAGTACTCACGCAGCCTTCCGCCCTTCATCCACGTCGACATGGACGACCTGGGACTCGCGCCCGACGCGCCCGCGCGCTCGCACAGGGAGGCGTAGGCCCGGCGCGCACCCCGACTCGCCTCGGGGCCTTCCGGCGGGTGATCTCGCAGGGTTAAGAACGGGGCGTTCGCTCATCCGGACGGGGTCGGAAGGGCGGCCGCCGCTCCCGCGTGCGCGCCGCCGTTCACCCCCGCGCCACGGGTCGGGCGAGGAGCTCCGCGAGGGCCTTTGCGACCTCGCGCGGGCTCACCGCCTCGCGGCAGGCGTAGGTCCCGAGCTTGCAGGTGCGCGCGAGGCACGGGCGGCACTCGACCGGAGACGCGAGCACGCGCACGCGAGACCCGCGCGGCGCGGTCCGCGCCGGGTCCGTCGAGAGAAAGATCGCCACGGTCGGCGTCCCCACCGCCGCGGCGAGGTGCGCGGCGCCGGAGTCGTTCCCCACGAAGGCCGCGGCGAGCGCGAGCACCCCGGCGAGCTCGGCGACGCCCGTGCGGCCGGTCAGGTCCGCCGGCCGGGCGGCCGGGCGCATGCTCGCCAGGATCGAGGCCGCCTCGCCCCTGTCGGCGGCGGTCCCCACGATCACGCCGCGAAGGGCTCGCTCGGCCGCGAGCGCCGCGAGCTCGGCGAACGGGGCGCTCCCCCAGTGCTTCGCCGGTCCGTAGGCGGCCCCCGGCGCGAGCGCGAGGAAGCGCTCGCGCGCGGGGTCGAGACCGTGCCGCCTCAGGAGCTCCGCCGCGCTATCCCGGAGCGGCTCGGGCACCTCGAGCGCGGCGTCCCCCGGGGAGGGGCGCAGGCTTCCCCCCGCCGCGGAGGCGGCCACTCGCGCGTAGGCGTCGGCCTGATGCTCGCCTTCGAGGAGGGGTTCGACCGTCCGCGTCAGGAGAAACCCCCGGCCGTGCATGGGCGTGCCGATCCGCTCGCGGGCGCGCGAGAGCGCCGCCGCGAGACCCGAGCTGAACGAGTTCGGGAAGAGCACCACGGTCCCGGCCCCGAGCGAACGCAGGAGCGGAGCGAGCGCGAGCCTGTCGCGGAGCCCGGCGAGCCCCTTCCTCCGACGCCAGGCCGCGACATGGCTCCCTGGCGCGACTAGCCGCGCGAGCGGCGCGAGCTGATCGCTCGCCACCACGACGAACCCCTCAGGCCGGACCGCCCGCTCGAGCGCCCTGAGCGCGGGCATCGCCATCACCAGGTCGCCGAGCCAGTTCGGGGCGAGCGCTGCCACGGTCACGTCCGGCCCGCCCTCTTCACGAAGTCCGGGTCCCAGACGACGCTCGTGGCGCAACCTAGGTCGCTCGCGAACGACGGCGGCCTGATCGGCTTCCAGGCGGGCGGCCCGGCGCGCAGGCCCAGCCGCGCCATGACCTCGGGCGTCAGGCGTCTGTCCTTCCTCCAGGAGAGCGCGAAGGCCTCGACCGCCTCCTCGGGCGATAGCCGCTCGCGCGGGTCGCTCGGCACGAGGATCGAGTAGAGTCTCCCGACGAGCTCGTCGCGCGAGAGGCCCGTGTCGCGCACGTCAGGGGCGCCGGTGGACTTGCAGAGCTTCTGCCCGCTCGGGTCGCAGAGCACCGGCACGAAGGTGAAGAAGGGCGCCTCGCCGTACAGTCTCCGCGCGAGCGCGAAGTACAGGTACGAGGCCCCGTAGAGGTCCCAGCCCCGCACGAGCATGTTCACCCCCAGTCGGCGGTCGTCGTCGAGCCGCGCGATCTCCTGGGCGATCACGTCGAGCCCGGGCTGGGCCGAGTAGCCGGTGAGCCAGTCGTATATCCTGTCGTTCCCCTTCGCGGGGGAGAGCCTCAGGGGCTCGGTCTCTTCGACTCGGCCCGCGAGCCCGAGCCATTCGATGTCCCGCAGCACCGCCTCGCGGCAGGCCTGGAACTGTTTGTCCTCCCGGAGCGGGACGCACCAGTCGCACATCTCGTGCGTCTCGAACCTGAGCAGAACCTTCGTCCCCGATAGCGCCGCCCAGATGTAGTTCATCAGGAGGCACAGTGCAGAGCCCGCGTGGAGAGGGCCGCTCGCGGTGGGCGCGAAGCGCGTCTTGAAGCGCGGGAAATCCTTGGACGTGGGATCGTCCAGGTAGCCCAGATCCCTGTACTGCTGGAGCGCGTCAGGGCTGTAGAGCCGCCTGCGGAACGCCTCGAGATCGAACCGGTCCTCGGCCATGCTGGAGCTCGAGCCTTTCTGGCCGGTGAGAGCCTTCACCCGGGCGGCGCGCCTGTCAAGGCCGCCGGGGGCTTGAGTAGGGTCTTCAGTTCTCCATTCGAAGTCGCCGACGTATGCAGACCTCATGCACCGCCCCTCTCCGGAGGAAAGAGTTGTGCGAAACAGGGAAGGTCCCATGACCCTGGGCTTCCGCGATTTCGCTTGACCTCCGGGTGGCGGCGCGCGATCATCCCGAAAGGGTTTGCGGCAAGCGGCCTCAGGGGCCGCAGCGGGGGGGAAGCCATGAGCGAAGAGAAGAAACCGAGCAGCCTGAGGACGCGGCTCGAGCGGACCAGAATGACGTACGAGCGCAGCAAGTCGAACCCGATGCCGATCATATTCGGCGCGGGCTTCGTCCTGGTGATCGGGATCGTGCTGTACGTGGTGGCGTTCAGCTCGCCTCCGAAGCCGGTCCGCCAGGCGAACGTCGTCCCCCAGGAGCTCTCGCAGATGCCGGCGCGGCCCAACCTGGGCCCGGCGAGCGGCCTCGCGCCCACGCCGAAATCGGACGAGGAGGCGGTCTATTACTTCGTCGACGAGATCAAGCGCTCCGTCCCTGACAAGGCCGACTCCAGCGCGGTCCAGGCGGCGCTCGAAAAGCTCCAGGGGGCGCTCGGCAAGTGGCCCAAGTACGACGCCGAGATTTATTTCACGATGGCCATCGTGGTCGGCAAACAGGAGGCCAGGCTCCAGGGCGACCCGCTCCGCCAGATGTGGGCGGATAAGCTGGGCTATTTCCAGAAGGCGCTCGAGCTGATCGAGGCCGGAGGCAAGTTCGCCTACGGCGAACCGCAGCGCAGGGTGAACCAGCTCAAGGAGAGCATCCGGGTCGCCAAGGAGAAGAGCGGCCAGTAGCGCGCTCTTGGACGGTCCTGCATGTCCGCGCCGGCGCTTCTGCCCGCGAACGACGGCGTCAGAGTGGCGGGGCGCTGGGCGCGCTCGGCGCTCGAAGATCTCGCCGGCAAGACACGTCCGCCTTCCCGGGTGCTCCTGGCGGGAGAAGGCGGGACCGGCAAGCTCCATCTCGCCCGCGCGCTCCACTTCCGCTGGCATCCCGACGGTCTCTCGCCGATCGAGGTGGTCCGTTGCGCCGGGTTCGGCGAGGAGGGTCTCCTGGCCGAACTCTTCGGGCGGGAGGGCCGCAGCGGCCAGCCGAGCCGGGGGCTCTACTGGCCCGGGGCCCTGGAGCGCGCGCGCGGCGGGACGGCGATCCTCGCGCACATAGAGGCCCTCTCGCCTCGCGTGGCCGGGATGCTCGCGGAGTATCTGGATACCGGTGAGCTGGTCCCGCTGGGCGGCGACCGCCGGAGCTCCGGACCATGCTCCGTGATCGCGACTGCGTGTTCGTTCGACGCAGTTCCCGGGGAGCTCCTCTCGCGATTCCCGGTCAGAGTCGAGGTCCCTCCTCTGCGCGAGCGCCGGGCCGACACGGAGGACCTCTTCTGGCATTTCGCGGCCGCGGCGGGCGCCGGTTTCCTTCCGGCTGGGGCCGCGGCGCGTTTCGCGTCGCTCGACTGGCCGGGCAACGTGAGGGAGCTCCGCGCGGCCGTCGAGACGGAGGCCAGGAGGTGGCTCTCCCGGCTCGCGGCGGGAACGTGCACCCGCGAGGATCTGGAGCGGGAGGCCGCCGAGGCGTGGTCCGGAGAGAAGGCTCGGGCGGACGCGCCGCGCGGCCGGACGGTCCGGGCGCGCGGGATCACGAAAAAGGAGCGGATACTCGCTCTTGCGGCGGCCGTGGCCGGAGGCGAGATCACGCCGGAGGAGGTTGCAAAACGCGCCGGGGCGTCTATCATATATACGCGGCGGCTCCTGAGGGAGGCCGCAGGCGCGGCGAGGCCGTCCGGTACATGACCGGGGGCCAGAAGAAGGGAGCGGAGGTATGTGCGGTAACTGCGGATGCGGGAAGCCTGCAAAGCCGGCGAAGAAGGACGACAAGAAGAAGAAATAACAGCAACCCTGAGCTTCTGACCCGGTCTCCGAGGGCGCCCGACGCCGGCGGGTTCGCATGAATCGCCGCATGTCTGCTTTTGCGGCAACCCGCCGCCGCGTCACATTGGGCCGGGGAGCAACACGGACCAGATGGAGGGTCGTCCTGGGAGGACCGGTCTTCTTTTTTTTCCATTCCTGAGGGACCGCCTAAAGGGTTCCCTGGAGAGTCGGTTCTTCGGCGAGGCTCAGCTGCCCGTGCGCGCCGGCACGAGTTCGCCACCCGGCGAAGGTGTCTCTATGCCGAATATAATTGTCGTCCTTGGGGGCAAGAAGCTGGGCTCCTACCCCATGAAGGCGAGCCCCTGGATCGTCGGCCGGCACGCGAGCTGCAACGTGCGCATCGACAATGTGGGCGTCTCGCGCAGGCACTGCCAGTTCACCTGCGAGAACGGCGCGTATTTCGTCGAAGACCTGGGCAGCTCGAACGGCACCTTCGTCGCCGGGAAGCGCGTGAAGAAGGCGCCGGTCGAGAATGGCACCGAGATCTCGATCGGTAAGTACGCGCTCGTGTTCGAGGACCTGGGCCTCGATCTCATGCCGGCGGGGACGGCCCCCGCCGCGAGGCCGGCCGCCGGGGCGCCGGCCCCAGCGGGCGCGATGAGGACGTTCCAGATGGACCCCGCGACGATCAGGGAGCAGATCGCGAAGGCCGGCGCGGCCGCTGCGAGCGCCGCTGCCGAGGTGGTCAAGAAGGCGGCCGACGTGGCGAAGGCCTTCGACCCCGACGCACCGCTCGAGATCAAGGGCAAGGAAGAGCGCAGGAGCCTGGTCTCCATGCTGATCAGGCTCGGCGCTGTCGCGGTCGCCGCCGCGATAGCGATCATCGTGGTCTATTTCGTCGTGTTCGCGTGACGGCCTGGCGGGACCGCTGGCTACTCCAGGGGTTCGATGGCCTCCATCTCGTCGACGGCGCTCCAGCCGGAGGTGCCGCTGGATTCGTTTTCCATCTCTTGTTTTCGCTTGCACTCGACGCACATGGTCGCGTAGGGGGCTGCCTGAAGCCGCGCCCAGGGTATTTCGCCGCCGCAGGACTCGCAGATGCCGTAGGTTCCCTCTTCGATCTTCCTGAGCGCCTCGTCGATCTGCGCGATCTCGGACGAACCGCTCTCTGCGATCTGGAGCGTCGTGTCGCTGTCGAGCGAATCGGCGGCGAGATCCGAAGAGTCGCCCTTCGTGAGCGGGGGCGAGGAATGATAGTCGAGGTTCTGCTGCATGCCCCTGGTGATCGCATCGCGCCGCTCGATCAGGAGCGCCTTCATGTGTGCTATCGACTCACTGCGGTCTTTCCCTTTCGAACCGCCACGCTGCGATGCACCCTTGTCGCCGCGAGCGCTGGACCGCGCGGACTTCCCGTCGCCGGGCATCAGTCTATCCTCCTCGGTGCTCGTCTCCCGATCGTCGCGACAGAAGATACAACACGCCCACGAAAAAGCAAACTCGCCGAGCGCACCTCGCCCGCTTCATGGGGCGCGACGTGGACCAGACGCGACCCGCAGGTCAGAGTTTGGTGGCGGACCGCCTGGGGCTCCACCGTCGGTTTCCGCTCGTCGGCCTTTTCTGCCCTCCTTATTTCTTCTCTTCTTCCTTGCGCTCCTGCCCGCTCTCTGCAGGCCTCTCGGGGGGCTTGACCAAGCCCTTGCGCAGCTTCTCCACGACCGACTCCGCGACCAGGAAAGCCACGTCCTGGCCTTCGAGCCTGGCGTAGTACCGCTTCACTGCGGCCTTCTCGTCCTCCGCCCGCCCGATGAGGAGGGCGAAGCCCTTCGGCTTCTCTTCTGGCTTCTCGCCGGCGACCTCCACCTCCGCCCGGATCGAGGGCGCATCGAGGCCCCAGGGTCCGAGCGCGGTGGCCTCGGCGCGGCCGACGACCTCCTCGGCCGTGAGATCGCTCAGGGCCCACTTGAGGGCGTCGGCGTTCTCGGTATTCAGTTCGCCCGTGCCGGCGAGCTTCCATACGTTATTCTCGCGCGTCGCGGTCTCGGTCCTATCGCCGATCTTGATCGTGAGCTTCGCGAGCTTGTCGGCGCTGAAGTCGAGCACGTGCCTATCCCAGTAGTGGAAGCTCGACGCCGTCAGGCTCTTCAGTATCCCCGAGGGCACCTCGAAGACCGCCCCCTTCTCCCCGCGCCTGCCTTTGATGCTTTCGCCCTGCCCGGGTTCGAAGAGGATGACCTCCGGGTCGCGCTGCTTGCCCTTGTCGTCCTTCTTGAAGCCCACCTCCACCCTGATCGGCGAGGCGAGCTGGGTTTCGGAGGGCAGGAACTTGCTGACCCGCAGGTCCACGAGGGCGTTGAGCAGGTCCCTGACGCGCGAGCCGTCGGCCTTGTGGGCGTCGGTGGCGGGCGCGGCGAGCTTCCAGTCGTCGCCGTCCTTCTCCAGGCGGAGCTCGCCCGAGGCCCTCGCGATGGAGATCGACACGGGGTCCGAGCTCTCGAAGCCCGCGACCTTGGGGTCTCGCAGGTCGTCCGGCTTGACGGTGAACTTGTCGAGGCTCGTCTCCGGCAGGAGCACCACGGTCCGGGTGCCGGCGACCATGGCGTACACATCCCAGGACTCCGTCGAGCCCTCGGTCTTCTTCACCCTGTTTCCGAAGAGAAGCTCGTGCTGCTGGGGTTTATCGGACACATCGCGCGTGAGCTTGATCGAGCGCTTCGCCGGTCGGAGTCCGTAGCCCTCGAGCTTCTTCGGCATGTTCGCGTCGTCGGCCGCGAAGTCCTCCTTGAAGGCATCGGCCCAGAGGGACCCGAGGCGGTCGACGATGTCGTTCGCCTTCTGCTTGTCCGCCCTGTCGGCTATCGGTTGCACGAGTCGCCACTCGCCCTCTTTCTCCCGCGCGATCTCGGCGACGAGCTTCTCGTCCTCCATGATCACGACCTGCGTTACCGTTCCGCGCGTGAGGTTGAGCAGGCGCTTGTCGCGGTACTCGTCGACGCGCCGCGTGGCGTTGTCGCGCACATCGTCGTCGACTACGAAGAGCGCATCGCGCGAACCCGGCGCGGCGTACACTTTGCCCTTGGTCGGCGTCGCGCCGCCCACGAGGGCATCGAGCAGCGTCTCCTCGCCCGCCGAGACGCGCACGCGCGTCGCGGCCTCCTGGGTCAGCCCGAACTCGGAAAGGTCGTCGGCGGGACCGAGCGGCTTCGACCTGCGTCCGGGGGCGATCTCGGCCTTCTCGGCGCGCTCGAACGCCCCGAGCAGGCTTATCACGCGCGAGGTGTCCGCAGGATAGTCGATCGGATGGGTGATCTGCCAGCGCTCGTCGGGCGTGCCCTTGTCCCGCTTCACCATGACGAGCTTGTCCGCGCCCTTCGAGATCTCTATGGTGTCCGCCCGGTCCTTCCGTTCCTTGAACTCGGGGAACGCGCGCTTCTCCATCTCCTTGAGCTCGTCGGTCGTGCGCGTGTGGCTCTCGAAGAGCACGATGAAAAGCACGAGCGCGATAGCCACGCCCATCAGGACGAGCGTATTGCGCAGCTGCATGCCACGATCACCTCCGCAATCGATACGCGCCCGCGAGGGTCGCTAGCGGCTCCTCGCCCTCCAGACGTATATGCCGAGCGCCACCATCAGCGCCGCCGGTCCGACGGCGCCGCCCCAGAAGAGGCGCGCCCGCCTCGATGGGGTCACGATGGCCGTACGCCTCTCGCGCTCCTTGGGCGCTATGCCCACGTTCTCCCGCCGGCCGACCATCCAGTTCACCGAGTTCAGGAAGAGGTCGACGTTGGCCGACTCCCTGTAGTTGATGTCCCTCATCATCTGGTTGGAGAGGAAGTCCGCATCCGCGAAGACCACGAGCTTGCCCTTGCTCTCCGGGGGCTCGTCCTTCGAGTCGCTGGGACCGGCGGCCACCGCTAGGATCGTCGGACCTGCGATATCTTCGCCCGGGTCGTACCTGGCCGAGCGGTCGGGCCTCTTTTCGCCCCAGGAGCCCTCGGTGCCCTCGACGAGCGTCCAGGTCCTCGTGCCCTTCTTGTCGGGCGTCTTCGTCTTCAGGCAGCAGGCCTGGTAGAACATGGCCTGGTGCCTCTTGAGGGGTTTCGAGATGTCGTGGAGCCCGGTGGGAATCCCCACCGTGTTAGCGCCCATCAGGATCATCTCGGGCCCGCGGGCGATCGCCGCCTGCTCGACCTCCACCCCGTACTTCGCCACGACGCGCTCGAGGCCGCTCGGCGACGGCTCCTTGCGGCCGGGGACCAGGGCGTCGAACATGACGATCAGGTTCCCGCCGCGGTCGAGGTACTCCTCGAGCGCCTTGAGCTCGTCGAGCCCGGAGCCGCCGGCCGGGATGGCGCGCGTGGGCCCCGCGACGACGACGCAGTCGGCGTCCTCCGGGACGCCGCCCTTCTCGGCGAGCTTCAGGTCCTTGATCTCGAAGTTCATCCCCTTCAGCTCTTCGACCACGGTGCTGTAGTCGGCGGGGTCGTAGCCGCTCGTCCGCTCCCCGTGCCCGGTCACGAAGTAGACGACACGGCGCTTCTCGTCCAGGAGGTCGCGGATGGCGGAGGTGATCGCGTCCTCGCCCTTGAAGACCGCCTCCTGCGGCCTCCTGGGCCCCCAGGGCGTCGGGGGGGTGGTCTCGAAGATGTCGCGCACGCCGACGTCCTTGCGCTTGTCCCCCAGCTTGAGCACGACGGTCTCGCTGGGGATGCTCTTCTCGTCGATCCCTATCGACTGGGCGATCTTCGCGGTCTTGGCGAACTCGCCGAGGGGCTCCGTGTGGACCACGCTCACGCGGGGAGATGCCTGCACGTACAGGTCCAGCAGATCCACGATCCTCATGCGGTAGTCGCGCGGCAGGCCCGAGTAAGGCGACGGCTCGTAGGGGAGGAACGTGACGATCTTCAGGTCCTGCTGGCGCTGCTCGAGCGTCCGCAGCCAGTTCAGCGAGGTCTCCGAGAGCGTGAACCTCCGGTCCTCGGTGATGTCCCACGAGCGGTTGTGTCTGTAGGAGAGCCAGTTCACCGCGATGAGGATCACGAGCCCCGCCGCGACGGAGAGCGCCACGCTCATCCCGGCCGCGGCCTTCCTGGTGCGGAAGAGTGCGATCGCGGATTCGTAGTTGGCTGCGATTGCGGCCACGACCGTCGCGCCGAGAACCGCGAGCGCCGAGATCGCCCAGGCTGAGCCCAGGGTCTCGAAGAAGAAGCACACGAACAGGAGCACGAGCGCCGCATAGAAGGCCGCGTAGCCCGCTACCGCGAGACGGCCGCGCAGGCGCTCACGAAGGCCGGCGGGGTCGGCCATGGGCTACCTCCACTTCCTGGACTCGACGACGCGAACGGTGAGGAAGAGGGTGAACACGACCAGGGAAAGCAGGTATATGATGCCGCGCGTGTCTATCACGCCCTCCGAGAACCTCCTGAAATGGGTGTCGTACGTGATGAACTCGATCAGCGCCCGCCTGCGCTCGCTCGACTTGATCCATTCCGCGTCCTTGAGCCAGTAGAGGAGGAAGAAACCGAGCGACATGACGAAGCCCAGGATCGCCGCCACTATCTGGTTCTTGGTCACGGAGCTCGCCAAAAGGCCCAGGGCGATGAAGAGGGCCGCCGTCAGGACGAGCCCCATGTACCCCCCGATGAGCGGGGCGGGCGCCGGCCCCCGCTCGCTGATGAGATACAGGGCCGCCACGTGCACCAGGGTCGGCGCGAGCATCGCCGAGAAGGTCGCCAGGGCCGCCAGGAACTTGGAGACGACCACCTCCCAGTCCCGCACCGGGGCGGTCATCAGGACTTCCATCGTACCTGTGCGCATCTCCTCCGCGAAGAGCCTCATCGTGAGTACCGGCGCCAGGAACGGCATCACGAGCCAGGTGAGCATCCCCAGCGGCCAGGAGAGCGTCACCTCGGGCTCCATCTGGGCCGTGAACCAGACGTACGTGAACACCCCCATCAGGCCCAGGAACACGGTCGCCACGACGTAGGCGATCGGCGAGTAGAAGTAGGCGTTGAACTCGCGCCTTACGAGATGCGGTATCTGCGTGAGCCCGAGGAGCATCCCGGCCGCGCCGGCGGCCGCGCCGAGGGCCAGGGCGAGCTCAAGCCCGCTCCAGGAGACCGACGCGAACACCGCGCCCGCCGGGGCGCCGACCAGGACCCCCGCGCCGACGAGGAGGTTGAGCTTGTCCAGATTCGCGAGCACCACGCCCGCCGCGACGAACGCCGCCGCGAGCAGAACCCGCAGCGCCACGGAGCTGAAATCCGTGTATCCGATGCTGAAGAGCCTCAGGATCTCTGCGGAGAGCCTCCCGACGCCGGCGCCGACCAGGGCCGCCGCGAGGCCCGAGCCCACGGCTACGGCGAAGTCCACGGCCGCCCGGGTCCTAGTCGCCCTGCCGGCGTCCCCAGGGTAGGGCACTGCCTCTGCCATGATCTCCTCCGGTCGAACTGGCCCGCGGCCCGCCGCTCCGGCCGGTCCGGCGCCTACGCCTGCCTGTCGCGAGCGGTTATCCGGACGAATATCTCTTCCAGGTCCGTGCCCACAGACCTGAGCTCGCGCGGCGGAGAGCCGATCTCCACGAGCCTGCGGGCGATCGCCTCGCGGGCCTCGGGTCCGCCCGCCCCCTCCACCTCGAAGCGATGCACGCCCTCGCCGCCGGCGTGCTCGACGCGCGTGACTTTCGTCACGCCGCCGAGTTCGGCGAGCGCCTTCTGTATCTTCTCGCCGTCGCCGCGCGCCTCGACGATGACGATCGAGGCAGCGCGCATCCGGGCGATCTCCTCCTCCGGCACCAGGCGCCCCTGGTGGATGATCATGACGCGGTTGCAGACCATCTCGGCCTCGGGGAGGATGTGCGTAGAAAGTATCACCGTGCGCTGCTGGCCGATCTCCTTGATGAGCCGCCTCGTCTCCCGGATCTGCGCCGGGTCCAGGCCGATCGTCGGTTCATCGAGGATCAGGGTCTCGGGGTCGTGGATCAGGCACTCGGCCAGGCCCACCCTCTGGCGGTAGCCCTTGGAGAGCTGGCCTATGATCCTGCCCAGGACGTCCTGGATCCAGCACCGCGCGGCGACCTCCTGGATCCGCCGCTTGCGTTCGCGAGGAGGGACGCCCTTGAGTCGCGCGCGATAGTCCAGGTATTCCCTGACGCGCATCTCGGTGTAGAGCGGCATGTTCTCGGGCATGTACCCGAGCCGCCTGCGCACTTCGAGCGACTGCGAGAAGACGTCGAAGCCGGCGACCCTGGCCTCGCCGGAAGTCGCCGGCATGAAACAAGTGAGGATCTTCATCGTGGTGGACTTGCCCGCCCCGTTGGGGCCGAGGAGGGCCACGATCTCGCCGCGGTTCACCGTGAACGAGATCCGGTCAATCGCCAGGTGCTCGCCGTACCGCTTCGTGAGTTCCTTGACTTCGACTGCCGGTCCTGCCAGGATCACGCATCACTCCTTCCGCCGATATCGTACGTAGCCGCTCCCGCCCGTGCGGGGAGCGAAAGATACCGGCCAGTCCTTGCCGCAACGCCCCGACAGAAGACGCATACAGCCGGGCGAACCCCGACCCCCGACTGACCGACGGGACGCTAGAATTCACCACCCATGCCGCCGCGGGACGGCGAGCCGCTCTTCTTCTTCTCCGGGATCTCGGCCACGAGCGCATCGGTCGTGAGCAGGAGCCCGGCGATGCTCGCTGCGTTTTGCAGGGCCGAGCGGACGACCTTGGTCGGGTCCACAATGCCGGCCTTGACCAGGTCGCAGTACTCTCCCTTCGCGGCATCGAAGCCGAAGGAGCCCTGGCCCTCCTTCACCTTCTGGGCGACGATCACGCCCTGGAACCCTGCGTTCTCGGCGATCTGCCTGATCGGCGCCTCGAGGGCGCGCTGGACGATGTCCACGCCCACCTTCTCGTCGCCGTCCAGCTTCTTCTTGAGGTCTTCGAGCGCCGAGGCCGCCCTGAGTAGCGCGACACCGCCGCCCGGTACGATGCCCTCCTCGACTGCAGCGCGCGTGGCGTGCAGGGCGTCTTCTACGCGCGCCTTTCTCTCTTTCATCTCGACCTCGGTCGCCGCTCCGACGCGAATCTCGGCGACGCCTCCGGCCAGCTTAGCCAGGCGCTCCTGCAGCTTCTCGCGGTCGTAGTCCGACGTCGTCTCCTCGATCTCCTTCTTGATCTGCGCGATACGACCCTTGATGGCCTGCGTGTCGCCCGCCCCCTGGATGAGCGTCGTGTAGTCCTTGTTCACCTTCACCTTCTTGACGCGGCCCAGGTCGGCGATCTTCGCGTTTTCCAGCTTGATCCCGAGGTCCTTGAATATGGCCTTGCCGCCGGTGAGGATGGCGATGTCTTCGAGCATCGCCTTGCGCCTGTCGCCGTAGCCGGGGGCTTTAACCGCGCAGCACTGGAAGACTCCCCTGAGCTTGTTCACGACGAGCGTCGCCAGGGCCTCGCCCTCCACGTCCTCGGCGATGACCAGGAGGGGCTTGCCGGCCTGTGCGACCTTCTCGAGGAGGGGCACCAGGTCCTTCACCGACGAGAGCTTCTCCTCGTGTATGAGAACGTAGGCGTCCTCCAGGACGCACTCCATGTTCTGGAAGTCGGTGATGAAGTGCGGCGAGAGGTACCCGCGGTCGAACTCCATGCCCTCGACGATCTCGACCTCGGTCGTGAGGCCCTTCCCCTCCTCGACGGTGATGACGCCGTCCTTGCCGACCTTGTCCATGGCGTCGGCGATCTTCTGCCCGATCTCCGGGTCGTTGCCGGCGGCGATGCTGCCGACCTGTGCGATCTCCTTGCTGTCCTTGACCGCCACGGACTCTTTCTTCAAATGCTCGACCACTGCGTCGACGGCCTTGTCGATCCCGCGCTTCAGGGCTATGGCGTTCGCGCCGGCGGTGACGTTCTTCAACCCCTCTTCAAAGATCGACTCCGCCAGGAGCGTCGCGGTCGTCGTGCCGTCGCCCGCGACGTCATTCGTCTTGGACGCGACCTGCTTGACCATCTGGGCGCCCATGTTCTCGTAGGGCTCTTCGAGCTCGATCTCCTTGGCGACGGTCACACCGTCGTTGATGACCGAAGGCGCCCCGAACGACTTCTGTAGCGCCACGTAGCGCCCCCGCGGCCCGAGGGTCACCTTGACCGCCGCGGCGAGCGTCCGCACGCCCCTCCGGATCGCCTCGCGGGCCTCCTGGCTGAATGCGATCTTCTTGGCCGGCATCGTTCAACTCTCCCTTCGACTTCGGCGAAACCGAAGCGGATCGATACGGCAACCAGGCCGGTGCCCCGTTTTTCCTCTTCGCGGGTGCCCCGACTGCGCCGTTACTGTTGCTCCTTCACCACTGCGAGGACGTCCTCCTCGCTCATTATCAGGTACTCCTCGCCGTCGAGCTTCACCTCGGTGCCCGCGTAGCTCGCGAACAGCACCCTGTCGCCTTTCTTCACCTGCATCTTGGAGCGTTCGCCCGAGTCGAGCACCTTGCCGGGACCGACCGCGATAACCTTGCCCTCTTTCGGCTTCTCCTTCGCGGTCTCGGGGAGCACTATCCCACCGGCGGTCTTCTCCTCGGCCTCCAGACGCTTCACGACGATCCTGTCACCGAGCGGCTCGATCTTCATGTCACTCCCTCCGCATGACGAGCGGACAACTTTAGCCCAGGTTGATGTGTGGTGAGCAACGGTTGTGCCAGCCGGGCCCGTTCGTGCGCAATACCTTGACATTTCGAGTGTTGCGTCCGGAACGTCTCGGCGCGCCCGCGCCGGGCCGATGCCGGCACCGTCATTCTGACACGGCGGCGAGGCGCAGGGGCATGGTCATTTTGGACGGGCGACGCGGAGGCGGGGAATCGCTGCTCGACAAGCTCTTGCGGGCGCCGCGGCAGGCGCGAGGATTCCGCGGCGCGTGTCCCGCCGGGGGGACCGCGTGCGGTCGAGAGGGGCAGGATGACCGGGCCCGTCAACGCGCAGGACTTCTTGCTGATCGTCAACCCTGCGGCGAAACTCGCCAGATTTTGCGAGCCGAGCAGGATGAAGCGTTCCCTGGAGGGCCTCGGCGTCCGGGCCGAGGTCGTCGTGACGAGGCGCCCCGACGAGCCCGCCTCCGAGGCCCGCGCCAGGGGCTTCGGCAGGGTGATCGCGGTGGGCGGCGACGGGACGCTGCGCTCCGTGGCTGCGGCAGCCGGGCTCCCGGTCGCGCTCGTGCCCGCGGGGACGTCGAACTCCGTGGCGAGATCGCTCGGGATACCCCTGGGAGTAGATGCGGCCCTGGAGCTCGCCGCGCGGGGGCGCCCGAGGCGCGTCGATGCCGGCGAGCTCGTCGGGCCGCGCGTGCCTGGCGGCCGGGCGATGTTCCTGCTTTGTGCGTCCGCCGGGCCCGACGCCGAGGTCGTCAGGCGCTACGAGATTTCCAGAGGGGCGCGGTCCGGCGTGCTCAGGTACGCACTCGCGGCATCCCGAGTGGCGGCGTTCTACGAGCCGAGGCCGATCTCCGTGTTCGTCGGCGGCCGCCCGGTCGCGCGGGGCGCGAGGCTTGTGGTCGCCGCAAATATGCCCGTCTACGGCGGATGGTTCAGGATGTCGCCCCAGGCCTTACCCGACGACGGACTCCTGGATCTCGTCTGCGTCAGGGCCTGCGGTCCGTGCGGCGTCCTCGCGAGCCTCGCCCGCGCCTTGAGGGGGAGCCCCCCCAGGGCGGGCAGGGCGCTCCTCGTGCGCGCGTCTCTGGCGCGGTGGGAGGGTCCCGGCGACGTCCCGGTGGAGATCGACGGCGAGCCGGCCGGCTGGCTTCCCGTCGAGGTGAGGACGCTCGCGGGCGCGCTGGAGATCGTGTGCCCGGCGGGAAGTTCCAGGTCGTGACCGCCTTCGGCCGCGGGTGTTTGAGAGACATGGGCGGTGTGCGAGAGCCTCCACCCGGGCGCCAGGACGGTCCCGGCGCCCTCGGCGATAGAGTCCGGCCGCCGTGCCTCGGCGGCGCGGCCTTGACGCGACATGCCTATCGGGTTGACGAAGAGGCCCCCGACCTGTGGTGGGCTACGGGTCGCCGGCCCGGACTGCGCCCTCCGCGCGGGAAAGGACCGGAGTTGCTGATGCACGCCTGTGGAACTCCGACCGCAATGCGACGGGGTTCGCCACCGCGTAACTGCGGCGCGTGCCGCTCGACACCTGGCGCAAGAGCCGTGCCGGTGACGCCCCCGGCACGGCTCTTGCGCTCCTGGTGCCGCGCCATTCGCGAAGGCTCGGGGCCGCGCAATGACCTCCCTGACGGCCCCCGTCCTGTGCGGGCCGTCAGGGAGGTCATTGCGACATATGAAACCGGTCTCGTCGCGTGTTACGGTTGCCTCAGCCGAACTCGGGTCCATCGCCCAATGCACGCGCGACCTCGCGGAAGCCGTTCCACTCCGGGGCACGGCGACCGCGCGCACGGGACGCGACTCGGAACCTTCTGGCTTCATACCAATTCGGGCTCGGTCCTCCGGCTTCTCCGGAGGTCGATAGGAACTCGGAAAGTGTCGAAGGCCACAATGGATAGTGGTGTTCTGAGTCAACCCGATAGGCGTATGACGCGAAGCCGCGGGGACGTCGAAAAACTCTTGGTGCTCCCGTGATGCGGCCTGACCGCGGTCTGTCTGCTCCGCGCATCCTGGCGCGTTCGGCCCGGGGAATGCGGTTCGACGCGCGCCGCGGACGCCATGGAATGCCTGCGTGCGAGGAGACCCTGCGTGCCGCGGCGACATGGCGTTTCTGCGGCGGCGTGCGTGTCGCGGCCGCTGCGCTCGTCTGCGCCGTCCTCGCTGGCTGCGACGGGCCTCCCCCCGGGGAGGGCGTCACCGAGGCGAAGCGCGGGCCCTTCCAGGTGACGCATGTCGAGGACGGCGAACTCGCAGCGCTGAACACGCTCACGATCTCTTCCCGCGTCCGCGGGCAGATCGAGTTCCTCGCCAAGGACCTGGAGCGCGTCGACAAGGACGCGATACTGGTGGAGCTCGACAAATCCGAGCTCCGCAACGAACTGAAGCGCGCGCAGGATGAGCTCTCCTCGGCGGAGAAGCGCCTGGCGGAGGCGAACAGGAACCTGGAGGTCGAGAGCGGCCAACTCGAGGTCGAGCTCGAGAGGAGGCGAGCGGCCGTGCGGCTCGCCGAGGTGCGACTCCAGACCGTCCGGGAGGGCACTCCCCAGGCGGACCTGTCGATCGCCGAGAAGAACCTCGCGACCAGGGAGGCCTCGCTGCGGTTCGCCGAGAGCGCCCTGGCGGACGCCGAGGCCCTCGCTGCGAGGGGCTTCGTCAGTGCGAGCGACCTGGACGAGAAGCGGCTGGCGCGCGAGCTCGCGTTCGCGCAGGTCGAGAAGGCGAGGCTCCAGCTCCGCAAGCTCCGCGCGCGACCCACTCCGGCCGAACTCCGCTCGGCCGAGTTCGCCTTGCGGGAGGCGGAGCTCGACCTGGCCATGAGCGAGGAACAAGCGAAGTCGCGCTCGGCCTCGCTCAGGCAGACCTTGGAGTGGGCCCTCGCGGAGGTCTCCAGGTGCCGCGAGCGCGTGCGCCAACTGGAGGACGAGATCTCGAAATGCACGATCCGCGCGCCGCGGGCGGGGCTGGTCCTGCGCGCCAGGCGCCACTGGGATGGCGAGAAGGTCGACGTCGGCGGGCGAACCTGGCCCGGGATCGCGATAGTCGAACTCCCCGACCTCTCGTCGATGAAAGTAAAGACGCAGATACCGGAGTCGCTCGTCAGGCATTTCAATGTGGGGGATTCGATCTACATCGTAGCGAACCCTGGCGAACGGCCGAACGGCGACGGAGCCGCCGAGGAGCGTATACCCGGCAAGATCATCTGGATCGATTCCTGGGCCCGCGACAAGAACGCCCAGCTCGCCGAGGCCGACCAGGCCCGCGAGGGCCTGTCGGGGGTGCGCGTCTTTTCCGCCGACGTGGCCCTGGATCGCACGGACGACCGCCTGCGCCTCGGCGCGCGCGTGCAGGTCGTGATGAACCTCACGCTTCCCGATGTCGTGTACGTGGACCGCCGGGCCATCGTCATGAGCGGGGGCCGCTCCTATGTGCGCGCGCTCCAGAAGGGCGGCTCGGAGCGGCTCGTGCCCGTGGTGCTGGGGGAATCTAACCGCGACGCCGTGGTCGTGACCTCGGGGCTCGAGCCCGGCACGCGAGTGGTCCTGCCGAGCGGCGGCTGACGGAGCGCTGTGCATGGAGATCGAGATAGCTGCGGACGACGGTCCGCAGCGACCTAGGGACGGCGGAACCAGGCCCCGCACTCCGCGTGCGCTCGCGCTGTACGCGGCGGGGGCCGTTCTGCTCGGGGGGGCCGTCGCCGGCGCGATCGCGGTGAGCTCGCGCCAGGAGTCGTCCCCAGGGAGCCGCAGTCAGGAGATCGTAGTCACGCCTTACGGGCCGGCCGTGCGCCTGGCGCGCAGCCGGTTCACATGGACGGTCCGCAAACAAGGGCAGCTCAAGCCTCTCGACGAGCACAGCATCACCGTCCGGACCTGGGGCGTCATCACACGGATCTGGGAGGATGGTCAGCCGGTGAAGAAGGGCGACGTGATCCTCGAGCTCGACAGGCGCGACATCGAGCGCCGCATCGCTGACCGGGAGGCCGACGTGGCCATCAGGAACGCCGAGCTCGTGCAGACCGAGCGGAACCAGGCCAAGCGGGTCAAGGCCGCGGAAGACGCGTGCAAGAAATCGGAGCTGGAGTTGGAATGGCAGAGGCTCTCCGAGAAGATACTTCTCGCGGGCCCGTCGTCGGACGAACTCGCGCGCGCCGACAAGGAGCTCGCCGCCAGAGAGCTCGTCGCGAAGAACAGGGCCGAGGAACTGCGGATACTCGAGGAACTCGCCTCGCAGGGCTTCGCCACGGACGCCGAGGTCGAGCGCAAGAGATTGCAGCTCGCGGAGGCGAAGCTCGACCTGGACAAGCACGTCTTCGCGCGGCAGAGGCTTCTCGACGGGCCGAGCGCGGCGGAGAAGAAAGAGGCGGCCCTGCGCGTGCAGATCGCCTCCTACTCCCTCGAGTCGGACAGGAGGAAGCTCGAGTCGGTACGAACCATGGCCAGGAGCGAGATCGCCCTCGCGGAGCAGAGATTGAAGAACGAGGAGAACGCCCTGGCTCAGGATCGCGAGGACCTGGAGAAATACACGATCCGCTCGCCCGCAGACGGCTACATACTCTACGCGCGACCGCAGTGGGGCGAGTGGACGCCGGGCCGCCAGGTCTGGCGGGGCGTCAAGGTGATGTCCGTTCCTGCGAGCGGTCGCATGAAGGTGGTGACGGCCGTCGAGCAGACGGAGGTGGACCAGGTGCTGGTGGGGTCCAGGTGTCGCGTCCTGGTGGCCGCCAAGCCATCGGTCGCCTACGACGCCGAGGTGATCCTGGTGAGCCGCCAGGGCAGGGACGCCCACGAGGACCTCGACGGCTACACGAAGGACAAGGTGGGGAAGGCCGGGAGGCAGTCCTTCGAGGTGGAGGCGAAGCTGCTCACCGAGGATCGGGACCTGAGGCCGAACTTCCGGGCGGAGGTGGAATTCGTCCTGGCCGAACTCCCGGACGCGCTCGTCGTGCCATGGGGCGCGGTGAGGAAGACGGCCGAAGGCGCTCGCGTCACCGTGATCGGGCGGTCCGGCCCTGTCGAGCGGACGGTGGAACTCGGTTATTCGAACGAGACCTCCGTGGTCGTCGCGAGCGGCGTCAGCGAGGGTGAACTGGTGCTCGTAGCGCACGGGGGCTAGCCGGGGAGCGCATGCCTGCGCACGTCTCCTGGAGCGAACGTCTCAAGATGAGCCGCGGGCCCCGCTGGTGGGAACGCAGGGGCGGACGCATCGCTGTTGCTGCGGCGGTCGCCTCTCTGCTCGGGACCGGCGCGCTACTCGCCGGGGTGGCGCTTGCCTTCCGCTCGCCCCCTGGCGGGCGCGAAGAGAAGCGCGAGGCGCGCGCACGGCTCGTCGAGGCGGGCGAGCTCGTATCCGCGAAGGTCACGCCCGTCTACGCCCAGAGCTCGGGACAAGTCGTTTGGCTGATCGAGGAGGGCTCCGCCGTCGCCGTTGGCGACGCGCTCGTCCGCCTGGACGAGACCGATGTCCGCAAGCGCCTCGAGGAGGAAGAGCGGCAGATCGTCCCGCGCCGGACCGAGCTCGAGCGGGCGGAGCAGGAGTTGAGGACGGCCAAGGCCATCGGGCCGCTCGCGGTGCGCCGGGCGGAGGTCGCCCTGGAGCGCGCCCTCGCCGCCATGTCGGAGCTCCAGGCGCTGCCCGACCCCGACGATCTCGCGGCGGCTGAGCTCGACCTGCGGCTGGCGAGGCTCTCGAGCCAGAAGTCCGCGCGGGACCTGGAACGCACCAAGGAGCTGGCCGCGCGCGATCTCGCGACCGCCACGGAGCTCAGGCAGAGGCAGCTCGAGGCCCTGGACGCCGAGGCCAACGCTCAGCTCGCCTTACTGCGCCTGGAGCTCCTGAAGGCCGGTGCGACTCCGCTCTCGATGGAGTCCGCCAGGCTCCAGGTCGAGAGGGCGCGCCTCGGAGTCGAGGAGGCCCGCTTCGCGAGCGAGGCCGACATCGTCATCGCCGAGAAGTCGGTCGAGGTGGCCCGGGCGCGGCTGGCCAAGGCGGAGAGGAGCCTCGAGCGCCTGCGGCAGGACCTCGCGAACTGCACGATCGTCGCGCCCGCCGCGGGGCGGGTGGCCTTCGTAGATGTCTGGAAGGGCTCGAAGCAGACCAGTCGCATCGAGGTCGGCGAGACCTGTTTCCACGGACAGGTCCTGTGCAGGATCGCCGACCCCGACCGCGTGCAGGCGCGGATCCTGGTCAACGAGGTGGACTCCATGGCCGTGCGAGAGGGGATGCCTGCGACGGTCCGGCTCACCGCGTACCCGGGTCTGGAGCTCGCGGGTCGGGTCGCACGGGTCGGCGCGAGCGCCAGCGACAAGAACGAGAAGCTCGGGCACCTCGCCCTCAAGAAAGCGGGCAGGGCCGGGGTGAACGTGGTCGAGGTCCTAGTGGACATTCTGGAGCGACCGTTCCCGCCCGCCCAGGGGCACCGCGGGACCGCAAAGACGCTCCGCGGGGGGCACACGGTCACCGTGATGATCGACCTCGAGCGCCCGGACGCGTCCGAGCGGGGCGCAGCCGAGGCCTGTCCCGGCGAGAAGACCGATCGCCCGGCCGGCGACCGGCCTGGCGGCGGGAGCGGCGGCGATGCCTGAGACGCCCATCGTGTTGTCGGCGAGGACCGCCGAACCCCCGGTGATGATCCGGGCGGTCGCGCTCCGCAAGGTCTACGGTAAAGGGCCGACAGCGGTCGAGGCCCTGGTCGACGTCTCGTTCGAGGTCCGCGCCGGAGAGTTCGTCTCGATAATGGGCGCGTCCGGGTCCGGAAAGAGCACGCTGCTCCACGTGCTGGGCGGGCTCCACCAGCCCACCAGTGGCGTATACGAGCTGGATGGAGTCCGGGTCGACGGCCTTTCCGACGTCGAGCTCTCGCATCTGCGCAACCGCAAGATCGGCGTCGTCTTCCAGCAGTACAATCTGCTGGAGCACGAGGACATCGTGACGAACGTGGCGCTGCCTCTGGTCTACGCGGGCGTGCCTCGCGCCGACCGGGAACGCCGCGCGCGCGAGGTGCTGACGCGCCTCGGCCTCGGGAACCGCCTCTCGCACCGCCCGAGCGAGCTCTCCGGCGGCCAGGCGCAGCGCGTGGCGATCGCGAGGGCCCTCGTGAACAGCCCCGCGATAGTGCTCGCCGACGAGCCCACCGGGAACCTGGATTCGGAGTCGGGAAAAGAGATCATGGGGATCTTCCAGGCGCTCCACCGTGCCGGGCGCACGATCGTCCATGTCACTCATGACCGCGACAAGGCGGAGTATTCCGAGCGCGTGTTGCACATCAGCGACGGCCGCATCGTGCGCGAGGAGCGGATCGACAACCCCCGCGAGGCGCCGCCGGGAGGCGAGATGTGATCTGGACCGAGTCGATCCGCGCAGGTCTCGCAGGCCTCGCCGTCCACAAGGTGAGGACCGCGCTCTCGATGCTCGGCATCGTTTTCGGCGTCGCGAGTGTGGTCGCCGTGGTCGCGGTCGCCGAGGGCGGCAAACGCGAGGTCCTCAGGCTCCTCAAGGCGCTAGGCGCTACCAACATACACGTGAAGGCCCAGAACTTCGAGGACGACCACGAGAAGCGCCTCGCGGTCCGCAAACGCTCGAAGGGCCTCTCTCTTGCGGAGGCCGTTCACCTCGGGAAGACCTACCCTGTCTTCGTCTCCTATGCGCCGCTCAAGTACCTGCGCCCGTACGGCCAGGCCGTGAGCGTGCGCCGGGAGACCCAGGTGCTGCCGTCCCCGACGGTAGTGGGCACGGTCCCCAGCTACATCGACGTGATGGGCTTCCAGCTCAGGGAGGGCCGGTTCCTGACCGAGGATGATGAGGCCTCCTGCCGCAGGGTCTGCGTGATCGAGGAGAAGGTCCGGCGCGATCTGCACCTGGCGGGCTCGGTCCTGGGGGAGTGGCTCTTCATCGATGGCGAACCCTACGAGATCGTCGGGGTGCTTGAGCCCAAGCATACCGGCGAGGAGAAGTTCGAGGCGGCCTCCGAACCGGTCGGGCCGCCGACGGAGCAGATGGACACGGGGCCGGGCAGGCGCGAGAGCCCGGTCGAGGAGCTCTGGCGGCGCGTCGTCGACGAGTGGCAGCTCAACCAGAGGATATACATACCGCTCTCCTGCGCCCTCTCGCGGACGACGCAGGCGCGCGGGGCCTCCGAGATAGACGAGGTCGTCTACCGCACGAAGGCCGTCGAGATGCTGCCCCTGGCGAAGGACATCATCATCCGATTCCTCGCCGCCAAGCACTCGATGAGCGACCTCCCCCCGCAGGACCGCGACTTTCGCGTGGAGGTCGCCATGGACCTGATCCGCCAGACCCAGGAGAACCAGCGCATCTTCAACTGGGTGATCGGCGCCACGGCGGGGATATCGCTCCTCGTCGGCGGGATAGGCATAATGAACATCATGCTCGCCAACGTGACCGAGCGCAGGCGGGAGATCGGCATCAGGCGGGCCGTGGGCGCGACCGAGAGGGACATCCTGAGGCAGTTCATCGTCGAGGCCGTGGGCATCTGCGTCTTCGGGGCTGTGGCGGGTCTGATCCTGGGGTTCGGACTGAGCTGGGTCGTGAGCTGGCTCGCCGGCTACAAGACCTCCATCGCGCTATGGGGGGTCACGGTGGCGCTCCTGGTCTCGATCGCGGACGGCCTTGCGTTCGGGATATACCCCGCGTACAAGGCGGCGAAGATGGACCCCATCGACGCCCTGAGGCTGGAATGACGCCTGGAGGGACGGGACGGCCCATGGTATGTCGCGCGCTCGCCGTGGCCATCGGGGCGCTCTCGTGCGTCCTCGCGCCGACCGCCCTCGCGGCAGACGGCTCCCCTTCCGACGCGGCGCCGGCGAGGCGACTCTCGCTCGCCGAATGCGTGGAGCGGGCCCTCCGCGAGAACCTGGACCTCGCGCGCGAGCAGCGCACCTACGCCAGGACCGAGTTCGACCTCGCCTCGGCGCGCGCCGCGTTCCTGCCGACGCTCTCGGCCTCGGCGACCCACGACGAAGGCGCCCGGACCGACACGGGCAGTGTGAGCCTGACGCAGTTCACGCCCTGGGGCACGAGCCTCTCCGTGACGGGATCGAACGTGGTCGGTTCGACCGATTCGACCCCGGGCTCCCTCTCGGTGACGCTCTCGCAGCCGCTTCTCAGGGGGGCGGGGCCGTCGGACGCCATGACGGGCGTCAGGCAGTCGGAGCTCCGCCGGCGCGCCGCGGAGGCCCGCCTCGCGCGCGCCTCGCACGACATCGTCTATCGCGTGAAGACGCAGTACTATGACGCGGCGAGGTTGATGGAGACGGTCAAGGTCAGGCGCCAGGCCGTGGAGCGCGCCTCGCGCCTCAGGGACGAGGCCGCCTTCAAGCGCGACAGGGGCCTCGTCACGGTCCTGGACCACGCGAACGCCGTGATCCAGCTCGCCGACCGGGAGTCGGCCCTGGTCTCCGCCGAGAAGCAGCTCGAGGACGCGCTCGACGACCTGAAGGAGACGCTGCGCATTCCTGTGGAGCAGAAGCTCGCCATCGTGCCCATAGCCCTGGACCTCGACAGGGAGATCGTCGTCGATCGCGCACGAGGGACCGTCTCGGTGATCGAACGGCCCGCCGACGGCAAGGGCGAGGGCGTGCCGAGGGTGATCTTCCAACCCGTCCCGCGGGACTACGAGGAGACCATCGCGCGGACGCTCGAGCGCCGGCCCGATCTGATCGCGGCGCGGCACGACCTCGAGGTCAAGCGCCTGGAGCTCGCGCGCAAGCGCAACCAGCTCCGCCATGACGTCAGGCTCTCGGCCACGTACACCGCCGAGGGCGGAGCGGAGCCCAATCCGTGGGCCGTCGCCGATGATTCCTGGTCGGCCGGAGTCACGTTCACATGGCCGCTCGGGCGCGTCTCGCGCCGCGCCGACCTCGAGGCTGCCCGGCTCGACCTCGAGATGCAGGAGATCGCCGTCGAGAAGCTCGTGATCGCGATCCGCAAGGAGGTGCTGAGGCTCTTCAGGAGGCTCGAGGAGACGGAGATCAACATACTGAGCTACGCCCTCAAGATCGGCGCCGGGGCGCAGGCCCTGGAGTCGGCCAAGATCCGCAAGGAGCGCGGCCAGACGAGCTACTGGGAGGTCACCGCCCGCGAGTCGGACCTGCTCGACGCCCAGACGAGCTTCATCAACGCCTACCTCGACTACCAGAAACGCCTCGCCGAGCTCGAGCGCGCCTGCGGCGGAGAGCCCTGCGCGACGCCGGGCTCCTCCGCTGGGAGCGCGGGTCCGCAATAGCGCGCCATCGCGGGGCTCCCGCAAACTGTCGAGCTGCTATGCTCTCATAGCAATGTAGCCCCGCGGGCGCTTCGACGGTCGCTCAGTCCGAGGGGTACGCCCCGGCCGCGTAGTAGGCCGCGGCAGCGGTCCTGAGGAAGCCGCCGTCGTCGTCCGGCCAGGACGACACGAGCGTGTTCCCGTTCACGTGGGCGGACCCCGTCCGCCCTGGTGTCGCCGGGCGTGGGACCGAAGAGGACCGCCAGCACGTCCTCTACAGGCCCGATATCGTCATCTGTCCGGGCGAGACCTCGCCGCGCGCCGGGGCCACGGCCAGGCGATCACCAGGAGCCCAGGCAGGAGCATGACCAGCGCCACGCCCGACCGGGAGGCGCCCCCGGGCGCGCAGCTAAAGCCTCCGCCGCCGCCCCCCGCCCCTGGCGCGGAGGCCGCGTCGTGAGGATCGGTCCCGGCCTGGAACTCCTGGAGGTTCGAGAATCCGTCGCCGTCGGGGTCGTCGTCGGCGTCGGAGCTGTCGGCCGGGTCGAGGCCGTGCGCACGCTCCCACTCGTCGAGCATGCCGTCGGAGTCCCTGTCGTCGAGCGGGTCGTCGAGGTTGTCCACGATCACCGAAACGGGCTGCGATACCGAGGACTGGGAAGCGGTATCCGTCGCCCTCGCCGAGAGCGAGTGCGCCCCTTCGCTCGCGGATGTCGTGTCCCAGGGGAGTTGCCACGTGTTCCCGCCCGTGTTCGTCATGAAGCCCTTCGAGGCCCCGTCCACCAGGAGCTCGACGGACGCGACGCCGGTGTCGTCGGTCGCGGAGACGGTGACCGTCACGGTCCCCGAGACGCGCGCGCCGCCGGACGGGCTAGTGACGCTCGCCGACGGGGCCGCGTCGAAGACACGCCCCAGGACTATGACGTTAGTCGGGCCGGTAATGTTCCTGAGTAGCGTCAGATAGAGCGCGCGGTTCGCGACGTCCACGGAGGCGCGGAAGTCGGTCCCCGACGAGAGCGGCGTCCCGTTCAGGCTCACTGCAGGCACTGTCGTAGCTGTGTAGTTGCCGAAACGGAAGATGGGCCTGACGATGGTTCCCGATGGCACGTTCAGGTTGACCGCGGCCTCGTTCGAGCCGTCGCAGTTCGCTGCCCACAGGCCGTATCTGTGATCCCAGCCTGCGGGAGTGTAGGCGACGTCCCCCGAGAGGCCCACGTGGTCGGGGCCGCTCGCCACGACGCTGCCCTTCGTCGCGGTCAGGACGGCGCTCTGGCAGGCCTCCATCGAGGAGATGGTGGCGTCGGTCAACCCCTCGGTGTGCCTGTTCAGGACGATCAGGACCGAGTAGCCCTGGTGCGGGTAGCCGGACTGCTTCACGCCGTCGAGCCTGTCGTACTGGCTGTTCCCGACGTATCCGTAGTTCGTGCCCCAGGCCATCTTCTCGCCCTGGTAGCCCTCGTAGGCGTTGAGCTGGAACGGGCAGTTCCAGTTCTCCATCATGCCGGTGCCGGTCTGGCCCCAGTGGCTCGCGGCCCACCAGTAGCCCCCGGCGTCCTGGCGGGTCCAGGCCTGGGTCTGGACGACGCCGCATTCCACGTCCCCCAGAGACGCATCCTTCCATAGCATCATGTAGGGCACCACGTTCTGCTGGGTGTAGTCCCAGGAGCTCGTCTGGCCGCTGTAGCTCGTCGTCCTGAACCTGTACTTGTCGCCCCAGCGGATGCCGGAGATCGTCCCGTCGTAGAACTTGCCGTCCCCGTCCCAGTCGAACTGAAAATATGGCCCGCGCGCGTCCCATTGGACCACCCCGTCGGCGTAGGCGCTGGTGTCGTAGGAGACCGCCCAGAGCAGGTCGCTCCGGCCCTCGGAGACGAACCAGTCGATAACGAGCTTGATCGTCTTGCCGTCGCCGCTGTAATCGGAGGAGAACCTCCAGATGCAGTGGCTGGCCCCCTCGAGGATGAACTGCGTCGTCGCGTTGGAGCTATTCGCCTTGCTCGACGACGCGCCGGAATGGTGGTTCACCGCGCAGCCCATCCCCGAGACGAACGATTGCGCCGCGTCCCACGCGAGGGCGGTCTTCAGCGTGCTGCCGACGTAGTATGTGTAGCGCTGGACGTAGCCGCCCTTGTAGCCGCCCGTGTCGCCGGTCGCCCTGACGAGCGCGATCTCCCTTTCCTTCCCGGCTGCGTCCGTCCACCTGACGAGGTCGCAGGTCTTGCCGCCGACCGAGACGCCCTTCGTGATCGTCATCGCGCGGGACTCCCCCGCCCAGGCGCCGACCAGGAACCCGGCGAGGAACGCTCCGATTGCCGCCTTCGTAGCGATGGGCATTTCAGCGCCTCCCTTCGAAAGCAATCTCGTCCACGAGCAGGCTCCACGCGCGCGGGGCCTCCGACCAGGTGTTGAACTGGATCTCCCAGGCGCAGGTCGGGTCGAACTCGGACCCCTCCGCGAGGTCCGCCAGCGGGATCGCCACCCTGTGCCAGCGGCCGTCCATGGCCTCGGGGGCGTAGCGGCTCACCTCGACCTGCCGCGTGTACTTCATCCCCTTCGAGCTCAGGCCGATCCTGAGCTGCTCGGGTCCGCTCCCGGAGGAGACCTTGAGCCAGAAGACCAGCTCGCGGAAGCCGCTCACGTCCGTCCCGCCCTGACGGGACCAGCTCCGCCAGTTGCAGCCGCAGCCGATGTAGCCCGCGCCCTCGCCGTGGAACTCCAGGGCCGAGCGGCCCTGCCGCGCGTCGGCCGACTGCGGGCGGGCCCAGTTCCGGCCCCCCTCTGGAACGACCCAGAACCCGGCCGACGAGCGGTCGTCGCCGTCCCAGACGACGAGCCGCGCGCCGGCAGGCGCTTGCTCGTCCCCGGTTGCCCAGGCGAGTCTTCGGCCCACAGACGAAGCCCTCTGGACGCGGCCCGGGGGGAGATCGGCGCGGAGGAGGGTCGTCTCGAAGCCGGCGGGAACCGTGACCGTCGCGGGGCCCGCGGAGACCTCGACCTGGCCTTCCGTCACCAGGACCTTCGTGCCGAGGGCGCCGCTGGCGACATCGAACCTGGTGCCGAGCGCGCGCGAGCGGCCGTGGGGCGTCTCGACGACGAAGCCCCTGTCGGCGTGGACGGTCTCCACGTATAGCTCTCCGCTGCCGAGCGATATCGCGCCGGGCGCGAGCGCCCGGGGCGAGAGCGTCGTCAGGCGGTTCACGCAGACGATGGTGCCGGAGTCGAGGACCAGCCGCGCGCGCGCGTCGCCTGTGCGGAGCCTGTCGCCGACTGCGATCGCGAACCCGGCCCGGGCAGGCGTCCATCCGGCCCCGCCCCGGCGCAGGACCTCGACGCGGCCCTCGACCGCGTCGACGTAGGCGAAGTGACCGGAGGCGTCCGCACCGGCGGGCCCGACCGCCCTCTCTGGCGCCGCGACGGGAACCGCAGCGCTCGCCTGAGCTACACCCTCGCCCGTCTGGGGCGTTCCAGAGACCGCCTCGCTCGCGGCGAGCGCGCCGAGTTCCCCCGGGCCCTCGGCGGGAGGGGCCGCATCGGCGACCGGTAGGGTCTCTCGGCGCTCCCCGGCGGGCAGTGGGGCGGTTGGCGGTTCCGCGACCGGGGCGGCCGTCTCGATAGAGCGCCAATCGTGCGTCGGCGCAGGCTCCGGCGGCGGCACCCGATACGAGAGCGCGAGCAGAACGGCCGCAGCGGCGGCGAGCGCCGCGGCGCCATATGCCAGGGGCCTGACCGGTTCCAGCCCGCGCCGAACGGAAGGCCTCGCGCGCAGCGTGCGCGCGCTCCTCTTGAGCGCCGCGCGCTGCCCGTCGAGGATCGACTCCGCTCTCTCGAGGAGCCTCGCCCGTGCGGCCTCGGGCACCCGGGGTTCCGAGCCTGCCGCCGCCCGGAGGGCCTCGCGGGCGAGGAGCGCCTCCTCCCAGGCCGAGCGGCATGCCGGGCAGGACTCGAGGTGCCCCCTGAGCTCCACGAGCTCGCCTGGCCCGCCGGGTTCCCCCTGGGCGGCGTCGAGCAGTCGCCAGGCGAGAGTCTCGAAGCGCAAGCAGTCCATATCGTCCCCCCGGAATCTCTACGACGCCCGAGAGGTCACGTTGAGCGGAATCCGGCCGCGGGTGACGACGAGGCGTCCTGCGCTGTTTGACTGCTGAGGCGTTTCTCGGGACCTCCGCGCAGGCATGAGGCGCGGCGCTCGGCCCGGGGGACCCTGGGCGAGTCGGTGGAGGACCGGACTACGAGTCAGGGGTCAGGGGTGGAGACCGCAGCGATCCCGCAGGGCGGGGGGACGCCCGCGACCGCCGACGCGGTGCGCGAGTTCCTAGCGGCCCACGCGCACGAGTCGGCGAGGACCACCACAACGGCCTGGCAGCGGGCCAAGTACGCCTTCTGGGCGGTGAACCTCCTCGTCCTGCTCCAGTACGATTGGAAGATATTCTTCTCCATAGTCACAGGCGTCCTGTGCCTCTTCTATCTCGCGACGATCATGTACAAACTCCTGACGGTGCTCCTCTCGGTGGTCTGGCCGGCCGAACTCCGGGTGACGAGCGAGGAGCTCGCGGCGCTCGACGATTCGACGCTGCCCGTCTACACGGTGCTCGTCCCGCTCTACAAAGAGGCGGAGGTGGCGGCGAAGGTCGTGCGCTCGGTGACCTCGCTCGACTACCCGAAGGACAAGCTCGACGTGATCCTGCTCCTGGAGGAGCCGGACCAGGAGACCCGGAAGGCCCTGGAAGGGGTCGCGCTGCCCGCCTGCGTGAGGACGCTCGTCGTGCCGGACGGGAGCCCCAGGACGAAGCCCCGCGCCTGCGACTACGGGCTCGCCGCTGCGCGCGGGGAGTTCCTCGTGATCTACGACGCCGAGGACAGGCCCGAACCTGACCAGCTCAAGAAGGCGGTGGTCGCGTTCAGGCGGTTGCCGGAGCGGGTCATGTGCCTGCAGGCCAAGCTCAACTACTACAACCCGCGGCAGAACTGGCTCACGAAGTGGTTCACGCTGGAATACACGACCTGGTTCGACCTCTTCCTGCCCGGGCTCAACCGCCTGCGCGTCCCTATACCGCTCGGGGGAACATCGAACCATTTCCGCACGGCGGGCCTCCGCGAGCTCGGCGGCTGGGACCCGTTCAACGTGGCCGAGGACTGCGACCTGGGGATGCGCCTCCACAGGCGCGGCTACAGGACGGTCGTGCTCGACTCCACCACCTGGGAGGAGGCGAACTCCCGTCTGGGAAGCTGGATCAGACAGCGCTCCAGATGGGTGAAGGGCTACATCCAGACGCACCTCGTCCACACCCGCGAGTCGATGCGTGGCGCGAGGATCCCGATAGCGCTCGCCATCGGCGCCTGGATGGTCTGGAGCCTGGCGAGCGCCGGCAGGCACCTGGCGAGCTACCTCGCCACGCGCTCGGAGGCGGACGCGAGGGCCGCGGCCGATACCATAGTGCTAGCCCTCGCGATCTCCGCCGCGGCGGGGGGCGCGATGGCGCTCTGGGGCTACCTCAAGGGCGCCCGTCGGTTCGGCGCGCTCGGCTACGGGAGCTTCCTGCTCACCGTCGGCGGGCTTTCGCTCACGCTCCTTCTGAACCCGGTCTTCTGGGCCGTGGGGATCGCGTGGCTCTACCTCCGCTGGCAGATCTGGTACCCGACGACGTACCTCGACGACGCCTCGCTCGTCGTGAACTATTGGTCCGTGGCGAGCCACTGGTTCTGGGGGATCGCGGTGGCGCTCCTGGCAGCGAACGCCGTTTTCATCGCGATCCACCTGCTCGCGTGCGCGAGGCGTTCGTTGCACGACCTCGTGGGTTACGCGCTCTTCGTGCCCCTCTACTGGGTCCTGATCTCGATCGGGGCCTGGCGCGGCTTCCTCCAGCTTTTCACCAGGGCGCACCACTGGGACAAGACCGCCCACGGGCTCGTCGGCGAACCCCATGCGGCGCTCGCTGTCCGGCCGGGCGTCTCGCCAGCGGACGCGACGGTGGTCATGCGCTCGCGGGATGCCCCGGTAGAAGGCGCGGAGGTTCGGGCGGCCGGGAACTCGCGTGATCCGTCCCCCGAGGGACCCGAGGGACCCGAGGGGGGGACGCCGGCGTGAGTCTGGCGCCCCGCCCGGCGATGGCGTAGAACCATGAGCCAGGAAGAGCGCAACTGGCGATCCGGCATGGACCGCGCGGCGCACGGCGGGGGCGGTCCCGCGCTACGGGTGCTCGCCCTTGCGGCGCTCGCGGCGGCCGCGTTCGGTGCGAGCGTGCTCCTGCACCGGGCGCTCCCACGCCGCGCTGCGCCGCCCGTCGGGGCCGACATGGCGGCGAGCTCCCGCCAGCGGCCCGACCCGACCGACGCCGAGCCAGGCGCCTCGCCGCAGACGGCGCTTCCCCCCGTGGCTGGGCGCGCCTTCAAGAACGAGTGCGAGGGGCTCAGACCTCGCTCGGACGCCCCCTGGCGGGTGCCGGAGGCGGAGTACCGCCAGCTCGTGGAGCTCGAGCTCCTCCCGGTGCAGGTCTCGAAGACGGACCTCCTCGCCGCGGGCGCCCCGGCGCCGCCCTCCACGGCGAGATGCGAGCTCAGGTTCGCTCGTGCGCTCGGCGGGGACTCCGGCGTCAGGGTCTTCGATTCTTCCGGGCGCGAGCTCTCCTACAGGCTGCGGGCGCTCCCCGGGGACGGCGCGGCCGCGGAGCTCGTGATCGATCTCGCCGGCGCGCAGGGGCCCTTCGAGGTCTACTATCCGGTCCGCGGGGCGCGTCCGCCGGAGCCTTCCGACGACGCGGTCGGGGGCGGCCTGAGGCTCGCCGTCTGGCACCTCGCCCCCGGGCGCGCGGAGGGACTCCACAGGCTGCACCAGGTCGTGGCCGCGCTCAAAGAGGCCCGTTCGACCGGCGAGTCGCGGGATCGGCGGCAGATCGACGACCGAGCGAGCCCGTTCGGCAGGCACGACCACTATGTCGCCGTGTACCAGGGCTGGCTGGCCTGCCCGACGGAGGGCATCTACACCTTCGGCCTGGACGCCGACGACAGGGCGTTCCTCCTGCTCGACGGCGAGGAGGTGCTCGCGGGTGGTGCCCCGGGCCACCTCCCGCCGCAGAGCTTCGCCTTCCGCTCGGCGAGGCCCCTCCGCCCGGGTCTGCACGCCCTGACCTTCTATCACGTGCAGGGGACCGGGGCGCTCAGGGCGCGGCTCGCCTGGCAGCCGCCGGGATCGTCTCGCATGAGAGTTGTCCCGCCCTCGGCGTTCGCGGCTCACATCCCGGCGCGCGCGGTGGCCCTGGAGCGCCGCGAGGGGGCGGCCTGCGAGGTGTTCTTCTCGGCCTCGCTCAGGAGGAGGTTGGTAGTCAACGGGGACGTGCCGGTCACGGAGTGGGAGCTCGCGGCCTCCGGGCCGCGGCGGGCCGACGCGACCGGGGGCCTCGCATGGGTCTGGCGCGAGGGAGAGAGAATCCTGGGAGAGGGGCCCAGGCTGAGGCTCTTCGTCTCCGGCCTCCCGACGGCCCCGGGGGCGGACCCCCGCGGCGCGCCGTACCGCAGGGTGGCGCTCTCGCTGGAGTGCCCGTCGGGCGAGCTCGGCCGCTATACGGCGGACCTGGGCGCGCTCGGGACCGACGCCCTGGAGGACGAGCCCCTGGCCTTCAGGCTCGAGCTGGGTTCGGCACCGGTCTTCCTCTACCCGCACGAACCCTTCGAGGTCCACGTGCACGCCATCAACGACTCCGAGGAGCCGGTCACGCTCGAGGCCCTGGAGGTGGTCTCGGACGAGGGCCGATCCGTCCGCGAGGTCAGACCCCTCGGCGAGTTCGCCCTCCCGGCCGTCGGGCCGCCGGGGAACGACGTCCTGGCGAAGAGAATGAACCGATTGAGGCGACGCTTCGCAGCGGGGGAGGCCGCGCGGCTCGGGAGGCTCGCGTACTGGCTCGGCTTGCCCGGGGCCCCCGCGGAGGGGCTGGAGATCGTCTTCCTGTCCTCGCGTGCGGGCGTGCTCCCGCCCCTTTCGGCGAGGGAAGGTGCGCTCTGGATCGAGGCGCGGACCGCGGAGCCGCGGCGGGTGGGCATCAGCCGGCGCTCGAGGGCGATCGTCGTGCTCCCCTACGATACTGATAGCGACCTCCGGCGCTGGGCGTTCTTGAAGGGCCTATCGCCGCTCGCCTCGGCGTTCTCGGGCGTGGCGCTCTATTACGGGGACCCGCTCGAGTCGGAGGGTGCTCTCGGCGGCGAGGGCCTGGAACACCGCCTGCGCCGCGTCCTGGAGACGGAGGGACTCGCGCTCAAGTCGGTCCGGTTCCCAGCGGGGGAGTATCCCATCCACGCCGCGGCGGCCGGCGCCGACGGGGCCTTCGCTCGCGTCCGCGCGAGGCGCATCTGGGTCTCGCCAGGGCTCGGCGACGCGAGCGCAGGGACGCCCCTTCACGAGTTCGAGCGGGGGCTCGATTTCATTATAGATCGCGCTAGGACGCTCGCGCCGGGCAGTAAGCTCGTCCTCGTCGGTCCTCCCCCAGAGTGGGGCAGACCAGTCGCCTCCGCCCGGTACGCCGACGCGGCGAAGGCCGTGGCCGAGCAGCATGGCATCGCCTATGTGGACATCCACGCGATGCTCTCGTCGCCGGAGCTCCTCGATTCGGCCTACCGCGAGAGCGGTCCGGACGACGGGGTCAGGTTCCGGTACCCGCTCGGCGAGGCGATGGAGCGGATCGCGCGCGAGGCGGCCTCGCGCTGAGCGGCCCGCCGCGGGGCGGGCTCGGCACGGTCACCCGCGGCTGGCGGCGGGCGCAGCGAGCCGCGCGAGCTCCTGCTCGCGCTCCCGGTAGAGCCTGAGGCGGTACTCGATCTCGCTCCGCCGGGAGCGCGCGAGCCACAACCGCTCGAACTCGTCGCGCTGGATCCGCCACTCCCTGTGCAGGTCGGCGACCTCGGCGACGAGCGACGGCGGGAGGCCCTTCCCGCCGAACCCGGCGCCCGCGACGCCCTCGATGCGCGGGGAGATCTTCAGGATGGCCCTCGCGAGCCTCGCCTTCGTGCAGGCGAGGAGCGTCTGCCGCGCGGCGAAGTCGAGCTCGTCGAAGAGCAGCCGCTCCTCCGGTATCGCCTGCCTCGCCGAGGCGATGAGCGCGCGCGCCAAGCGCGCGGAGCGCTCGCAGGCCGAGAGCTCCCCGGGCGTCGGGCGCGCGAGGGCCTCCCCGTACGGGAACTCCGCCCAGTAGAGCTCGAACGGCACCGACGTGTAGTTCAGCTCCCCGAACGCGGCGTTCGTGCGCCCGAGCGCGCGGAATATCCTCCCCAGGATGCCCGACCTGTTCCGCGCGAGCGCCCAGGAGAAGCGCATGTCGAAGTCTTCGGCGTCCTCGGCGGGGCCCGACCAGGCGGCCTCCGCGCCGAAGGCGAAGCCGTGGAAGCTGTGTCCCAGCAGGTTCGGGTGGCCGCCGTCGCCCCAGTCGGTGTTGAGGAGACCGCTCGCGCCGGTGCGAGCGCCCTCCAGGGCGAAGCCGGCGATGTTCCGGCAGGCCACCTCGATCCTCGGGAAGAGGCTCGACCAGGAACTCGTCCCGGGACAGACCCAGTGCTCCAGGCCCGCCCGCGCGAACTTTCTCGTCGAGGCGAAGTCGTGACGGGCGTCGTAGCCCCAGTTGAGCATGATAACGTCCCGCGGGAGCTCCCGGATCGTCTCCGGGTGCTGAAGAACGATGTCGCCCCAGATCATGAGCCGCTTGCCGTACGCCGCCGCGAGGCGCCTCAGCCGCTTGATGTGATCCAGGTACACGCGCCCGAGGCCGAGCCTCTCCGCGCGCTCGCGGCTCTTGCCCTTGCCCAGGTCCCAGGTCTCGTCGCAATCCGCGTTGAAGAGCCTCGAGCTGAAGCACGGCAGGTGCTCGGCGTAGAGCTCGTCGAGGAAGGCGTAGGTCTCCGGCCGGCCGGGTGCGATCGTCCAGGCGCGCTCGGACTCGGCCAGGTGCTTGTACTCCTCGAGGGACAGGATGTGCCCCATGTGGCCGAAGGACTGGAGGTTCGCCTGGAGTTCGACGTGGTGCTGCCTGGCGAGCTTGTCGAGCGCGAGGATGTCCTCGGCAGTGAGCGGGCTGCATCCGCGCCCGATCGCCGGGTGGCGCCTGAACGCGAATGTGTGCTCGGTGTAGAGCTGGAGGACGTTCACCTTGAGCGACGCGAGGAGCTGGACGAGCTCGCACAGGGTCTCGTTCGTCGGGACCTTGAAGCGCGAGATGTCGTGCATCACGCCGCGGTAGCGATAGAGCGGCCAATCGGTGATGAGCACCCCGGGGAACGAGGCCCTGCCCGCCTTCGCCTCCAGGAGCTGCCTGAGCGTTTGGACGCCGTAGTAGATGCCTGCCGGGCCCGCGGCGGCGACGGCCGCACGCTCGCTCGAGATCTCGATGAGGTAGCCCTCCGAGCCTATTCGACTGGCCTGGCCAGCGCCGCGGACGAGACCGAACGGCGAGCGCGGGGAACAGGCGTCTTCTATCCGCGCGAGGAGCAGGTATCTCCCCAGGCCGCGCGCGTGCGCGTGCTTCTCCACCGGCAGCTCGATGCTGGACCTGCGGGCGATCTCGTCCCTGAGGAGCGTCGCGGCGAAGAAGTCGTCCTCGTCGCAGGAGGCCGAGAGCACAAGCGGTGTGTCCTTCGATACGACGAACCTGCCAGGCGAAGGCCTCGCGATGCGAGGTCTGGGCAGCACCGGCACGTGAAAGGCCATTTGTCCCCCCCTTCCGGAGGCGTGGAACACAGGTTTATCCGGCCGCCGGCTGCGCCAGTCAAGGATGCGTGGCGGGCGGACCTCGCATGCCTGCTTGCAGGGCAGGCTTCATTTGCTTTTCAGTCAAGCCTTCCAGCCCGCGCAGCCAACCTCGCAGGGCGTTGTGCGCAACTTCTTGGCTGATCGAGACTAGTGATCTGCGGTCTCTCAGAAGGTCTCCTGAGTGTATGTTAGGTAAATAATAGTCATTATCTTTGTTTGACAGTACTATGATAGGGAGTGGGACTCTTAACGTAGTGGCTGCGGCCCGTTACGTTTGCACCGGAGCCGTGTTCCAGGCGCTTCGCGCCGATCGCCCGAGCATTCTTGGGGAAAACTTCTTGCAAGGACCAGCCCCCTTCGTATTATTGGGCCATCGGACAGGGGCGCTGTGCGTGTGCGGATGGTGGGTGCCCCGTGCGTCCATATCCCTCCGGAGCGGATTCTCCGTGTCGGAAGAGAACGACTGCGAGTACGACCTAGGCTCGGGTCCTTCGGGGCTCGAGCCAGATCGGCATCGCGAGAACACGTGGGACGCAGCTCCGAGGCCCCGGTCGGCGACCGGGCCGCGCAAGGACGCTTCAGCGTGCAAGACGAAGGCCGGAGGCTCGAGGCCCGGTTGCTCACCTCGCTGCATTCTCAGGAGACGAACAAGGCCGCCGCTGCGTTTCTCCGCCTCAGCGGCCACCGATGGGAGCCGCGCCTGCCGGACCGTGTCCGGCGGGCGTAGCGTCATGTGCGCCGTTTCATTTCTTGGAAGGAGGTGATCCACGATGGCGAAGGACAAGAAGCCTGCCCAGGCGAAGCCCGCTGCTCCCGCAGCTCCGAAGCCGGCAGCGCCCTGCGCGCCCAAGCCCTGCACTCCGCCGCCGCAGCAGCCAAAGTAGGTGGAGATCCGAGAGGGTCCCGGGCCGCCCGGTGCGTACCCCCTGGCGGCCCGGGCCGCGGGCATATCGGCCCGCGGATGCTCCGGTTTCTCCGTACGATGCCCCGAGCTATTTCCGCTCTTCGAGCGCCCGCCTGAGGGCCTCCTGCGGTTCCCTCAGACAGACTAGTGACCCGCCGGTGCTTATGTAGAGCAGCCGCATCGGGTCATCCGGCCTGGTCCAGTCGTTCACACAGGGTATGACCTGCTCCACGCCATCGAGGAGCGATATCCACCGAACCATGCCGGTCTTCTTCTCCACGGCGGCGAGCCGCCTGTCGGTGAGCGCGAGGTACACGAGCTCCGGACTGACTCCGGCGATGAACTCGCCGTCGGGGATGTACCAGAGCTGCGAGCCCCGCTCGGGCACCGGCTTGTCCAGGACCCCGAAGACCCCGTTCTTGTTCGAACAGACGATGGCGACTCCCGCAGCCGGGTCGCTGCAGATCGGCTGGAACACGTCGCTGCCGGTGGGGAACGCCCAGCGGAGCTGCCCGGTCAGGCGATCGAAGGCGTAGGCGTTGAAGTCGGCGCTCCCGACGTAGACCTGCCCGCCCTTCACGGTCACTGGCGAGCGGATCGGTCCCTGGGTCTGAGTCTTGTAGCGTTCCTCGCCGTCCACGCTGACCGAGTAGACGTACCCGTCCTCGGAGCCGAAGAAGAGGAACCCCTCGTCCAGGGCAGGCGTGGCCACGATGTGACCGCCTGTCGTCTTGTGCCAGCTCTTCCTGAGGGTGTACTCGCGGCCTTTGAGTGCCTCCTCGCGCTCGGACCCAGCCACGTAGACCCTCTCCCGTGACACGACCTCGACCGCGTGCACGCGCTTGTCCCAGCCGGGTATATACAGGTTGGGCTCCGACACGCACGGCCGCCCCGAGGGGGCGAACTCGGGGGTGATCGCCCACACGACCTGGCCGGCCGCACGGTCGATGGCCATGAGCCTGTTCTGCACGATGACGTAGACCGCACGCTCGGACGCCGCAGGCGGGAACTGGGGCCTATCCGCGAGCTCTACGGCCCAAAGGGGCACGCCGTCCTGCTTGCGGATGCAGTAGAGAACCTTCTCGTTGACCAGGAGCAGAACGATATCCCTGTGGGCCCATATGTCGCCGGGGGCCACGCTCCCCTTGAGGGACAGAGACCAGACGTACGTGAGCGGCAGGTCGCCGGGCATCCTGAGGCCTGCGGCGCGGACCGCTTCTGCCCTCATGAGCTCCTCGTCCGTCATCTTCGCGGCGGCTGTCCCCGACGGCGCAGCGGCCGCGGTCCCTGAGACCGTCGTGGAGGGGGCGCGCCTCTTGGCCGCGGTCACCGACCGCTTGCGTTTCGACTCCTCCTGCGAGAGCTTCCTCGCCATGATCTCGGCCTTGCGCTTCGCCTCGCGCTTCTCGCCGGCGAGTTTCCTCGCCTTCTCGGCCTGACTCTCGATGCGGGTGAGCGTCTCGCGGGCGGTCTTGGCCTTCTCAGTCAGCTCGTCCATCTTCGCCTTGGCGGTTGCGTCCTTCTCCGGCTGGGACTTGAGCTTCTTGAGCTCGGAATCGAGCTGCGCCAGCTCCTTCCTGGTCTGCTGGGCCTTGCTAGTGAGCTGCTGGATGTTGCTTTCGATCTCGGTGAGCTCCCGCTGGAGCTGCGCGATCTCCTGCTCGACCCTCTCCGCCTCCGGATCCTTCGCACCGCCCTCGGCCGCGCGCGCGGGGGGGGTGGCGGTGGCACCCGCCAGCGCCACCAGCGCGCACCAGAGGGCCAGACCAGCCGGGACGCCGTGGCTCGATCGGCTCATCGCTCCTCCTCCAGGTACTCGGACAGGTTAACGCCGTGACGCCTCTCGAAGGCGCTCAGCTTCTCCAGCGCTCTGAGATCCTCCTCGATCCGAGACGCCAGCCTGAACACATACGGCCGGCCCGCGGCCCGGGCCCGGAGGTCTTTCTTCATCCTGTCCCACGAACCGCCGTAGAGCTCGTCCCTCACTGCCAAGGCGACGCGCTCATTTTCCGTCAGGGAACGGGCGAAGGCCCGCACCTCTTCCTCGGAGATGGCACAAGCACCAGACCCACGCGCCCGCTTCGTCCGTTGCGCACAAACCCCAGGGAGCGCCCGCGCACGGCCCCCAGAACGGCCCCCGGCAGGCCTCGAGGTCGCTTTGCGGCGGGCCATCTTCACCACCCGACCTTGCAAGGTCGGCCCCCCGAGCGGGCCTCGGGACCCGCGCGAGCCCCGCATCGACCGCCTGAAACTTGTGCTCCGATGGATGCTATGGACGCGTTCCAGGGCTGTCAAGGGAAAACACCGCGCCATGCCCCGGTGGGGCGCGTGTCAGGTAGTTCTCGAGCTCCAGGCGGCGGGTACGGGTGGATGGAGTTGAGGAATGAGCCTCACCGTGCGCCTCTTCGGCGAGAAGCCCCGCGCCGAGGCCGAGCGCAGGAGGCTCCGCCGGGCGAGGGTCGCGATCGCGCTCTCGGACCCCGGTCATGGGCCTCCGAAGATGCGGGAGGAAGCGTTCGGCGAGCGTCTCGACGCATGGAGCGCCACGTCTCGTCGCGTCTGGCCGAGTGGGCGAAGGCGCCGCGAGGCTATACTATCGCTGGGAATGGCTCCTCTGGGAGGGGAAGGCGGATCGGCTGCTCGAGGAGCTCGTGCGTCGCGCCGAGGGGGTTCACGGAGGAGACGTCGGGGCGTATCCTGTGGGAGTATGTTTCCCGCATCGAGCGGTATCGCGATCACACGCGGTGCGACGAGTGTCGTGCGACTGGGTGGCCGGTCGCCTCCGGTCTCGCGGAGGCCTTCGCCGGGCGCGTGGGCGAGAGCCTGACACACACCCACTGGGGATGATTCAAGGCAAAACGGCTTGACAGTCAGGCGCCGCGACCGCTAGAGTCTGGACGGGCATTGTGTGCGGCCGCCGCCGGCGGATGAGGCGTGTCTCGGGGGCGGCTCGCATGGACACGCGGGGGGGGCAGGCGTCATTCGGCGCCTGTGCTGACGTGTTGTCTGCTCCCTCACGCTTGAGCCCCGATGTACCACGCCCAGACCTGACCGGGCGGTGCGCTCGGCGCCCGAGGTTTTCAAGCCGGAGGCCTGAGGGTCCGAGCCTCCGGCGTCCGGGGCTGGAAAGGATGCGCGGATGCCCGCCGCAGTGTGGGGTCTCGACCTCGGCCATTCCTCCATCAAGGCAGTGAGGCTGGAGAGGGCGGGTTCGATAGCCGAGCTCACGAATTTCGACGTGATCGAGATCGAGCCGAGCGAAGACGAGAACACGAGGCCCGCGCGGGTGCAGGCGGCCCTGACCGAGCTTCTCAAGAGGCGCAGGATCGGCCAAGAACCGGTCATCGTGGCGGTATCTGGGAACCAGAGTTTCTTCCGCCCGTTCAGTCTGCCGTCGGTTACGCCGTCGAAGCTCCCCGAGGTAGTGAAGTTCGAGGCGCGCCAGCAGATACCGTTCCCCATCAACGAGGTGATATGGGATTACAAGCGGATCGCCCCCGGCGAGGGGGGGGAGACTCGGGTCGGGCTAGTCGCGGTGAGGCGCGATCTCGTCGAGCAGCTCATAGGGCAGATCCGGTCGCTGGGCCTGCGCCTCGAGGCGATACAGGTGGCGCCGCTCGCCCTCTACAACCTAGTGCAGTACGAGTTTGGCACGAAGGATAGCTGGCTCGTCCTCGACGCAGGGGCGCGCGTCACGGATTTCGTCGTGGCCGATGGCGATGAGTTCTGGTTCAGGCCGCTCCCGCAGTCGGGCAACGACTTCACCAGGGCCCTCGAACAGAAGTTCCGCATGACCTTCCAGGAGGCCGAGGAACTCAAGCTCAAGATGGGGGAGTCTAAGCAGGCCCAGAAAATATTCCAGGTGATCGAGCCGATGCTGCGCAACCTGGTCGGCGACATTCAACGCACGATAGGCTACTACAAGAGCATACGCAAGAGCGCGGAGATCACGGGGGTCCTGGCCCTGGGCGGGGCTTTCAAGCTGCCGGGCCTGATTGAGTTCGTCGAGCAGGCCCTGGACATGAAGGTGACGTTGTACAGGCAGATGAACAGGATCGCCATCGGCCGGGGGGTCGACACGGCCTGGTGGCAGGAGGAGGTCCTGACGATGGGCGTCGCCCTCGGGCTCGGCCTCCAGGGCCTGGGACTGGGGCGGGTGTCGCTCGAGCTCCTGCCGGAGGCCATGGTCCAGGAGCGGCTGCTGCGCCGAAAACGCCCCGTCGTCGCCGCCGGGGTGGGCATCGCGCTCCTCGCGGGGATCACGAGTCTCTTCGCGGCCAGGCACGACCTGGAGGTGGCCAGGGCCGACGTCGGCGTCATCGACAAAGGTCTGGAGGAGATCAGGGGAGACCAGCGCGCCTACCAGGCGGCCGTGCAGCCGGTCACCGAGTTGGAGCAGAAGCTCGCGACCTGGTCGCGCGTCGTCGCAGGCGGGCGCGGGTGGGTGCTCGACTGTCTGTCCGAACTCGCAACGTTGAAGATGCCGTCGGGGCTGCCGGCTCTCGGACCCGACGCGGGCTCGGGGAACGGCGTGTACGCGACGAGCATCTTCATGTCGAGGGAGACCCCGCCCGACCTCGTGGGGCGCAGCGCGCTCGATAGATCGATCCAGGACTGGTACTCCGCGATCTCCGGCCACGGCGCGAGGGGTCCTGGGGCCAAGAAGAGGGTCTGGCCCCTGGTCGCGATACTCCAGGGCGAGGTCGCAGGCCCCGCGGCCGACGAGAACCCGCCGGAGGCCAGCTTCAGTCACGCCCAGTCCCTGAAGACGGCGATCGAGTTTTCGAGCAAGGTCTACCTGAAGGGCCAGGCTGCGCCGAAGGTGGGGCGCGTGACCCAGTCGGCCGAGGACAGGCGGGCGCGAGTGCTCACATTCGCCCCGCGGGACGGTGGGGCCGAGGAGAAGATCGCCCGATCGAGCATCGAAAGACTGGTATGGTTTAGAGAGGTCATTCTGGGGGTCAGCTACACGCACTCGGTGCGCGAGGTTGTCCCGCCGCACGTCAAGAAGAAGCTGGAGGAAGAGGCCCAGATCAAGGGCGAGACCCTGAAGGTGAAGGTGCGCGACTATCTCCAGTTCACGATAGCCTGGGTGCTGGACGACGGGACCACCGAGCTGGCGAACGAGGTCCAGGAGGGGCAGGCGCCCTAGGCTCGAGCGAGGAGCATCCTTCATGGGAAAGGCCTTCTGGGCGGCATGCGTTCTCGGGGTGGCGGCGGCGATCGGCGTCTGGGGGTACGGGGCCTTTTCGGTCCGCGCCCAGGTGAATGTGGAGGCGAACAAGGTCAAGGGCCAGCAGAGGGAGCTCAGGAACTGGGCCAGTAAGAAGGACGAGATCGTCAACAAGCGCTTCATAGATGCCGCCTCCCGGCGCAAGGAGGCCCTCGCCGAAGAGGAGAAGGCCCTGATCGATCTCATGCGCTCGCGCGAGGTGAAGATCGACGCGGCGGCCTTCGGCGGCAAGGAGCCTCCCAGGGACCTCGCCGAGTTCAGGGAGTGGATGAGGAGACAGTACGAGGAGCGCGACAAGATTCTCGTGGCCGCAGGCATCGCGTTCCCCGAGGATCGCGGCATGCGCGGCGACGTGGACCGATGGGACGAGATCCGCGTGGCCGACTTTCCCGGGGTGCTGCGCGATTTCGTCGCGTCGAGAGAGATATACAAGGCCCTTGCTGAGGCGAAGGCCAAGGTCAGATACACGATCAGGCATACGGAGAAGGGCGTGACGCGCACTGAGACCGCGGAAGAGGAGCGGAAGGTCGATGCGCTCAGGTCTTTGCGCTTCGGCGCAGAGGCTGTGCGCGACAAGGAGTCGGGTCCTGCGCTTCCGGCGGGGGTGCCCTGCTCGGAGCGCCCGGTGTCGCTAGTCTTCCTGGCACACTACAACGTGGCCCTGGACGTCATGCGCAGGCTCGAGGCGAGCGAGAAGTGCCTGTTCGTGGTCCGTTCCGTGCGCATCTCTCGCGAGGCAGACTACGAGAAGATCCCGGAGGCGCTGCGCGAGCGGTTCCTCGACACCGTGGTGCACGAGCCGCCTGCGGTCGTCGAGCTAGGACTCGCGCTCGTCGAGTTCCCGGCACTGAGGCCCAAGTAGGCCGGGGGAGAGGGAACAGTGCCCATGAAGGCGTTCTTGGTGAGGCACGGCGAGAAGCTCTTCCTGGCGGTCGTCGTTCTCCTCGGCGGGTGGTCGCTCGCGGGGAGCATCGGGAGCCTGAGCAAGACGACCGCGCTCACCGCCGAGGAAAGCAAACTGCTCGGCGTCGTGCAGGAGCATCACAAGAAGAACCAGCCGCCGGCGCCGGCGCCTCTCATGTACGCCGAGAGCCTGGCGGAGGTGTTCAAGGGCCGCTCATCCGCGGTCCAGCCGATCGACGGGCGGATCGTCCATGCGCCTCCCTCGGCCGAGTACGGAGCGATCGGCCCCGTGAAGAAAGCGGTGGATGGAAGGATCGATCCCCCCTCGGAGCTGGAGGTCAAGGCCGAGCGCGGGCGCGTCACGCTGAGCTGGCGGGAGTCGAGCGCGGAGAACGCCACGGTCGTGAAGTACGAGGTGTTCAGGGCCGAAGGCTCCGGCGCGCGCCCCGCGGAACCGCTGCGCTCGATAGATGCCTCGGAGGGGCGGTCCGCCAAACGGGGCGGAGGGCTCGTCTACACGTTCGTGGACTCCGCCACGAAGGCCGAGACCAGCTATACGTACTGGGTGCGGGCCGCAGGCCGCGAGGTCGAGGAGCCCCGCCTGAAGGTCACGATGTCCGCCGCGCTCGAGCAGCGCGAGGGCCTCTGGTTCACGGCGCCGGTCGAGGCGCGGGCGCGTACGCCTAGCGACATAGAGTTCGAGTGCACGGCGATCTCGCTCCTGTGGATGAAGAAGCACGCCGTGATCACGATCAAGAGGTGGGACTCCGCGCGGAACGACTGGGAGGTCTTCCGCACCGATCCTGGCATCCCCGAGGGCGAAGAGATCAAGGGATTCAGGATGGTGACGCCGGTTCAAAAGGCGACGATCGAGACCGGGTACCTGGTAAAGAAGGTCGTCGAGGAGACGATCAAGATCCCCAAGACGGTGACAGAGTTCGACGAGACTGGCAAGAAGATCGTGGTGACCAAGTTCATCGACTCGATGGTCCAGAAGGTCATCGTGGAGCACCCCGGCAAGAAGGATGTGCGCGAGATAGTCGTGCGGGCGCCTGGCGCGGCCGGAACCGAGGCGGCACCCAGCACGCCTTCTTCTCCTGCGCCCCGAGCACCGGTGACCATTCCGAAGCCCGCGGCCGCTCCCGCGGCGGCGGGGAGCGTTCTCGACCAGTTCCGCAAGCAGCTCGAGAAGCGCGAGGGGGAGGCGCCGCCGCCTGCGCCGACGGCCCCGGCCTCCGCGGCAGTTGCGGTTCCAGGCATGCCGGCCGCTCCAGCGCCCGCAGGCGTGTACGTCTTCAGCGTCCCGAGCTCGACGCTCAAGGTGGAGGTCCCGGCCGCCTGGCAGGGGATGGGTCCTCGCGAGCTCCTGGGTGTGGTACTTCCCTGTACCGACGAGACGGTGGATGTGTTGATGAAAGGCGTGCTGGCTGCGCTGAAGGGCACGGGCGGCGCGAGCGCCATGGTGTTGCACGATTTCCCGCCGCAGACCCCGGAGCTCCAGGCCGTGCTGGCGAACGAGAAGATGCCCCCTGAGGACAAGGCTGCTCGTCTCTGCGATGAGCTGCTCAGAAAGCCGGTTCTGGCGCTCAAGTCCGCCGAGCCTAGAGGCGAGGTGAGGGTGCTCAAGACCGCTGGCGGCAACCCCGTCGCCGCTTTCGAGGCGTCCCTTCGCGGGAAGAACGATGTCGGGCTCGTGCTCGCGAGGTACTGCGGATTCTCGACCGAGCGCGTGTACGCCCTCTCGTTCGTTTGCCTGGAGAAGGATATCGAGACGGAGAGGAAGCTCCAGGAGCAGGTCGTCGCCACGATGACTTGGTGACGAAAAAAAGTAAAACCTAGCTAATAGATGGTCGAAAGATGAGTCAGGTAGTCGGGTGACCGGGGGGCGGGCGCCCTGCCGGGGCGGTGGCCCGGTCGACGGAAGGGGTCGGGTGGCCATGATGCGGAATACGCGAGCGTGGGCTGAGGTGGTTGCCCTGGCGCTGGCTCTGGTCTGCCTGGGGCCCGCACGGACCTCTGAGGCCGGGGGCGCCAAGTCCGCCGAGGCCCAGAGGCGGCTCACGGAGCTCGCCAAGGAGTCGACACTGGGCGGCCAGGCCGCGAGGGCGCAGGCCGACGCCCTCTACGAGTCGGCGAGGCGCGCCTACGAGGCGCTCGACTACGCGCGCTCGCTCGAACTTCTCACCAAGGCCCTGGAGGCCGATCCGACTCACGACAAGGCGCGGGAGCTTGCACAGTTCGTCCGGAGCCTGCTCGGCGTGCGTCCGGACTGGGTCAGGGCGGGGCTTGAGAACCTCTCCAGGGAGAAGCAGGTCCAGATCCAGGAGAGTCTGATGGAGCTCCAGCGGGCCATCGCCGAGGGGGCCAGGCACAAGCGGAACGCCGACGCCAAGATGCCGGGCGACGAGGAGAGGGCCAAGGACGCCGTGCTCTCCCGGCAGATCGGCGACCTGAACAAGGCCATCGAGCAGTTCAAGAGGGTGCTCGAGATCATCAGGTGGATGCCTTACGAGATCGATCTCTCCAGCGAAGAGAAGCAGGTCCGCGGGATGCTCGACGAGTGCATCGCCGCGCGCGGGGCCAGGGAAGAGGAGCTCCGGGTCGCGAAGCGCGAGAGAGCGGCCCAGCAGGCGGAGGCTAGGAAAAGCAAGGAGCTCACGTTCCTTGTCGACAGGCTGAACCAGCTCCTGAGCATGGCACGCGTCCAGTTCGAGCGCGGGAGGTACGAGGAGTGCGAGGACATCTGCCAGAGGGTCATCGAGATCGACCCCCTGAACAGGGAGGCCAAGGCGCTCGTCCACCAGTCGCGGCAGAAGCGGCACGAGTACCGGGAGGACGAGCTCTACGAGCAGACCCAGCACGAGCGCCGCGGGACGATGCTGATGGTCGAGGAGACCGCGATTCCCTACACCGAGGCGGTCCGTTACCCGGCGAACTGGGACAAGATACTCAAGCGCGTCGAGAAGGCCGGCAAGATCGACCAGGCCGACGAGCCGGAGTGGGCGCAGGAGATCAGGCGCAAGCTCGACCGGAAGGTGAGCTTCGAGTTCGTCGACACTCCCCTGACGGAGGCCGTGACCTTCCTCCAGACCCTGACCAAGGTCAACATGATCCTCGACCCGCGGGCGGTCGAGTCGAAGGGCAACACGCCCATCAACCTCAAGGTCACGAACATGACCTTGCAGCTCGCGCTCGACTGGATCCTGAAGCTGGCCGACCTGGATTACGCGCTTCGTGACAGCGCGATCTTCATCTCCACGCGGGAGAACCTGAAGGGCGACGTGGTGCTCAGGATCTACGACGTGCGGGACCTCACCGAAAACATCCCGGACTACCCGGCGCCGGAGATGCAGCTCCAGGTCGGGGGCGCGGCGGCAGCCTCCGCCGCCGCGGGCGCGGCGCCCGGGCTCGTCCTGGTCGGTGCCGAGAAGCAGGCGGAAAACGTGACTGCCGGGAGTCTCGCCGAGATGATCCAGCAGCGCGTCCGCCCCGGCGAGTGGGCGGCCGAACTCGGCACTTCCATCGAGGAGCGCGGCGGCAAGCTCGTGGTGATGCAGCGGCCCGAGGTCCACAGGTTGATCGACAGGTTGCTGGAGAGCTTCCGCGCGTCCCAGAAACTGCTGGTCACGGTCGAGGCGCGCTTCCTGGAGATCCGCGAGGGCTTCTTCGAGGAGATCGGGATCGACTGGGGCCGCGTGCCCGACGCCGGAGTCGCCGGCACCTATCTCCCGGGCACGGGCGAGGTGACGCCGGGTGGCGGCGGGGGCTGGGCGACCCCCAACACCTTCGGCGGGGCGCCGATCGCGAGCGAGACGCTCACGAACCCGGTCTTCGCGGGGATCGTCCCTCAGCCGCAGAACGTGGACATCTTCGGCGACGGCGTCATGCACGTGATCGGGGCCGTGGCGAACTACCAGCCCAACGTGTCGCCCGAGCTCACGCCGATAGGCGGACGCCGGGGGCTGCCCGGGAACAATCTCAGCGGTGGACTGAACGCCCAGGTGCGATTCGTCGGCGACGTGGAGCTCTTGGCCTTCCTGCACGCCCTGAAGATCAGGGAGGTCGGGACGACGCTCTCCGCCCCGAGGCTCACCGTCTTCAACACGCAGCGCGCGCACATGTTCGTGGCGACGCAGCGGTCGTACGTCGCCGACTACGAGATCTCGGGCGACGCCTACGACCCCGTGATTCGCCAGTTCCTCCAGGGCGTGGTCTTCGACGTGAAACCGATCGTCTCGGCCGACAGGCGCTACGTCACCCTCGAGCTCAGGCCGACGACCGCGGAGCTCGAGCGTATGGACGAGATGATCATCACGGCATGGTCGATCCTGTCGGGGGCCGGCGGCGCGGTGCTCGTGACGATGAACTACCCGATCCAGTTCCCGATCCTGCGGCTGCGGAAGGTCAGGACCACCGTGACCATACCGGACGGGGGCATCATCCTGCTCGGCGGATTGATGACGGACATCAAGTTCCAGTCGGAGACCGGCGTTCCGTTCCTGTCCAGCATCCCGGTCCTCGGGAAGCTCTTCAGGTGGAACATCACGGACAATGAACGGAGCAACCTGTCGATCCTGGTCACGGGGCGCATACTTCTCTTCGAAGAAGAAGAGAGGAAGCAGCGCTGACGGCGAGCCCGGGCGAGGCGGAAGAGGAGGGCGGAGGACATGATGGGCAAGCGGCTGGTGATGGCGGCTCTCGCGGGGGCGGTCACGCTGTGTGCGGCGAGCGCGTCCCGGGCCGGGGAGGGCGCCGGAAGACTGCTCGAGGAGCAGTCTAAGGCGCAGGCCATCGAGGAGAAGGCGGCCGTTCAGCGCTCTCGCTACTTCCAGGAGGTGGGCAGGCGCTTCCTGGACGAGATGAAATACGCCGAGGCGCGAGAGAACCTGCAGAAGGCGGTCGCCCTCGACCCCCAGAACAAGGAAGCCGCGCAGCTCCTCGAGAAGGTGAACGAGCTCCTGGGCGTCAGGATGCCTCAGCTCCGCACGGCGCTCGACAGGGTGGCTGAGGAGCGGAAGGTCGCCGTCCAGGAGAAGCTCATCGAGCTGGAGAACTGCCTGCGGCACGGGCAGAAGAAGCTCGAGGAGGCGATGCGCGGCGCCGACCCGTCTCTGAGTGCGGAGAGCGCACTCGCCCGGCAGGTGAGTCTGGCGGACCGCGCCGTGGAATACGCCGAACGCGCCCGCGAGATCATCAAGTGGATGCCCTACGAGGTGGATGTCAGCAAGCGCAGCGAGGAGGCCGAGAAGCTCCTCGCGCAGGCGCGCTCCTTCCGCCAGAAGAAGCTCGCGGACCTCTCGGCCGAGAAGATACGCAGCGGCCAGCGGCAGGTCGAGGCCCGCAAGCAGGAGGACAAAAGAATAGAGGAGCGCAAGATCGAGAAGCTCCTCGACCAGGTCCAGATGCATTACGACCTGGAGCAGTACGTGGACGCCGAGAGGCTCGCGGCGGAGGTACTCAAGCTCGACAGGACGAACTTCCGCGCCCTGGAGCTGTGGCTGGCCTCGCGCGACCAGCAGCACCGCAAGCGCGAGCAGGAGCTCCGGATCACGCGCAAGGAGGAGAAGCTGCTCCTCGACGAGAGGATCGCCGAGGCCTGCGTGCCCCACTACAAGTACATCGTGTATCCCGAGGACTGGGCGGCGATCTCGCAGCGGGAGTCGGTGCAGGCCCAGGAGGCGGCGGAGCCCGAGTGGAAGCGCGACGTCCGCAAGATGCTCGACCGCAAGGTCACGTTCGAGTTCGTCGACACGCCTCTCCAGGAGGCGATCCAGTTCCTCCAGACCCTGACGAAGACGACGATCATCCTCGACCCCAGGGCCTTCGAGGGCGGCGCGGGCGCGACGACGCCCATCACGCTCCGCGTGAACGACATGCCGCTCCACCTCGCTCTCAAGTGGATACTGAGGCTGGCCGACCTCGACTACACCCTGAAGAATGAGGCGGTGTTCATCTCGACGCCCAAGAACCTCGCCGGCGAGGTCGAGCTCAAGATCTACGACGTCCGCGACCTGACATACCAGATCACGCAGTTCCCCGGGCCCGAGCTGATCATGACGAGCCCCACGGGGACCACCACGGGGGCTGCCGCCGGCGGACCGATTACCATCGAGGAAGCCGCCCCGGAGGCCGTGTTCCAGGCCGGGAGCCTGGCTGAGCTCATCATGAACCGCGTGATGCCGGGGTCCTGGGCGCCGGAGCTCGGGACCTCCATCGAGGAGCGGAGCGGCAAGCTCGTGGTCATGCAGAAGCCCGAGGTGCACAGGCTGATCTCCCAGATCCTGAAGACATTCCGCGAGTCGCAGACGCTCCAGGTCATGGTCCAGGCGCGGTTCATTGAGGTGCGCGACAGCTTCCTCGAGGACATCGGCGTCGACTTCGCGGACCTGCCGGTGGACGCGATCCCCGGCACTCCGCCGCCGGCGCTGCCCAATCCGGGCTGGGCGAACCCGTTGGGACTCCACCCGGATCACCCCTTCTACGCCGCGCCGGCCGCGGATTCGACGGGCTTCATCGCCACTCGCACCGAGTCCGGCGTCCCTGCGGGGGAATACGACTTCTGGGTGAGGCAGACATCGTTCAACAACCGGACGTACCCGTTCGGGTCCAGGCTCCCGTACGACACGCCGGCCGGGAGCGGCCAGGGGGCGACGTTCCAGTTCAGGTTCATCGGGAACGTGGTGTCGCAGGCGATACTGCACGCCGTGAAGAAGGAAGAGAAGGGCGACCTCCTCCTGGCCCCGCGGATCACCATGTACAACAACCAGCGGGCGCACATGATGGCGGCGACCCAGCGCGCCTTCGTGGCCGACTACGACGTCTCGGGCGCGGTGTACGACCCGGTCGTCGCGACCATCATGACGGGCACGGTGCTCGACGTCCGGCCGACGGTGAGCCACGACCGCAGGTACATCACGCTGAACATGCAGCCGGGCACGGCTGACAACCTCCAGTTCCAGGAGCTTGCGCTCGGCGGGAACGTCTATAGCGAGGACGGGATGCTCGTCGGAACCGTCGGCTACGTCATCCAGCTCCCGTCGATCAGGCTGCGCAGCGTCAGGACCACGGTGACGGTGCCCGACGGCGGCACGGTCCTCCTCTCGGGGTTGATGACCGACGTCAAGTACAACGCCGCGAGCGGAGTGCCGTTCTTCTCCGACCTGCCCATAGTCGGGAGGGTCTTCGGGTCCGACCTCAAGCAGCGCGAGAAGATCAACCTGCTGATCATCGTCTCCACGAACCTCATACTCTTCGAGGAGGAGGAGGCGAAGCTGTAGGGGCCGGTGCGCGGCCGCCCGGATGCCGCACGCGCCGCTTCGACGCGCCTGGGGGGCGAGAATGGCCCTCCGGGCGCGTCGTGCGTTCTGGCCTTCTGGGGCCGGCTTGACACGCAGGATTCGCCCGGTAGCCTGACTGGCGTTGGGAATCGGAGCAGGGTGTCACGGTGGACATCGATACAGCCGATCTGGGCGATGTGATCCTGCTGAGGCCGGGTGACGACCTCGACCTCCTGGGCTATCAGGCCGTGTCGGAGAAGCTGGATAAGGTCTTGCACGGCGGGCACAGGAAGATCGTGATCGACCTCTGCAGGACGACCTACGTGAACTCCTCGGCGGCCGGGGCGCTCGTCAGGTTCCACGAGAGAGCGCGGCGCTCGGGTGGCGTCGTGGCGCTCGCCTGCGTCCGAGGGGGGGCCGCGGCCATGTTGGCCGCCTCCGGCACGCTGAAGATGCTCGCCTCCTACGAGTCGGTGGAGGAAGCGATAGCCGCCCTGCGCGGCGGACAGGCGCCGGGCTGATACCCGCCTCCTGAAAGGCCTTCCCCGGTGAGGGTGGGCGCTTCCCGTCTTGCCCTTGTCGCCGGCGCGGCGGGTGCCTGGCTCTCCGGCTGCGCGATCCCCACCGAGTACGTGGATGGCGTTGTAGCGGACCTCTGGCGGGACAGGCTCGTCCTCGTAGTCAACCACGTGAGCGAGCGGGGCGAACGATTCGCGATCTACGCGAGCGCCCCCGGCGACCTTCTTCGATGGGAGCGTCGGGGGGTGTACTCGGGCAGGGCCGCGTGTGCGGCGACTCTCGGGGAGGACCTCTGGGTCTTCTTCCGGGGCCCCCACGCGAGGAGATACCCGCTCCGCGGGGGCGGCCCGGGCGGGGGATGCCCGGAGAGGCTTCCCTTCGACTGGACTCCAGAGGCCGCCTGCCGGGGCGGCCGGGACGAGTTGTGGGTCGTCGGGCGCGACGGGGCGGGTGCGGCCCGGGTGGCGAGGCTCCACGGGGGCGAGCCGGCGGAGTGGGAGACCGGTTTCCCTGCGCTCCCCGGTCCGGGGAGGGTCCTGAGCCCTGGCGGGACGCAGCCAGGCCGGGGGGTCCCGAGCGGCCGCGTCCGGCTGCGCGCCCTGGTCGCGGGAGACCTTTACGTCTTCTGGTCGGTCGGTTCGAGCGAGTCGCCGGCGGCGCTCGTCAGGGGTGCGCGACTCGCGCCCGGCGGCCGAGGTGAGCCGGCGGAGGCGTGGCGCTGGGAAGGCCTCCCGACCCTCGCGAGCGCGCACTCTGACTTCTGCGCAGCCCCGGGGGCCGGCCCCCGTCTCGTCCTCCGCGAGCCGCCTCTCGGGCTCACGGGGAGGCCCGTGCGACGGCTCCTCGAAGTCGAGCTTGACGCGGGCGGCCGGAGCTGGTCCGCCCCGCGAGTGCTTTTGGAATCCGACGCGGCCTTTCTCTTCGACTACGCGCCGGGCTCCTCCTGCGCCGCGTGGGTGACGGGGGCCGTCCTGGCCAGGACCGACAGGCAGCGCGTGGAGCTGCTCGTGGAGGACGGGTCGTCCGGCTGGCGGGCGCTCGAGCCGGCCTCTGCGCTGCGCCTGCATCTCGGAGAGTTTCAAGTGATCCTCGTGATGGCCGGGGCGGTCGGCCTGGTAGCCGCGGGCGGCGCCGGGTTCGCGATGGGGTTGGCGAGGATGAGGTCGGCGGCGCGTCCGGCGCCCGTTCCCCGCGCCGCCCCGATCGCCGCCAGGGCCCTTGCCGCGGCGATCGACCTCGCGCTCGCGGGAGGCGCTGCCGTCTGGGCGGTGGGCATGCCTCCGCCGGCCTCGGACCCCCTCGTCCCGGGCCTGGGCCCCCTCCTCGTGCACGCCGCGGCCCTGGGGGCCCTGGCCGCCTACGGGGCGCTGTTCGAGGGCTTGTTCGGCGCGACGCCCGGCAAGTTCGTCATGGGCATCCGCGTGGTCCGCATGGGGGGCGGCCCGGCGGGTCCCGGCAGGGTGCTTATCAGGAACCTGCTGCGGCCGGTAGACCTCTTTCCGCCCTACACAGGCGCCGTGGGGCTCGGCCTGATGGCCCTCACCGCCTCCCGCAGGCGCCTGGGCGACATGGTGGCGGGGACCGTGGTGGTGAGCGTCGAGGAGGGCCAGGCGGGCGAGCCATGAACCGGAGGCTGATACTCGCGTCGTCATCCCCGCGCAGGAGGGAACTCTTGAGGGAGGCCGGCTACCGCTTCGTGGTGGAGCCGCCCCGTTCCAGCGAGCGCCCTCCTCGCCCCGGCGAGGGCGCAGGTCCCTACGTCCTTGAGCTCGCGCGCGCCAAGGTCGACGAGGTGGCGCGGCGGCTCCGCGCGGAGAGTCTCGCGGACGGGGCGATCGTGCTCGGCGCGGATACCGTAGCGGAGCTCGGCGGCGAGATCGTCGGGAAGCCTCGCGACGCCGCGCAGGCGCGCGAGTTCCTGGAGCGCCTGGCCGGCTCCAGGCACGCGGTCGTGACGGGGCTCGTCCTCGCCCTTGCGGACGGGACGGGCTCGCTGGAGGCGGTCGAGCGGACCGAGCTCGAGATGGCCGCTCTGACGCCCGACGAGATCGAGGCCTATGTCGCGTCCGGGGAGCCGGATGGCAAGGCGGGCGCCTACGCGATCCAGGAGACCGGGGACCGTTTCGTGCGCGTCCTCTCGGGGAGCCTGACGAACGTCGTCGGCCTCCCGATGGAGCGCCTGGCGGAGATGGTGGGGTGTCTCGCCCCCGAGCTTGCGCCGCGGAGCGGCGCGTAACAGGATGCAGGATAGCGAACGCTGATACGGAGCCCCGGACGGCCCGGGAGCGGCCGAAGTCCGACGCGATGCCTTCGACCGCATTCTCGTGGCCTCGGGCGCGGATGCTCGCGGAAAGGGAGGTTGGCGGTCGATGGCTGATGCCCGCTCGGAAAGCGATTCACGTACAAGAAACGGGGACCCGGCCTCTCTGAAGCTCGAGGCGGCGGCGCTCTACGTTCTCGTCTTCGTCTGCGGCGCGGTGCTCATGAGCGCCGAGATCGCAGGCTCGCGCGTCCTGAGCCCGTTCTTCGGGAGCGCCGTCTTCGTCTGGGGGAGCCTGATCGGCGTGATCATGGTCGCGCTCGCGGCCGGGTACTACGCCGGCGGCATACTCTCGGACAGGTTCCCGTCGTTCGCCCTGCTCTGCGGGATCGTGGCGGGGGCGGGGCTCTTCCTCCTCGTGATGCCGGCCTTCGCGGTGCCGCTCTGCGGGCTCGTGGAGTCGGCGTTCCCGGGGCCGCGCGCCGGGCCGCTCATCTCCTCGGTGCTCCTTTTTCTCGTCCCGGGGATGCTGCTCGCGGTGGTCTCGCCCTTTGCGGTCCGCCTGAGCGCGAAGGGGCTCTCCCAGCTTGGCAACGTCGCCGGGAGGCTCTACGCCCTCTCGACCGCTGGATCGATAGTCGGGACGCTCGCGACGACCTTCGTCTTGATCCCGCTCATGGGTACGAAGATGCTGGTCTTCTCCCTCGGGGTGGTGCTCGTGCTCGTTTCCGTCGGCGGGCTCCTCGCGGCCAGGGGCCTGCGCGGACGCGGCTGGCGGGCGCCGGCGGCGCTCGTCCTCTTGAGCGCGATCGTCGCGGCGCTCGCCGCTCCCGAGGGTCCGGGCGCGGAGGTCACGCCCTGGTACGAGTACGCCACTTACTCCGATCTCGTCGCGGAACACGAGCTCGTGGCCTGGTCGGACTCGGCGTATCACCTGATCCTGGTGACCGAGCAGCACAGGTTCCGCGAGCCTGGCACCGAGAGGGTCCGACCGCGGCGGCTCCTCCGGTTCAACGACCGCACGCAGAGCGCGATCTACATCGACGACGAGGCGATGGACAGGTCCGCCTCGAGGTACGTGCAGGAGCTTTTGGCCTCGATGGGCGTCCGCGCGGAGGGGCGTGTCCTGGACGAGGCGTTCGCCAGGCTCAAGCGGTACGAGAGCGCCGTGGGGTACACGGACCTTCTTCACCTGGGGCTGATCTTCTGCCCGGACGCCCGCAAGGCCCTGGTCGTCGGGGCCGGCGGGGGGATCGCCCCCACCGAGTTCGTCCAGCACTACGGCATGGAGGTCGACGTCGCGGAGCTCGACCCGGAGGTCGAGCGCATCGCGCGAGAGTTCTTCTATGTCGACCCGCGCGTGAGGTTCCACATCGGCGACGGCAGGCGCACGCTCGCGCGCCTGGAGGGCGGCTACGACCTGATAGTGCTGGACGCCTATAGCGGCGGCGGCCACGTGCCGGCGCACCTCACGACCAAGGAGTTCCTGGAGCTCTGCCGGTCGAAACTGTCGAGCAGGGGCGTCGTGGTGTCGAACGTTATCTCGGCGCTCAAGGACGAGAAGTCCGGCGAGAGCCGCTTCTACCAGTCCGAGTACAAGACGATGTACGCGGCCGGCTTCGCCAACCTCTACACGTTCCCCCGCTACGCGACCCCGGAGGAGGAGCGGCGGGGCAGGCGCGCCCGCGAGGACTACTGGGGCGGGCGCAGCATCAATATCATCATCGTGGCGACGCAGGACCCCGTGCGCAAGAGCCCGGCGGAGATCGAGGAGGCGGCGCGGGCGCTCGCCGAGCGGCCGGAGCGGCCCGCGAAGGTCAAGACGCTCGTTCACTACGCGAAAGGCATCTGGGAGGGCAGGCGCTCGCGCGAGGAGGTCCTCGCCGAGATGACCTCTGGGATCGTCCTCACGGACGACTATTGTCCCGTCGATACCATGTTCCACGATCGGTAGGGGACGGTCCTTGCACGAGGCCCGCTCCGCCGCGGCTGTCCGTTGGCGAGCTGCTGAGTGAGTTGACAAGAGGGCGCGCGGCACCTAGCTTCCTGCCGACAGGCGGTCCGGTTCCGGCGAATGGCCGCAAGTGGGGGTTCGAGAGGACTCGACTCGAGGAACGTGGGGGCACCATGAGTCCGGCTCAGGCGAGGCCCGGCAAGGTCGTCGAGGTGCCGGCGATCTGGATCCAGGGCGCGGGCTGCACGGGGTGCTCGGTGAGCGTCCTGAACGGCGTGGCCCCGGACATCTCGGCCGTGCTTCTGGACCAGGTCGTGCCGGGGAAGCATCTCAATCTGCGCTTTCACCCGACGATCATGGCCGGGTCCGGCGAGGTGGCGCTCAGGATCCTGGCCGAGAACTCGGCCGAGGGCGGAGCGAAGGGCGGCTACGTGCTCGTGGTTGAGGGCGCCGTTCCCACCGCGGAGGGCGGCGCCTTCTGCGAGCTCGGGGAGGAGTCCGGCAGGCCGGTCCCCTTCGCAGAGCACGTGGAACGCCTGTCGCGTGGGGCGCTCGCGGTGATCGCCCTGGGCGACTGCGCGTTTTCGGGCGGGATACCGTCCTGCTCGCCGAACCCGACGGGCTGCAAGGGCGTGTCGGCGTTCCTCGCCTCGAAGGGCATATCGACGCCCGTTGTCAACATCGGCGGCTGCCCGCCCAACCCCGACTGGTTCCTGGGGGCTGTCGCGCACATCCTGCTCCGGGGGCTGCCGGAGGCGGGCGAGCTCGACCCGTGGGGCCGGCTCAGGCTCTTCCACGGCAAGCTCGTTCACGACAACTGCCAGAGGCGCGCGTATTTCGACACCGCCCGCTTCGCGCGGCACCCGGGAGAGCAGGGCTGCCTCTATCTCCTCGGCTGCAAGGGCCCGATGACCTACGCCGATTGTCCCGACCGCCAGTGGAACGGCGGCACGAACTGGTGCGTGCGAGCGGGCGCGCCCTGCATGGGCTGCGCGGAGGCGCGTTTCTTCGAGCGTTTCGGCCCGGTCTACGAAAAGGTGACGGACGACAGGCTCGCGAGACTTCGGGAGGTGTGATGCGCTCGACCCCGCGGCGGCCGCCCGGCGGCCCCGGGGCCGGAGCGCCGTCGCAGCGACGGCTCACCGGGAGGACGCGATGAAGACGATCACGATCGACCCTGTCACACGCATCGAGGGCCACCTCAAGATCGAGGTCGTGGTGGACGGGGGAGTCGTGAAGGAGGCCCGGAGCTCTGGCACTCTCTTCCGCGGATTCGAGATATTCCTTCGCGGTAGGGACCCGCGTGATGCCGCGCGCATGACGCAGCGGGTCTGCGGCGTCTGCCCGGTCGCGCATGCGACGGCCTCCGCGCTCGCGCTGGACGAAGCCTTCGGGCTCTCGTCCAAGGTGCCGCCCAACGGGCGCATCCTGCGCAACATGATCCTGGGCTCGAACTTCCTTCAGTCCCACATCCTGCACTTCTACGCGCTGAGCGCGCTCGACTACGTGGACGTCGCGGCGCTCGACGAGGCCGGCCCGGACGAGGCCGAGCTCCGGGCGGTGAGGCGTTTCCTCGAAAGGGGGCAGCTCGGACCCTTCGTGCCGCGCTACAAGACCGAGTTCAGGCTTCCGAAACATGTCAACCGCGCTGCGATAGCGCATTACGTCAAGGCCCTGGAGATCAGGCGGATCTGCCACGAGATGATCGCCATATTCGGCGGCAGGATGCCGCTACAGATGGCGACCTTCGTGGGAGGGGTCCTCTCGACGCCCACCGACGACGGGATCGCGGCGTTCCTGGCCAAGCTCGCAAGGGTGCGCGACTTCGTGAAGAACGCTTACTTGCCTGACATACTCGCCGTGGCGAAGGCCTACCCCGAGCACTTCGAGCTGGGCCGCTCGGGCTCGAACTTCCTGGCATACGGTGCGTTCGACCAGGCCCCGGCCTGCGGGCCGGTCTCGGAGCGGAAGAGGTTCTTCCCTGCGGGCGCCGTGAGGAACGGGGTGCTCTCCCGGGTGGACGTCTCCGCGATCACGGAAGACGTGGCGAGGTCGTTCTTCACGGACGATTGCGCGGCTGCCCCCGGCGAAGGGAAGACCGAGCCGGCGGTCGCCAAGGAGGGGGCGTATTCCTTCCTCAAGGCGCCCCGCTATGGCAAGGAGCCGTTCGAGGTCGGACCGCTCGCGAGGACGATGGTCGCGTATCTCGCCGGGGCGAAGCCGCAGAAGGAGACCGTCGACGGTGTCCTCGCCGAGGCCGGGCTGAGGCTCGAGAACTTCGGCGGCACGCTCGGCCGTCACGCCTCCAGGGCCATAGAGGCCGCGCTCCTCACCGACGCGCTCGAACGCTGGGCGATGGAGCTCGTCCCTGGCGAGCCCGCGTGCGCGGAGGGGCCTCCGCCGAAGGAGGCTAGGGGCGTAGGGCTCACCGACGCCCCTCGCGGCGCCCTGGGGCACTGGCTTGAGGTGGGCGAGGGGAAGATCAAGAACTATCAGCTCGTCGTCCCGACGACCTGGAACGCCTCGCCGAGGGACGCCGCCGGGAGGCCCGGGCCCATCGAGAGCGCCCTCGTCGGCGCCCCGGTCAGGGACGAGGCGAACCCGACGGAGGTCGTGCGGATCGTGAGGTCGTTCGACCCGTGCCTCGCCTGCGCGGTCCACGTGGTCGGCGTGCGCCGGGACTCGGCGGGCGACGGGCGGGTCGTGCGGGTGGCGTAGGCATGGGGAGCGCGACGGGCCGCCGGGTCGTCGTCCTGGGCCTCGGGAACACGCTCAGGCGGGACGACGGCGTCGGCCCGCGGGTGGTGGCGGCGCTCGCGGAGCGCGTGCGAACCGGAGGGAATCAGGTCCGAGGGGTCGAGTTGTTGGAGGGCGGGCTCTCTCCTTTCGACGCGCTCTGCGGTCGAGGCGGGGGGAAGCTCCTGGTGATCGACGCCGCGCGGGGAGGCGGTGCGCCTGGCACCGTGTACAGGGCCGGCCGAGACGGCATCGAACCTTCCGGCGAGGTGATCTCGTCGCACGGGCTGGGCCTGGCGGAGGCCCTGGCGCAACTCGAGCTTTCGGGCGACAGATGGGATGAGGTGGTCTTGCTCGGCGTCGAGCCCGCCGATACCGGTTGGGGAGAGGACCTGAGCCCGCAGGTCGAGCGGGTGCTTGCCGAGGTCGTGAATATGGCCGAGCGGGAGCTCGCGCTCCAGGGGAGGCACCAGACATGATCCGCGTGGAGGCGAAACCCGTCGAAGAGGTCGTGCAGGCGGTCGAGGGCGATCGCAGGGTGCTGATCCTCCGCTGCGGGGGCTGCCCGGAGGGCGCGGACACCGGCGGCCCGGCCGCCGCGAGCGCGGCGAGCTCGGCGCTCTGGGGCGCCGGTCACGAGGTGCTGGGGCCGATCGCCATAGACTTCCTCTGCCACAAGGCGCTCATCCTGAGCCGCCTGGCGGCGCCTGAGCTCGCCTGGCAGGTGAGCCGCGCCGACAGGGTACTCGTGTTCTCCTGCGGGCTGGGCGTGCAGGCGGTCGCGAGCGCCCTGATGAAGCCGGTCGCCCCGGCGATGAACACACAGGACCTCGGTGGTCTGAGGGGTCGCTTCCCCGGCGTCGAGCGCTGCCGCGCCTGCGGCGACTGCCTCCTCGACAGGACCGGCGGCATCTGCCCGATCGCCAGTTGCTCCAAGAGCCTGGTCAACGGGACGTGCGGCGGCACGAACAAGGGCAAGTGCGAGGTCAGCCCCGAGAAGGACTGCGGCTGGTTCCTGATCTACAAGCGCCTGAAGGAGCTCGGGCGGTTGCGCGATTACAGGAAGTACAACAAGCCCCGCGACCATTCGCGCGAAGACATACCCGACGCGCTCCGCCGCACGATATGGTGGGGGCTTGAGGTGCCAGAGGAGGCCTCACAGTGAGCCGACTCCAGGAATCGCTGGCCTCGGGCAGGTTCACGGTCACGGGCGAGATCGGCCCGCCGAAGGGCACGAACGTAGGGCCGGTCCTCGAGGAGGCGGAGCACTACCTCAAGGGCAATGTCGTCGCGGTGAACGTGACGGATATCCAGACCGCCGTGATGAGGCTCGGGTCGCTCGCGGTCTGCCACCTTCTGGTCGAGCGCGGTATCGAACCCGTCTTCCAGATGGTGTGCCGCGACAGGAACAGGCTCGCGCTCCAGTCGGACCTCCTGAACGCCTCGGTGCTCGGGATCGAGAACGTGCTCGCGATCACCGGCGACCACACGCTAATGGGCGACCACAAGGGGGCGATGCCCGTCTACGACCTGGACTCTGTGGGGCTCCTCAAGGCGATGTCCTTGCTCGAGAAGGGCAGGGACATGGGCAGGGACTCCAAAGGGAAGCCCAACGAACTCGACGGGAAGCCCAGGTTCTTCAAGGGTTGCGTCGTGACGCCCTGCGCCGAAGAGGTCGAACCGCAGATCATCAAGCTCGAGAAGAAGGTCGCCGCGGGCGCGCAGTTCGTCCAGACGCAGGCCGTGTACGACCCGAAGGTGTTCGAAGCCTTCATGCGGAAGGTCGAGCACCTGAAGGTGCCGATACTCGTCGGGATCGTCGTGCTCAAGAACGCCGGCATGGCGAAGTACATGAACAAGTTCGTGCCCGGAGTCCTGGTGCCTGACCCCCTCATCAAGGAGCTGGCGGCCGCGCCGAAGGACAACGTCGCCTCCGTGAGCGTCAAGATCGCCGGGCGGCTCATCCGGGAGATGAAGGGCATGTGCCAGGGCGCGCACCTCATGACGCTCGGCTGGGACAGGTACGTGCCCGACATCCTCGCGGAGGCTCAGCTCTAGGCAGGGTCATTCGGTTCTACCATAGTGGGCTAGGTCGCGCGCGCCGGCGGAGTCCGCGGCGGTGAGACTCCGAAGCCGCTCGCCGCGAGTGCGCCGCCGCTCCGTCGGTCGCGCACGCGACGGCAAGGCCCGTCGCATAGCGGCCGGTGACGCACGGACATAGTTGACGACTCCAGGGGGAGAATTGAACGCCCCTGAGCTCTAGAGGCGCGCGCAGGGGGGGGCGTCACAGGGCCGGCTCCCGCCCGCTCGGGCCGGACGGCTACCGCAACTGGCCCTCGGCGAGCGCCCTGCGCCACCGCTGCTCGAACGGGCCGTGCTGGAGGCCGGTGATCGCCTCGAGGGCTTCGCCCGCGGCGAGCCGGACGTCGTTGTCCTTCAGGACCGTGACCGCGCGCTCCACGGTCTCGACGAGCGGCTTGACGGCCGCGCGGTCCTTTAGCCTCCCGAGCGCGCGGCAGGCCTCGACCACTATGCGGCGGTCCTGATCCCCGAGCATGGCGACGAGCCTGGAGGTCGCATCCGGGGCCTTCCGGAGGCCGAGCGCGCGGGCCGCGAGCGAGCGGAGTTCGGGCCTCGCGTGCGCGCTGAGCTCGAGCAGTCGGTCGAGCGCGGCCGGGTCGTCGTACTGGGCGAGCGCGAGCAGGGCCCTCTCGACGATGCGCTGGTCGGCCGCCGCGGAGAGCTCGAGGAGCGCCTGCGTCGCCGGCCGCCCGATGCGTCCGAGCGCGACTGCCGCGAAGCTGTCGAGACCCCGCGAGGCATCCCTGACGAAGCCAGCGAGGACCGGGACCGCCTCCGGCGCGCCGGACTCGCCCAGTGCCTCGATCATTTTCTTCTGAACGACCCAGTCCTGTTCCGACTCGAGGCGCCTAGCGACGAGCGCCGCCTGGGCGGGCTCCAGCCTCCGCGCGCGGCCGAGACACGCGTACCTGACGGCCGGGTCTCCGTCGGAGAGCAGGGTCTCCAGGGGGCCCGTTCGAGCCGAGACCGACGCGGCGGAGCGGAGCATCTCGGCCTCCCGGTAGAGGCGTTTCACCTCCTGGTTGCGCGGGTCGGCGAACCAGCCGCGGAAGAGGTGGATGTCGCCCCTGGAGACGCCTGCGAGGAGCGCCTCCCAGTTGCCGAGGTAGTCGCCGTCCTGGGCGGCGATCACCGTGCCTGCCTTGGGATAGGCGGCGCGGACGTCGTCCCCCGTGCGCGTCCAGCCGCCGCGAAGCTCCCCGTAGGGCATGCAGCATCCCCAGTAGCCGAAGCGGCCGAACTCCGGAAACACGAGGACATCCGGGTGGCGCCGGCAGAGCTCGTGCAGGTCGCGCGAGGGGAGGAGCCACGAATCGCCCTGCCACATGCCCTTCTCCCACCTGACGTTCGTGTCCATGTAGATGATCGTGCAGCCCCAGCGCTTCTTCGCGTAGGCGATCTTGTCGGACATCTCCGCGACGTGATCGTCGACCTGCACGTGCTTCCAGCCGCCCTTCTCTCCGGGCACGACCCGCGAGGGCCGTATGCAGACGCCCGTGCGGAGGCCGGAATCCCTGAAGCGCCGGAAGAACTCGTCGGCGAACTCGTCCATCTCCGGCGCCGCGCGCGGCAGGACGCGGGGGTCGCCGAGGTAGCTCACGGCGTGGGGCATCTCCTGGCCCTCGACGTCCCAGAGGATCATACCCTGGGCGCCGACCTCCTTCATCTCGCGGATGCAGCGCTCGGCGTACTCCATGAGCCGCTCTCGGAACGTCTTCCTGCCGGTCGCGCTCAGGACGTCGAGCTGCGGATCGTTGAACCACCCGCGGGGGTTCGTCCGCCAACCGGTGGCGCTCGTGCACATGAAGAGCGCCCCTATGGGGCGCCGATCCGGCCAGTTCAGCGTGAACGGATAGGCCCTCGCGAACTGGGCGTAGATGTCCCTCGCGACCTCCGTCACGGGCGTGCGCGAGTCCGCGAAGCGCAGCGAGAACCTCCAGGCCCGTTCCTCGAGCGGCTTGATGACGCTGCGTTTCGGCGTCTCGATGAGGATGGCGTTCACGTCGCTGTTGCCGTAGTTGCCTTCGAATCCGAAGGTGACCGGCTTCTCGATCTCGTCGACGCAGGCGACGACCTTGGCGGCGAGCCAGTCGGCCTCGACTATGCCCGGCTCGCCGTCGTTCTCGGTGGCGACCCTGTAGCCCCAGATCCAGCGGCCGCCCTTCGGCCGCGCGGGGAACCTGAGCGTGGCGGGCACGCACCTCACCTGCCCGAGCGGAGCGTTCCCGGTGTTCCTGAACGCCACCGCGATGCGCAGCGTGTTCCGCTCCTGGGTCATGGTGCAGGTCACGGTGAGCCCCTCGTAGACGCGCCTGACCGTGCCGGGAGGCGTGCTCGGGTTCGCCTCGTCCCTGGGCCTGAGCTGGATCGCCTTCCCGTCCGTCCCCGTCGCCGAGACGTGGAAGGCCGGGTCGGCGAGGAGCTCCGCGCCCTGGTAGCGGAGCGACCTGAGCCCCTCCTGGCCGAACGCCACCTCGAGCCCGGCGGAGTGTGCGCTCCGAGGCGGTGCGCAGGCCAGCGCGGCCCCGAGGAGCACAACCTTCGCTGCGATTTCATGAACTCTGTGTCGAGCCATCTTCATCCCCCCTCCCCCACGGGCGGCCGGCGGCAGCCCGGCTCACTCGATCACGAGCGTCCTGAAGTCCCGCGCCGGGACCGCGAGCTTGAACTCGACTCCGCGTGACACGACCTTGAAGCTCCCCTTGTCGTACTTGACCCGCTCGAAGGCGTTTCGCGCCTCTTGGACGAGCTCGTCCACGCGCTGCCTGTTTCGGGCCTCGTCCGCCTCCCGGAGCTTCGACTCCCCCTCGACGAGCGGAGCGACGCTTTCGGCATCGTAGACGGTGCAGTCGGGGGGGAGCCCGAGTCTCGCGGGCGCGAGGCGAATGGTCGTTTCAGTCCTGCCGTCGCCCTCGCGGTGGAGGTTCATGACCTGGAGGAGGAGCTTTCCGCCTGGGCGGGTCCAGGCGCTCGCCACGAACAGCGGGTCGTCGGTGGCGACACGACCGGCTGGATCCCAGAACGGGACGAACTGCACGTCCTCGCGATCGATCCCCCAGCCCTGCCGCAGGACGGCCACGGGCCATCCGCGTTCGCAGGTGTGGTACTCGGGTACGACGTCGTGCATCCAGCACCAGCCGCAGGTCTGTCGGGCGGCGAAGCTCCAGCCCGGACCCGAGCGGCCCGCCATGCCCATCCAGACCGGGACGAAGCCGAACTTCTGCGCCCTGCCCAGCGTCCTGAAGAGGAGCGATGGGATCGTGTCCACGATATCCGCGTGTGGCGTCGGGGTCCTGTCCTCGCCGAACATGGCTATGTCCGCGGCACTGATCGCATGCGGCGCCATGTAGTTCGACGTGTGCACCCAGATGAACGGCTCCTGGCCGTGGTCCAGGAAGAGCTGGCGCATGCGGTTGAGGAGCTCCCGCTGGTGGAGCAACGCGAACGAGGGCCGCACCGAGCCGTCCGGCATGACGCGCCCCTGCCCGTTGAAGACGTTCGAGTCCGGCGCGAGGTACACCTCGTCGAAATACAAGCCCGGGACGAACCAGTGCTTGAACCAGATGTCCATGTAGAACGAGAAGAAGTCGCGGTAGCTCTCGACGGGGGTCAGGTGAAACCAGCCGCTCGGGGGCTCGAGGGTCCAGTCGCCCGGGAAGAAGGTCCGGAAGGCCTTCGAGCGATCGCCCTCGAAATACATCTTGGCGTTGAAGAAGTAGCACATGCGGACGCCTGAGCGGCCGGCCGCCTGGCGGCGCCGCTCGCCAGTGATGAAATCCCACGCTCGGTCGCCCAGCACGGCGCGGATGTGGCGTTCGTCGTCGAACACCTCCCGCCGCGCCGGGAGCTCGCGGAGGACCTCGTCGGGATCGCGTCCCTTCAGGTCGAGCTTCATGGCCCTGGCGAGCTTCTCCGTGTCGTGGGGGTCGATCGGGCAGCCGCCGTGTCCGGGACCGTAGAAGAAGTTGATGCGGCTCTGTGCGATCGGGTGGTAGTGGAGGCAGGCGTTCCGCCATCCCTCGGGGAGCGGTTTCACGGGGGACGCCATGAGGCCGAACACCGCTTCGAGTCGCTCCACCGGCCCCCTCCGGCGCACGAGGTTGATCCTGAGCTCGACCGCGTCGCGCTCGCGCACGATCTCGGCGCAGGGCGCGTCGCTTCCCAGCACCCAGCCGTGATCGCCGTCGGCGAACCAGTGGAGCCCGCGCTCGTCGTCGCCCAGGCACACGTACGGCACGAAGTCGGCGAGGCCCCGGCTCGACCATCCGACGCCGCGCTCCGCTAGCTCGCCCACGAGGCCGAACGAGGGCTGCCAGCCGCCCCCGGTGGAGAAATAGTACGTCGCGCGCTCGGCTCTCACGGGTATGGAGAGATAGAGTCTGTCGAGGACGGGCGCTTCGCGCGACTGCGCCTTCGTCGCGCTAAGCTTGTACAGGAGCATCCCATCGAACTCGACGGTCCCCGAGATCTGGACGTCCAGCCCGGCGAGACGCTGGCGTGCCGCGAACTCGGAGCTGACATCGCCGGTTACGCCGACGCGCGGCGAGCCGGTCGCCTCCGCCGCGATCGTGCGTCCACCGGAGACCGCCACGAGGGAGATCGGCCGCGCGAGGAGCTCGCTCCCCTGGCTCTCGATGCTCGACGGGAAGGCCCCCGCGAGCGTCACCTTTCGCCCCCAGACGCGGTAGACCGTGGCCCTTCCCCCTGACTCGACCCGGAGCGGTTCGAAAGGAGGCGCTACGGTCCGCTTTTTTCCGACATCGGTGCCGAGCCAGGCGAACTCCTTCTTCAGGTCCCTGTGCTCGAAGCTGTCCGTCTTCTGGTCGAGGACCGCACCCCCACGGTCGAGGAACTGCGTCTCGACCCGGTATGTGCCGAACGGGGCGTCCTTCGGCAGCCACAGGTAGCGTTCGGCGGAGTCGAAGGCGAAGGTCGTGACGTCCTCGGAGGCGACGCGCGACCCGTCGGGACCTCGCACCAGGAAACGCACGCGCGCGAGTTCGGTGCGCGCGGGATAGTCGAGGACGTCGGCCCAGGCCTTGAGGCCCATCGCGAGAGGGGCGAAGCTCACGCGGGTGTTCATCTTCCAGGGGCCGGTTGCCGCCGTCGCGGGGACGGGCGCCCGCTCCGTCCGCCCGACGGGGGCGAAGAACCAGTCGCCGGCCAGGAGCCGTTCGCCCCCAGGGCCGAGCACGGTCAGACGGCAGGAGCGCTTCGCCGTGGGTGCTTCCGGCGGGGGTAGTTCCTTCCTGAACGAGACCTGGCGCGACTCGCCGGGCCGAAGCGTCAGGCGCTCCTCGTGGTGCAGGTCGCCGACCTGGGCGCGGACTACGAACTCGCCTCCGGAGCGACTGTCGCTTACGAGCACGAGCCGCGGGGCGAGCACGTTATCGAAGAGAGAGGAGAGGTCCTCGACGCGGACGCACGCGCCGCCCTCCGCCATGCGGAGCCTCGCGTGCGTCTCCACGTTCTTGTAGAAGCCGAACGTGTATGGCCACGAGCGCTGGGGCCATGCCACGGCCACCATCCCGCCCCACGGCGAGCGCAGGTCCGGTCCGAGCGGGTCGAGCTGCTCGAAAGGTATCGAGAGCTCGGCGGTCCACTGCTCGCCGGTCTTGTAGGTGTTCTTGAACTCCCAGTCGCCGTTCCAGCCTGGGTTCGCCGCGCCGAGCGCAGGGATGTGTTCCACGTCGTAGATCGCCCCGTAGGCGTTCCCGATCATCTGGTAGGCCTTGAGCTTGCCGCGCTCGGGCGGCGAGAGCCAGATCTCGGTCTGGTAGCTGTCCATGTACACGGGCTCGTCGCGCCGCCTGTAGTTCATGCTGGGCTTGACGCCCGGGGGAAGCCCGCAGCGGACGCCCGCGTACAGGCGATTCCCGTCGTGGCAGAGGTAGATCGCCGAGTCGGCCGGGACCATGCGGCCGCCGTGCTCGCCGGTCGCCGCGATGAAGCCGGTGACTGCGGCCGCGCGATCCCACTCCCCCGGCGAGAATACGCCGTCCACGACGGGCGCCCTCGGCAGCCTGGGGATCGCGAGCTCCGGCCTTTCGGGGCGCTCCGCGGCGACCGAGCGGAGCGCCGCGAGGGCGGTCACGAACGGGAGCCCCAGCCCGCGTGCGATACGGCGACTCATTGCCTTCCCCCTCTCTCATCGCGCGACAGACCGAAGAGCGCACGGGCCCTCGGCCCGGAGTCGTTCGAAGCCCAGAACGACCTCCCGGCGCGGCGGCCTCCTCCCGGCGAGCAGGGTCTCGAGCATCGCGCCCATCGCGTCGGCGAACTCGTCGGGGTCGAACTCCAGCAGCGTCGCCGGGAACGGGAGCGGCGGCATGCAGCCGCGGTTCGAGTGCGTGACGACGCACAGGTCCTCCGGCACGCGAACGCCGAGCGAGACGATGGCGTTCACCGCGTCCATGAATAGGAGGTCGTCAGTGACGAGGAGCCCGTCTGGCCTCTCCCTGCTGGCGTTCCACGCCGCAACGAGCCCGGCGGCCGCCGAACCGGGGCGGCTGCCGTGCACGGCGACCCTCATCCATTCCCGACGCACGGGAAGGCCTCTGGTGCGCAGCGAGGACTCGAAGACCTCGGGGCAGACGCTCCCGAGGAGGGCCAGCCTCCGCCTGCCGCACCTGACGAGCTCGTCCACTCCCGCCCGGACCAGACCCTCGTAGTCCTGGAAGACGCGGAACTGGTAGCCGCGCGTATTCCCTACGACGGGCACACGCCGAGCGCGAAGTGGTTCCATCCACGAGCGATGCGCATTCACCGCGACAGCGGCCACGCCGTTCAGGCGGTCGAGGGCGAGATCCTCGAGAAACTCGCGACAGGTGAGGCCCTCCGGCTCCCGGCCGCCCGGTTCGGCGTGACCCACGTAGAGCCGCGCCGGCGACCCGCGCTCCTCGAAGAAACGCCTGAGCCGTTGCGTTACGCGCAGGTAGAAGCGCGAGGTGCGCGGGTGTGAGATGTCGAGGTCTATCAGGATGGCTATCCGGCCATCGCGGCGGGTCCCGATCACGTAGGTGCCGCTCCCGTGCCTGCGCGAGACCAGACCTTCGTGGGCGAGGGTCGAGAGGGCTTCGCGTACGGTGGGGAGGCTCACGCCGAGGCGGGCGGCGAGCGCGCTCTCGGACTCGAGACGGTCGCCCGGCCTGAGGCCGGAGGCGATCTCCCCGCGGAGGATCTCGGCGACGCGCCGGTGCAGCGGCACGCGCTCGATGAGCGTTCGCGGCACCCCGTGGAGAGGGACGTCTGTCGCTGAGGATCGGCTAGACATCATGTCACCTGATGACTTTACACCCCACCCCGTCCCCGAGGTCACGAGAAATCCGCCGCGATTCTTGGCGCCTGCGCGCGCCGACCGGACGCCGGCCGGCCATCGGGCGCCCCGCCGAGGCGGCGTTGCATTAGAAATACTGCTTATCGTCACTCAACAACCGAGCTCCCTCAGCCCACAACGGGTTGGGATGCTTCCACCCCCACCGCGTTCCTGCTCAGTTCAGACAACCCATTGCATCCTCCCATGAGGCCAGAGGGCTCCGAGTCGCGTCCCATGCGCGAGGTCGCGCGTGCGTTGGGCACTGGACCCGGGTTCGGCCGAGGCAACCGTAACGCGCGACGAGACCGGTTTCATATGTCGCAATGACCTCCCAGACGGCCCGCACAGGACGCCTGGCCTCAGGGAGGTCATCGCGGGGCTCCGAGCCGTTGCGAATGGCGCGATACCGAAAGCGCAAGAGCCGTGCCGGTGACGCCGCCGGCACGGCTCTTGCGGCGAGCCTCGCGCCGCGCTCGCGAGGGCGAAGCCCGTTCCATAGCGGCCCGTGTCAGGCGGGCTACCGCCCCACATGAACGGCACCGGGGCGATGGAGAAGAACTAGGCACGGTCGTAGGCCAGGCGGCATGGGCTGCCTGTGCAAGCGCCAGCGGAGATCGCGCGCGTCCGCCTCGAAATGCTCGCGCCCAGAACTTCCTAACGCAACCCCGAGGCGGACAGGAGTTGACGCGCCCGCTCGCGCCTCGCATCCTGCGCGCGGCGCGATGTCTCGTCACGGGAGCCGCGGCGCATGGCGGGGCACATCCTGCACGTCCTGCTCGGTCTTGCGGTGGGCGCCCTCGGGACGCTCGTCGGCGCAGGCGGCGGCTTCATCCTGATGCCGATCCTGCTGTTCTTGTACCCGGGCGGTTCGCCCGACGTCCTCACGGCGGTATCGCTCGCGGTCGTCTTCGCGAACGCGGCCTCGGGGACGGTCTCGTACGCCGCGATGGGGCGGATCGACTACCGCTCGGGTCTCCTATTCCTCCTTGCGGCGCTTCCGGGCGCGGCCGCGGGGGCGATCGCGGTCGGGTACGTCCCGCGCGATGTTTTCTGCACGATCTTCGGCGTCGCCCTTTCGGCGGCGGGCGCGCTCGTGTTCGCCCGACCCGAGAGCGCCCGAGGCGAAGAACCCGACCGCCTCCGCGGCGGGCGGGGTTTCAATGTCCCGTTCGGGATGCTCCTCAGCTTCGGCGTGGGCTTCGCGTCGAGTCTTCTCGGCTTAGGCGGCGGGATCATTCACGTCCCTGTAATGGTGTACCTGCTCGGCTTCCCGGTCCACGTGGCGACCGCGACGTCGCATTTCGTGCTCGCGGGCGTGGCGCTAGCCGGCACCGCGGTGCATCTGATCAGCGGCTCGCTCAGGGGCTTGTTCCCCATGACTGGGGCGCTCGCCATCGGCGCGGTGGCCGGGGCGCAGCTCGGAGCTCGGCTCTCGAGCCGCGTCCGGGGCACGTGGATCATGAGGATACTGGGGCTCGCCCTCGGTCTCGTGGGCGTCCGGATACTGCTCGTGGCCCTGTGGCCGTAGCTCCGGTTGCAACCGCCGCATCCGTGACGGGCAGACCCCGGTAGTGGCGGGGGAGCGCTCAGTCCCCGTCCCGCCTGACCGGGCATTGCGGAGCGCGGTCCGGACTAGTAGCCTCGCGACCGGCGCGAGAGTCTCCCCGCAGGAATGGCGCGGTACGCCGGAGGGGAGCGCGCGACCAGGAGCGCGGCCATGAAGACGATCGATCTCTGCGGCGATTGGGAGCTGGTGCAGGTCGGAGGCGAGATCGGGATCGGCGCGCGCGTGCCGGGGCAGGTCCACCTGGACCTTCTCAGGGCGGGCGAGATCGAAGACCCGTACTGGCGCGACAACGAGACGAGATACCTCTGGATCGGTCATAGCACGTGGGAGTACAGGCGCACCTTCGCGGTCGGCCCCGACATCCTCGCCGAGCGCGAGGTGAGGCTCGTCTGCGAAGGCATCGACACCGTCTCGACGATCGAGGTGAACGGGACGGAGCTCGGCCGCACCGAGAACATGTTCCGCAGGTACGTGTTCGACCTGAAGCCCTTCCTCCGCGAGGGGGAAAACCGCATCGCCGTCCGCATCCGCCCGCCCATGGAGTACGCCGCCGAGCGCGCGGCGGCCTATCCGTACTCTGTTCCCTATGCGAAGAACTCGAAAGAGGACGACCACCACAACTTCGTCCGCAAGAGCGGGACGCATTTCGGCTGGGACTGGGGCCCCTACATGTTCCCCTGCGGGATCTGGCGGCCGATCCGCGTGGAGGCCTTCAGCGAGGCCGTAGTGACGTATGTTGCGCCTGTTCAGCGGCACAGGCCCGACGGGGACGTAGAGCTCGAGCTGACGGTCTTCTTGGACTCCCCCGGCGACGCCTCGGGCTCGGTGGAGGTCTCCGTCGCGGGCGCGCGCGCGAGTCGCGGGGTCGAGCTCTCGAGGGGCGAGAACCGCGCGAGGCTCTCGCTACTGGCGAGGCGTCCCTCGCTCTGGTGGCCGGCGGGCTGCGGCGAGAGCCGTCTCTACGGCCTGGACGCGAGCTTCGTCGGCTCCGGGGGCGAGCGCCACGGGCTCGCCCGCCGCATCGGCTTCAGGACGGTGGAGCTCGTCCGCGAGCCGGACGAGAGAGGCGAGAGCTTCTTCTTCCGCGTGAACGGCCTGCCCCTCTACGCGAAGGGCGCGAACTGGATCCCCGCGGACTCCTTCGACGCGCGCAACACGCGCGAGCGGCTGTCCCGGCTCCTGACGAGCGCCCGCGACGCGAACATGAACATGCTCCGCGTCTGGGGGGGCGGGGTGTACGAATCGGACGCTTTCTACGACCTCTGCGACGAGCTCGGACTCCTCGTCTGGCAGGAGTTCATGTTCGCCTGCGCGCTCTATCCGGCAGACGACTCGTTCCTGGCGAACGTCGAGGCCGAGGCCCGCCACCAGCTCAGGCGCCTGGCCCATCACCCGTGCATCGCGCTCTGGTCCGGCAACAACGAGTGCGAGCAGGCGCTCTCGTGGTTCGCGGAGTCGAGGGCGAACCGCGACAGGTACGTCGTCGATTACAGCAAACTCTACGTGGACACGCTCGGCAGGGTCGTGCGCGAGGAGGATCCGTCCCGGCCCTACTGGCCCAGCTCGCCTTCGAACGGCATCCAGGCATGGGGCGACCCCAACGACCAGACTCGCGGAGACACACACTACTGGGATGTCTGGCACGGCGGGAAGCCCTTCTCCGAGTACCTGAAGGTCTGTCCGCGTTTCTCGTCCGAGTTCGGCTTCCAGTCCTTCCCCTCTCTCGAGACGCTGCGCCAGGCCCTCGCGGAGCTCGATCTCAACGTCACCTCCCCTCTCATGGAGTACCGCCAGCGGAGCGGCACCGGCAACGTGCGGATCATCGAGCACATCTCGCGCTGGTTCAGGATGCCCGACACGTTCGAATCCTTCGTCTACCTGAGCCAGGTCCTGCAGGCCCTGTCGATCAAGACCGCTGTCGAACACTGGAGGCGGCTCAGGCCCCACTGCATGGGTGCGCTGTACTGGCAGCTCAACGACATCTGGCAGGGACCGTCGTGGAGCTCGCTCGAGTACGACGGCCGCTGGAAGATGCTCCATTACTTCGCTGCGCGCTTCTTCGCGCCCGTCCTCGTCTCGGCGGTCGAGACGGAGCGCCGCCTCGCCTTCTGGGTGACGAACGACCTGGCTCGGCCGGTGACGGGCAGGTTGGAACTCGCGCTCTGGTCCTGGAGCGGCCGGAGGCTCGCGGAGTGGTCCGAGGCGTTCTCGCTCCCGCCCCTGGCGAGCGCAGTCGCGAAGGAGCTCGCAGTCGGGGAGATCCTCTCCGAAAATCGTCCGGAGGAGTGCTTCCTCGTCCTGGAGGCGAGCTGGCCGCAGGGCAGGGCGGAGAACTTCCACCTCCTCGCGCCGCCCAAGGCGGCGGAGCTCGCCGAGCCCGGGATAAGGGCCGAGGTCCTGGAGGGCTCGCGCGGCGGGATCCCGGTGAGGCTCGAGTGCAGTGCCCCGGCGCCGTTCGTGTTCCTCTCGGCAGGTCCCCTCGGGGGGCGCTGGAGCGACAACGGCCTGTTGCTCTTGCCGGGAAGGCCCGTCGAGGTCCTGTTCCACGCCTGGGAGGATGTCGGCAGCGACGCCCTGCGCCGCTCGCTCGAGGTCGCGTCGCTCAGGGATAGCTACGCGCCGCCGCCCGCGCGCTGAGCGGCGAGCGCATCGAGGCGCCGGGCGAGCTCCTCGGGCGATTCGCCCGCGCGACGCTCGAGGAGCATCCACTCGACCGTGTTCGCCATCGACTCGCCCGCGCCGAGGCGCCTCTGCGGGCTCAGGGTCTCGAGCTCCGCGTATGCCTTGTCGGCGTAGACCTGGACGCTCGACCTATCGGGGTAGTCGCCCTGGGGGTCGAAATGCGCGACCTGGAGGAAGACGTCTCGTCCGTAGACGCCGGCTACCCAGCCGCCCAGCGCGCCGACCTTCGTGGCCCTGTCGCGCGGGGGGGTGAACCTCGCCGCGGGGCCGGCGGGCGAGAGGAACCGCTCGGAATCCTCCGGTTTCGCGGAGAGGCCGACCCAGCGCGGCCTGGGATCCCCCGCAGGCAGCCCGGTCCCCAGCAGGTAGTACTCCGCCACGGGGACCTGCGTCACGGACCATATGTGCACGGGGTGGGGCGACGAGGCGACGCGCGCGAGCACGTTCCTGATCACGACTCGGGGCCCGTCGCGCGCGAGCTCGATCTCCCGCGTGAGCCTGACGCCGAGATAGGGGCTCGTGCCGCTCGCGATGACGGCCCTGCGCTCGGAGCGCTCGAGGACCTCGAACCGGCCCCCGTCGAGAACCTCGTCCGGCGGCCAGCCGCGGCCCATGACCTCGGGCCAGGCCGATTGCCATGAGGCCCAGACCTTGTCGCCGCCCCAGTTCGCCCACTGGCTCTTGGGCGACACCGGCCTCGACCGCTGCTCGGGGTTCAGCCACAGCATGTTGGGCGAGTCTGGCGCGCGACGGCCGAACTCCACGATGCGGCCGATCTCGGGCCTGATGGCGAGCCTGGCGTGAGGAGTCTGGAGGAGCACGCGGCCTCCCGTCGTCTCCGGCACTGGTGCGCGGGCGCCATCTTCCGCCGCATCCGACGAGCCGCGGCCCGCGCAGCCCATGGCGAGCGCGCAGATCGTCACGAGCGCCCGGCCCCCTCCGCGGTGCCGATCGGTTCCTGGAAGACCGGGCCGCTCGTGCGGATGCATAGCCTCGCCCCCAACCCCGCGCGGCTCGAATCTATCGGACTCCCGGTCGCCGCGCAACTCGGGGAAGGCGGGGACCGCCACCCGTTGCCGCCTGCGCCGATGTCGCACACGCACTTGCGGCGACCGGCCCCGGCCCTACAATGCCCCTAGAGGTTCGGCGGCTCGCGGGAGGGCCGTCGGCCCGCAGGATGGGGGAGGAGGCGGCGATGGCGAGGATTCCGGTGGCGCTTCAGTTGTACTCGGTCAGGAAGGACTGCGAACAGGACCTGCCCGCCGTGCTGCGGGCCGTGGCCAGGATGGGCTACGAGGGCGTCGAGTTCGCCGGCTACTACAACCGCAGCGCCCAGGAGCTCCGCAAGATGCTCGACGACCTGGGGCTCAAGGTCGCCGGGACCCACATTGGCCTCGACAAGCTCCAGGGCGACGAGCTCAAGAGGACAGTCGAGTTCAACAAGATCCTGGGCAACGCCTACCTCATCGTCCCCTGGATCCCCGAGGAGAGGCGGAACTCCAAGGCGGCCTGGCTCGCGACCGCGCAGATGTTCAACGAGATCGCCGCCAAGCTCGCCCCGGAGGGCATGTATACCGGTTACCACAATCACGACATCGAGTTCAAGCCCCTCGATGGCGAGACCCCGTGGGACATCTTCTTCGGCGCCACCAAACCCGAGGTCGTCATGCAGCTCGATACCGGGAACGCCATGCACGGGGGCGCGGACCCCGTCCCGTACCTGGAGCGGTACCCTGGCCGTGCGGTCACGGTGCACATCAAGGAATTCTGCCGGGCGAACCCGGCGGCGCTCGTCGGCGAGGGCGACATCAGGTGGAAGGATGTCGTCCGCCTCTGCTCCACGACCGCCGGGACGAAGTGGTACATCATCGAGCACGAGGTCCCGAACGTGCCTGCCCTGAAGTGCGTCGAGGGGTGCCTGGCCAACTTCCGCAGGATGCTCGAGCCGGAGAAGGCAGTCGGGGCCAGGCCCGCCGCTCCGAAGAAGGCGGCGCCCAAGGCCAAGGCCGCACCGAGGCGAAAACCGGCCAAGAAGGCCGCGAAGGGCAAGAAGCCCGCCAGGAAGGCAAAGAGGCGCTAGGCCCGTCGCGCCGAGTTCACTGAGGGGTCCGCCACGTGAGGATCCTCATCGTCGGCGGCACGGGTCTGATCAGCTCCGCGATCGTCCGATTCCTCGCGGAGCGAGGCGACGAAGTCACCGTCTACAATCGCGCTCGACGCGAAGGCGAGCTGCCCGGCAGCGTGAGGCGCCTTGTCGGCGACCGCACCCGCTTCGAAGAGTTCGAGCGCCAGATGGCTGCGGCCGGCCGCTTCGACTGCGTGATCGACATGGTCTGCTATTCGCCCGAGGAGGCGGCGAGCGCCATCAGGGCCTTCCGCGGGCGCACGAGTCAATATGTCTTCTGCAGCACGGTCGACGTCTACACCAAACCGGCCCGCCGCTACCCCGTCCGCGAGGGCGACGAGCGCCGTCCCTCGGGCGAGTTCCCCTACGCCGCGAACAAGGCCGTCTGCGAGACCCTCCTCCTCGAGGCGCACGGGCGAGGGGATCTCCCGGTGACGGTGATCCGCCCCGCCCAGACCTACGGCGAGGGCGGCTCGCTCATCCACACCCTCGGGTGGGGGACGTACTTCCTCGACAGGATAAGGCGTGGCATGCCCGTCGTCGTGCACGGGGACGGAAACTCCCTCTGGTGCGCATGCCACAGGGACGACGTCGCGCGCGCGTTCGTCGGAGCCGCGGGGAACGCCTCGGCCCTGGGCAAGGCTTACAACGCGACGGGCGAGGAATGGATGACCTGGAATGCCTACGTCGAAGGCATAGCCGAGGCCATGGGCGCCCCGCGGCCGAAGCTCGTCCACATCCCGACGGACCTCCTGGGGAGACTCGCCCCGAAGCGTGCGGAGTGGTGCGTGAAGAACTTCCAGTTCGACAACGTGTTCGACAACTCCGCGGCCCGCTCGGAACTGGGGTTCCGCTACACGATCCCCTGGGTGGAGGGCGCCAGGAGGACGGTTCGTTGGCTCGACGAGCGCGGGCGGATCGAGCCGGCCGAGTCGCAGCCTTTCTACGACAAGTTGCTCGCCGCCTGGGAGCGGGCTGGCGACCGGCTCGCCCAGGAGCTCGGCGACCTCGACGGCTGAGGCCGTGCGGCGGGCGCTGGATTGCTCAAGCAGTTCTCGCCGGGTGCGGCCTGCGCGCGGTGTTCGGTCGGCGAGCTATAGCCCTGCCTCGATCAGGAACTCCCCGCCGCGCGCGGGGAGCTCGACGAATCCCTCGCGCGCTCGCACGCGGGCGCCGTTCACGCGGACGCGCCCTAGCGGTCCCGGCGCAGGGAGATGGAGCGTCGCGCGTCCGGCACCGCGCGGGAGCGCGAGCTCCGCGAGCAGCCGCGAGCCGTCGCTCGTCGCGAGCACGTGCGCGGAGACAGGCCCGGAGGAGCTGCGGAGCCGCTCGAGATCGAGGCTCCTCCCCGGCGCCAGCCAGTGGCGCGGCACGTCGGGGAAGATGTGGAGCGTCCCGGCCTCCTCCCTGAGGAGCATCCGTCCGAGCGCCGTCAGGAACGCGGCCGAGACGCGCAGCTCTTCGAGCGGGTCGAGCCCGCACGAGGCGAGTTCCGCTGCGAGCGCCGCCGGGGTCGCCAGGGGGGCTCGCCGGGGCGTTCCCCGCGGCAGGCATCCCAGGGTCTCCAGGCAGACCCGCGCGGCCGGGTTCTCTGCCCAGGACCGCGCGATGGACCTTCTGTAGGCCTCGGTAGCGGACCTGAGCCGGCCGGCGGAGGTCGCTCCGAGCCTGTCCAGCGCCCTCGCGGCGGCGTCCAGGCCCTTCCAGGACCAGCCGTCGGTCCAGGCGCCCGGGAAGCCCCGTGCGAACCGTGGAGAGAGCCCCTCAGGGAGGAGCCCCTCGGGACCGAGCTCGCCGAGTATCCACGAACAGGCCGCCTCTATGTGCGGCCGCGCGGAGCGGAGCCACGCGACACCCGCCCCGACCTCCCCGCGCGCGGAGGCCGCCCAGAGGAGCGCGCCGCAGTCGGAGACCCATCTCTCGCGCACAGGTCCGTCCAGCGGCGCCGAGAGATACCCCTCGGCCCGGCGGAAGGCCTCCCCGGGCGGCGCCGTGCGGCCCTGCCAGGCGAAGGCGTTCTCCAGGCAGCGTTCGACGAGCCGTCCCGCCCCCCACAGGTCGAGCGCCCTCAGGGCTACGGCGTCGAGCGTCCCGGGGCCCGATACGGGAGGCGCGCCGGGACGGACCCAGAGGCCGCGATCGTCTCCGGGGGCCAGGGCGAACACCAGCGAGCCCCAGGCCCGCCTGAACGCATGGTCGAAGAGCTCATCGGGGAGGCGTGCCCAGGCGAGAGACCCGCGAAGCTCCTCGAAGACCGCGTGCAGGCGCCCTCGTTCCGTTTCGAGCGAACCGGCCTCGGTCCTGCCCTTCGGCGCGAGAACTATGTCGATGACTCGTCGCCCGCGAGGAGGCAGCACGAGCTCGAGCGCGACGAGCGCGCTCCCCTCCCGGGAGCGGACGAGGGTCGGCTCGCCGCCGTCGAATGACGCGAGCAGATCGCCGGCGGCCGTCACGAGGCGGCGGCCCTCCAGGCGCGGCCGCCCGTCGGCCGCAGTCGCCGCCTCCAGGGTGATGCGGAGCTTTCGCGGTTCCCTGAAGCGGTTCTCGACCTCGACCCGTTCGAACGCGCCGCGCTGCGTGACGAAGGCGAGCGCAGAGAGGCGCGCCTCGGAGCCGCTCCAGCACCAGCCCGGGAAGGGCAGGGGCTCGGCGGTCGCCCCGTGCGCGAGCTCGATCCGGAGAGAGCCCGTGCCGGGGACGGAGAGCGTGGAGTCGGGCAGGAGCAGGGCGCGCGAGGCCGAGAGCGGGAAAGCGAGGCACCTCGCCCTTGCGCGCCTGACGCGGACTGCGGCGCTCGCGGGCCGGCCGCGCCGAGGGGCCTTGCGCTGCGTCCTCTGCGGGTGGGTCTGCAATGCTCGCGCCACCTACTCGGCGAGCTTCAGACGCGCCACAGCGCCGAGGCCCATGCGTTCGAGCATGATCTTGACGTTCCTCTGCGCCCGGACGGTGAGCGAGCGGCCGTCGCGGATGCACTCGTCGGCGACGGTCCTGATGCCGTTCACGTGGTAGCTGGGAAGGAAGCTCACGCCGCCCAGGTCGAGCACCGGGGCCGCGGCGCCGGATTTCGCGAGCTGCCGCACGGCGTGCTCAAGTTCCTCGGGCTCGATCTCGTCCAGCTCTTTGTTGACGCGGAGCACGCCGGCCTCGACCGAGAAGGGCTGCCCCTGGGACTCGGTCATCGTGACCCCCCATGCGGTCCCGCAGCGAGACGTCCGCCCAGCAGGCCGCGCGACGGGGCGTCTCTCGCCAAGAGCGCAGCTAGAGCGACGTCGGTGCACGCCCGCGCCTGCGGCGGCGCTTCAGTATCTTGCGCCCGCTGCGGGTCGTTTTTCTTCTGAGAAAACCGGACACGCGCTTCTTCTTCAGCCTGCTGCGGCGGATGTTGACCTTCATGTCGCCTCTCGCTCCTGCCCGAGTGGCATGGTACCTGCGGGGCCGGCCATGTCAAGGGCCGCCCGGGGCTCGCGCGGGCCGTGTCCCGATCCCGCGCCTGGGCGCGTGACGCCCTCGATGACGAGCGTACACTCGCCCCGCGGGGGGGAGCGCTCGTATCTCTCGGCGAGCTCTCCGAGCGTGCCGCGCACCAGCTCCTCGTGGAGCTTGGTGAGCTCGCGGGCGATGCAGGCGCGGCGCGGTCCGAGGACCTCGAAGGCCGCGCGCAGCGTCCCCGCGAGCCTCTGCGGCGATTCGAACGCCACGAGCGACCCCTCCAGGCTCGCGACCGAGGCCAGCTCGCGGCGGAGTGCATTGGGCTTCCTCGGCAGGAAGCCCAGGAAGACGAACCTGTGCGTAGGAAGCCCCGACGCCACCAGGGCCGCCATCACCGCCGAGGCGCCCGGGATCGGGATGACAGGCACGCCCCGCTCGAGACACTCGCGCACCAGCCTGAAGCCGGGGTCGGAAACCGAGGGCGTCCCCGCGTTCGTGACGAGCGCCACGCTCTTGCCCGAGGCCGCGAGCTCCGCGAGCTCCGGGGCGCGGCGCCGCTCGTTGTGCTCGTGGAAGGGCGTGAGGCTCGCGCGGATATTGTGACGAGCGAACAACCTCCGCGCGACCCGCGTGTCCTCGCAGGCGACGAGGTCCGCCCGCGAGAGGACGTCGAGCGCCCTGAGCGTCACGTCCTCTAGGTTGCCGATCGGGGTCGAGACCACGTAGAGCGGCACCTGGCGCTCCTGTGCGGCGGGTCCTGGGGACGTCTCCCGCCTCTACGCGCGCCTCCTGGACCAGGCCCGCGGGCCCCGCTCGAGGAGTCTCGTCGCCCCCTCGAGGAGTGCGCGCTTCTCGGCCGGCCTGTCGATGGCCTCGCCGGGCCCGTCGAAGCCGTCGAGCGCCGAGCGCTCGCCGATCACGAGTACCGGCAGCGAGGAGGGCGAGCCGGGGGAGCTCAGCTCCTCCAGGGCCGCGCGCACGTCGGGGCGTTCGGCCCGGCCGCCCGTGGACGTGTCGACAATCACGAGCTCGGCTCCCGTCCGTTCAGCCGCCGCCCGCACCGACTCGCCCTCGCGGGCGAGCGCGACCTCGAAACCCGCCCCCTCGAGGATCACTCGCCTGGCCTCGGCCACGTCCGGAGCAGCGCCGACGAGGAGGATCTTCTTCATGCGAGCGCCCTCACTGCGTTCTCGAAAAACTCGCAGCCATCGCCGCGGTCACGGCCCTCGCCGCGCGTCCAGCGGGGGTGCTGCCTGCGGAGTATGTAGCGCTCAGGGTGGGGCATGAGACCCAGGACGCGGCCCGAGGGGTCCGTTATCCCGGCCACGCCCCAGACGGAGCCGTTGGGGTTCTCCGGGTAGGACGCCTCGGAGCCGTCCGCCCTCACATACCTGAGCGCGACCTGCCGGCCGGCCCTGAGCGCGGCCAGCACGTCTTCCGAGGCCGGCAGGAACTTCCCCTCGCCGTGGGCGACCGGGAGCTCTAGGAGCCTCCCCCCGGGCCTGATCCATACGCAGGGGGTGTCGAGGACCTGGAGCCAGACCCAGCGGTCCTCGTATCTCTGCGAGTCGTTCGGCGCGAGCGTCACGGCTGCGCCGGGGGCGAGGCCGTCGTTCCCGGGGAGTATCCCCGTCTTCACGAGGACCTGGAAGCCGTTGCAGATGCCGATCACGAGCCCGCCGCGCGAGACGAACTGGCGGAGCTCGCCTCCCAGTCGCCGCTCGAGCTCGAGGGCCAGTATCTTGCCGGCGCCCAGGTCGTCGCCGTACGAGAAGCCCCCCGGGACGGCGAGTATCTGGAAATCGCCCAGCCTCACGGAGCGGTCGGCGAGCCTGTTCACGTGCTCGACGGAGCTCTTCGCGCCGGCGAGCTCGAACGCGAAGGCAGTCTCGACGTCGCAGTTCGTGCCGGCGGCGCGAAGGACGAGTGCTCTGGGCCTGGCAGCCATAGCGATCTCTGGCAGGGCTTCCGCTATTCGATCCCGAGCCCCGTGCGCCACGCGCGCGCGAGGTCATCCAAGTCCGCGTCCACGACGAGCCGCCCGTCGAGCCCGAGCACCCGGAATCTGCGCGAGTCCGTCACCCTGCCCACCCGAGTGACGGGCAGCCCCTCCATGACCTCGAGAAACGCGTTCTCTTGGGCGGGCTCCACCTCGACGAGGTAGCGCGAATTCGACTCGCTGAACAAGAGCGCGGCGGTGCCGAGGCCCTTCTCGCCATTCACCCGAGAGAGGTCCAGCTCCATCCCGAGCGAGCCCGCGATCGCCATCTCGGCCGCCGCGACGCCGAGACCCCCCTCGGAGAGATCGTGGCACGAGCGGACCAGATCGAGCCCCGCGGCGCGGCTTACCGCGGCCGCGAGGCGGGGTGCGAGTTCGGCGTCGAAAGAGGGCGCTCGCCGCCCGAGCTCGCCATAGAGCGCGAAGAAGCGGCTCGCGCCCAGCTCGTTCTTCGTCGGACCGACCAGATAGACCGGGTTCCCGGGCGACTTGAGATCCGAGCTCCGCGCGCGGCGCCAGTCTTCGATCACGCCGATCGCCGAGATGAGCAATGTCCCCGGGACGCTGATCGTCCTCTCGCCCGCGCGGAACTCGTTGTTCAGCGAGTCCTTGCCCGAGATGAACGGCGTCCGGTGGGCGAGCGCGGCGTCGGCGGCGCCCCTCGCGGCGAGGACGAGCGCCCCCAGGAGCTCCGGGCGATCCGTGTTGCCCCAGCAGAAGTTGTCGAGGAGCGCGAGGTGCGAAACGTCCGCCCCGCAGGCGACGGCGTTCCTGACCGCCTCGTCCACGACGGCGGCGCCCATGGCATAGGGGTCCAGGTCGCCGTACCATGGGTTGATGCCGCAGGCGAGGACGATCGCGCGGTCGCTCCCGAGCACCGGGCACACGACCGCCCCGTCCCCGGGCCCGGAGCCAGGGCCGACGAGCGGCTTCAGGGCCGAGCCCCCCTGGACCTCGTGATCGTACTGTCGGATCACCCACTCCTTGCTCGCTATCCCCGGCGAGCCGAGGAGCCTCGCCAGGTCCTCCGCGAGGTCCTGCGAGAGTGTCTCGGGGTCGACCTCGCGCGACGAGGGCGGCGTCCAGCGCGCCTCGCGTTCGAACCGCGGGAGGCCTTCGTGCAGGAAATCCATCGGCAGGTCGCAGACCTCGCGGCCCTGGTAGTAGAGGCGGAGCCTCCCTGTCTTCACGAACTCGCCTATGTCGGTCGCCTCGACGTCCTCCGAGCGGAAGAGCGCCTCGAGCTCTGCGGCCTTCTCCGGCGGGACCGCGAGCACCATCCGCTCCTGGGCCTCGCTGATCCAGATCTCGGAGTAGCTCAGACCCTCGTACTTGAGCGGCACGCGCGAGAGCTCGACCTCCGCGCCGAGCGCCCTGCCCATCTCGCCGACGGCGCTCGAGAGGCCGCCCGCGCCGCAATCGGTGATCGCGCGGTACAGGCCCCGATCGCGCGCCGCCAGGATGACGTCCGCGAGTTTCTTCTCCTCGATCGCGTTCCCTATCTGGACCGCGCCGGACGAGACGGTCTCGGAGTCCTGCGTGAGCTCGACCGAGCTGAACGTCGCCCCGTGGATGCCGTCGCGCCCGGTGCGCCCGCCGACCACGAATATCCGATCGTGCTCGCAGGGCCCTTTCTCCACGCACCGCCGCGGGAGGAGGCCGACGTTGCCGCAGTAGACGAGAGGATTCCCGAGATAGCGCTCGTCGAAGAGGATCGCGCCGTTCACGGTCGGGATGCCCATGCGGTTCCCGTAGTCGCGGACGCCCGCGACGACGCCCTTCATGACGCGCCTGGGATGGAGCACGCCCTTCGGGAGCTTCTCCTGCGGGTAGTCGAGCGGGGCGAAGCAGAAGACGTCGGTGCTCGCCACAGGCTTCGCGCCGAGCCCCGTGCCGAGCGGGTCGCGGATCACGCCGCCCAGACCGGTGTTCGCGCCCCCGTAGGGCTCGATCGCGGACGGGTGGTTGTGGGTCTCGACCTTGAAACAGACGCCGTACTCGTCGTCGAACGCGATCACGCCGGCGTTGTCGCGGAAGACCGAGAGGCACCACTCGGGCGCGAGTTCGCTCGTCACGCGCATGATCGTGGACTTAAGCAGGTTGTCGATCGTCTCGGCGCCCATGCGGATGCGCCCGCGGAAGGTTTTGTGAACGCAGTGTTCGCTCCAGGTCTGGGCGATCGTCTCCAGCTCCACGTCCCGCGGCTCGCGGCCGAGCGAACGGAAGGCCGCCTGGATCGCTTTCATCTCGGCCAGGTTGAGCGAGAGCGCCCTCTCCCGCGAGATGCGCAGGAGCTCCTCGTCCGAGGCCGACCTCACGGGCACCAGTATCTCGCGGAACTCGTATCGGACCTCGCGCGGGCTGCGCGTCTCGGGGCGCCCCACGAGGATGTCCTCGATCACTTCGTTCGCGAGGCAGCGCTTCGCCGCCGCGAGTATCTCGCTGGCGGAGTGTTCCCCCCACACGAGCAGCCTCCTGGCGGTCCTGACGGAGCGCGCCCGGAGGCCGAGGAGCGCGAATCCCCTGAGCGCGCTCCCCTGGACCGGTTCCATCACGCCGGGCTTCCTGACGATCTCCAGGGCGACGGCGGCGTCGTCCTCGTCGATGACGCTCGAGTCGACGGCCCAGATATCGGCCACCTTGTCGGAGAAAAGCTCCCGCGCCGCGAGCGCTGCGGCCTCGAGGCTGAGATCGCCTTCGACCAGGTAAACCCTCACGGTGCGGACGTCCCGCACGCGGGAGAGCCCGGCCTCGCGCAGGTCCTGCGCCAGGGCCGCCCCCGCGCAGTCAGGCAGGTCGGGCCTCTGGGTCACTTCGATCCTGTGGAGCGCCAAGGGTCGGGTCTCCTGAACGCCGCACTCGCCGCCGGGGCGCGATGGCCTGGGCACGTTCCGGCTTCGCAGCGGCGCGAGGAGCCGGCGCGCGCCGTCGGTCCGGCTACCTCCCCCACCTGTGCCATGTTCGGAAGGGGACGCACCAGACCGGATGCGTCCCGCCCAGGCCTTCTGCGATCCCGCCGATCTCCGAAACGGGCGAGAAGAGGATGCGGCTGATCCTGCCGCCTCCTCCGAGGGCCTTGGCCTGGACGATCGGGAGCCTGCGGCGGATGTCGCCCACCAGCTCCAGCTCTTCTATTGTCGAAGCGATCCTGAACGGCAGACCCAGGTCCTCCCCGGGATTTAGCCGCGCGGAGGCGGTCAGGACGAGAGGGCCGTAGGAGATCGCCACCTCGCGCGCCCAACTGGCGGCGCTGCGGCGATCGACGATGTCGGGCCTCACGTTGACGGTCATCTCGATCTTTGTCGTGCGATTGGTGGGGACCTCGAAGCAGGCGAATCCGCCGGCCTTCCTGACGTTCGCCTTTTCCCCGTCTATCTTGATGAGCGGCGGGTTCTTCTCGTCCAGGGCCCACTTCGGGACGCGCACGCGGAAGGAGAATGTGGCCGGCGGTTCTTCTTTGCGGACCTCGCCTCCTGTCGCGTTGACGATCGCGGGACGCTGACGCCTCGTAGTCCGGCGAGCGGTGGTCACGGCCGGCGCGAGCCCTGGCGTCTCTCGCGGTTCGAAGACCCAGCACGTCCAGCCGCGGACGGGAAGTTGCGTCGAGACCAGGCACCGCATGTCCGCCCCCCCTCCCAGGGAGAGGACGGCGTTTGCATTCGCGGCGAGGCCCGCGACCAGCGACCCGTCCGGGTCGACCGAGAGCACGCGGGCGGCGACCGCCGCGAGCGCCGAGCCGAGGGCGGGGGTCGCGCGGGCGTCCTGGACGCTGCCGCTTGCGCCTTCGAGCGTCCTGTCCGCGATACCGCCGCCGTCGTCCGACTGTTCGAACAGGACCTGGTTGAGGGCTGCCACCTCTATAGTATCGAGCTGCCGCACGTGCGGAGCGGAGTCGTAGAGCTCGCCAGCCAGGGCGACCCACTCGGCCTGCGCGACCGGGTCGCTTCCGCCCGAGGGCGCCGACACGCCGCCTGTCGGGAGGAGCCACTGGCGCGATACGCGCTCTTGAACGGACCTCGCGCGGGAGAGATTCTCTTCGCCCCCTAGCGCCACCATCGCCCTTGCGCGCTCCAGTGCCGGGACCGCCGGCTCGTCTTGCGGCGACGCCGATGCCGCCCGCCGCGCCCGTTCGGCGAGACCGCCGTCGCCCGTCGCCGCGGCGGCCTTCGAGAGCGCGAGGAGTGCTCTCGAGTCGATAGGTCCGTCCGAGCGCGCGAGCTCGCGCGCCCAAGCGGCGGCGCGTTCGAGCGCGGAGGCGTCTCCGGCGGCCGCGCGGGAGAGCCAGGCGAGCGTGCCCGCCGCACAGGCAGCCTCCGGGAGGCCCCCCGGGGCCACCTTCGCCAGGGCTGCGGCGAGCTCTTCGGAGACCGTCTTGAGCGTTCCCTCGTGGGCCGAGAGCGCCGACGCCGCGGCGAGCAGGTCCGAGGCCGCCTCGACCTCCTCAGGTCCGATGCCGGGGATGTGCCTGCGCGCGAGCGCCGCGATGCGGGACGCCGACCGCCTCATGCGGAGCTCGAGCTCGTCGAGGACGACAAGGGCCTTGAGCCCCACACGTGCCGGCATTGGTCGAACCACCCCTTCGCTGACGGATACAGGCTCGCGGGAGCTGTCGAACGGAAAGTATCCGCGAGCCCCGTGGGGGGCTGGACGCGCCCCAGGATCCGATACGAGAACACCATCGTTACCAGACACCGCCCCGCCTGTCAAATCGATCCAATACGAGGTGAACAGGCGCGGACCTCTTGGAGGAAGTGGAGAACCCCGACCGCACGTTGCGCTCCCGGCGGGGGGGTGGGTAGGTTCCCGGCGTCCGACGGGACTACGGTGGCGTCGGCAGGACGCGAGGGGTCCGCGCCACGGGCTGCGGCGCAAGACGGGAGGTGGGACGTGCCGGGCGAGCGGAAGCGCGTAGGGATGGTCGTCAGGCTCCGGCCGGAACTCGTGGACGAGTACGTGGAGCGCCACAAGGCCGTCTGGCCCGAGGTCAGGAGCGCCCTGCGGAAGGTCGGGGTGCGCAATCTGTCGCTGTTCCTGTCCGGAGACCTTGTATTCATGTACATGGAGTACGGGGGCAAGAGGCCCTTCGCGGAGGCCATGGCCGAGTACGTCAAGCTGCCCCGTGTCGCCGAGTGGGAGGACCAGATGAAAAGGTACAAGCAGGTCGCGGGCGGAGCCTCCGCCGAGACCGGCTTCTCCGAGGCGCGCGAGATCTACCACATGGATTGAGGGTGAGCGTGGAAAGCGTATCTCCGGGTCCGCACGGCCCTTCCCCGAGGGAGCGGGGCCGGCCCCGGAAGGCGGACGCCATTTGACGGACGGGAAGCCGCTGCCGATACTCCGTCAGTTGTCCGGGGGCGACTGCTGACGCGGGCGCGCTCAAGAGGGACGCATGTTCCTGGCGCTGAACACGTTCGTATACTCGGTGGCCAAGTGGCACGTGCTCAATGCGCTCAAGAGCGCCGTCTCGATGGGTTTCCGGTACATCGAGTACGCCGCCTGCGACTCGGGCGATCCGACGCTCATCGGCAAGGCAGAGCGAGCGGAGATCGTGAAGGCGTTCAAGGATGGAGGGCTGACGAGCTCGCAGCTTCTCCTCATCCATACGCAGCACTGCGCATCCCCGGACGCTGCGGTCCGGCGGAAGACCCTGGACTACATGAAGCGGTGCAGCGAGTTCCAGCTCGAGCTCGGCGGGCGCCAGGTCCTCGTCTGCTGGGGCTGCGGCGTCCACGAGGCTGCGATGCTCCCCGAGCAGGCGTGGCTCAACACCGTGTCCTTGCTCAGGGAGTTCGCGGAGTGGGGCCTGGACAAGGGTGTGCTCGTGGACCTGGAGATAGAGCCCCACGTCTACTTCGTGCTCAACTCCACGGACAAGGCCGCCCGGCTCCTCGAAGACATCGGTGCGCCGAACGTGTTCCCCAACCTGGACATCGGGCACTTCACGATCAACCGCGAGGGCCCGCAACGCATCGCGAAGATCGCGAGCCGGATAATCCACGTCCACCTGAGCGAGACCGAGGGTTTCGAGCACACGAACGGCATCCTCGGGACGGGGATCGTCGATTTCAAGTCATACGTGGACGCGGCCGTGGCGCTCGGCATCGAGGAGAACTGCCGGCGCGTGAACGAGCCCTGCGTGGCGGGGATCGAGATGGGCGAGCCGGGCGGGGAGGTCGACGACCCCGACAGGTGGGTGCGCGAGAGTCTGGCGTATCTCGAGCGGGCGCTGCCCGATGTCAGGCGGTAGGAGCGCGTTCGGAAGCGAGTATTGCGGAGGGCAGGTCATGAGGGAGAAGACGACTTTCGGCGTCATCGTCGGGACGCGGGGCTTCTTCAGCACGCAGCTCGCCCTGGAGGGCAGAAAGGCCATCGTCGAGAAGCTGGGCCGCATGGGCTACGGCTGCGTGATCACCCCGATAGAGGCCACGCCGAAGGGGTGCATCGAGACCGTGGCCGACGCCGCGGTCTGCGCCAGGCTCTTCGCCGAGAACAGGGACAAGATCGACGGCGTGATCGTGATCCTGCCCAACTTCGGCGACGAGCTCGGCGTGGTCGAGACCCTCGCGCGCGCCAGGCTCGGCGTGCCCGTGCTCGTACAGGCGTCGGACGACGATCTCGACAAGGTCGACGTGGACCACCGTCGCGACTCGTTTTGCGGCAAGCTCTCCGTGTGCAACAATCTGTACCAATATGGCATTCCGTTCACGGACACCACTTACCATACCTGCCGCATCGAGAGCGATGAGTTCAGCCGCGACATAGAGCGCTTCGCGGCGATCTGCCGGGTGGTGCGCGGGCTGAGAGGCGCCCGCGTCGGCGCGATCGGGGCGCGGCCGGCGCCCTTCCAGACCATGCGCGCGAGCGAGAAGCTTCTCCAGGCCTCCGGCATCACGGTGGTGACCGTCGACCTTTCCGAGATCATCGCCGCCGCCCAGGGCGTGAGCGACTCGTCGAAGGAGCTCGCGGCCCGCGTCGAGGAGCTGCGGCGCTACGGCAGGATCCCAGACGGCATCAAGAAGGAGATCGTGGCCAGGGAGGCGAAGCTGTCGCTCGCGATCGAACGCTGGATGACCGAGAACGACATCCAGGCCGCCGGCATCCAGTGCTGGACTTCGATCCAGGCGAACTATGGCTGCGCCGCCTGCGTGAGCATGAGCATGCTCGGCGAGAAACTCAGACCCGTCTGCTGCGAGGTGGATGTCGGCGGAGCGGTCTCGATGCTCGCGCTCGCCCTGGCGACGGGGAGGCCGTCCGCTCTCCTGGACTGGAACAACAACTACGGCGACGACCGCGACATGTGCGTGAACACCCACTGCAGCAGCTACCCGAAGAGTTTCTTCGGGGGCGAGATCGAGATCTCGAACCTGGACGTTCTCGGCAAGGCCCTCGGGGCCGAGAGGTGCTTCGGCGCGGTGAAGGGCAAAGTCCGCGCGGGCCCGATGTCTTTCTTCAGGATCAGCACCGACGACCGGAGGGGCCGCATCCGTTCCTACGTCGGCGAGGGCGAGTTCACCGACGACCCGTGCGACATGCAGGGCGGGATCGCGGTCTGCCGGATCCCCGGCCTGCAGAGGCTCATGAGGCATCTCTGCGCCAACGGTTTCGAACACCATGTCGCGATGGTCCGCACGCGCTGCGCCGACGTGCTCGAGGAGGCCGCGGGCAAGTACCTCGGCTGGGAGGTCTACAGGCACGTCTAGCGCGTCGTTGCCGGGCGCCTGCGGGCCAGGGGCAACCCAGCTTCGCGCCTTGATTGTAGCTATCCGCGGCGCCAAACGACCGCCGGCGTGCCGCCGTGTCGGTCGCCGAGAGCGGCGCGGAGGGCGCGCGCCCGGCTCGATTTGCGTGGCAGCCGGGTGCGTTCGAGGCAAGACTCTCTAAGGACGGGAGGAGGTCCGATGACGCCGGGGCGCTGCCTCTCCATCGGCGTTCTCTTGGCGGCGCTCGCCGGCTGCTCGGCGCGACCCGCGCCGCGCGACTTCATGAAAGAGAACGTCGAGCGCTGGAGGCTCGAGCTCGCGCGCGCCGGCGGGAGTTGGGAGGCGTGGGAGAGGCAGGTCGCGCCCTTCCATGCGGCGGTCCGCGAGCTGCTGGCGTCGAGGCCGCAGGAGATAGCCGGGCTCGTCGGGTTGGACGGCTTCCTCTTCTTCAGGAGGTCGCTGGAGGTCCTCGTGGCAGGGGACCTCAGGGCGCAGAAAGACGGCCGCGACCCCTATCCGGCCATCGTGGATTTTCACAGGCAGCTCCGGGACAGGGGCGTGGAGCTCCTCTTCTGCCCGATCCCCGTGAAGGCCGCGGTCTTCCCCGAGAAGGTCTCGGCGACTGCACCATCCGTCTCGGGACCGCCCGTGAATCCCTGGACGAGAAAGCTGATGCTCGAGCTCGCCGAGTCGGGCGTCGAGTGCGTGGACCTTCTGCCGCACTTCCTCGCCGAGCGCGACAAGGGGCCGGAGAGCTTCTACATGCCGCTCGACACGCACTGGTCGAACCGGGCGCTCAGGCTCGCGGCGCGGGTGATCGCGGAGCGCGTCAAGGCGTATCCGTGGTTCGCACAGGCGTGCGAGCGCCCCGTCCGATACACGACGAAGGGCGTCACGACGAGGCGCCGGGGCGACATCGTGCGCATGCTCCCGGAACCCGAGCGCGTGAAGTACCCTCCGATGGACCTCGAGGCCGAGCAGGTCCTCGAGCCGGACGGTAGCTTCTACAAGGACGACGAATCGAGCCCCGTGGTGCTCCTCGGCGACAGCTACGCGGGCGTCTTCCACCTGGAGGACTGCCAGCACGCGGGGCTCACGGCGCACCTGGCCAGGGAGTTGGGATTCCCCGTGGACCTGATCCTCGGCCAGGGGATGGGACCGCAGGTCCGTGTGAAGCTCGCGCGGCGCGGGCCGGGGGCGCTCAAGGGGAAGCGGGTCGTCATCTGGACGCTCTCCGAGCGGGACCTCTTCAACTACCGCTCGCCGTGGGAGCTCATACCGATCCCGTAGGAGCGGCACCTGGGAGCGGCGAATGGTATTCTCGTCCTACGTCTTCGTCTTCTACTTCCTGCCGATCGTGATGGGGATCTACTACCTGCTTCCGATGCGCTGGAAGCAGTTGTTCGTGACCATCGCGAGCTACGTCTTCTACGGCTGGGCGAACCCCTGGTTCGTCCTGCTCATGGTCTACTCGACGCTGAACGACTACGTCTGCGGCCTGATGATCTCGGGCAAGTGGAACCCGATCGGCACGATCCCTGAGCCCGATCACACCGGCTTCATATCGTCCCCCGCGCAGCGCAAGGTCGGTGTGATCCTGTCGATCGTCACGAACCTGGCGGCCCTGGGGTTCTTCAAGTATTTCGTCTTCGTCCAGGAGAACTTCAACTGGATTCTCGAGGCGTTCGGCCGGGAGGCGATGACGCTGTACCAGGTGACGCTGCCGGTGGGGATCTCTTTCTACACGTTCCAGACGATGACCTACTCGATAGACCTCTACCGCGGGCAGGCGAAACCGGCCAAGAACCTGCTCGACTTCTCCTGCTACGTGGCGCTCTTCTCGCAGCTCGTGGCGGGGCCGATCCTCAGGTACTCCGACCTCGCCGACCAGATATCCGAGCGCACGCACACCTTCGACAAGTTCGCCCGCGGGGTGGCCCTGTTCATCCTTGGTTTCGCCAAGAAGATACTGCTCGCCAACCCCATGGGCGAGGTCGCCGACGCCGCCTTCAATGCGCACGACCTGATGTGGTACGACGCCTGGGCCGGGGTCGTGGGCTACGCATTCCAGATATACTTCGATTTCAGCGGCTACTCCGACATGGCGATCGGCCTCGGCCTCATGATGGGATTCAGGTTCCCGAAGAACTTCGACTCCCCTTACATTTCGCAGTCGATAACCGAGTTCTGGCGCCGGTGGCACATGTCGCTCTCGAGCTTCCTGAGGGACTACCTGTACATCCCGCTCGGTGGGAATCGGCTCGGCCCGACGAGGACCTACATCAACCTCGCGGTCGTCATGCTCCTCGGCGGGCTCTGGCACGGGGCGAAGTGGAACTTCGTCGTCTGGGGGGCGATCCACGGGCTGATGCTCGGGTTCGAGCGCGCGATGGGGAAGGACTCCTTCTACGCCCGCGCACCGAGGCCCGTGAAGATCGCCATCACGTTCGTCATCGTGCTGTTCACGTGGGTCTTCTTCCGCGCGATAGACTTGAGTTCGTCCCTCAGGTATATCGGCGCGATGTTCGGCATGGGCGGGAAGACGCCGGGGGCGCACCTGGTCTCCTCGACCATCTTCACGCCTGACCACATCGCCATGTTCGGCATCTGCGGGTTCGTGGTCTGGGGTTGCAGGCAGAGTTGGGAGCACGCGAAGACCGTGACCCCGGTGAAGGCGATCCTCCTGGTGGCGCTATTCGCCTGGTCGCTGGCTGTGATGTTCACGCAGTCGTTCAACCCGTTCATATACTTCCAGTTCTAGGAGACGATATGCCGGTTCAGGAACGCCCCCTGGTCGAAGAGACGAGCGACTCGCCGCGCAGGACGAGCGTGTCGGTGGCGCTCGTCTTCTGCGCGATCGTGGGCGTCCCGCTCCTCGTCCAGCCCGTCTACGAGCTCGCCAAGGGTCGGCCGCTCCAGGAGTTCGACATCTTCCGCCGCGCACCGACGCTCGACAGGATCAAGGCCTTCGAGACCGAGCTCACCGACGCCGGCCTCTTCGTGAGACTGGCTCGGCCCTACACCCAGTGGCTCCAGTTGGCGCTCCTCGGCCAAGGCAACGAGAAGGTGGTGATCGGCCGGGACGGGTGGCTCTTCTTCAGGCCGAACATCACCTACGCCACGCATCCGCCGTTCACGCACTACGTCAAGGATGCCAGGCTCCGCTGCAAGGACCCGTTCCCGGCCATCGCGAGCTTCGCGCGGGACCTCCGCTCGCGCGGGATAGACCTGGTCGTGGTGCCGGTGCCCGTCAAGCCGTCGATCTACCCGGAGAAGCTCACCGCGCTCTACGATGAGTCTCTGGGCCCGCCCGTGAACGTGTATGCGGAGGAGTTCTTCCGAAGGCTGCGCCAGGAGGGGATAACCGTCATCGACCTGACGCGGACGCTCTGGGACGCCAAGCCCCGCGGCAAGCTCTATCTTTCGATGGATACGCACTGGACGCCGCTGGGGATGAGCGTCTTCGCGGACGCGCTCGCGGAGGAGCTGGTCCGTCGCCACGGGTGGCTTTCCGAGCGCCTCCGCGAGTACGCCGTGCGCCCGCTCAAGGTCGCGCACACCGGGGACATTCAGGTCATGCTCAATCTGCCTTCCTGGTCGCGGATGTACGGGAAGGAAGAGGTCGTCATCGAGCAGGTCCTCGACCAGGCCACGGGCAAACTCGTCGAACCGGACCCGGGCTCGCCGATCGTGCTGCTCGGAGACAGCTTCACGAACGTCTTCTCCCTGGCCGAGATGAACTGGGGCGACCACGCTGGGCTCGGCGAGCACCTGGCCAGGCGTCTGGGCCGGCCGATCGATGTGATCGCGGTGAATGGGGGCGCCCCTACCGCGACCCGCCAGAAGTTCGCCAGGCGAGGCATCATCGCCGGAAAGAAGCTCGTCGTGTGGGCGTTCGCGACCCGCGAGCTCATCACCCCGGACACGGCCTGGGACGTGGTGCCGCTCCCGGAGGAGCGCGCCCGCGCCGCCGAGGAGGGGCGGATCGAGGTGACCGCCGAGGTACTCGCGGTCTCGAGGCCCCCGAGGCCAGGCGAGGACCCCTACCCGGACGCGCTCACGCTCACCAAGTACAAGGTGCTCTCGGTCGGGTCCGGGCGCTACGAGGGTGGAGAACTCCTCGCAGTCGAGTGGGTGATGAGGAACTACAAGCTCACTGCGGCCGCGGCGCTCAGGCCGGGAGACGTGAGGGTCCTCACGCTCGTGCCGTTCGACCAGAAGGTGAAGTCCGAGCCCGATCTCGACAAGATCAAGCAGCTCGACGACACGGGCGAGTACGGTCTTCTGCCCTACTGGGTCGAGGAGTCCCGGGCGCCCTGACGCTGCGCCGAGCGACGCGCCGAGGGTCAGTCCGGGACGTCCATCACGTACATCCGCCGCGGTCCCTCGTGGACGGAGTCGAAGCAGACCTTGCGCCCGTCCCGGCTCCAGCGCGGGTGGAGGTCGCAGCGGATCTCGCCTTCGAGGCCTCCGTCGGCGAACGCGCCGAGTACGATGCGCCTCTTCGAGGCCGGCTCGTAGACGAGCAGCGTGCGCTCGCGCCTCGGGCCGGCGGGGTAGGTGTCGGTCAGGATCCTGCGCCTGTCGGGCGAGTAGGAGCAGTGGCCGTCGCAGGAGAGGACTCCATCGCCCACGACCTCCCACTCGCGCGAGCGGTCGGCTATCAGGAAAAAGCGGTCCCCTATGCCCGGCCTGCGCGCCCAGGCGAGGATGTGACCGGGGTCGCGCCAGTCGTAGTGGGATACCATGTCGCCATCCGAGAGGCAGAGCGCGCCCGTCCCGTCGGCTGAGGCGGTGACGAGCTGCGTGCGCCAGCTCGAATCGGTCCCGAAGCGCCGCCAGCGGTGGAGGAACGCGAAGCGCGACCCGTCGGGGCTGACCTGGACATGGTTGAACCAGTGCTTCGCGCCGCCCATCGAGGGCCTGGGCCTGAGCATAGCGACCTGCTCGATGCTCAGGACGAGCTTGGTCTCGCCTGTTCTCAGGTCCATCCGCCAGACGCCGTCGCGGGCGGGCCTGGCCTCCTCGCGGAACGGGTCGGGGAGCCCCGCGTAGCCGTAACCCGGCCTGCAATCGGCCAGGCGCGAGAAGTTGAGCGAGTAGGCCGTCGCACCGTCCGGGGCCAGTGCGTACACGGGAAGCGGGAGCTCGCGGCGCTCGCCCGTCTGCACATCCATGACGACGGCCCTGAACTCGTCGCCGCGCCTCGCGTTGAACACGATGCGCCTGTCGGGCTCGGATGGCAGCCACTGGAGCATGCAGCCCTGTTGCCAGTTCCAGGCCGTCGTCTCGGCGAGAACTCGCCAGGAGCATCGGTCAGCCGTGTCGATCAGACCGAGCTCTGCGCGGTCCTCCGGCCCGGGAGGGCGGTCCATGAAGCCGACCCTGAGGGCGAGAACGTATCTGCCCGTGGCGTCCCAGGGAGACTTGTCGTAGTAACCGAAGAACCAGTGGCCCTCGCCGGGCGTGATGGAGACGGCAGGTCCGGCCATCGCGGGTTCCCTTCGGAGATGACCGATCGCCGCGCGCCGCCCCCGGGCCGCCGGGACGTCAGCCCGAGCGCGAGGCCGAGCGCCTGAAGACCGCCAGGTGCGCCCAGAGATGCTCGATGAGGGCCCAGTATGCCACGACTATGACTATCCCCATCATGATCGCCGCGTCGCGCGGGAAGTCTCTGGCGCGCACGCCGAGCTCGGTCCTGGCGAGCGCGAGCACAAGCAGCGAGATCATGACGAAGCCCTGGGCGATGGCCTTGATCTTCCCCGACGCCTTCGCCGCGACGACGAATCCCTGCTCCATGGCGAAGGTCCTGACGACCGAGGCCCCGATGTCGCGCAGGACGAGGAGGATCGGCATCCAGACCGGGAAGAACGGTCCGTGCGGGGGCGAGGCGAACGAGAGGAACGCCGTCAGCCTGAATATGCTGTCCGCGTAGGGGTCCATGAGCTTGCCGAAGGTGGAGACGAGCCCGGCGCGGCGGGCGAGCCAGCCGTCGAGGAGGTCCGACGCCTCGCTCAGGCACGCGATGACCAGGCACACCCACAGGCCGAGGTCTCGCCACTCGCCGGCGAGACCGAACCATGCCGCGAGAAACATAGGCGCCGAGGCGACCCGGAAGAGCGTGAGCGCGTTTGGAAGGGTGAGGAACGGCGCGGCCTGCATGCCGGCCGGAGCGCCGCTCGTGGCCACGGCCTCCGTGACAGCGCGTCGCGCGCCGTCCCCCCGATCGCCGGGCGACTGCCGGTGGGCCGGCTTCTCCGCGTCCTTCTTCGGACGTCCCTGAAGGGTATCCTTGTCCTGGCCCATCGACATACAGGCTGCCCCGGCCGTCGCGGGGCGTCAAGCGTTTCCGTTTCACCCAGGAACCTGTCGCAGCCTGGCCCCGTCGCTCGACCGGCCTGACGCGTTCGCTTCGGAACTCGGGGGGTCCCTACAGCGTGCCGAGTGCGGTTGCCCGCCCCCCCCACGGCATCCTACCGACCGGCGGCACCCGGCCGGATAGGACGCAAGCCGGGGCTCGATCCTGCCGATATAGAGACTGAAGGCACGGGCGAACCCGCGCGGCCGACGGTTTCGAGTCGGATCCCGCGCCCGCGTCCCGGGGAGACACCCTTGTCCGACGCGCCAGTCGTGCTCATGGTGAAGCGCAAGGCCGGCACCGAGGACCTGCCCCTCCCGAGGTACATGAGCGAGCACGCCTCGGGGCTCGATATCTGCGCGGCGGTCGAGGGGAAGCTCGTCCTCGCGCCCGGCGAGAGGGCGCTCGTCCCGACGGGGCTCTTCGTGGCGATCCCCCCCGGCTACGAGGCGCAGATCCGGGCGCGGAGCGGCCTCGCCCTGAAGCACGGGATCGCTGTGGCGAACGCCCCAGGCACGATAGACGCCGACTATCGCGGGGAGCTCGGCGTGATCCTGGTGAACCTGGGCCGCGAGGCCTTCGAGATCACGAGGGGCATGAGGATAGCCCAGATGGTCGTCGCGCCGGTGTCGCGCGTGGAGGTGCGCCTCGTCGACGAGCTGCCGGGTTCCGCCAGGGGCGCGGGCGGATTCGGCTCCACCGGCGGAGCAGGAGGCGCCGACGGGGCCCGGCCGTGAGCGCGCTCGAGGCCTTTGCGCTCGGGGCGCTGCAGGGGTTCGCCGAGTTCCTGCCGGTCTCGAGCTCGGGGCACCTGACCATCGCCGAGAGGGCGTTCGGCATGACCGACCCGGCGGAGATGGTGGCCCTGGACGTGGCGCTGCACGCCGCGACGCTCGCGGCGATGCTCGTCTACTTCGGCGGGTCCTGGGCGAGGGCGCTCGTCGAGCGGCCCGGCCTCGTCGGTTTCGTGGCAGTGGCTTCGCTCCCGCCGGTCGCCCTCTACCTCGCGGCGGGCGGCGTCGTGGAGGCGGTGAAAGAGAGCCTCCTCGCCCTGGGGCTTGCGTTCGTGGTGAGCGGCAGCGCGGTCGCGGTCGTGTCGCGCTGCTCGATGCCCGGGACGAGGGCGCTATCCGAGAGGAGCGCCATGCCCTGGCTGCTCGACGCGCTCGGCCTGGGCGCGGCGCAGGCGGCGGCGCTCCTGCCGGGCGTCTCGAGGAGCGGGATGGCGATGAGCGCGCTCACCGTGGCGCGCCTGCCTCGCGAGGAGGCGTTCGAGCTCGCGTTCCTCGCCGGCGCGCCGCTCATGGCCGGTGCGCTCCTCGTGAAGGCGCCAGAGGTGAAGGCGTTCGCCTCCGCGAGCGGATGGAGTCTCGCGCTCGGCGCCCTCGCCGCGTTCTGCGCGGGACTCGCAGCGCTCGCCTTGTTCAGGCGGTTCCTCGCGCGCGGGAGGCTCTGGGTCTTCGGGGTCTACGCGGCGTTCGTGGGGATCGCGTGCATCGCCTGGTCGATCGGAGGTGCGCGGTGAAGCGCGCCGAGATGGCCGCCCTCGCCGGGGGGCTGGGACTGGTGCTGCTCGCGGTCTTCGTAGCGACGAGCCTGCTCACCTGGGACGTGCGCGACCCCCAGGTGCTCGCGAACTACGAGGGTTCGCCGGCTCCGATCCGGAATCGCTGCGGATGGGGGGGTGCCCTGGTCTCGTCGTTCCTGTTCCGCGCGCATGGCGCGGCGGCCTGTGTCGTGCCGGCGGCGCTCGCGGGGCTGGGATGTTTCATGATCGCGCGGCGGTCGGCCTCCGGCTGCCTGCGGCGCGCGGCAGGGGCGGGGGTGCTCGTCCTGGGGCTCTCGCTCCTCGCCGGGACGTGCGGCGACGGATGGCTCGCGAGGCTCCTCGCGACGAGGAGCGTCGAGGGCCCCGGCGGGACGTTCGGCGCGATCCCGGTGGCGGCGCTCACGCGGCTCCTGGGCGGCGTGGGGGCGTACCTGGCGATATTCTTCGTGCTATGCGCTGGAGTCATACTCGTCTCGCGCGAGGCGGCCGAGAAGGCGCTCGAGGCCCTGGGGCGCGCCGTCGTGCGCTCGGCCCCCGCGCTCGCGCAGTCCGTTCGCTCGGCTGCCGAGGGCCTCTTCCGGCGGAGGGGTCGCCGACCGGAGGAACGCGCGTTCGGCGGAATGCCCTCCGGTGCCCCCGCGCCGGCCGCGAGCCCGGCCGCGGCGGCCGCACCCTCGGGAAAAGCCTGCGGGGTCGCATCCGACGCCGCGGCGGCGGCGACGCAAGGCGCGCGCCCGTCCCCCAGCCGCAGCTTGCGCCAGGCGGCGAAGGACGTCCCGCCGAGCGAGGCTACGACCCGCCGCATGCGGCCGAAGGGCTCCGGCTACGAGCTTCCCCCGGCCGAGCTCCTGATCGAAGAGGACACCAAGAGACAGGTCAACAGGGAAGAGCTCGCGCAGCGCGGGGCGGCGATCCGCGACACCCTCGCGGACTTCGACATCGAGACGAGGCTCGTGGGATTCGAGCCCGGACCTGCGGTCACGCTCTACGAGTTCGAGCTGGCCTCCGTGGTGAAGTTGAGCAGGGTGGTCGCGCTCCGCGACAACATCGCGATGGCCGTGATGTCCCCGAGCGTGCGCGTGATCGCCCCGCTTCCGGGCAAGTCCACGATCGGCGTGGAGGTCGCGAACCTCCGCACGGAGGTCGTCCGCATGAGGCCGCTCCTCGAGAGTGAGGAGCTCGGCGCGCAGGAGATGGCGATCCCGCTCCTCCTCGGCCGCGACGCGACCGGGAGGCCCCTCGTGGCGGATCTCGCGGTGATGCCGCACCTGCTCGTCGCGGGGGCCTCGGGGAGCGGGAAGTCCGTGTGTCTCCACTCCATCATCTCGTCGATACTCGTGCTCAGGAGGCCCGACGAGGTGCAGCTCGCCCTGGTGGACCCGAAGACTGTCGAGTTCACGCGGTACGACGGCATACCGCATCTGGTGAGCCCTGTCGTGACCGAGGTCAAGCGCGCCTCTGGGGTTCTGGACTGGGCGGTGCAGGAGATGGAGAACCGCTACAAGGTGCTCGGGGCGGTCGGCGTGCGCGACATCGGTGCGTACAACAAGCTCTCGCGGGACGAGCGCATGAAGCTCGCGGGAGAGGCCGCCGAGGCCGCGCGGCTCCAGCATCCCATGCCGCACCTCGTCATCGTGGTCGACGAACTCGCAGACCTCATGATGGTGACGGCGAAGGAGGTCCAGTTCTCGGTCACCCGGCTCGCGCAGAAATCGCGCGCGACGGGCATCCATCTCGTACTCGCCACACAGAGGCCTAGCGTGGACGTGATCACCGGCGTCATCAAGACCAACATCTCTTACAGGGTGGCGTTCCAGGTCTCCAGCCGCGTCGACTCCCAGATCATCCTGGATCAGAACGGCGCCGAGAAGCTCCTGGGCCGGGGGGACATGCTCTACCTCTCGCCCGGCTGTGCGACCCCGGTGCGGGCGAAGGGCGTGTACCTCTCGGACGAGGAGATCGCCCGCGTGGTCGAGCACGTGCGGGCTCAGGCCGCTCAGGATGCGACCGGTGCGGCGAAGGCCCCGGCGGAGAAAGGAGCGACCCTCGCACTGGTCCCGCCGCCCGGCTCCAGGGTGTTCGAGGACGATCGCTCCGCAGACCGGGGCGACGCGGATACCGGCCCGGCGGAGTCCGACGAGCTCTACGAGGAGGCGGTCAGGCTGGTGCTCTCCGCGGAGCGCGGGTCGGTGTCGCTCCTCCAGAGGCAACTGGGCGTGGGCTACGGCCGGGCGGGCAGGCTCATCGACCGGATGGCCGCCGAAGGTCTGCTCGGCCCCTACAGGGGCTCCAAGTTCCGCGAGGTCACCACCACGCTCGAGGAGTGGGAGCAGCGCCGCCGCTCCGCCGCGGGGAACCAGCTCAAGAAATCGGCGTAGGACCGGCGGGGGTCCCCGAAGCACCGCACCGAGCCGCGAGGGCGCCACCGGGCCGTGCGCGTCGCGGACTCGCAGCCGAGGTTGCCTTTCGAGCGGATCGCCCCCAGAATGTCTCCTCCAGGCGCGACGGGAGGTCCGGCATGGCGAGGGCATCGGCGCGGTCGGCCGCGGCACTGGGGCTCGCAGCGCTCGCCGCGGCCGCGCTCGCGGGCGAGCAAGCGACGAAACCGCCGCGCACCGGCCCCCCCGTGCGCGAGGTCCGGCAGGACGATTTCGTCGTCGAGGTACTGGCCAACGGGACCTGCCTCGCCGTCAGGCGAGCCCCGACCGCAGGGGTGGTCGCGATCCAGTTCTGGGTGGGAGCGGGTTCGACGACCGAGGGCCGCCTCGCGGGCGCGGGCGCGAGCCACTTCGTCGAGCACATGCTCTTCGAGGGGACCGTCCGGGAGCCCGGCCGCGGGTTCGATCTCCTCGTGAGGTCTCTCGGCGGGGTACACAACGGGTACACCTCCCTGGAGGAGACCGTTTATCACGTCACGGTGCCCGGCGACGGCTGGACCCGCGCGCTGCCGGCGCTCGTCGAGCTCGTGAGGAGCCCCGCGCTCCCGAGGGAGGTGTTCGAGCGCGAGAGGGCCGTGATCCTCCAGGAGCTCCGCGAGGGCGAAGACGACGTCGAGCGGATGGCCGGCCGGCTCCTCGCCGAGACCGTCTGGCGCGTCCACCCGTACCGCTTCAGGGTCGGCGGAGACATCGAGAGCTTCTCGAAGCTGACCTACGACGACATCGTCGAACACTACCGCCGCATGTACGTGCCGGGCAACGAGCTCGTGGTCCTCGCGGGCGACCTGGACGTCGGCGCGGCGGCGGCCGCCGCGCGCGAGCTCCTCTCGAAGGCCGAGCGCGGGCCTTTGCCGGACCTCTCCAGGCCCGCGGAGCCGGAGCAGCTCGCCCCGAGGGAGGCCGTCCGTCGCACGCCGCGCGCCGAGAAGGCTCGCGTCCAGTTCGCCTGGCGCACGGTCGAGCTCCTCCACCCCGACCTGTACGCGCTCGACGCGCTCGCAGCGATCCTGGGCGAGGGCCGCTCGAGCAGGCTCTACAGGAGATTGAAAGAGGAAGAGGGCCTCGCGCTCTCCGCGGGGGCGTACTCCTGGACCCCCCGCGACCCGGGTTACCTCGTCGTCTGGGCCGAGTGCGAGGACTCGCGCGTCGGCGAGCTCCGCGCGGCGGTCGCGCGGGAGGTCGCGCGGGTGCGCGAGGAGAAGGTCTCGGACGAGGAGCTCTCGCGCGTGCGCGCGATGCTCGAGGCGGAACACCTCTTCAGACGCCAGACCGCGGAGGGTGTCGCCCGCGAGCTCGCGAGCGACCTCTTCTTCACGGGCGACCCGGAGTTCTCCGAGAAGTACCTGGCAGGGATACGCGCCGTGACCGCGAGCGACGTGCTCGAGGCCGCGCAGAGGTACCTGGTCGACGCCCGCCTCACGGTCGCGATCTTGCGGCCCGAGAGGCGCGAGGGCGCGGCGGAGCCGCGCCCCGGGCCCGCCCTGGCCTCGAGCGGCGCGCGGGGGGAACCCCTTCTCCGCGAGCTCAAGGGCGGCGGGCGGCTCGTCCTCCTGCGCGACGACTCGCTCCCCGTGGTGTCGGTGTGTGCGGCGCTCCTCGCGGGACTCAGGCTCGAGCCCGAGGGGAAAGAAGGCATCTCGGCGGTGCTCGCGCAGCTCCTCCCGAAGGGGACGCGCCGCCGCTCGGGGGAGGAGCTCGCGCGCGCGATCGAGGGCCGCGGCGGGAGCTTCCGGGCGCTCTCCGGCAGGAACTCGCTCTCCGTGCAGGTCGAGGCGCTTTCGTCCGAGCTGCCGCGCGCCCTCGAGGTCGCCGCGGAGATGCTCGCGATGCCGGCGCTCGACCCGGGCGAGCTCGAGAAGGTACGCGCGGAGGCCCTGGCCGCGATCCGCGCGCGCTCGGAGCGCCCGTGGGCGGCGGCGAGGGAGCTCCTCGCCGCCGAGCTCTTCCGCGGCCATCCCTATCGATTCCCGGAGACGGGGACGCCGGAGTCCGTCGGCGCGCTCGCCAGGCGAGACGTCGCCGAGTTCCACAGGCGGATCGCCGTGCGCGGCAACCTGGTGGTGTCGATCTGCGGCTCCTTCGACCCGGAAGCTGCCCTGGCCCTCGCCGAGAAGGCGTTCAGGGTCCTGCCGGGGGGCGCGTTCAGGGATATCGGGCTCCCGCCGGCAGAGCCCCCGCGGAAGGGGACGCGCCTCGAGCGCGAGCTCAGGGGCTCGCGGTCGTCGGTGGTCCTGTGGGGCTTCCCCGGCGCGAGGCTCGGCGCTCCCGAGGCCGATGCGCTCGAGCTCGCCGCGGAGGTCCTGGGCGGGATGTCGGGGCGGCTCTGGACGGCCGTGCGCGGAGAGGAGGGGCTCGCCTACGCGGTGGGCGCTTTTTCCGACGCCCAGCTCGATCCCGGCATGTTCGCACTCTACGTGGCCACGCGGCCGGAGCTCGAGGCGAGGGCGCTCGAGGTCATGAGGCGAGAGCTCGAGAGGCTGCTCGCCGAGCCTCCGCGCGGCGAGGAGCTCGCGCGGGCGAAGGCGAGCCTCGCGGGGGAGGACGCCCTCGCGCTCCAGGAGCGCTCGGCGGTCGCCCTGAGGACCGCGCTCTACGAGCGGTACGGCCTGGGCGCGAAGGCGGCGCTCGAGCTCCGTCGGCGCCTCGAGGCGATCGGCCCCGAGGAGATCGCAGCGGCAGCGCGAAGATACCTGGACCCCTCCGGGGGCGTAATCGCTGTAGCGTGCCCACCGAAGAGGAAAGACTGACGCCGCGGCGTCGGATCGACGCGCGGCCGGATGGGGGCGCGGATACGGGAGCTTCGATGCGAGGAGAGCTGCGAATAGGCGTCATCGGCGTCGGCGGAAGGGGAGGGCTCGCCGCTCATGCGCACAACCCCGGCGAGGGCGTCCGCGTCGTCGCCGGGGCGGACGTGAGCGAGCGCGCGCTCGCCGAGTTCGCCTCGAGGTACGGCCCTGGCGTTTTCGTCACGAGGGATTATCGCGAGCTCCTCTCGCGGCGCGACGTGGACGCGGTCTTCGTCACGTCGCCCGATTTCCTCCACGAGGAGCACGCGGTCGCTGCGCTCGAGGCGCGGAAGGCCGTCTACCTCGAGAAGCCCATGGCGATCACCACCGAGGGCTGCGACAGGATCCTCAGGGCGGCCCGGGCGAGCGGGGCCAGGCTCTACCTCGGTCACAACATGAGGCATATGTCCTTTGTTCTCAAGATGAAGGAACTCGTCGACCGTGGCGCCATCGGCGAGGTCAAGGCCGGTTGGTGCAGGCACTTCATCTCGTACGGCGGCGACGCCTATTTCAAGGACTGGCACGCGGAGCGCTCGAAGACGACCGGGTTGCTCCTCCAGAAGGGTGCGCACGACATCGACGTCCTGCACTGGCTCTGCGGGGGCTACTCCCTCCGCGTCACGGCGCTCGGGGGCCTGACGGTCTACGGCCGGGTCGCCGACCGCCACCCGCCCTCCGAGCGCGGCGACGCCACGTTCAGGTTGGAGAACTGGCCGCCGCTCTCGCAGAAGGGACTGAACCCGGTCATCGACGTCGAGGACCTGAGCATGATGCTCATGGAACTCGACAACGGCGTCTACTGCTCCTACCAGCAGTGCCACTACACGCCGGACGCCTGGAGGAACTACACGATCATCGGTACCGAGGGGCGGCTCGAGAACTTCGGCGACTCCCCCGGCGACTGCGTGATCAGGCTCTGGAACAGACGCACCTACTACAACCCCGATGGCGACGAGCGCTATCCAGTACCCCCCGAGGAGGGTTCGCACGGAGGGGCGGACGCCAGGATCGTCCGCGAGTTCGTCCGCTTCGTCAGGGATGGCGCGGGCGCGATGACCTCGCCCGTGGCCGCGCGCTACGCCGTCGCCGCGGGCGCGGCCGCGACCGAGTCGCTCAGGCGCCGGGGGGTCCCCGTGGACGTGCCGCGGCTTCCGCCGGACCTGGCATGACGTACGCGCGAGCCGCGTCCGGAGACCGGCGGCGGCCCGCGTCGGGAAAGGATGCGCCATGAACGAGACCACGATCACGCTCCACAGCGGATTCGAGGTCGGGCCCGTCGACGAGCGGATCTTCGGCGGGTTCATGGAGCACCTGGGTCGGTGCGTCTACGGCGGGGTATACGACCCGCCTCCGCGCACGCGGACGAGGATGGTTTCAGGAGCGACGTGATGGAGGCGCTCCGTCGGCTCCGCATGACCGCCATGCGCTACCCGGGCGGCAACTTCGCGTCGGGCTATCACTGGCAGGACGGCGTCGGGCCCCGCGAGCGCCGCCCGTGCATTAGAGAGCTCGCCTGGCAGAGCATCGAGCCGAACGAGTTCGGCACGGACGAGTACATCAAGCTCTGCCGCAAGATGGGCTGGACACCCATGCTGACGATCAATCTCGGCACCGGCAGTCCCGAGGAGGCGCGCGACTGGGTCGAGTACTGCAACTGCCCCCCCGGCTCGAGGTACGCCGACATGCGCGCCGCGAACGGGGCGCGCGAACCCTACGGGGTCCGGCTCTGGTGCCTGGGGAACGAAATGGACGGCGAGTGGCAGCTCGGGCACGTCCCCGCGCGCGACTACGCCATCCGCGCCCAGCAGGCGGCGAAGATGATGAAGGACGCGGACCGCTCGATAGAGCTCGTCGCCTGCGGCTCGTGCAGCCCCGGCATGCGGACGTACATGGAATGGGACAGGGAGGTCCTCGAGTACCTGGGGGACCTGGCCGACTACGTGAGCCTCCACCGCTACGTCGGGAACCCCTCCGGCGACACCGCCGACTACCTGGCGGTCACGAACTCCATCGACAGGCAGATCGAGGAGATGGACGCCGCCTGCCGGTACGTGCAGGCGCTCCGCCGCTCGAACAAGCGGGCCTGGCTCTGCTTCGACGAGTGGAACGTCTGGTACAAGAATCACGAGGCGGACGGGCGCGGCGTGCGCGCGCCGAGGCTCCTCGAGGAGGTCTACAACCTGGAAGACGCGCTCGTCTGCGCCGGGTTCCTCATGAGCTTCCTCAGGCATGCCGACTGCGTCAGGATCGCCAACCTCGCGCAGGTCGTGAACGTGATCGCCCCGCTCCTGACGCGCGGCGACGAGCTGCTGGTCCAGTCGATCTTCCATCCGTTCGAGATGGTGTCGTCGCGTCGCTCGGGGGTTTCGCTCGCGCCGGTCGTCTCGGGGCCGTGCTACGAGGCGAAGAGCTACGGTCGGACGACCTACGTGGACGCGGCGGCGATCCTGGGCGACGGGGTGCTCCACGTCTTCGCGTCCAACCGCCACCTCGCCGACCCGGCACCGGTGCGCGTGGAACTCGCGGACAGGCCTCTCGAGTCGCTCCGGAACGCGGAGCTCCTCGCGGGGCCCGGGCCCAAGGCGGCGAACTCGTTCGACGAACCCGACCTCGTCGCCGCGAGGCCGTTCGAGAGCGTGCGCTTCGGCGGGGGCGCGGCCATGTTCGAGCTGCCGCCCCTGTCGTTCGCCGCGCTGAGCCTGGCCCTGTGACCGCAAACGGAGGGAGGACGCCGGTGCGCCATGTGTCGGTCTGGCTGTTCGCCTGCGTCTTCTGCGCCTGGCTCGCTCCCGCGGAGAACGTCTCGGAGTTCTCCGTCGGGCCCTTCGGCGGCGGGGACCTGGAGTGCGGCCAGCTCGCGAGCTATCTGCTCGTGGACGGCTACTGGCCGGAGCTCGTCTGGCCGAACACGCCCGGGCCGCGGGCGGGGGACCTGAGGAGGTTCGTCGGCCTCGGTTGGGGCGAAGAGGCCTGGACCTTCGGCCTGGTGCGCGCAGGGCCCCCCGTGCCTGCGCTCGACCTCGCCGGCGAGTGGCGCTTCCGCTTCGACAAGACCGCCGAGGCGTTCCGGAAGGACGGCTTCCTGGAGGGCGTCCGCGCGGGCTGGTTCGCGCGGGACTTCGACGACTCCTCCTGGCGGACGATCGCCGTGCCGGGGGAGTGGATATCGCAGACCGGCTCGCCCAACGGCTACGCCTGGCACAGGAGGCGCTTCGTGCTCCGCGAGGTCAGGCCGATGCTGCTCTACGTGGGAGGCATAGACGACGCCAGCACGATCTACCTGAACGGCCGCGAGGTCGGCCGCACGCGCGGCTGGAAGACGCCGCATCAGTTCGACGTGACCGAGCATCTCGTCAGGGGCGAGAACGTGATCGCCATCGCCGTCGAAGACTGGGGCGGCGGGGCCGGGATCACCTCGCCGATCAAGCTCATCGAGAAGGTGGCGGGCGTCCCGGTCGTCCAGGGCGCGGAGCAGGAGATATCGTGGGTCACGAAGACCACTACGCTCCGGCTCGAGGGCGGCCGCTTCTTCCGCTACCGCGCCTCGCGCCTGACGCCGTTCTTCGCCGTCGAGACGGACCTCGACAAGCTCCAGCTCTTCGAGGGGCTCGCTCGGAAGTCCGAGGGGCAGCCCTCCTGGATCGCCTTCCCTGCCCGGGGCGGTCCGAGGTGCGCGAGGCTCGCCGCTGCGGGCGTACAGGGGAGCGAACTCGCCGAGTGCTGGTTCCTCGTCTGGTTCAACGGCTCGCAGAACTGGGGCTTCGACGCACCGGTCCTCGTGGTCCTGCAGAGGAGGCCCCGCGAGCTGAGACTCGATCGCGACGCGCTCGTCGTCGACTTCGGCGGGCGCGAGTGCGGCCTGGTGGCCGTCGCGCCGCTCTGCGGGGTGAGGCGCCTGGCCCTCGCGGAGACCGCCGCGTGGTCGCGGGGGCTGCCGGCCGAGGTCCTGGGACTCGCGCGGAGGTTGGCGAGCTCTGTGCGCGCGCTCCCGGTCGGGTGCGCCGAGGAGTTCGAGCCCTCCGCCGGCGGCTGGGTCCGGGTCGTGAATCGCTTCGCGTACCTCCGCACGGAGGACGACTGGTCGACCGCCCCGCTCGAGATCGCCCCCGTGCCGCCGGTGCTCGCGCTCGCGGCCGAGCTCGGCTACCCGGCGAGGATCGAGGGCGCGGTAGAGGACCCCAGGATCGCCACGTTCCACGGGCCCTGGCGGTTCGTCCCTGGCGCGGACGTCCTGCGCTACGAACTCCCGGGCCCAGGGCCTTACCTCGACTCGGCCTGGGACGCTCCCCCCGCAGGGTCGGGCGCGGACCAGGCTCCGTGGGCGCGGGAGGCCCGCGCTACGCTGAACGAGACTGCGCGCCGCGAGCTCCCCGGCGACATCGCAGGTCTCAAGCCGCCCATCGCGCAGACGTGGGCGCTCGGCTCGCACGCCCAGCGAGTGACGAGCGCTATCATATCGATGCCTTTCCTCGACCCGGAGCCGGCCGCGCTCGCGCGCGAGTACATCGAGCGGACGCTCTCGGAGGTCCTGCTGAATCCGGCCTACTACACGGTCTACGAGGACGGCCCCACGGGGCGCAAGGTCACGGTGGACCTGCTGCGCGTGAGGCCCGAGGCCGGCGCGCGCGAGTGCGACATCCCTTGGAGCCACGGTCACCTCTTCCACTGCCTGGACACCTGGGCGAGGCGGTCGGCCGACCTCGCGCGCATCCGGCGCATGTGGCCCACGCTCAAGGAGGCGTTCAAGGTCTTCGAGTTCACCCAGGACTGGCCCATCCTGAGCCACTACGCCCACACGCACGGCTACGGTATAGGCGGGGAAGACAAGCTCATATCCTTCGCAGGCATGACGGCGTTCGCGTCGCTCGCCCGAGCGCTCGGAGACGATCGGGCCGCGGCGCGGGCCTTGTACCTCGCGGCGAAGATGATGGCCTCGCATTTCGCGTCGCTCCAGGCGCCCTCGTGGGCGTACCGGCAGCGCGGGGGGCTCCCGTGGGTGACCGAGTATTTCTGGCTCTCGGACTCGCCCCACGACTCGACGATGCTCGGCGAGGGCTGGCATGAGGTCTACGGGCTCCAGCTCTGCACCTACACCGAGCCTCCGCGCGACTGGTTCCTGGCGACCGTGATCAACCCGGAGTACCCGGCGGTCATGGCGTTCCTCTCGGATAAGATGCCGCAGATAGTGAGGCGGCTCGAGTACGAAATCCTTCCCACGCATACGCCGCTCTGGGATCGCTACGGCCTCCACGGCCAGGGGGCGCACATAGTCGCGCGGGCGTGGCTCTTCGGCGAGAGCCCTGCGAGATGCTGGCAATATGCCAAGGAAGGTCTGGACGCCGGCGGAAACTTCGGCAGCTTCGAGAACCTGCCGCGGGTGATCGCGGCCCTGCTCGGGCCGAGGCCCCGAGGCGTCAAGAGGGTCGCGCCGCCGGCCGAGATCGCCTCGCGAGACCTCGACGAGTTCCGTTTCAACTTCCAGCTCCTCGACACGCGGGCTCCGCGCGTCAGGACGGTCGCAGCCAACCGGAGGGAGTACGGCCTCTCGGATGTCGAGCTCGAGCTCGAAACGCCGCGCGGGACCATACGTCGTCGCGTGGGCGAACTCGGCCCGGCCGCAGAGCTCCCCGTCGAACTCGAGCTCGCATGGGGGGCCGAGCCGGAGCGCTTCCTCGAACGCTCGAAGGCCGCGTTCCGCTACCGGAGCCTCCTCGACGGCGCGCGCTGCGTCCACAGCTTCGCCCTTGTGGCCCCGCCGCGGAGGGTCGTCCTCGCGGATTTCGCGAAGGGGCCCGACGGCTTCGCCGTCGCGGACTGCGACACCGTCCACTACAGGGGCATCGCGGCCTCGAGGGTCGATGCGTCGGCGCTCGGGGCCGGCGAGACCTCGCCGGGCAAGGGTCTCCTCGAGGTGAGCTACGAGCTCGCCGGCCACGGCGGGGGCGACGGCGTCACGGTCCGCAGGGAGTTCCCCGAACAGGACTGGCGCTTCTGGCGCGAGGTCAGGGCGCACGTCTTCATCCCGGAGCTCGACGGCGAGTACCACGGTCTCGTCTCGGTGAACACGCGGAAGGCGCACTGGCAGCCCTCGCAGGGCGCGAGGCTGACGAAGGGCTGGAACGTCCTCGCGCGGCCGCTCGACACGGTCATGGGGCCGGACCGCGTCGGCAAGCTCTGGGTGCGCGTCGTGCCGATGGGCGCGCCGCGCAAGGGCAGGTTCTACATCGGCCTCGTGGAGCTCGTCAGGTAGCGCCCGGGGCGCGGCATGGAAGTCCCGAGACGCCTCACGGAGGGCGTGCCCGGCACCGGCGGCAGCTTGCGCGTCGAGCTCGAGGATTTCCTCGTCGAGGAGGTCCCGCTCTACGAGCCCTGCGGGACCGGCGAGCACGTGCTCTTCGAGATCGAGAAGCGCGGCATCTCGACCAGGGAGGCCGCGCGGCGGGTCGCGCTCCGGCTCGGCGTGCGGGTCGAGGGCATCGGTTTCGCCGGCCAGAAGGACTCGCGCTCCGTCGCCAGGCAGTGGATGTCGGCGCAGCACGTCGAGCCCGCGAGCGTGATGCAGCTAGACGCGCCCGGCCTCAGGGTCCTCAGGGCCGCTCGCCACAGGAACAAGCTCCGTCTGGGGCACCTCGCCGCGAACCGCTTCACGATCCGCGTGAGGGGTCCGAGGCCCGGCTCCTCGGGCGACGCGCGCGCAGTTCTCGAGACGCTCGCGCGGAAAGGGGTGCCCAACCGGTTCGGGGCCCAGCGCTTCGGCGAACGTTCGGACGGGCACCTCGTGGGCGCCGCGCTCCTCCGCGGCGACTGGGACGAGGTGGTCTCGCTCCTCTTGGGCAGGCCGAGCGAGCTCGACCCGCCGCGCGTGCGCGCCTCGCGCGAGGCCTTCGAGAGGGGCGCGCTCGCCGAGGCGCTCAGGCTCCTGCCTCCGGAGAGGTCCGACGAGCGGGCCTGTCTCGCTGCGCTCCTGGCGGGCCGGTCGCGCGAGCGCGCGCTCGGCGCGATCCCGGGCAGGTCGAGGCGCTTTCTCGTCTCAGCGCTCCAGTCGCAGCTCTTCAATCGCGTGCTCGACTCGCGCATGCCCGACATAGACAGGCTCGAGCGCGGCGACCTGGCCTACAAGCACGACTCCGGGGCGGTCTTCATGGTTACCGACCCGGCCGCCGAGTCGCCCCGCGCGGAGCGCTTCGAGGTCAGCCCCTCCGGGCCGCTCTTCGGCTACAAGATGATCGAACCGGCGTTCGGACCGGCCGAGCTCGAGCGCCGCGTCCTCGCGGAGGCCGGGCTGTCTGCCGCGGACTTCGGCCGCTGGCCCGCGCTCAAGCTCAAGGGCGAGCGGAGGCCCCTGAGGGTGAGGCTCTCGGATTATTCTCTCGAAGAACGCGAAGGCGATCTCGTCCTCGCGTTCACGCTCCCGCCGGGGAGCTACGCGACGGTGGTCCTCGACGAGGTGATGAAGAGTGACTCCGTCCCCTGAGCGCCCGGGGCCTCAGCTCCCCGGCTCGGCGCGCAGCCTGGAGAGCATGAGATCGAATCTGGCGCGGAGCTCGTCGATATGGCCCGAGCCCAGGCGCTCCAGGAGCGAGCCGGCGAGCACGAGCGCGACCATCGCCTCGCCCACGATCGACGCTGCCGGCACCGCGCAGACGTCGCTCCGTTCCTTCGAGGCCGGGACGGGTTCGTGCGTGCGGATGTCCGCGGAGGCGAGCGGCCTACCGAGCGTCGGGATCGGTTTCATCGCCGCGCGCACGACGACGGGCATGCCGTTCGTGACGCCGCCCTCGATGCCGCCCGCGCGGTTGGTCCTCCGCACGAAGCCCCCCGCGCGGACGGGCGAGGCGGGGTCCCAGAGGATCTCGTCGTGGACCTCCCCGCCGGGCAGCCCCGCCGCGCCGAACCCCTCGCCGATCTCGACGCCCTTGATCGCCGGTATCGACATGATCGCCCCGGCGAGGAGCGCGTCGAGCCTGCGGGCGGGCTCCGCGTAGCTTCCGAGCCCGGCCGGGACGCCCTCCGCGATCACCTCGAACACGCCGCCGAGGGACTCGCCCCGTTCGCGCGCCTCGTCTATGGCGCGGCACATCGCGGCCGAGTGCTCCGCGCTGAGGCATCGCACCGGAGACGAGTCCGCCAGCTCGTTGAGAGCGCGCATCCGCAGCACCGGGTCCTCGGCGGCCGCCTTCGAGCCCGGCGCCCCTGCGAACGGACGTTCGGCCGACACGACGCGGCCGATTGCGGTGACGTGGCTCGCGAGCCCGATCCCGAAGGACTCGAGCAACTGTTTGGCCACGGCTCCTGCGGCGACGCGCGCGGCGGTCTCGCGGGCGCTCGCGCGCTCGAGCACGTCGCGGATGGGGGCGCCCGTCGCCTGGTGGCCGGCGAGGTCCGCGTGGCCCGGCCTGGGGGCGTAGAGCTCGCCGAGCTCGTCCAGGCGCGAGTCGCGGTTTCTCACGAAGAGCGCGAGCGGCGCGCCGGTCGTGAGACCCTTCCTGACGCCCGCCAGGACCTCGACCCTGTCGCGCTCGATCTCCTGCCTCGCGCCGCGCCCGTAGCCGCCCTGCCGGCGCGCGAGCTCCCGGTCGACGCGCGCGAGATCGATCCGCAGCCCAGCCGGCACTCCGGCGAGGATCGCAGTGATGGCGGGCCCGTGCGACTCGCCGGCCGTCACGAGGCTTATCATGGTCGGACCTCCCTCGCTCGCATCGCTCCGGTACTGGCGGGCCGGCCGGGTCGTTTCGGACCGGGGCTCAACGGGCGATCTTCACGAGCCTCGTCTTCCCGAAGTGCTCCACGGTGAGCTCGAGCACGCCGGCGCCCGAGTCCCGCAGGATCGCCCCGAAATCGGCGATCGTCCGCAACGGCTTGCCGTTAGCCCGCCTCAGGATCGAGTACGGCATGAGCTTCCCCAGGGCGGCCTTGCCGCCCGGCTCCACGCCCGCGATGACGAGCCCGGGCTCGTCGGGCGCGAGCCTGTAGTAATGCCTCACCTCGTACGTGATGTCCTTCACGGTGAGCCCCAGCTCCTCGGATTTGAGTTTCGGCGCGCTCTCGAAGTCCGGGGGCCCGAGCTCAAGCACTAGCTCCAGTTCCTCGCTTCGGCCCTCCCGCAGGCGGACGAGCCGCACCCTGCGCCCCTCGCCGAGCTCCGTGAGGAGCTCCGTGAGCGGATTCCTCTGCGGCGGCCAGGGCGGCGGCATCTCGGCGAGGGCCTGGGCTCGGAACTCCTCCGGTATCTCCCCCAGCACCTCGAGGAGATCGAGATCGTAACCCTCGCGGTCGAACTGCTCTCCTTCCAGATCGACCGGCCTTCCGATCCCGTCTGGTTCGATCCTGAGCAGTATGTCCGAGTTCCTGAGGCCGAGCCTGGCCGCGGGCGAACCCTCGTAGACGTGAGTGACGAGGAGCCCGATCCTCCCGCCCTTGGTGGGGACCTCCGCGGAGTGCACGCGCGCGAGTTCGCCGGTCAGCTTCTGATACTCGGCCCCGAGCCACACGAGCCGCTTCTCCGTCTCGCGGGTGAGCGGTCTGAGCGCGGGGTCGAAGGCGTCGGGCGCCTCGAGGGCCTCGAGTATCTCGCGCGCCGTCACGAAGAAGGGGCCGTCGAACCCGCCTCGGTTGCCGTTCTCGCCCGGCGGAAGCCTGTCGGAAAGCGCCAGGGCGAGGAGCCGCCCGTCCAGGGCGAACGCCGCCGTGCCCTCCTTCGGCTCCTGATAGGAGTCCATCCGGACGCGGCCGCCGAAGCACTCCTTCCAGCCCGCGAGCCTGTCGTGGGCGATCCGCACCCGGCGCCTGCCGGTAGAGTGATCGATACGCGCCGAGAGGAAGAGCTCGTCGGGCGCGACGCCCCCGGCGCGCCCGGCGTGAGCCAGGTCGATGCTCCGAGCGGGCGTCCATCCCTCCGGCTCGACGAGGATCGCCCCCAGCTCCTTGAGCGCCCCCGCGAAGCGGCAGGGCCGCCGCTCGCCCGAGACTGTCGCCTCGATCCTCTCGAGCCTGACGAGCGGGTCGCGCCCGAGGTCCGCGCACACGAGGATGCGCGAGCCCCCCACAGGGAAGCCCGTGCCGTGCCACTCGTTGGCGGCCTCGTCGCGGTCGGACTCCCCGTAGCGCCCGAGAGAGAACCTCCGCGGGATCCACGTTCGGGCGGGGTCGCTGCTCTCCTCGCGGCGAAAAGTGAGCCGCACCTCGAAGGCGAGCTCCTCCAGACGCGAGCAGAGCTCCGCGGCGCCGGCCTCGAGGGCCTCGACCGTCACGGTCTTCTCGCGACGGAGCTCCGCGCCCGCCCACACCTCGCCCTTGCCGGGGAGCGCGAGCCGCCCGGAGGCCGTGAACCCGACCGGCGTCCCGTCGAGATAGTAGAGGAGCGAGCCGGGTTCTGTCTCGCGGAAGACGAGCTCGCCGCCAGGCGTCCCCGAGAGCCTGACGAGCCCCGAGCCCGCGGCGTCCGCGACCATGCGCCAGCCCGGCTTGTCCCAGGTGAACGAGACCGCCCACAGGGGCTCGAGCGGGTCCTCCGGGGCTGGGGCGAACTCGACCGGCTCCACCCCGGGCACGGGCTCGTCCGTCTCGACGATGGCGAGCCTCGCGCGGAGGAAGAAGCGCGCAAAGCGCGCACCCAGGGCCCGCCCTCCGCTCTCCACCGAGACCGACTGGATGAACCGCGCGGGTATGCAGGGGTCCGCCACGAGCACCCGGCGGCCGTCCCAGGCGATCCCGCCCAGTCTGAGAGGCAGCCGTCGCCTGAGGAGTTCCCCGCCACCCGCGAAGCCCTCCGGCTCCTCGCCCTCGTCCTTGCGGAGCTCGATCCTCACGGGGACGAAGCGCGACGCGGCATCCGCGAGGATATCCTCGATCGCGGCCTCCTCGGGTTCCTCGGCCCGCGAGGGCGCCGGCAGGAGCGCCAGAGCCGCGCCGAAAACGGCCGTAGCCGCGAGGCGGACGGTCCCCGAGGGCTTCGTAGGAACGTTCGGACTCAACCCCTCCGCCTTCCCGTCGCCTGCGCCGCCAGGGCCGACCTCAGTGGCGCTCGTACTTTGTGCTGTAGTCGAGCACGACCTGCCGCCTGAGCCCGGCGCGGAGCACCTCCATCCGGACCTTCTTCGGGCGCGAGGCGTCGGAGGTCAAGCGCTCGTAGAGCTCGGCGAACTGCTCGAGGCTGCGGATCTCCGAGCCCTCGACCGTCAGGATGATGTCGCCCCGCCTGAGCCCGGCCTGCTCGGCGTTGCCGGGGCTCTTCACGCCCCGGACATAGACCCCCTGCTTCACGAAGTAGTGCAGCTCGGGCGTCGCGAACTCATTGATCGCCTTCACTGTCATATTCCAGGCCTTGCAATCGTAGTCCTCGCCTTCGACCTTGCCTTTCTCGCGGGGCGTCACGACGAGCGTCATCTCCGCGCCCGAGCGGCGCACCCGGAACTCGACGGGCGTCCCGATCGGAAGCGACGCCAGGATGTGCCCCACACGGGGCAGGTCCTCCTCGGTGACCCCGTTGACGGGCCTTCCTCCGACCGAGAGGATCAGGTCTCCCGGCCTCAGGCCGGCCGAGGCCGCGGGGGAGCCCGCCGCCACTCCCGCTACTAGACACCCCGAGTCCGCGTCGAAGAATGTGTTCGATCGGAAGTCCTTGAGCGGCTGGAGCGCGATACCTGTCCAGGCCCTCCTGACCCTCCCCTCTCGCCGGAGGGCGTCCACCACCTCTCGGACCGTGTTCGAGGGCACGGCGAAGCCCATGTCGCCCCCGATGAGCGTGGCCAATGTGTTGATCCCCACCACGCGGCCGTCTCTGTCCACGAGCGGTCCGCCAGAGTTGCCGGGGTTGAGCGCGGCGTCCGTCTGGAGCCACAGGTTGTAGCTGCCCTCGGGCAGGAAACGCTCGGTGCACGAGATGATCCCGAGGGAGACCGACCTGCTCAGCCCCCACGGCGCGCCCATCGCCATGACGAACTGGCCCTCGAAAGCGGTCGAGGAGTCCGCGAACTCGGCGAAGGGGAAGGGACCGTCCCCATCGAGTTTGAGGAGCGCGAGGTCGGTCTCCTTGTCCTGTCCTATCGTCTTCGCGCGCAGGACGCGGCCGTCGTGCAGGAGGCAGCGGATCTCGACGGCCTTGTCGACCACGTGCCGGTTCGTCACGACCTCGCCATCGCTCGAGATGATCACGCCGCTCCCGACGACCTCCTGGTGCGTCTTCTCCCCTTCGTCGAACTGCTCGACGACTGGGCTGACGAATACGAGCGCCGGGAAGACCTTCGCCTTCGCTCGCGCGAGCACCTCCGCGAGGTCCACAGGGCCCGCCGCGCCCACGCAGCCCGCGACGAGCGCGAGCAGCAGGGGCCTCGCGAACCGGCCGCCGGCCGGTGCCATCTCCCGGACCATTACGTCGTCTCTCCCCGTGCGGGTCTCGCTCCGCCGGATCGCCATGCCCGAATCCCTGGCGAACCCGCCCACTGGAACGCCGTCGAGACGGGCCGCCGCCAGCGAGCCGGGTTCAGCTCACTGCCCCGCGAAGAGCCTGTCCGCGAGGAACTCGTTGAGCCCCGCCTCTCGTATCCGTCTGGCCGTGACGGCGACATCGTAGGGCACGCGGCGATACTCGACGTTCTCCCCGTCGAACAAGACATAGCATGCGCGCCAGTCCTCGTCCCGCGGCTGTCCCACCGAGCCGACGCACACGTACAGCTTCGCGCCCTTCACGTGGAACCTGTGGGCCCCGGCGTGGGGGAAGATGAAACCCTCGTCGGTCCCCAGGAACGCCCTGTGATTGTGGCCGGTGAAGCAGATGTTGAACAGCGTGAAGGTCTCCCTGATCTCCTCCACGACCCTGCGGAACGAGAGGTAGCTCTCCGGTTCCCTGACGTAGTCCAGGAGCGAGTCGCGGACCGAGCCGTGCACGTAGAGCCTGTCCTCCTCCAGGTACGCGGACTTGAGGCCTTGCACGAAGCGCAGGATCTCCTTGTCCTTGAGCTGCTCGCGCGTCCAGCTCAGCGCCGCCTCGGCTATGGGATTGAAACCGTCCGGGCCGTGGAGCACGGCGAACTCGTGGTTGCCGAGGAGGGTGAACGCGCAGCGCTGCATGACGATGCGCACGCACTCGGCAGGGTCGGGCCCGTAGCCCACGACGTCGCCGAGGCACACGATCCTGTCGACCTTGAGCGCGTCGATGTCCTCGAGGACCGCCTGGAGCGCCTGCAGGTTGGCGTGGATGTCCGATATTATGGCCTCAAGCATCGGCGTGATGCTATGTGGCCTCGCGCGGTTCTGCAAGCCTCTCCGGCCCTAGGTCCCACACCACCCCGTGCCCTTGCAGGCCCCGTGAGGAGGACTGGCGACTGGCCTGCTGACGTTGACGATGCGAGCGCCCTCGCGAGAATCGCTCCTCGGCCCGCGCCCGAAGGGGGCCGGATCGAGGGGGACGCGATGCTCTACAAACCGGACTTCGACGAGATCGTGCCGCGCATGGAGGCCTTCTGGCGCGGAGAGCTCCTCGACCGCGCCTGCATATCGGTCACCTCGCCGAACGGCAGGCCCAGGCGCGAGCTCCCCGTCCCGCGCACGCCCTTCGGCAGGCGCGCGGAGATCGGGTACGTACTCGACGCCGCCGAGGCCAAGATGGAGTCCACGTACTACGCCGGGGAGGCGATCCCCGTCTTCAGGCCGGACCTGGGGCCCGACCTCTTCGCCGTACTCATGGGGAGCCCGCTCGAGTTCCAGGAGGCCACGACCTGGGCGAGGCCGGCGATCAAGTCCTGGGACGACGCGCCCTCCTTCGAGATAGACACGAGCTCTTTCGCCTGGCAGTGGCACCTGGAGATCTACCCGCGCGCGGTCGAACGCGCCGCAGGCAGGTACTTCGTCGCGCCGCCGGACTGCCACTCGGGGGGCGACTGCCTCCTCGCGATGAGGGGAGGCGCTGCGCTCTGCATGGACCTCTACGACAACCCCGAAGCGATCCACGCGGCCATGCGGGGTCTCGAGAAGGCCGTGCGCGAGTTCCACGCGGCGTGGTGGCCGCTCATCGAGGCCAACGGTCAGCGCGGACACACGACCTCCTGGCTCACAACCTGGTCGCCGGGGCGCTCGAACGCGATACAGCTCGACCTCCTGGCGATGATCTCGCCGGAGATGTTCAGGGAGTTTTTCCTGCACGAGCTCGACGTCCAGTGCGACGCGCTCGATCAGACGATCTTCCACCTGGACGGCCCAGACGCCGTGAAGCACCTCCCGGTCCTCTACGAGCTCTCCGAGCGCCACGGCCGCAAGCCCCAGGGGATCCAGTGGGAGCCGGGGGTCGGCCAGAGGCCGATGTTGAAGTGGATACCGCTCCTCAAAGAGATCCAGTCGCACGGACTCAACGTATGGGTGTCCTGCGACCCGCAGGAGGTGGAGAAGCTCCTACGCGAGCTCTCTTCGAGAGGCCTCTTCATCCGCACCTGGGCGAGGGGCCCCGAGGACGCGGACGCGCTCGTGCGACTCGCCGCGACTCTCGCGCACGACTGAGGCCGGCGGGCCGCGAACGGGCTCACCCGGGGGCGAGCTCGCTCGTCTTGGGCAGGTCCTTGAGCGAGCCCAGGCCGAAGACGTCGAGAAACTTCTTCGTGGTCCCGTAGAGTAGCGGCCTCCCCAGGGCCTCCGCGCGGCCCACGATCTTCACGAGGTCGTGCTCCATGAGCATCCTCAGCATGGGCCCGCAGCTCACGCCGCGGATGTCCTCGATCTGCTGTTTCTGTATCGGCTGCTTGTACGCGATCACCGCCAGTGTCTCGAGTGCGGCGGCGGTGAGCTTGCGGCCCTCGGCGGCCTTCCGGAGCCGCCTTATCGCCGGCGCGAACTCCTCGCGGGTCAGGAAGGTATAACCGCCTGCGATCTCCTCCAGGGTGATCCCGCTGTGCATGGCCTCGCGCGCGGCGCGAATGTCCTCGATGGCCCGCTTGACGGCCGAGGGCTTGACGCCGCCGATGGCCTTCGCTATCGCGGCGGGCGTCACGGGCTCGTCCGCAGCGAAGATGATCGCCTCGACCGCGGCGCGCAGGCCCAGGTCCGAGGGCGCGGAAGCGGCCTCGGTCTCTTCCTCGGCAATCTCTTCCTTGGCCTCGTCCTCGCCCTCGGTCGAGCCCGGCGCCTCGGCGGCGCCTGGGGCGGTCTCGAGTTCCGGCGGAGGAGACTCGGAGGCTTGCGCCGCCTCGACTCCGTCGGGTTCCGCAGGCGGAGTCTCCGGGGGGCCTGGCGGGGCCTCGCGCCCCTCCTCAGGCGGAGTACCCGACGGCGCCTCCGAAGGCGGCGCCCGGCCGGTGTCGGCGGCGCCAGCGGTCTCGACGACCTTGCTCAGGTCGATACGACCGCGCGGTTTCTTCTGCCCCTTGGGCCGCCGCTCCCTGGACTTCTTCCCGGCCTTCGCCTCCTGGTCCGGCTCGGGGGCGGCAAGCGTGGCGTCCTCGGGCGGCCCGCCGCTTGTCGGTGCGCTCGATGGTTCGATGTCGTCGGGCATATCGATCCCCGCGCAGACCGGCTGGCCTCAGGAGGCCCCTTCGACCGGGAACGCCTTCCGGATCTGCCTGACGGCCTGCCTGAGCCTGTTCTCGTTCTCCACCAGGGCGATCCGAACGTAGCCCTCACCGTCCTCGCCGAAGCCCCGCCCCGGGGCGATGGCGACCTCGGCCTTCTGGAGGCACTGCACGGCGAACTCTATCGAACCCATGGAGCGGTAGGGCTCCGGTATCTGGACCCAGGCGAACATCGTGGCCTTGGGTTTAGGGGCGGTCCAGCCGGCGCGCTCGAGCGACTCGCAGAGCACGTCGCGCCGCGCCTCGTACACCTTCTGCTGGCGGAGCATGTCCTCCTCGCAGTGCCGCAGCGCCATTATCGTGGCGATCTGTATGGCCTGGAAGATGCCGTAATCGTAATAACCCTTGATCTTGCCCAGCACGTCCACCATGTCGCGGTTGCCCACGCAGAAGCCCATCCGCCAGCCCGCCATGTTGTAGCCCTTGGACATGGTGGAGGTCTCGACGCCCACGTCCTTGGCGCCCTTGACCTGGAGGAAGCTCGGAGCCTTGTACCCGTCGAAGGTCGTCAGCCCATAGGCGAAGTCGTGGATGACGTAGAAGCCGTACTGCTTCGCCATCTTCACGATCTCCTCGAAGAAGCCGAGCTCGACGGTCCGCGTCGTCGGGTTGTGAGGATAGTTGATGATCAGGATCTTAGGGCTCGGGAAGAGGTTCTCGCACATGTGCGCGATGTTCCTGAGGAGCACCTCCTCGCCCTGGTTCATGGAGACCCCGAGGACGTTCGCGCCGGCGAGGACCGGTCCGTAGATGTGGATGGGGAAGGCCGGCGTCGGCGTGAGCGCCACATCGCCCGGGCCCAGCGTCGCGAGGCACAGGTGGCTGAAGCCCTCCTTCGAGCCCAGGGTGCAGATGACCTCCTTCTCCGGGTCGAGCGAGACGCCCCAGTGCTTCTCGTAGAACACCGACACCTCGCGCCTCAGGTTGTATATGCCCACCGAGACCGAGTACCGCTGGTTGCGTTTGTCCTGTGCGGCCTCCCGGAGCTTGTCCACAACGAGCTGCGGCGTGGGGTCGTTCGGGTTGCCCATGCCCAGGTCGATCACGTCCACGCCCTGCCTGCGGAGGGCGCTCTTGAGTGCGTTGATCTTGCCGAAAAGGTATGGGGGGAGCCTCCGCATCCGCTCCGACGCCACGGCCGGCATGTGGATCTCGGTCAAGGCCTCAGCCGAGATGACCGGTGCAGACTTCGGTTGGGGCTCGGGCTGCTGGAGCTCTATCTTTTCCACTGGTCTTCCTCCGGCCTCACCGGGCGCCCGCCGCGCCGAGTGCCGAGGACCCGGCAGGGAGGGTGAACTCGCGCGTGATTCTCGCGCGCTCCATCAGCTCGCGCAAGAACGGCTCGCGCAGGAGGAGGGCCCGTTCCTCCAGGTAGTCGAGCCGCACGCGCGTACGGACGCTGTCGTACTCGACCTTCCTGCCCTCCTGCCTGGCCGTAACCTGGAGATAGTGGAGCCCCTTCGGCGTTGCCACCGGTCCTCCCGACTGACCCGGCTTGAGCGCGAGCATCGCCTCCACGAAGGCGGGCTCCAGGTGCTCTCTCGCCGCGCGCTCGTTCACGACGCCGAGCTCGCCGCCCGAGGCCCTCGTCGCGGAATCGTCCGAGTAGCGTCGCGCGAGCTGCGCGAAGTCCGTACCCCTGACGAGCCCCTCGCGGACCTTCGACGCGCGCTCCTGGAGCTCGGCGTCGGTGCGCTCGCGGCCGGTCGCGGGGTCCTTCCTCGCAATGAATATGTGGCGGACCGCGATCTGCGCGGGGACGTCGTAGCGCTCGCGGTTCTGGTAGAACCAGAGCATCACCTCGTCCTCGGTGGGGTTCTCTTTCCTGAGTATGAGCTTCCTGATCTGGAGCCACCGCCTGACGATGCTGCGGTAGCCCTCCAGGGACATCTGGTAGCGGCGCTCGACCATCTGTTCGAGCGTGGCCGCCTCGCCAGAGGAGGGGTCCGCGGCGCGCCGCCGGGCCTCGGCGGCGGCGAGCTCCGCCCGCTCGCGCTCGATCTCGTTCGCCACTTCTTCGTCGGTGACCGTGATGCCCGCGCGGACGACCTCCTGCTCCACCGCGCGCTGGCGGATCAGGTCCTCGAGCACCGCCTTCCCGTGGCGGACGATCAGCTCGTTCACGAGTTCGCCCCGCGTGATGGGCTCGCCGTTCACCGTGGCCACCACGTCGGAGGGTGTTTCCGCAGCGACAAGCGCGAGCAATAGAGGCGTGGCGAGCGCGGCTAACATCCGGTCTCCCGATCGGCGGGCCCGTCCGGGGCGCCTATGACGCGCAACTCGCGGCTCTCGCGCGGTCCCCTGGCGACGAACCTGTCGCCTCGGTGCTGCGCATTGTACTCCGCACCGGACTCTGGACAAGGACATCCGCGAACCCGGAGTGTCGTCCGATCCTCCGGCCGATGCGGCCTGCGGGTACGGCAGGGGCCGGAACGACGGTCCCGACACGGGATCGGTGGCTCGGCGGCCGCCGGACTCTGCGGCGTCAGTCGCACGTTCTCGAATCGGCCCCTCGCCCTCCCCGGCAGTCGCCGCGTCAGGGGGCGGCCGAGTTCGCCCTGCTGCTCCTGCGCGGACTCGGTGCCGCCGGGGGAGGCTGAGACCTCCTCGGCCCGGGCGGTTCGTTCCTGGCCGCGCGCGGCCGCGCTCAGGGACCGCCCTCCGCGGCCCTGGCGATCCATTTCAGGTGGGCGTGGGCGAGCTCGCCGAGGCCCGAGAACGCCAGGCTCTCGAGTCCCAGGTCGCGCGCCACCGCCACCTTTTCGGCGAAGGTCTCGTAGGTCGGGGCGTGAGGGGGACCCGGCGAGAGCTTGAGGCCGATGCCGGCCCGGCCGCCAGCGCGCTCGCGCGCCCGAGTGATGTCGAGCACCAGGGCCCCGGTGTCGGGGGTGTTCCCTTGAAGGCGTATGACGTTCGACCCCGCCGCGAGCCGCGCCACCTCGCCCCCCTCGCGCCAGGCCTGGGCGGCCGGGAAGCGCGAGCCCGGCACGGAGACCACGCGCACGTCCTTCCTGAGCGCCGCGCGCAGGTCGCGGACGAGAGTGCCTACGATGTCGTTCCTGAGCCTGAGGTACGCCGGCAGGAGTTCGTCGATCTCGCCCAGGCCGTCGGGGCTCTCCGTGAGCGGGGGCACCGGGGCGCCCTCGCCGGAGAGCACGCGCTCCAGGAAGTTCCTGACCCGCCAGGCGAGGGGCGAGATGTCTATGTGCATCGCCTCGCCGCGGGCCGTGCAGGACTCGCAGAAACACACGCCCATCAGAAACTGCGCCGCCGGCGCCGCGGCGAGGACCGCCGAGCCCGGCATCGAGCCGAAATCGAAGAGCGGGTAGCCGAAGGACTCCAGGGCCACGGAACTCACCGCGTGGCGCGTCACGTCGCTCACGAGGTCGATGAAGTACCTCCTGACCTCCTCGTGGGCAGGGCAGAGATAGCCGGGGAGGCGGTCCCCGAAGGCGTTCCGGACGTAGAGCTTCTCGACGGGGAACGGCTTCGCCTGTCCCGGCATGAGCCTCTTCGGCGGGGCCCCGGGAGGCGGGACGTAGGGGAGGAAGACGACCCTCGCCTCGACAGAGAGCCCCTCGCGCTGTGCACGCAGCGGGAGGGTCTCGAAGTAGTCCTCGATCATCACGAGCTCGGACGGAAACGGCTTGAGGGGCGAGTCCTTCCAGCGCGACTCCTCGGGCCGGAAGTAGACGGCCGCCCGCTCGGGGAAGTACATGCGCTGGGCGGCCGCGCGGGGGCGCAGCACTGCTCGTCCCGGCCAGCTCGCGGTGAGCGACATGCACCTGGCGCCGAGCCCCACGACCGTGGCGAGAGTCTGCTCGACGCCCTCCTCAGCGAGGTCCCAGGGATGGAGCTCTATTGAATATTCCAAGAGCGGATTCCACCCATCAACGCATCTCCTGGCCGCCGTCGACCAGGATCGATGCGCCCGTGATGTAGCTCGCGCGGTCGGAGACCAGGAAGACCGCCAGGTTCGCGACGTCTTCGACGGTGCACGAGCGGCCGAGCGGGACCTGGCGGTTATAGTAGTCTTCGACCTCCGAGGGGTCGATGCCGAGCTTGCGCGCCAGGCTCGCGCGGTACTCCTCGTTCCATATCCCCGACCCGCGCAGGACGTTCCCGGGGAGGATCGCGTTCACGCGGATGCCGTGCCTCGCCAGCTCGCGGGCCCAGCCCTGCGTGAGCCCGACCTCGCCGAACTTGGTCGCGTTGTAAGCGGAGTGCTCGGCCGAACCCCGCACGCCGCTCTTCGAGCTGATGTTGATTATCGAGCCGCCGCGCCCCTGCCTCACCATGACGCGCGCGGCCGCGCGGCCCACGAGAAAGTAGCCGGTCAGGTTCACGGCGAGCGTCTTCTGCCAGGCGTCGAGGGGGAAATCGACGAGCGGCGCCGGCAGCGCGATGCCGGCGTTATTCACGAGGATGTCGAGGCCGCCTAGCCGCGATACCACTTCAGAGATGGCTCTGTCGACGTCGGCCTCCTGCGTCACGTCGACCCTCACAGCCAGAGACCGCACGCCGAAATCGCGCGCGAGTTCGGCTGCGACCTCGCTCGCGGCGTTCTCGCGCAGGTCGAGCACGGCCACGGCCGCGCCGGCCTCCGCGAGACCCCGAGCGATCCCGCGCCCTATGCCGCTCCCCGCCCCGGTCACCGCGGCGATGCGCCCATCGAGTCTGATCTCCACGAGGAACCTCCCGGTGCACTGCACTGCGGGTGCAATTCTAGACCGCCCGCGCCGGTCGCGCAACGGCGGTCTTTTGAATCATCCCCGGTCTCCCTCGACCCGTTCGTTCAGCGTGCGTTCCAGGACCTAGGGGACCGGCCGCTGATCGCTATTTTGCGAAGGGTCTCTCGGCCTTCCGGGGACAGGATACTCGTCTCGGCGGAAGTGTCTTTGTCGCACACGAGCGTCTTCATTTGGCGGTTGCCGCGCTGGCCTCAAGGTTCTCGTGATGTGCACCATGTCGCGATTATCGGCCCATGCGGGCCGAAGTCAAGAGATCTGTATCCTGAGGTTGCATTAGGAAGTTCTGGGCGCGAGCATTTCGAGGCGGACGCGCGTGATCTCCGCTGGCGCTTGCGCAGGGGGGGCGCTCGAGAGACCCCTCGCGTGGCGTCCGCCGGGGAGGCCGCGGAAGAGGCGGCGGAGAAATCGGTGAACGCCCCGAATGGCGCTGACTTAAGCCACTAACAGGCGGACCTCCTCATGCCGATAGAGCATGTGTTCGGGCACACTCATCGGCCACACAGGAGGAGGTCCATGACTACTCTACAAGCCAATGTCGGCGGT